>Ga0182737_1002920_pt1 | contig 13262 bp, 16 predicted proteins | sample eDN5th30CBELigOP_FD_128878 | JGI IMG/M metagenome (GOLD analysis project Ga0182737, IMG submission 128878) | Enriched Organic Plus compost microbial communities from Emeryville, California, USA - eDNA 5th pass 30_C BE-Lig OP (version 2) (version 2) ... | reverse complement strand
TCTATTACACCGGCTCCGGTATGGCCGCGGGCGTGGACCCCTACGAGCAGGGCAAGAAGATGGCCAAGACCTGGGCCGACGCCATCAACTATGAGATGGAGCATGGCCTGTTCGACCTGAAGGACCTGCGCGAGTTCATGCGCGGCCTGAAGGAAGGCGGTCCCACCCGGTCAGGCCACAAATTCCCGGTGGTGTTCGTCACCCCGCCGGTGATCGGGCTGGACGAGGCCTATGCCCGCGCCAACACCTGGGTGCTGGAACAGATCCTCTGCACCGGCGTGATGGGCATCCATATCTGCCATGCCCGCGACGCCAAGGCGATCGAGACCTATGCCCATATGGGCTGCCGCTATCCCTTCCAGGACACGCCCGGCGTGCAGAAGCTGGCGATGCAGGGGCTGCGCGGCAACAGCGCCAGCTATGCCGCCAATATCTGGGGCGTGGCGGGCGGCACCTATCAGCACATCGCCGACCTGTGGCCGCTGAACAAGCGCGGCGAGCTGATCTTCGGCATCAAGATCGAGGATACCTATGGCGACATCACCGCCGACGCCATGCTGGGCGTGCCCGGCGTGTCCTTCGCCGAATGGGGACCGGGCGACCACAATCTCTGGCTCAACGGCTATAACAGCGTCGCGGATGGCGGCCTGTCGGGACATCCGGTGGTGCGCGACGCCCAGGGCAAGGTGGTGGAAGACATTTCGGCGCTGCCCAACATGCAGAAGGTCCGCAGCGACATCCTGAACCTGTGCAAGAAGCACAAGGTGCATTTCCTGAACGCGGCGGAAACCCAGCCGGGCCACAACAATGTCGTCCAGCAGATCAAGGACGGCGCGATGGTGATCTCGGCGGGCGCGGGCGGCGAGGGCGTGGCAATCATGGGCCGCGAATACAGCAAGCGAAAGATGCCTGTTTAAGCGTACTCCGGCTTTCTTCCCCCTCTGCGCGAAGCGCTTGGAGGGGGAAGATGTCGTAGCGAGGTGTCTGCGGAGCAGACCCGAGCTGCGACAGATGGGGGTAAACTTCATATATCGTGGCCGCCGCCTTTGTCTTACGCTGCCGGCATGGACGAGTTCGGCATTATCGCGGATTATTTCGCGCCCCTGGCGGGCGACAGCGCCTTCGGCCTGAAGGACGACGCGGCCATCCTGCCCCAGCGCGCCGGATGCGACCTGGTGGTGACCACCGACTCCATCACCGAGGGCGTGGATTTCTTCGGTTTCGATCCCCCCGCCGCCATCGCCCGCAAGGCCTTGCGGGTGAACCTGTCCGACCTGGCCGCCAAGGGCGCATCGCCCGCGCATTACCTGTTGAACCTGACCTTGCCTGCCACGGTGACGCCCGACTGGCTGGCCGGGTTCGCCGAGGGGCTGGCGCAGGACCAGCACGCCTTCGGCATCACGCTGCTGGGCGGCGATACCAGTGCCACCGACGGGCCCTTCTCGGCGGCGATCACCGCCTTCGGTTTCGTGCCGCAGGGTGGGATGGTGCCGCGAAACGGCGCGCGCCCCGGCGATGATGTGTATGTGACGGGCACCATCGGCGACAGCGGCGGCGGGCTGGCGATCTTCCGGCGCGAGGTGCACAGCCTGGCCGATGCCGACCGCGATGCCCTGATCGCGCGTTACCGCGTACCGCAGCCGCCGGTGGATTTCGCCGGAACCCTGCGCGGTATCGCCCATGCCGCGGTGGATGTCTCGGACGGGCTGGTGGCGGACCTGGGCCATGTCGCGGCGGCATCCGGCGTGCGGATCGTGATCGAGGGCGAACAGGTGCCGCTGTCGCCCGCGCTGCGCGCCTTGTGGGGCGATAATGCGGTGCGCCGCGCCGTCACAGCGGGCGACGATTACCAGATCGCCTTTACCGGCCCGCCGGGCCTGAGCGGGCCTTTCACCCGCATCGGCCATGTCGAGACGGGCGGCGGCATGCACTTCCGCCTCAGGGGCGCGGATGTGGTGCTGCCGCAAAAGGGCTACCGGCACTTTTAAGTCTTCCCCCCACCGCCTTCGCACGCTCAAGAGCGTGCTACGGCACCTCCCCCTCGCCATGCGCTTCGCGCGCGGGGGGAGGAGGGGCATTAATAAACTTCTAACCAAGATTTGCGAGGCTCGTGGCCATGAAACGAGTCGTGATTCCGCTTCTTCTGCTCCTGGCCGTACCGGCTATCGCGGCGGAGCATGGCGCGTCCGCCGAAGGCAGCGCCAAGGGCGGCAAGCCCGGCACCAACGTGGATATGCCATACCTGATGGCGCCGCTGACCGACGCGGACGGCAAGCTGATCGGCTATGCCTATATCTCCAGCCGCCTGACCGCCGCTTCGGAAAGCGTGGTGGTTTCGGTGCGCGAAAAGCTGCCTTTCATCCAGGACCTGTTCGTCCGCAATGTGAATGCCGCGCGTGTGACGGTGGCGGACGATCCGCAGAAGGTGGACATTCCCGTCCTGGAGACGCGCTTGCTGGCCGACGCCCGCAAGGTGATGGGCGCGAACAAAATCCGGCAGATCACGGTCTGCACGGTGCAGATCGCCGAGCTGCGGCCCAAGCAGACACCGGCGCTGCATACGCCGCCCGAAAAGGCCCAGGCGGGCGGCGAAGCGCCCAAAAATCCCGTCCAGTCGCGCTGCCAGGCCTGAGTAATGGCCTGATTTCGGGCCAGATTTCCCTCGCAAAAATCCCGCGTGTGCCCGGTTGCCTGCGGCATGTCCTTTTGGCAAGCTTCGCGCGCCCTTGAAGCGGCGAGTCCCATCGGCCTCCATGATGGGACCCCGGCCATGGGGATCGGCGTTCGGCCTTTCCCCTGTTCGACGGGGCGGCCTTTGCGCCGGCCCATAACGAACAAGACCGAAGGGGAAATGTCATGAGTTTGGAAATCGTTTTGGCCTGCGGCGTGCTTGCGCTGCTCTATGGCCTCTGGACCATCCGGTCCGTCCTGAGCCTGCCTGCCGGCAATGCCCGGATGCAGGAAATCGCCGCCGCCATCCAGGAAGGCGCGCGCGCCTATCTGAACCGCCAATACACCACCATCGCCCTGGTCGGCGTGGTGATCTTCGCGCTGGCCTTCTTCTTCCTGGGCTGGCAGGTGGCGGTCGGTTTCCTGATCGGCGCGGCCCTGTCGGGCGCGGCGGGCTATGTCGGCATGTATGTCAGCGTGCGCGCCAATGTCCGCACCGCCGAGGCGGCGCGCTCCGGCCTGGCCGCGGGCCTGTCGGTGGCGTTCCGCTCCGGCGCCGTCACCGGCATGCTGGTGGTGGGCCTGGGCCTTCTGGCCGTGGCCGGATATTTCTATTTCCTTACTCGTTGCCTGGGGCTGGACCTGAATGATGCGGGCCAGAGCCGCATCGTGGTGGACTCGCTGGTGGGGCTGGGCTTTGGCGCCTCGCTGATCTCGATCTTCGCCCGCCTGGGCGGCGGCATCTTCACCAAGGGCGCCGATGTGGGCGGCGACATGGTGGGCAAGGTGGAAGCCGGTATTCCGGAAGACGATCCGCGCAATCCCGCCACCATCGCCGACAATGTGGGCGACAATGTCGGCGATTGCGCCGGCATGGCGGCCGACCTGTTCGAGACCTTCGCTGTGACGACGGTGGCCACGATGGTGCTGGCCTCGATCTACTTCACGGGCACCGAAAAGCTGGCGCTGATGCTCTATCCGCTGGCCATCGCGGGCCTGTCCATCGTCACCTCCATCATCGGCACTTTCTTCGTGCGGCTGGGCTCGTCCGGCAACATCATGGGCGCGCTCTACAAGGGCGTGGTCGCCACGGTGCTGCTGTCGCTGGTCGGCCTGTGGCCTCTGACCAGCGCCATGCTGGGCGGCATGGATACGGTGATGACGATCGGCGAAGGCGAGGGGGCCATCAGCTTCACCGGCCAGACCCTGTTCCTGTGCGGCGTGGTCGGCCTGGCCGTTACCGGCCTGCTGATCTGGATCACCGAATATTATACCGGCACCAACTTCCGTCCGGTGAAGGAGATCGCCAAATCCTCCGTCACCGGCCACGGCACCAATGTGATCCAGGGCCTGGCGGTTTCGATGGAGTCCACTGCGCTGCCCGCGCTGGTGATCTGCGCCGGCATCATCGTCACCTATCTGCTGGCCGGCCTGTTCGGCATCGCCATCGCGGTGTCCACCATGCTGTCGCTGGCGGGCATGATCGTGGCCTTGGACGCTTTCGGTCCGGTCACCGACAATGCCGGCGGCATCGCGGAGATGAGCGGTCTTGAGGGCGATGTCCGCAAGACCACCGATGCGCTGGACGCGGTGGGCAACACCACCAAGGCCGTCACCAAGGGCTATGCCATCGGTTCGGCGGGCTTGGGCGCGCTGGTGCTGTTCGCGGCCTATACCGAGGACTTGCGCTATTTCGCGGCGCAGGGCGCGGGCTTCTTCGCCGACCTGGCGCAGCCGACCTTCAGCCTGTCCAATCCCTGGGTGGTGGTCGGCCTGTTCTTCGGCGGCATGCTGCCCTACCTGTTCGGCGGCATCGCCATGACGGCGGTGGGCCGCGCGGCCGGTGCGGTGGTCGAGGAGGTGCGCAAGCAGTTCCGCGAGATGCCGGGTATCATGCAGGGCACCGAAAAGCCCAACTATGCCCGCGCCGTGGACCTGCTGACCAAGGCCGCGATCCGCGAGATGGTGGTGCCGTCCATCCTGCCGGTCTTCTCGCCGGTGGTGCTGTTCTTCCTGGTGAACTGGATCGCGGGCAAGACCGCGGCGTTCGACGCGCTGGGGGCCATGCTGATGGGCGTGATCGTCACCGGCCTGTTCGTGGCGATCTCCATGACCAGCGGCGGCGGCGCCTGGGACAATGCCAAGAAGTATATCGAGGATGGCCATCACGGCGGCAAGGGCAGCGACGCCCACAAGGCCGCAGTGACGGGCGACACGGTGGGCGATCCCTACAAGGACACCGCCGGTCCGGCCGTCAATCCGATGATCAAGATCACGAATATCGTGGCTCTTCTACTTCTTGCCACCTTGGCGCATCTTTCCTGAACTTGACGCAGAATAAAAAGGCGCGGGCTTTTTCTGCCCGCGCCTTTTTCACGAACACACCGGCTTCCTTCCCCCTTCGGTGCGAAGCACCACGGAAGGGGGAAGGTGTCGCAGCGAAGTGTCTGCGGAGCAGACCTGAGCTGCGACGGATGGGGGTGACTTAAATCAGGGAATTGGCCCGCCGCCGTTGCCCGGATTGACTTCCTGGATATTGGTGGCCGAGGTGCCCGGCGTGGCGTTCAACAGCTGCTGCAGGAAGGTCAGTTCGCGGCCGCGCGCGGGCGTCTCGCGGCTTTCATAGGCGATCACCCGCCCGTCGGCCAGCGAGTAGCGGCGCATGCCGGTGACCTTGTTCTGCTTGTCGAAATAGACCGCCAGGATCTGGCGCTTGAGGATGGTGGGCTGGAAGAAGGCCACCTGCTTTTCCGTCTGGGAGATATAGTACCAGCTGTCCCCGCCGAAGGTGGCGGTGGTGGAGGCATAGCCCAGCCGCGACTGGACCGTGGTCTTGGTGTCGGTGCCGACCTTGATGGCGCTTTCGCCGTCCGGGTCGGGCAGGTAGCCGCGCTGGCTGATGACCGGGGCGCAGGCGATCACCAGCGCGACCAGCGATACCGCCACGACCTGGGCCACGACCTGCGAAACAACGGAAAATTTCATGCCTTCGACCTTGTGCTCCGGCCCCTGATGGTGTGCTAACCTTGGGCGCGGTCGGTTGCAAGACTTGGCCGCCAACGGGAACATTAAAATGCTGGATTTGCTTGGAAAAACCGCCGCCCGGCAGGGGCATGCGCTGCATGATGCGCTGGTGGCGCGCGCCAGGGCGCCGGTCTTCTATACGGCCTTTGCGGTGCCCGACACGATTGACGGGCGCTTCGACCTGATCGCGCTGCATGGCTGGCTGGCCCTGTCGGCGCTGACGGCGGGCGGCCATGACCGGGCGGCGCAGGGTCTGACCGACGCGATCTTTATCGGTTTCGACGAGGCGATGCGCGAGCAGGGCAGCGGCGACATGGGCCTGGGCCGCAAGATGAAGGCCTTTGCCAACGCCTTTTACGGCCGCCTGTCGGTCTATGAGGCCGCCACGACGCCCGAAGACCTGGCGGCGGCGCTGGCCAGGAACCTGTGGCGCGGCGCGGCGCCGGACGGCCGCGCCGATGCGCTGGCCGCCTACGCTTTCGCCGCGCGCGAAAGCCTGAAACAATCCGTGCCCGGAACACTGGATTTTGGCCCGCTTCCGGCTATCTGACACCCATGACCGACATTCTGCCGCTCTCTCATCCCTATAACCTGGCGCGCCTGGGCAATGCCGGCGACGCGGTGACCTTCAGCGCGGATCCGGAGCAACGGGCGGCCATCGCCCGCTGGTCGGGCGTGCTGTCGGTGGAGGCTTTTTCCGTCACGGTGGATATCCGCAAGGCAGGGCCGGTCCATTTCGGCCTGACTTTCCGGCTGACCGCCGATGTCACCCAGGCCTGTGTGGTGACGCTGGACCCGGTTCCGGCCCATCTGGAACAGAGTTTCAGCCGGGACCTGCATTTCACTGGCCCCGCCCGCCACCGGGCGGAACGGGCGCCGCCAAAGGACAGCGAATCAGAGGTGGATTTGACCGCCGAGGAGGAGGGGCCGGAAGAGATCGAAAGCCTGCGTTACGACCTGGCCGGGCCTGCGCTGGAAGAATATGTCCTGGCGCTGGAACCCTATCCCCGCCGCCCCGGCGTGGCGTTTCAGGCCCAAACCGGGGGGCAGGAGCGGCCCGAAAGCCCCTTCGCCGTCCTCAAGGGCCTGAAATAGCCCCTTTAACCCCTTATCCGGCCCGGCTTTTAGCTTGAACCGGGGGGCGCTTTCCTGCTACCCACGCCGCCTGTTTTGCCGCCCCGGACGGGACCGGCCTATTAGGAGTCTTCCGCCATGGCGGTCCCGAAACGAAAAACCTCGCCGTCGCGCCGCAATATGCGCCGTTCGCACCACGCCCTGACGGCGGCCGCCCACGGCGACTGCCCCAAGTGCGGCGAGCCCAAGCGCCCGCATCACATCTGCGGCGCCTGCGGCCATTATGCCGACCGCGAAGTCGTGAAGGCCAAGGGCTGACGCCTTTCACGCGCGAAAGGTGGCCGTGGCCCGCGCCCTGACAGTCTCGATCGATGCGATGGGCGGCGATGCCGGCCCGTCCGTGGTCGTGAGCGCGCTGCTCAAGGCCATCCAGCGTCATACCGACGTTTCCTTCCTGCTGCATGGTGACGAGGCGGGCCTTGCGCCTTTGCTGGCGCGCCATCCGCGCCTGCGGGATCGCGTCACCATTGTCCATGCCGCCGAGCGCGTCAGCATGGAGGACAAGCCCAGCCATGTCCTGCGCCGCGGCAAGGACACTTCCATGTGGCACGCCATAGACAGCGTGAAGCGGGGCGATGCCTCGGTCGCGGTCAGCGCCGGCAATACCGGTGCGCTGATGGCGCTGTCCATGTTCAACCTGGGCATCATCGAGGGCATTTCGCGCCCGGCCATCGCCACCATCTGGCCCACGCTCAAAGGCCAGACCGTGGTGCTGGATGTGGGCGCCAATGTCGGCGCCACCGACGAGCAGCTGGTGGATTTCGCGGTGATGGGCGAAGCCTTCGCCCGCGCCATACTGGGGCTGAAGCAGCCCAGCATCGGCATCCTCAATGTCGGGTCCGAGGAGCAAAAGGGCAATGACGGCGTGAAGGGCGCGGCGCAGATCCTGCGCGCCTCCAACAGCCCGATGAATTTCCACGGCTTCGTCGAAGGCGACGACATCGCCAAGGGCACGGTGGATGTGGTCGTCACCGACGGCTTTACCGGCAATATCGCGCTCAAGACCGCCGAAGGCACGGCGCGGCTGATCGCGGCCTATCTGCGCCAGTCGCTGAAGCGCTCGATGCTGGGGCGGCTGGGCGCGGTGGTGGCCTCCGGCGCGCTGGGCGCGCTGCGGCGCAAGCTGGACCCGCGCGCCAATGCGGGCGGAATTTTCCTGGGCCTGAACGGCGTGGTGGTGAAGTGTCATGGCGGCGCCGACGCCGTCAGCTTCGCCAGCGCCATGGACATGGCGATCGACATGGCCCGCGCCGACCTGAATGCGCGCATCACCGCGGATCGCGGCCGCATCGCCGCCGAGACGGCGGGGGCGCAGGCGGGTGACATATGACGGGTGACATATGACGGGCGATCCCATGACAGGTGACGCATGATCCGCGCCCGCATCATCGGCTGCGGCGCCTGCCTGCCGTCCAATATCGTCACCAATGACGACCTGGCGAAGAAGGTGGACACCTCCGACGAGTGGATCCGCGAGCGCACCGGCATCACCCAGCGCCATATCGCGCTGCCGGGCGAAAAGACCTCAGACCTGGCGCTGGGCGCGGCACGCGAAGCCCTGATCGATGCAGGGATCGACGCGGGCGAGCTGGACATGATCATCGTGGCCACCACCACGCCCGATGAAAGCTTCCCGGCCACCGCCACCGTCGTCCAGTCGCGCCTGGGCATGACGCGCGGCGCGGCCTTCGACGTGCAGGCGGTCTGTTCCGGTTTCATCTATGGCCTGTCGGTCGCCGACAGCCTGATCCGCACCGGCGCGGCGCGCACCATCCTGCTGATCGGCGCGGAGACCATGTCGCGCCTGCTGGACTGGTCCGACCGGACCACCTGCGTCCTGTTCGGCGACGGGGCAGGGGCTGTGGTTCTGCAGGCCCATGCCGGACATGGCGACACCTCCGACCAGGGCGTGCTGAACACCCGCCTGTTCTCGGACGGGCGGCTGCACGACATGCTCTATGCCGATGGCGGCGTTTCTTCCACCCAGAGCGCGGGTAAGCTCAGGATGCAGGGCAAGGAAGTCTTCAAGCACGCCGTGACCAACATCGCCGCCGCCATCGTCGCGTCGGCCGAGGCGTCCGGGATCGCGGTGTCGGATGTGGACTGGTTCGTCCCCCATCAGGCCAACCAGCGCATCCTGGACGGCACCGCCCGCAAGCTGGGCATCGACCCGGCCAGGGTGATCTCGACCGTGGCCCTGCATGGCAACACCTCCGCCGCCTCGGTTCCGCTGGCGCTGGTCACGGCTGTCAAGGACGGCCGTATCAAGCGCGGCGACCTGGTCCTGATGGAGGCGATGGGGGGTGGGTTTACCTGGGGTGCCGCCCTGGTGCGCTGGTAACCCAAGGCGCGGCTTTTGCCTCCTGGCATCGGCGCGCCTTTGCTCTTGGGGCAACCCAGAAACCGAGCCTTTCCGCAGCCGTAACGTAAAGGTCAGACCTCAACCCTTTGATGTTGACGGATATTCGCCGCCAGCCTACCGTGTTGTGGATACTCTGAGAGTCGGGCCATGACCACGGGAACTTTGACCAGAGCCGATCTGACCGAAGCGGTTTTCCAGGCCGTCGGCCTGTCGCGCACCGACTCGGCCCAGATGGTCGAGGACATGCTGGAAGAAGTCTGCGGCGCGCTGGCCCGGGGCGAGACGGTGAAACTGTCCTCCTTCGGCACCTTCGCGGTGCGCCAGAAGTCCCAGCGCATGGGCCGCAATCCCAAGACCGGCGACGAGGTGCCGATCGCGCCGCGCCGGGTGCTGGTGTTCCGCCCCAGCCATGTGCTGAAGGCGGTGATCAACGGCCAGGCGGCATCCGGCGAAGGCGAAGACTAAGTGTCGTCGGCGGCGTTCGCATATCCGCAGAAATCGGCGGAAGCCTTCCGCACCATCAGCGAAGTGGCCCAGGAACTGGATGTGCCGCAGCATGTCCTGCGCTTCTGGGAAAGCCGTTTCACGCAGATCAAGCCGGTCAAGCGCGCCGGCGGCCGCCGCTATTACCGTCCCGACGATGTGGACCTGCTCAAGGGCATCCGCGCGCTGCTCTACAATGACGGCTTCACCATCAAGGGCGTACAGAAGGTCCTGAAGGAGCGCGGCCTGCGCCATGTCGCCGAGATCGGCCGCAACGGAGCCGCTGCCGCGGCGCCGCCCGCGCCCGTGGTGATCGAGAAGATCGTCTATGTCGAAAAGCCCGCGCCCGCGCCGGTCAAAAAGCGCCCGACGCATCTGCGCGCCGTGCCCGACATGTCGCTGCCCTTTTTCGACGAGCCTGCGCCCGTACAATCTGCGCCCGCGCCGGTTGCCGCCGTTCCCGAACCGGCCGTGGAACAGCAGGCGCCCGAACCGGCTGTGCAGGCCGCATCCGCCGACAGCTGCGACCGGGCCCGGCTGGACGCGTTGCTGGACGAGTTGACGGGGTTGAAGATGCGCCTGCGGGCCGCGCGAAGCGCCTGATTCACCGTGGAAATGGGCCGGATAACCGGCCCAGAATAGCGCTTGCTGGCCGCAGGCCTCGCCGCTATGTTCCGCGCCCCTGAGGTCATTACCCCTCAAAATCTGGTATCGGAACGTAGCGCAGCCTGGTAGCGCACTTGTCTGGGGGACAAGGGGTCGTGGGTTCAAATCCCGCCGTTCCGACCATTCTCCTTCTGCGCCACCGTTCCGACCATTCTCCTTTGGCATATTCCCGGAAATACCGCCATTTCAGCGGGTTTCCGGCGTCCACACGCGTGCGTGTGGACATTACCGGACGATTGCCAGACGATTGTTTGGAACCCCGGCATCGGCGTAGCCTTTATGAAGTGAGGGGAATCATTTCAGGAAAGGACATTTCATGAAGACCAAGTGTTTCGGCAGCCTGATGGCGGCCGTCATGGCGCTGCCGCTGCTGGCCGCGCCGCTTTCGGCCCAGCCACGGGACTATCGCTGGCAGGGCGACCGCCGCGATTGGGAACCGTCGCGTAGCTATCGCGACTATCGCCAGGGCAACTACCGCGAGCGCCGTCTGGGCCGCAACGACCATATCTATCGCGGCCGTGACGGCCGCTATTACTGCCGCCGCAACGACGGCACCACCGGCCTGGTGGTGGGTGCGTTGGCGGGAGGCTTGCTGGGCAATGCCATCGGCGGCAATACGCTGGGCACCCTGCTGGGTGCGGGCGGCGGTGCGCTGCTGGGCCGCGAGATCGAACGCGGACAGGTGCGTTGCCGCTAAGCTGCGCAGCCGTTAGCCGGTTCTAGTTTGTGGTGCTGGGCAGCCGGGTCAGGCTGCCCAGCACACAGACCGGACCGCCTTCGCGGACCTTCAGGGTCTGCATCTTTTCGCAAACCTGTCCGTCTCCCAGGATTTCCCAGATAAAGCCGCTGAAGCGGATGCCGAAACAGCGCGTGCCCAGATCACCGCGCCACTTGTCGCCGTTGCGCATGGTGAAGGTGATGGATTTCTCGTCACGCGCGGGTGTCGAGGACTGGATGTCCTGGTTGCGCAGGCAGGTCCGGGTAGCGGGTTTCTGAGCCCAGGCGGCGGGCGTCAGGGTGGCGGATGATACCGCCAGCAAGGCCGCCGCAAGCAGATAGTGGCGCATCGGGCGTTCCTCCTTATTCGATGACATCCTGCGCTTCGGCATGGCGCGTGAACCAGATGCGGGCATAGCTGCAGCGTGGCTGCACCGTGAAGCGGCTGGCGCGGGCATGATCCACGATCTGCTGCATCAGCCGTCCCGCCGCGCCGGTGCCGCGCAGGGGCGGTTCCGCCTCCACATGGGTCAGGTGATAGACGCCGTCCCGGACGCGATACTCGGCCCAGGCCATCAGGCCGTTTTCTTCCAGTTCGAAACGGCTTTCGGCGCTGTTGTCGATCATCCCTGCTTCTTTTGCGGTTCGCGGTACATCCAGGGCAACGAAAGACCGATGGGAACGATCCAGAAGCTGCCCGCCACGGCATAGAAAAGCAGGGTGACGTACCAGGCCGGCCCCGGCAGGACATGGCGCGCCAGCCCCATGATGAACAGGGCATAGAAGGGCAGCCAGAAAAACACGATTACTATGGCGGCGATCAGGGTCTTGGTGCGGCGGGTCATCGCAGTCCGGTGGCAATTGTCCGGCGGGGACGGTATCAGATGCGCCGCATGGATGCCGCCACAAACTTCTGGAAAAGCCGCCGCGCCGTGGGCCTCTGGCTTCTGGCCGTGGCCGGGGTGATCCTGGTGATGATCGGGGTGGGCGGCCTGACGCGGCTGACCGGTTCCGGCCTGTCCATCACCGAATGGAAGCCCATCATGGGCGCGCTGCCGCCGCTGAACGCCGCGCAGTGGCATGACGCCTTCGAGAAATACAAGCAGATCCCGCAATATCTGCACCAGAACCAGGGCATGACCCTGGAAGGCTTCAAGGCCATTTTCTGGTGGGAATGGGCCCATCGCTTCCTGGGCCGCCTGCTGGGGTTCCTGTTCCTGGTGCCTTTCCTGTGGTTCGCCGCCACCGGCGCCATCCGCCGCAACGAATGGCCGCGTTTTATGCTGCTGTTCCTGCTGGGCGGCCTGCAGGGTTTCATCGGCTGGTGGATGGTGAGTTCCGGGCTGGAAGTCCGCACCTCGGTCAGTCCCTACCGGCTGGCCATCCATCTGGGCGCGGCGCTGGTGCTGCTGGCGGCGATGATCTGGATCGGGCTTGGTTATCTGCGAGGTGCCGATGGCAAGGGCGATGCCCGGCGCGGGCTGGCCTTTGCCGGGCTGATCTATTTCCAGATGCTGCTGGGCGCGCTGGTGGCGGGGCTGCATGCGGGCTTCGTCTACAACACCTGGCCGGACATGAACGGGCGCGTCTTCCCGGAGGACGCCTTCTTCCATGCCCCCTGGTGGATCAACTTCTTCGAGAATGAAGGGTTGGTGCAGTTCAACCACCGCCTGGTCGCCTATGCCGTGGCGGGTTTCGCGGCGGTGATCTATGCGCGTGGTCTCCAGCTGGGCAAGCTGCCGGAGGGACGCCAGGCCAAGAACAGCGCCAAGGCGGTGGCGATCCTCACCATCCTGCAGGTCTTTCTGGGCATCGTGACGCTGGTGCTGGTCGCGCCGCCGTTGCTGGCGGCGCTACACCAGTTGATGGCGGCGCTGCTGCTGAGCGCCGCCATCTGGCATACTTACGAGCTGCGCCGTCTGAGCGACCGCTAAAGACTCAGGCTAACGCCTGTTCCAGGTCGGCGATGATATCCGCCACATCCTCGATGCCGATGGACAGGCGCACCACATCGTTGCCCGCGCCCGCCTTGGCGCGATCCGCGTCCGGCAACTGGCGGTGGGTGGTCGAGGCCGGATGGATGATCAGGCTGCGCGTGTCGCCGATATTCGCCAGATGGCTGAACAGCTTGACGCCGTTGACCAGCTTCATGCCCGCCTCGTAACCGCCCTTGAGGCCGAAGGTGAAGACGCTGCCCGCGCCCTTG
>Ga0182737_1002913_pt1 | contig 13300 bp, 18 predicted proteins | sample eDN5th30CBELigOP_FD_128878 | JGI IMG/M metagenome (GOLD analysis project Ga0182737, IMG submission 128878) | Enriched Organic Plus compost microbial communities from Emeryville, California, USA - eDNA 5th pass 30_C BE-Lig OP (version 2) (version 2) ... | reverse complement strand
GAGGACCGCGAAGCGGTCCGAGTGGGCCGCCAGCCGATATTCCGAGCAGAGCGAGCTACCAAAAACTGAGCGCCACCGAGGACCGCGACGCGGTTGCCCGCTTTCAGCCCGCGCCGACCACCCACAGCCACCAGGCGGAATAGCCGAACCAGGCCGCCAGCGCGCCCGCCAGCAGGGCCTGCAACAGGTCCCAGCGGTCGCGCCGCGCCGCATATTCACGCAGCGAGATGGGAACGCCCAGCGTCAGGATCAGGGCGACGAAGAGCAAGGTGAGGGTAATCGCCAGCAGCATATCGGTTACTTCTTCTGGGGGTTCACGGCGACGGTCTGGAACACGATCTTGCCGCCGCGGATCACGAAGACGTCATGACCCGACAGTTCCTTGGCCGTGCCCTTGTACTGGACCCAGCGCATCAGCGTGGTGTCGGGCGCCAGCGTCTCATACGTCACCTGCATGGTCTTGTTGCCGGGCAGGTTCTCCTTGTTCGTCAGCACCGTGAACAGCTTGCGCGTGTCCTTGCCGATAAAGACGCCGCTGGGCGAGATCATGCCGGCGGGAGTCACCACCACCGCATTGGGCGCGTAATCGGACAGCACTTCTTCCAGATTGCCGGTCTTCATGTGGGTCACATGATGGTCCAGCACCTTGCCGGCTTGCGCCAAGGCCGGGAGCGGCAGCAGCAGCGTCAGCGCCAATCCGGCTATGCGGACGGCCTGCAGGATCTTCGACATCGCGTTCCCCGTCTGATTTGCCGCAAGGCTAGTGCAGGCCGTCGCGGCTGACAATCAGTTGCGGCGCAGGCTCCAGCGTTCCTCCTCAGGATTGCGCTGGGGCGGCCGGGCGGCGCGGAAGACGATCACCGGCTTGGCCGCACCCAGCAGCGCCAAGCCCAGCAGTGGAGCCACCTTCTTTCCCGCCTCGCCGCACAGCCCGTCGCCCAGGGCGGCGCGCATGGCCCGCAGCCAGACCAGGTCGGCATGGTCGCGCCGCCCCGCCGCCAGCCGGTCGGCGATCTCGTGGAAATGGCGCGCGGAGGCGGCATAGGTGAAGGGCAGGCGCTGGGCCACCATCCGCACCAGCTCGGCCGCGCCCAGGGCGCTGGTGGGCACGGTCTGGTAGAATTCGCGGTGCAGGCTCTTGAGCGCGGTCAGGACGCCGTTCATGGCGTCGCCATTTTCCCGGCAGTGATCGGCCTCGTATTTCTTCACGGCGCCATGCAGGGCGCGTTCGGTCATGCGAAGTTCCTCGGCCAGCAAAACCACGGGATCCATGTCCATCGGGGGCACCTGTCGTTAACAAATCACCCGCAAACGATAGGTGCGCGGCCTCTGCAAGCAATCGTAAACCTTCGAAATGCCGAGTTACGCACACCCATCGGATAAAATTTGAATCAAGTTGCCGCGCGGCTTTCAGGATGTTTGCGCCGCCCGGTTTGAAACACCGGGCGGAACATGGTTGCCTGTGCCTTAACCAAAATGGGGGAGCGCATGAGTCGCCGCTGGATCGTCCTGCTGCCGGTGATCTTCATCACCTACAGCCTTGCCTATCTCGACCGCGCAAACTTCAGCTTCGGCGCGGCGGCGGGCATGGCGGCCGATCTGGGAATCACCGCGGCGCAGTCCTCGCTGCTGGGGGCGCTGTTCTTCCTGGGCTATTTCGCCTTCCAGATTCCGGGCGCCGCCTATGCCCAGAAATACAGCGTCAAGAAACTGATCTTCGCCGGGCTGATCGGCTGGGGTGTGCTGGCCGCCTCGATGGGCCTGATCTCCGACATCAACATGCTCTATGCCGCGCGCTTCCTGCTGGGCGTGGTGGAGAGCGCGGTGCTGCCCGCGCTGCTGATCCTGCTGTCGCGCTGGTTCACTCGCGCCGAACGTGCCCGCGCCAATGCGGTGCTGATCCTGGGCAATCCCGCCACCATGCTCTGGATGAGCGTGCTGTCGGGCTATCTGGCCGCCAATCATGGCTGGCGCGCCATGTTCGTGATCGAAGGCATCCCGCCGATCCTCTGGGCCTTTGTCTGGTGGTGGCTGGTGCGCGACCGGCCCAGCCAGGCCGCCTGGCTGGACGCGCGCGAGCGCGCGGCGCTGGAAGCGAAACTGGCCGAGGAGCAGCGCGGCATCGCGCCGGTCCGCAATTATTTCGCGGCCTTTAAAAGCCCCCGCGTCATCGCTTTGTCGGCGCAGTACTTCCTGTGGAGCGTGGGCGTGTATGGCTTCGTCATCTGGCTGCCCTCCATCCTCAAGGCGGGCAGCGCCAGCATGGTGGAAGTGGGCTGGCTGTCCGCCGTGCCCTATGTCGCCGCCATCGGGGCGATGCTGCTGGCTTCGACCCTGTCGGACCGGTGGGGCCGGCGCAAGGTCACGGTCTGGCCGTTCCTGGCCGTGGCGGCGGTGGCCTTTTACGGCTCCTATGCGCTGGGCAGCACCCATTTCTGGGCCAGCTTCGCGCTGCTGACAGTGGCGGGCGCGGCGATGTATGCGCCCTATGGACCGTTCTTCGCCTGGATCTCCGACAGCATGCCCGCCAATGTCGCGGGCGGCGCCATCGCGCTGGTCAACAGCATGGGCGCGCTGGGCTCGTTCGTGGGCGCCTATGCGGTGGGCCTGCTCAACGGCGCCACCGGCAATCCGGGCCTGTCCTATCTGGTGATGGCGGCGGCGCTGGCCGTCTCCGCCGCCATTACCTTTGCCTTGCGGGAGAAGCCCGCCGCGGCGTGATTATTTCTTTTCTGCGGGCGTTCCGTCCAGCGGGCACTGCATGAACTCCTCCCCCTCGCGCGGCACGCGCATGAGGGGGAGGTGGCCGTAGCACCGATCAGGTGCGAAGGCCGGAGGGGGTGCTATTTCTTTTCTGCGGGCGTTCCGTCCAGCGGGCACTGCATGAAGATAGCGATCACCGCGTCGCCGGTTTCGGGCTTGGCGCCGTCATAATGCACCCCGCCCGGCAGGTTGGTGACCACCGAGCCCTTGGGATAGGGCACGGTCAGGTTGGCGGGGTCATAGACATTGCTGGTCGCCACCCACCAGGTGCCTTCCAGCACCACCGCATGGCGGGCGCGGGAATGATAGTGCGGGCGGCTGAAGTTGCCCGCCTTCCAGCGGATGATCTCCAGGCACTGGCCTTCCTTGTCGCGCGCCCCGATGGGCCAGGTCTGGTCGTTGGCCTCGCCCTTTTGCCAATGGAGCTGGTCCGGCGTGAAACCGATGGCGGCTTTGGGGTCGGTGACGGCGGCCGCCAGGGCGGGCAGGGCCGCCCCCGCCAGGATGACCGGCGCCAGGAAAATGCGATGCAGCATGAAACCCTCCCAGGATTGCGTTTTTGTCAGGCGATCATAGCGCCGGATGCGGCGCTTTTCGGGCAAATTCCACGCCTTCTTGCCCCGGCGGGGGCGGGTCTGTAGGTTCCGGCCCGACAGTCACATACCTTTCAAAGGTCGCGTTCCATGCCGCTGCTCCGGTTCATTCCCGAGGCCACCAAGTTCGATTTCGTGAAATGGCGCTTCTGGGCCGTGGGCATCACCGCGATACTGCTGCTGATCGCCTCGGTGTCCATCGGGGTGCGTGGCTTCAACCTGGGCATCGATTTCACCGGCGGCGTGCTGATGGAAGTGAAGTCCGCCCAGCCCATCGACATCGCCCGGATGCGCGAACAGGTGAACAGCCTGAACTTCCCCGAAACCGGCATGCAGTATTTCGGCGGCGGCGTCTGCGACCAGCCCATCAACAGCTGCGTGATGATCCGCATCCAGCCGCACGACAATGCCGACCAGAGCGGCGGCGCCGAGGCAGCGGTGGCCGCGGTCAAGGCCAAGCTGGGGACCGGCTATGAATACCGCCGCACCGAAGTGGTCGGCCCGCGCGTCAGCGGCGAGCTGTTCCGCGACGGCGTGATCGCCACCCTGCTGGCGGTGGCGATGATCGGTGTCTATGTCGCCATACGCTTCGAATGGCAGTACGGCATCAGCGCGCTGCTCTCCACCTTCCACGATGTCTTCGTCACGGCGGGCTTCTTCTCGCTGTTCCAGCTCGACTTCAACATCAACACCGTGGCGGCGCTGCTGCTGCTGGCGGGCTATTCGATCAACGATACCGTGGTGGTGTTCGACCGTATCCGCGAGAACCGCCGCAAGTACAAGCGCATGCCGCTGAAGGAGATGATCAACCTCTCCACCAACCAGATGCTGACCCGCACCATCCTGGTGTCCGGTTCCACCGCCTTGTCGGTGATCCCGCTGCTGTGGGGCGGCCATGTGCTGGAGAATTTCAGCATCGTGATCCTGTTCGGCATCGTGCTGGGCACCTTCTCCTCGATCTATGTCGCGGCGACGCTGCTGCTCTGGATGCCGGAAGTGGGCAAGGGCGTGACGGACGCCAAAACGGAAACCGCCACCGCCTGACGGCGGCGGTTCGCGGTATCTGGCCCACGCGGTTTTGCGCGCTGGTTTCGTTCCATCTGAAATGCCGGATGATGCTGGACCGGCCGCTCGCCCAAGCTCGCGGCGTTCGGCTGCTCTCGCAAGTCCACCGGACTTGCTCGCGCGCTTGCGCGCGCCGCCGCCTTACAGCGGGAACCAGTCCCGCCGGTCGGTATAGACCTGGTACTGGGCGTTGACGCCCGCCCGCAGGCCTACGCCGGTCCGCATCGGCGCCAGGGTGACGCCGCCGCTGCGCTGGTAATTGATGCCCAGGCCCGCCACCACATAGAAGCTGCCTTCCACGCCGGGGAAGCGCTGGAACAGGCGGCGGTCGTCGCGCAGGTTGTAGACCAGCGTGAAGCATTTGGAGGCGTTGGCGCCCGCATCGAATCCGACCGAGGGGCCGCGCCAATAGACCTGCATCGGCTCGCGTGTCTTGCGCACCAGCCAGCCCGAACCGTAGCGCAGGCCGACCACGAAGGCGCCCGAACCCTCGTCGCCCTTGATATAGGCGTCGGGTTCGCCCAGGTCGCTGAACACCTTTTCCACGCCCTTGGCCATCGCCTCGGTGGTGATGCCGAAAAAGTCCGCGCCCGCCTGGGTGATCTCGTTGGCGGTATAGCGCACATCCGAGCCGGTGCTGCCGCGCGTTTCGGCGGCCCTGGCGGGCAGGATGCTGATGAGCGAACCGGCGATAGCGGGTGTCGCGCCAACGGCCATCAGGCCGGTGATGAATTTCTTGCGGTCCATGGTTGGCTCCAATTTTCCGGCGCGACCGCGCCGAATCACGTCCCCTGCCGCGCGTCATTCTGACCCGGATTTGGACTTTTTTACAAACGCAATGCGGTTAGAATGGGGACATGGCGACCAAGGTGCCCGGCCCCGGCCAACAGGACGCCGGCAAACAGGGCGAACAACTGACACCTGCGGGATGGCTGGCATTGCTTGTGCTGGCGGGCTTCTTTCTTGCCGCGCTCTGGTACGCCTTCAAGGTCTGGAGCGCGATGGAGGGCGTGGCCATGAGCGGCTTCGGCTGGACCTTCCTGGTGCTGGGCGTGGTGGTGACGATCGGGCTGGGCGCGGGGCTGATGGCGCTGGTGTTCTATTCCGCGCGCCACGATTACGACCGCTAGCGCGTTCATCGCGCACCTCCCCCGTAGCGCGAAGAACGCCTCGCGGCAGAGGGGGGTAATTAACGCCCCTTGGCGATGAACGCCCCGTTCTCGAAACCCGGCTTGCCGTAGGTGAAGGGCGTTCCGTCCCAGTGCGTGACGTCGCCGCCCGCCGCCAGCAGCACCGCATGGCCCGCCGCGGTGTCCCATTCCATGGTGCGTCCGGCGCGGGGATAGATATCCGCTTCGCCGGTGGCCACCAGGCAGAATTTCAGCGACGAACCGGCGGTCCGGTGCGCCTTGATGGTCAGGCTTTCCAGCAGCGCGGCGGTTTTCGCGTCGGGATGGGATTTGCTGCTGACGGCGACCAGGCCATCGGCGGGCGGCAGGCGCGCGGCCAGCCGCCGCGTGCCGTCGCCGTCCTGCACGAAGGCGCCGTCTTCCAGCGATCCCACGAACAGCCGCTCCAGCGCCGGGGCATAGACCACGCCCGCGACGGGAACGCCGTCCACGATCTCGCCGATATTGACGGTGAACTCGCCGCCCGCGCCGCGCAGGAATTCCTTGGTGCCGTCCAGCGGGTCCACCAGGAAGAAATGCGCGCCCGCTTCCGCGATGCGGCCCGCCGCGGCTTCCTCCTCGGCCACCACGGGGATGCCGGGAAAGGCCTCCGCCAGCCCGGCCAGGATTACCTGCTCGGCCTCCTCGTCGGCGTCGGTGACGGGTGAGGCGTCGGCCTTCAGCCGCGCGGTGGCGCCCGCTTCGTAATGGCGCATCACCACGGTCCCGGCGGCGCGGGCGATCCCGGCCAGGGACGCCAGTTTCGGGGGCAGCGTTGCGCTCATCTTAAGAAGTCCTTAATAGCCCCGTAGGTGTTAACCATTCGCTAACCATTGGGGCTTCATTGAGTTCGACCATGACGATGTCCGAGATCGAATTCGCCGCCCTGATGGTCAGCCGCGTCTGCCACGACCTTGTCGGGCCTTTGGGCGCGGTGGTCAACGGCATGGAAGTGCTGGAAGACGAGCGCGACCCGGCCATGCGCGCCGACGCCATCAAGCTGGTGACCATGAGCGCCGACCAGGCGCTGGCCCGCATCCAGTTCATGCGGATCGCCTTTGGCGCCGCCGGTTCCGCCGGGGCCGAGCTGGACCTGGGCGAGATCGGACGCCTGATCGGCGGCCTGCTGGAGGGCGGCAAGGTCACCCTGGAATGGAACGTGCCCCGGCTCTACTGGGCCAAGGACTGGGCCAAGCTGCTGATGAACGCCACCCTGCTGGGCGCGGATTGCCTGCCGCGCGGCGGCACCGTGACGGTGGAAGCCAATTCCGATCCCGCCACGCCCGGTTTCCGTATCCGCGCCGTGGGCACCAATGCCCGCGTCACCGAGGAGGTGGACAAGGCGGTGCGCGGCGAGGCGACCAATGTGGATGCCCGCCATGTGCAGCCTTTCCTCACCCACAAGCTGTCGCGCACCGTCAATGCCGGTATCCTGGTGACGCCCCAGGACGGCGCGGTGGAAATCACCGCCTGATTTCACGCCTTCGCCGCGCGCGGCCTGTCATTCGCCACGGGCGGTAAGAGGCTGTTTACCCTGATGCCGTTAGCCTGCTCCCGCGGAATTGCCACTTCCGGCATGCCGCGCGGGAAAAGTGCTGCCCATGAAAAACTGTCTCGTCGTGGATGACAGCCGCGTGATCCGCACGGTCGCGCGCAAGATCATGGAAGACCTGCGCTATGCCGTGAACGAGGCGGAAGACGGCATGAGCGCCCTGCGTGCCTGCCGCGAGCAGATGCCCGACCTGATCCTGCTGGACTGGAACCTGCCCAGCATGAAGGGCGTGGAATTCCTCAAGAGCGTGCGCGGCCAGCAGGATGGCGGCCATCCCGTCATCATCTTCTGCACCACCGAAAGCGATCCGGGCGAAATCGCCAGCGCGATGGCGGCGGGGGCCAACGAATATCTGATGAAGCCGTTCGACGGCGTCGCCGTGCGCGGCAAGCTGGCGGATATCGGCGTCACCGCCTGATCGCCGCTATACCAGCGCCTTTCCGCTCAACCGTTCCAGCACCCGCAGCGGCGCGGTGTCCGGCCGCGCCAACTGGTCCACATCCAGGTGGAAGGTCTGTTCCAGCGCGAACTCCCCGCCCAGCGCCGCATGCAGCACCTGGTCGGTGAAGACCAGCCAGCAGCTTCCCGGCGGAAAGCTGGCCGCCCGGTGCGGCGCGGTCTTCTGATAGGCATCGTCCAGCTTGCCCTGGTCATGCAGCGACAGCATCAGCTCGTCATACAGGCTGCGCCGCCCGCGCGTGACGCCCAGCTTCTCGAACAGCCAGGACTTGCCGGGAAAATGCGGCCCGATGCGCGGCAGGAACCGTTCCGCGAACGGCTCGAAAGGTTCGCCCACATGCCAGTGGCGCGCGGAGTCCGGCGCGACATTGGCGAAGAAGCGCAGGATGCGCCGTCCGCGCATGGGACGGGAAGGAAAGGCATCCACATGCAGCAGCCGGTCGTCGGAGATTTTGGAATAGCTGCGGCCCTTCACCTGTACGGGGCGGAACGAGGTGCGGGCGCGCTCGACATCGCGGTAGGGCAGAAGGTCGTGGACCAGCGTCGTGGCGCTGGCGCCGAACCGTTCGATCATCGCCGCCAGCCGCGCCGCTTTCTCGCCGGTCAGCGAACTGGCCTGCATCTTCCCGCTGATATGGTCCAGGCTGATATTCTTGGCCTTGCCGTCGGCCACACGGGCATCGAGGAATTCGGTTTCCGCATTCGTCAGCCGGAAGGGCAGGCGGGGAAAGAACAGCACCGACCCGGATTCCAGCGCGGTCACGGCGCGGGCCTTCAGCGCCGCATCGAACGGTCCGGTCCAGCGATCCAGTGGCAGTTCCTCGATCACGCGCGCTCCTTCACGAATGTCTCCGTCATCGCGCCATAGACCAGCGTCCGCAGGTCGCGGCGCAGCCGCACCCGCCGGGCCGTGTCGGCGATCACCTGGGTCATGAATATCACGGCCATCTCCTCGGCGGGATCCACAAAGAAGGCGGTGGAGGCCATGCCGCCCCAGGCATATTCGCCCGCCGTGCCGGGAATGCCGGTCCGCGCAGGGTCCAGCGTCACCGCCACCCCCAGCCCGAAGCCGAGGCCGCGATAGCCGCTTTCGTTGAAGGCATCGGCGGCGGGCGACAGCTCCGCGATCTCGCACCCGTCCGGCAGATGGTTGGCGGTCATCAGTTGCACCGTCTTGGGCGAGAGCAGCCGCACGCCGTCCAGTTCGCCGTTATTCAGCAGCATGCGGGCAAAGCGCAGGTAATCCTGGGCCGTGCCCACCAGCCCGCCACCACCCGATTCCAGCCTGGGGGCCGCCAGCCAGGGCGAGACCTGCCCATCGTCGAACAGGTCCAGCCTGCCGTCCTTGCGGGCATAGCAGGCGGCGAAGCGCGCCTGCTTGGCATCGGGCACCAGGAAATCGGTATCGGTCATCCGCAGCGGCGTCAGGATACGGGTGCGAATGAAATCCGCGAAAGGCCGGCCCGATATGACCTGGATCAAATAGCCCAGCACATCGGTCGCCACCGAATAGATCCAGGCTGCGCCCGGCGGTAATTCCAGCGGCAGCCGCGCCAGTTGCGCGATCATCGCCTCAAGCCCGCCTTCGGTGTCGAACTCCCCGATCCGCTGGGCGCGGTATTGCGCATCCAGCGGCGTGCGGTTGTGAAAGCCATAGGTCAGCCCGGCGGTATGACGCATCAGGTCCAGCACGGTCATGGTCCGATTGGGCATGCTGCGCTCCGGCTTGGCCCCGCCCGTCACTTTCAGGTCGGCAAAGGCGGGAATGAACCGGGTCACCGGATCGTCCAGCGCCACCTGGCCTTCCTCCAGCAGCATCAGCAGCGCCACGCTGGTGATGGGCTTGGTCATGGAATAGATGCGGAAGATGGCGTCGTCCCGCATCGGCGTCGCGCGGGCCAGGTCCATGGACCCCACCAGGCTATGATGGGCCAGTTCTCCGCGACGCCAGATCAGGGTCTGGGCGCCGGGCAGGGCGCCCGCCGCCACCTGGTCCGCAAGAAAGCGCGGAATCCGCGCCAGCCGTTCTTCGGAAAAGCCGGAATTCGTCATGGGCGGATTATATCAAGCGGCGCACGAATGTGAGCCAATATTCCGCCATGGCATGTCCGGGGCGAGGCGAAGCGGGCTAGCGCGTCCAGGCGATGACGGAGACGGGAAAGAAGAATCCGATTCCGTCCTCCGCCCGCCAGGCCTGCACGCCGATACGGTCCTCGCCGCTGGCAATGTCCGCGTCGAACATGGTGGTCAGGGCGGGCATGTCGTCCGGCTCGGCCAATGTAGCGAGCCGGGCTTCCAGGCGCAGCCCTTCGACGGCCACCTCGCGCAGCCCGGCCTCCGCTCCTAGACGGCGCAACTGCTCCTGCGTCAGCGCGCTGGTATGGGATGGGTCGCGCAGCCGCTCCATGGCGTCGAAGGCGGCCTGTTTTGCGGGCGCGGGCGTCGCGTCGATCACCACGATCCGGCCGTCCGTCCTGCAAACCCGCTTCATCTCCTCCAGTGTGGCGGCGGGGTTGAGCATGTGATGGAAGCTGTAGCGCGTTGTGACCCGGTCGAAGCTTTCATCGGCAAAGGGGAGCGCTGTCGCATCGCCTGTCCGCCATGCGAGATTGTCCAGCCCCAGCCGGGATTGCCGCACCTTGGCCTCGGCGATCATGGCGGGCGTGATGTCCAGGCCCGTCACCCGGCGCATATGGGGCGCCAGTGCGCAGGCGAGGATGCCGGGGCCGCAGGCGACATCCAGCATCTCCTTGTCCGGCGCGGGCGCGCAGGCGTCTATCGTGCGCGCCATGATCGCGTCCTCGGAATGGATCGGCAGATCGGCAAAGGGCTTTGCCCAACGCGTGAATTGATCGACGATCCGGATGTTGTGCTGTGTTGCGCGCATGGCGGCCTCCTGAAGGATGGCCAAGGTAGCGCCCGGTACCTTGGCCTGCTAACGTCTGGAGGCCAAAATTGAGCGATTTCCGGCCATGAAGGTCCTGACTCCCGAGGAAACGCGTGATGCGTTGCATGGCTTCGGTCTCGACCGGCCCAGCGGCGTCGGCTTCGCGTTCCTGGATCCCTCCCGGAACGTCTTCTACGACTGGCATGCGCACGACTATCACCAGCTCGCCTATGCCATCGACGGGCCGAGCCAGATCGAGACGCGCGCCGGCCGGTATGTGCTGCCCGCCGGCCGCGCGGCCTGGACTCCCGCCGGCCTGGAGCATCGCATGCTGGTTTCGGCCTCTCGCGGCGCGGCGCTGTATTTCTCGCCCGACATGGTGTCCGATACGTCGCAGAGAATCCGCATTCTCGTTGCCGATCCCCTGATGCGCGAGATGATCCTCCATGCCACACGCTGGTCCCGTGGCGAGAGTGAGGCCGATCCCCTGGCCGCCAGCTTCTTCCGCACCCTGGCCCTTCTGTGCGGGGAATGGCTGGAGGCCGAGCTGCCGCTTTTCCTGCCCGGCGCCACGCATCCCGCGATCGTCCGCGCCATGGATTTCGCCGCCGGGGATATCGCCGCCGCCGGTCAGGCGGGCGCCGCGGCGGCAGCCGGCATGTCGGAGCGGTCGTTCCGCAGGATCTTCGCCCGGGAGACCGGCATGAGCTGGCAGGCATGGCTGGGCCAGGCGCGCATCCTGGCCGCCATGAGTCTTCTCACGGAAGGCCGCCGCGTCACGGATGTGGCCGCCGAGGTCGGGTATGCGTCGCTCAGCGCCTTCGCCAGTGCATTCAACAGGCTTGCGGGCGAACCGCCCGCTGTTTTCCGACGCCACCACCGGACGCCGGGGGCGCGCGCCGGACTGCGCGGTCCGGCATGACCGGTCTGTTTGTCACCCACCGCATCACCATCCCCGAAAAGGAGCTGGAGGAGCAGTTCATCCGCAGTTCCGGCCCCGGCGGCCAGAACGTCAACAAGGTCTCCAGCGCGGTGCAGTTGCGCTTCAATGTGCTGACCGCACTGTGCCTGACCGACATCGCGCGCGAGGCGCTGCTGCGCGGCGGGCGGCTGACGCAAGGCGGCGTGCTGGTCATCACCGCCCAGCGTTTCCGCGAGCAGGAGCGCAACCGCGAGGACGCCCGCGCCCGGCTGGTGGAAATCGTGCGCCAGGCCGCCACGCCGGTGGCGGTGCGCCGCGCCACCAAGGTGCCCAAATCCAGCAAGCGCAAGCGGCTGGACGGCAAGAAACACCGCGCCCGCATCAAGCAGGGGCGTGGCCGGGCGGATACGGACTGAAGCCGCGGGCCGTCCGTCTCAGGGGCGGGAGAGCATGTCGCCCACCAGCGCCACCATGCGGCTGGGGTCGAAGGGTTTGACCAGGGTGCGGATCTCGCGGGCCGTCAGGGCGGCGGGCGTGGGATGGTCGGCGGCATAGGCCGTCATCATCAGGACCTTGAGTTCCGGCCGCAGCTTCAGCGCCGCCTCGACCAGGTCATAGCCGTTCCTGCGGGGCATCATCACATCCGACAGCAGCAGCGCCACCCCCGGATTGGCCTGGACCAGCGCCAGGGCCTCCTCGCCATCGGCGGCCTGGAGGACCTTGTGGCCTTCCGCCGACAGCAGTTCGCCGATCATGTGCCGAAGCTGGGTTTCATCCTCGGCCAGGATGACCTGGACACTGCTCATGCGGAACTCCCCCATTTTGGGTCAGTGTCGTCATGTTTTCCCGGTCTACTCCAGCCTTTTTCCGGCCCGGCGGCGCGTTAATATTTGAGAAGGTTGTTTTCAATATAGATACACGCATTGGTTGTGGAGGCCAGTGCGATGACATACTTGTGGCCGCTCCGCGCGGCACTGTTGGGAGCGGTTTTCTTCTGGCCGGTGGCGGCGCGGGCCGCCGGCTCGGCCCAGACCCAGTTCAATGTCACCGCCACGGTGCTGGACAGTTGCACGGTCTCGGCGGGCGACCTGGCTTTCGGCAGCTATACCGCCGGGTCGGCGACGCCGCTGACCGCCACCTCGACCATCCAGGTCACTTGCACCAACGGGCTGGCCTACAATGTCTCGCTGGATGGCGGCAGCACGGCCCATAGCGTCACGGCCCGCGCCATGACCGACGGCAGCAACAACCTCGCCTATGCGCTCTATACCTCGAACGCCCACAGCACGATCTGGGGCGACGGCACCGCGCCCACCGCGCGGCTGCCCGGCACCGGCAATGGCAGCGCCCAGCCGCTGACCGTCTATGGCCGCATCGACGCGGGCCAGTTCGTGCCCGCGGGCAGCTATTCCGACACCGTCACCGTCTCGGTGGACTACTGAACCATGCGCGGGAAAGCCTTATTGACCGCCTTCCTGCTCGCCTGGGCGAACATGGTAAATGGCGCGTTCGCCCAGACCCAAATACGGTCACCCTTGGGCACGCAACTCGATGTCGCGCCCACCACGCTGGACCTCAAGCCGGGCGTGGCCGGGCTTGTCTATGTCTCCAACCACAGCGACGGGCCGGTGACGGTGCAGGTCGAAGCGATGGACTGGCGGCAGGCTGGCAATCGCGATCTGCTTTCACCCAGCACGGAACTGTTCACCAGCCCGCCCATCGTGCGCATCGCGCCCGGCGCGCGGCAAAGCGTGCGGGTGATGGCCCGGCCGCCCGGCACGGGCGAGCGCGTCTATCGCCTGCTGGTCAGCGAACTGCCCGATGCGGGGCTCGCTGCCGATGGCGTGCGGGTGCTGCTGCAATTTTCCCTGCCGGTTTTCCTGCGCCGCG
>Ga0182737_1002911_pt1 | contig 13301 bp, 17 predicted proteins | sample eDN5th30CBELigOP_FD_128878 | JGI IMG/M metagenome (GOLD analysis project Ga0182737, IMG submission 128878) | Enriched Organic Plus compost microbial communities from Emeryville, California, USA - eDNA 5th pass 30_C BE-Lig OP (version 2) (version 2) ... | reverse complement strand
GCCATGCCGATCTGCAGGGCTTCAACTCCGCAACCCTGATCATCAATACCGGCGCGATTGCCGGCGATGGCCTCTTCGTCGTCGCCATCCAGGAGAGCAACACCACCACGGATGGCGATTTTACCGATGTGGCGGCCGGCGATCTGCTTGGAATCCTGCCGGCAGCGCTCGAGGCCAGCACGGTCTACAGCCAAGGCTACAAGGGCACGAAGCGCTATATCCGCGCCGTCATCACCAAAACCTCGGGCACGTCGATTGCCGCCGGCGCGGTCTTTGCGCTCGGCCATCCCCACGACGCGCCGATCGCCTGACATCATCCGAAGCGATCAGCCCATCGTTCGGCCGAACGGCTGGTCGCTTCTCTTTATTATATGGACCTGAAACCATGCTCGCTCCCGTCCGCACGGTTGCGCCTGCGTCCATGCCGGTGACGCTGGCCGAGGCCAAAGCCCATCTGCGTGTTGATCATGATGACCAGGACGATCTGATCACCGCCCAGATCAAGGCGGCGACGGCATATCTCGACGGCTATGCCGGCATTCTCGGCCGGGCGCTGATCACTCAGACCTGGCGGCAGGATCTTGCCGGCTTTGCCGATCGCCTGCCTCTGCCAGTATCGCCGGTGATCGCCATCGTCAGCGTCAGCTACTGCGACGTCGGCAATGTGGTGCAGACATTGGACGCCGGCGTCTATGACCTGTTTACCGACACGCGTGGCGCCTATCTCACCCTGCGGCCGGGGCAATCCTGGCCGGCCACCTTCCGTCGCGCTGACGCCGTCTCCATCACCTTCATCGCCGGCTTTGGCGCGGCGGCCGACGTGCCTGAGCCCATCCGCCAGGCCATCCTGCTCATCGTCCAGCGGCTGTTCGATGGCGCTGACACCGAAATCGATATCGCCATCGAGGGCACCGTTCATGCCCTGATTGCACCCTACCGGAAAAGTCCGATCTGATGGCCAGGATCACCGCCAACGATCTGCGTGATCGTGTCAGCTTCGAAAAGCGCGAGGAGATCGATGATGGCTATGGCAACACCTATGGCCAGTGGGTGCCACAGTTCGAGCGCGACGCCTGCATTCTACTCTCCAAGGGCGGCGAGACCGTCATTGCCGCACGCCTGCAAAGCGTTCAGCCGGCGCTGATAATCGTGCGCTACGATGCCGAGACCGCAACCATTACCGCTGCCTGGCGGCTGATCGAGACCCGTTCCGGCACCACCTACAACATCCGCACATCCGCCGACATGGAGCGGCGCGGCCGCTTCATCACCATGCTTTGCGAGGCCGGCGCGCCAACGTGACCGTAACCCTGGCGTGGGCCGTGGCGGGCCAACGATAAGAACGAAACCCTGATCGCACCCCGCCTGGCGCAAGAGCTATGCGTCCTGCCTTTACACTGGCATGCCCGCGAATGGACATCATCATGAACGCCAACGTGCCCACCGGCGCGGCGACCCTGCCTGCGTCCGACAAATATCATGTTTACCGGCCCATGCTCGACTTGATCGGTTTTGCCGAGGGCACCGACCGAAAGCGCGGCTATAATGAAACGCTCGCCTATGGCGCCTTTACCGGCGGCGACGTCGATCTGGTTGCCATGACATTGCAGGAGGTTGATGCGCTGCAGACCCGGATGCTGAAGCATCCGGACAACCGCTTTAACTCATCAGCGCTCGGCCGCTACCAGATCGTCCGCACCACGCTGCGGACGATCGCCAAGACGCTCAAGCTTCCGCCGTCGGCACTGTTTGATGCCGAGATGCAGGACCGATGCGCCTGCTACCTCCTCGGCCTGCGTGGCATCGACAAGTATCTGGCGGGGCGGCTCTCGGAAGATACGCTGATCAACAATCTTGCCCATGAATGGGCTTCGCTCCCCACTGCGATGGGCAAGGGTGCTTATGCCGGCCAGAACGCAGCTGTCGGTCCGGATCGCGTACGTCAGGTTCTTGTCGAGGTTCGGAAACGCCATGGCGCAACCCAGCCAGCACGCGAGATTGTGGTTGAGAAGGAAATCGACAAGCCTGTGGTTCCGGTCAGCGTTGAAACAGAAATCCGCAAGCGTACCGATCAGTGGAGCTGGATCACCACCATCTTCGGCTCGGGCAGTGCCGGACTTGCCGCACTTGCTGGCATGGACTGGCAGTCTGTTATGGCAATCGGCGCGCTTGCGCTGGGCGGGCTCATCATCGCGCTGCTGTTACGGCGTCAGATTGTGTGTGCCGTCAGAGACGTGAGAAGAATTATCGAGGGGTGACCGTACAAATTGAGACAATGGTATTAGGCATAAGCAGCGCTCAATAAACAAATTTCACGCACTCACGAAATTGCTCACAGAACTTGCCACCGTTCGATTGCGACCGCTCCTTTTAGCTTCGTAAAGGCGATTATCGGCCGACTTATAAAGATGCTTCCATCGACCGCCCGTCGCGGTCGCTATGCCGAAGCTGGCTGTTATGCGGGCTCGATCAACAACATGCGAAAAATTTGCCTCCGAAATAGCGGTGCGAAATCGCTCCGCGCATTCGTAAGCTTCTGTGCCGTCTGTGTCTGACAGAAAGATGGCGAATTCTTCGCCCCCAACGCGCCCGACTACATCGCGTTTGCGCTTGGTTCGCACCAGGACCTTTGCGATCTCCTGCAGCACCCTGTCTCCGACCTCATGACCATGGGCATCATTGATCGATTTGAAGTGATCGATATCGCATAGAATTAGCGAGGCGGTTACGCTACCAGACCGCCGAACAGCAGTTGCTATAGCGTCTTCGAAGCCACGGCGATTTAGGATCCCGGTCAGATGGTCAATATCCCGCTCATGGCGAAGGTCATCTATAACATCTGCGACGGATGCAGCGAGGATCGCCAAGGCAAACCCTGAGCCCAGCACTGCAAGTGAGAGTTGAAGCGCTTGCCAGAATACTGAATTTTCAAAGACCGCTGGGTCAATCGGCTCCGAGAAGCCGATTGTTAAAATAGTGCGGGGAAAAAAATGCAGGCCGAAAGCAAGCAGACTCCAGAAAAGGATACGGTCTCCCAAGCGCCCTCCTGCGAGACCTGACAAGCGATACGCTGCCACGAGAAGAATAATGCCATAGCCGAAATTCTGGATGTAAATCCGAGCTATCAGGTTTCGGTCAACGTAGAAGAAATACCAGAGCAGCCCCCAGAATACGACAAAAATCGCGATGTTTGCGCCGAGGCCAAGGCTTCTTTCGGAGCGCAAAAGAACACCTTCGACGGCCATCAAAACCGCCGTCGTGTACAGCGCTCCCGAAACCATCGCGTTGAGGCCAATATCCACAGGACAGTGGAGAATCTGGCTAGCAGCGCCCATTGCGAAGAGCATACACGCGCCGGCTAGCAGCAGGAGATAGTTCCGCTTTCGGTCGATCAACCATGCAGAGGCGAACGCAATCCCGAATACGACGAGTATTCCAGGACCGATTAAGGATAGGGTAATTCGGACGATGGCGGGATCCATACTATTGGTCTGCTGTCATTTTGTCAGAAATCGCACAAAGTGCGGCCGTATAAACGAAATTTTCCGTTAAATTGCAAATATCCGTGGCGCCCTGTGAGCGAATGGAAAGAGATTTCAATCTGATTGGCGGAATGGGCAGTAGAAAAGAAGGCCAGCGTTCTGATGCTGGTGCGCCCGACGACTATGTATTCCCGGGCGCGCCGATAGCCTTTGTGAAGCCGATGGTGGAAGGCGCAGAAGAAGTCATCCGCAATGCCACTACGCTCGGGCCACAACGCGGCAGTTCGGCGGCGGTGGCGCTGAACGTCTGGTAGCCATTGGATAGACGGCCTCGACATCGAGCGTTTTATGAGGCTCACGGCTTGGCGTTATCGTCCGGATTGCCCCTTCTGGCCCATATGATGCGGCACGCCTCGTCAATCTACTCATCTTCATCAAAATCAGCTAGCGTTTGCTATCTCAGGGAACCCTGTCCGACCGCTATAGTGAGCGCAGGGAGACAGCGGCGAAGGTCGAAGAGCGTGTTAAACTGGCGGCCATGTGAGACGCCACGGCGGGACGAAGCAGTCCCGCGCTTGAGCGCCATCAAAGAGCAGACTTACATCTTGTGTAGTATCGGGAAAGGAGAACTCTCATGCGTGGATTTGTTGATGATATCGAAGAACTGACCGAGGGGAATACGGATTTCCGCCGTGTGCTCTACACAGCGAAAAACATGCAGCTCGTGGTGATGGCCCTTGATTGATGGGGTGGTAAGCAAGATCAAGTCCGATACGGCCATGATCGTACCCGCTGGCGCGCGGCACAATGTGAAGAACACAGGCGACAAGCCGTTGAAGCTTTATACGATCTATAGCCCCCCGGAGCATGTTGATGGCGTGGTTCACCCAACCAAGAGCGATGCCGATACTGACCATGAGCACTTCGATGGAAAGACAAGCGAAGGGTAGTTCGCCATTTCCAGGGCAGTCGCCTGTTAGTCGAAGCGGGAGAACAACGAAGCAGTATCTAACCAGGAGATAACGTGAAGGCCCTGATTAATCTCGATCGTTCGATCGCCCTAACCACGCTGACCGTTATCGGGATGCTGCTGGCCATTCTCGCGTTCTGGCCGCTGCGAGGGGATGTCGCCGGCCTCGTTTCGGCGGTGGGTCTTGCCCTTGTCTATCTTGCAGGCGGTCTGCCCGCAGGCTGGCGGGCTGCCGTCACCTTGTGGGAAGAACGCATCCTCGACATCGACCTTCTCATGGTCGTTGCCGCCGTCGCTGCGGCAGCGGTCGGCGCTCCGTTCGAAGGCGCGGTTCTGCTGACGCTGTTCAGCATTTCGACCACACTGGAAGAGCGCGCGCTCGGTCGCGCCCGCCGGGCTATCGAGGCGTTGATGGCGCTGCGCCCGGAAACGGCGCTGCGCAAGGAGGCGGACGGGTCGGTGTCGGAAATCCCCGCCGCCGATCTGCGCGTGGACGACATCGTGATCCTGCGTCCCGGCGCGCGCGTTCCTGCCGATGCGGTGATCGTCAGCGGTCGCGGCTCTCTCGATGAGGCGAACATCACCGGCGAATCCATGCCGGTCGCCAAGGAGCCCGGAGCGCAAATCTTCGAGGCCACGGTCAATATCGACGGCGTGCTGGAAGCCGCTGTGACGAAGACGGTCGCGGAAAGCACTGTGGCGCGCATGATCGCGCTGGTCACCGAAGCGCAGGCAGCCAAGGCTCCTTCGGAGCGGTTCAGCGCATGGTTCGGTCAGCGCTACACGATTGCGGTGATGGCGGGCGCAGTCCTTGCCTTCTTCGCCTTCTATTGGCTGGGGCGCGATTGGGAGGAAGCGCTTTATCGATCCGCAACCCTGCTGGTGGCGGCAAGCCCCTGTGCGATCGTCATTTCGGTGCCCGCCGCCATTCTGTCGGCGCTGTCAGCGGCTGCGCGCGGCGGCGTGCTGTTCAAGGGGGGAGCCGCCCTTGAAACGCTGGCAGCCGTGGACGCCTTCGCTTTCGACAAGACCGGCACACTGACTACCGGCAAAGCGTCCGTCACGCAGGTGGTCGCGCTCGATGGCGACGAGCAGGCTTTTCTGTCGCTGCTTGCCGGTCTCGAAGCCCAGTCGGAGCATCACAGCGCCGCAGCCATTCGGCAGGAAGCCGCCATCCGGGGCGTTGCACCGGTCGAGGTCAGCGATGTCGCCACGCGACCGAGCGCGGGCATTGTCGGCAGTGATGGCGCAGGTCTCCTATGGGCGGGCAACCCGCGCCTTGCCGAGCAGATGGGCGCTTCCATCGGCCATCCGGCGCTGCGGGCATTGGCGGCGGATGCGCAGACGGTCATCTATGCGGGTCGTGACTCGCATGTTCTGGGCGCGGTCACCGTGGCCGATACCGCGCGCGCAACCTCCAAGCCTGCACTTGCGGCACTACGCAAAGGCGGGGTCGAGAGTATCGTCATGATGACCGGAGACCGGCTCCCTGTCGCTCTGCGGATCGGCACGGAACTTGGGCTCAGCCCTGAGGAAATCCACGCCGACATGCTGCCCGAAGACAAGGTGCGGATGGCTGGCGAACTTGCGGCAAAGGGCAAGGTGGCGTTCGTGGGGGATGGCGTCAATGACGCGGCGGCACTCGCCCGCGCCGATGTGGGGATCGCCATGGGCGCGGCGGGATCGGACGTCGCGCTTCAGGCCGCCGATGTGGCACTGCTCTCGGAAGACATGGGGCGGCTTGCCGACGCGCACCGGCTCGCTCGCAGGACGGCAGTGATCATCCGGCAGAACCTGACCTTCGCCATGGGAGCCATGGCGATACTCGTCATCGGCGGCCTATTTTTCGAGCTGCCCTTGCCATTGGCGGTCATCGGCCACGAAGGCGGAACGGTGCTGGTGGTGCTGAACGGCCTGCGGCTGCTCAGGGACCCCATCCGCGCCAGAGAGGCAAAGCCGACATCCACTTTCCGTGCGGAGAGTACTACGGACGAGGGCAGTCCTGTGAAGCGCCATGCCTACACCAGAAAGGTGCCACGGCGGGCGGCGTGACCAAGGTAGTTGCGCGGCGCGTCTGTCGAAAGACGGTGCTCCTGCCCCTTGTCGTGATCCATCTTCGATAAGATGGCGCGCATCCGATCCGCGGGAGGATTGGCCATCGCGTCACGTGCAGCAGGGCCGATCCAACGGAGGGTTATGGCCAGTAAGCGCAAGTCGTTGCAGCGCTCATGAACAGCACTGTTGATCTGGATAACTGCCGCCATGCAGAGGGCAGCTTCCCGGCATCTATTCCCCTGTGGAGGGCGGCGTACCCGAACTGATGCAGCTACACGGTTTCAAGGTGACGATTTTCTTACCGCTATCTGTGAACGGCGCTCGGGCGAGGGCTTCCACGGTTATGGCGTCCGGCACCTGCAAGCGCTCAAGCAGCAGTGAGAAATTGCGATCGAGTTCGGCATCGAACAAATCCTCGCCTGAGAGCATTGCACGGCTCTGTTCGACCCTGTCGCGCACGAGCAAATAGACTGATGGCATTGGTCCTTCCACCTCCTGTAAGAACAATTCCAAGATGGCTGATCTGCTCCCAGAACCAAAGCCGAAACAGGCAGTCAGCATTGCCAAAGGCATAACAAAACTGGTGCAATTCTAAGGGAATTGTTTCATTATCATTTGCCGACCTCGCAAGGAGGCTGGGAGGATACGCATTTTCTCTTCCGACGATTACCTGTCTGAAGGCATTATGATTTAAGGTAAGCAGCCGCGCGTAGCGCGTGTTCGATAAACCGGATCCACCACATGGCTCTTTTGCTGACATTGCAATTCATCGCGCTTTCGCTGTTTCCGCTATATTTTACCACGCTACCTGCGCCAATGCGGCGGGTTCATTTCTATGTCTATATAGCGCTCGTCCTGCTCATCGGCGGCTTTATGGGGAACGTCTATTCGGTGCCGATAGCCGATGGTGCCGTAATCTCGGGCGGCAACCTCTGCTACGGCGCCTTCATGATGGCGTCTGTGATGTTTGTCTGGGTCGAGCGAGACACGTTCATCTTGCGACATCTCGTCCGGCTTGTGATTTTCGTCAATATTTTCAAGATCGTTTTTGCCTTTCTCACTCAAGCCCTTTTGAGGGCGGACGGCGTTATCAATACCCACAATGTTCCGCCGGACATGTTTGAGGCGTCCACCTACCTGATTGTTGTAGGCGGCGTTCTCATTATCGCTGAATTGCTGATCCTTCTGTTCATTTTCGAGGCGGCCAAAAAGAGGATAAGCTCGCCGCTCGCCAATGGCGCGATCTACATCCTCGCGTTCATTCTTGTCCTCGTGTTGGATGGCTTTGCCTTTTTCTTCATTGCCTTCGGCGTCGGTTCGGAAATCGTGGCCATTGTTTTCGGAGGCATTCCCGGCAAGGTGTTGATGGCGACGGCCTTCAGCATACCGCTCGGTCTGTTCATGTTCTGGCAGCGAGAGGCATTCGTCGATTATCTTGAGAGCGACGTAGTCCGCTGGCGTCTTCTGACTTCCAGTAGCGCCGGCCTCATCAGGGAGATGGCCAGAAAAGATGAGGAGGTCCAGCGCGGAGCTGCCGTGTTCAGGAACTCGTCCGAAGGCCTTGCGATTGTTGATGCGTCCGGTGCGCTGCTCAAGGCAAATTTGGCATTCCGGAAGATGCTTGGGATCGACCCTGAGGCTAAGGACGTGAGCAATGCGTTCTGGTACGCGAACAAGCCCCTCAACCTGCCGAAAACGCTTGGGGCGCGGTGGCGCAACGAGGTCACGTTTGGGCGAGACCAGCAGAGTGTCGGCATTCTTTCCATCGTCCCTGTTGAAGGGGAAAGCGGCCCCCGCGACACCCACGTCTTTTCCCTCGCTGACATAAGCAAGCAAAAACACACGCAGGAAAGGTTGGAATACCTCGTACTACACGACCAACTGACCGGGCTTCCCAACCGTCGTTTTCTGGACCAACACCTGAGCGGCCTTCAAGAAACGCCGCATATACTCATTGCGGTCGATCTCGATCGTTTCCGCGACATCAACGACAGCTACGGCCACGCTACTGGGGACCGCTTCCTTCAAGTCATAGGTGAGCGTCTTGACACACTCCGAACGACGCATCTCGGAGAAGGCGATGTGCTCTGCCACATCGGCGCCGATGCATTTGTCTTCGTCGTCCGGTCACGGGATCGCAAGTTCGTGGAACGCATCACAGAAGATATTCAGCGCGCGATTGAGCAGACGATCCACATTGACGACAGTCTAGCGGTATTCACCACCGTAACGATCGGCGTGAGCTATCAGGACATCGAGCAGAATGGTGATGCCCTTTTAGAGGCGAACACCGCCCTCTATGCAGCAAAGCGCAAACGGCGCGGTTCTATCGGGGTCTATCATCACGGCTTGAGTGGCGAGACCCAGAAGAAAATGGAACTGAGCCTCAAGCTGAAAAATGCGTTGGCGGATAATTTGCTGGACGTTCACTATCAGCCACAATTCGATACTGTCAGCCGCAAATTGCGCGGCATGGAAGCGCTTGCCCGGTGGACTGATCCGGAACTTGGCGTCATCTCGCCGGGCGATTTCATACCCGTGGCGGAGGCGACCGGCCTTATTGAAGTCCTTGGCGAATATGTTCTTGAACGCGCTTGTCAGGATGGGCGGCGATGGCTGCAAGACGGGCATCCACCCATCACCGTGTCAGTCAACATTTCGGCAAGCCAGCTCAGATTCGGGCGCTTTGCATCCGTCTTGCCCAGAACACTGGAAAGAACGGGCTTCCCCGCCCGGCAGCTTGAAATCGAGATAACCGAATCCTCCTACATTGAGCGTGAGGAAGAAGTGACGCCCTTGCTCCACAAATTGAGGGAAATGGGTGTCAGCATCGCCATCGACGATTTCGGTACGGGATACTCATCTTTTGCCTACCTGCGCGACATGCCGTGCGACTATATCAAGATCGACCGGAGTTTCATTACCGACATCCCCCACGATGCCAAACAATGCAACCTGACCTCCGCCATAATCGGACTGGCCAAGAGCATGTCGTTCAAAGTGGTGGCGGAAGGGGTGGAAACCAAGGAGCAACTTGATTTCCTGGCGGCTCAGGGCTGTGACCTTGTCCAAGGATACTATTTCGCACCCGCTCTGCCGAAAAACGAACTGGAAGCGCTGTTGGAGCGGGCGGAAAAGGGGGCCGGTTAATGTGCTCGACATGACTATCGCCGAACGACCCCAGGCCGAGAAGCCTAGCATATCGGGCAGCTCGGAACGCTCCCATGATTGCCGGTCAAGCGGGCAGTTCGCTTGTGCATGGTGCGGTGCAGGTGGAGAGGGCATATCTCCAGGCCCTGCGAGTGGGTTCAGGGCGGCGCGATAGCCCTCTGATCGGGTTCAGCGCCGATGCGCTGGCGGCATCCAATCGGCGCACGGTTGGTCAGGTGTCCAGAGGGCTGGAACGCCCTTTGCTCGATGGGTGCAGGGAGAGCCGAAGTCTCCCGCGCGTGGTCAACCGGCGCAACGGTTGGATGGCAGAATGAGGCTCGATGCTGAGGTTCCGCCACGGCTCGGGGGATGCAACGGGGGTGGCCTGTTGCCACTCGGCCAAGGTGAAGTTGAGCGGATTCTTCCAGCCATTTTCCTTGTAGCCGTCCGGCAGTTGCTAGCCGTGCTCAAGGAACAGGTCTTTCGATAGGCTATTCAGCCGGTTCTTGAAGTGCGTTTCGACTTTCTCCAACACGTTCGGAAAATATCCCAGTGCCCATTATGCTGGTCGGAAAAAATTCTCGGAGCCGGTTCCAGGAGGAAGGCAACGGGATTGAATCGTGTGCATTTTTGGTTATATTGAGTACACCGACATGAAAGGAGCGTTGCAATGTCTCGAACGACCACGATGACGGTCCGCATCAGTGGCACGCTCAGCGATTTCGTTGCCGCCAATGTCAGCGAGAACGGATCTTATGAAAACATCAGCGAATATATCCGAGATCTGATCCGCCGCGATAAGGAGCGGGTAGAGATGGAAGCATTTGATCGGCTGAAGGGTGAACTGACACTTGCTTTCGCCGCACCCGAGGCGTCCTACAAGCCGCTCACTGCGCGCGAAGTGATCGCGCGGAACCGGGCCTGATGGCTGCTGTCCGTGTTCAGGAGGCAGCCTCTCACCGTCTCGACGAGATCTACCGCTACACGCAGGAAAGATGGGGTACCGATCAAGCAGATCGGTACATTACCGGATTGTTCGATGCTTTCGGCAAGATCGAAACTCACAGTGTCATGTCGAAGCCCGTCCCTGCGGAGTTCGACGTAGAGGGATATTTCTTCCGATACGAACGGCATTTCGTCTATTGGCGCCGTCTCTCGAACGGAGATATCGGCATCGTTACAATCCTCCACCAGCGCATGCACCAGATGGATCGGTTCCGCGAGGATTTTGGCTTGTAACCCCGGCTGCCACCGGTCGGCCGAGAGAGTTCATCAACGGGTTCTCACTCTTTCGCCATCCGAGGCCCGCCACAATTTCTTCAGACTGGAGAAGGTTGGATATCAGGCCCTTCCTCTCCGCCATTTCCCCCAGTGATATTCTTGTCAAACCATACTTCAGTTTACCTTTGCCTCAACTGACTTGGTGCGCCCTACATTTGCAACCTCAGTCAAAGGTTCGAATAGAGAAGCAATCGCAATTGTTCGTGCTGGTCCCAACTGACAGCCATGTCGGTGTAGGACGAAAGATCGGCCAGTTGAAGGCCATCTATCTGCGCCCTCGCCAGATTGGCCCATCCAGAATGGAACCTGAAAACCGGGCATTGTTGAGGTTGGAGGAAAAGAAGCTTGTATGCGCGCAATTGCTTTGCGAAAAGTCGCAGTCGCGCATATCACAGTGCTCGAAGACACATGCCCGCTAATCGCCGGGGCTGAATATGGCGAACATCAAAGCGCAGTGAGAAAAGGTCATCGTCCCGATACGTCTGGCGGGGCGACAGACTTCAGCGGAAAATATTATCCCAACCGCCCTGCTTTCAACGAACCGCACCCGGAACGCCCGCCCGCCTGTCACGGTGTTACGACTGAGATTGCACTTCGTGAATTCAACGTCGGTCAGATCAGCTTGAATCCATCGGCTGCCGTTGCTTTCATCCTCGTCACAAAACGCAAACTCGACGTATGAGCGGCGTCAAAATTGCAGTCGACAAATGAGCAGGTGTGAAACGCCACTTCGTGAAGACGGTAACTGGATATATCGACCTTATCGAAGGTGATATTTTCTGTCGGGGGCAGCCCGTCGTATGGCTTCAGCGAACTCCAAGTCAAAGGACCTTCAAGCCCATTTCCGACAGAAGAGCACCGGCTTGGTCACGGGAGATGGTCGCCCCTTTGAACCTGCGGGCATCATTCAGACGAATCCCTCCGAGATCTGCGCCCCGCAAATCGGCCCCCTCAAAACGGGCATCCACAAGATTAGCCTCTCTCAGACTTGAGCCAGAGAAAGATACCTCACGAAAATCGCATCTTGCGAGGTCCGCCATGCTGAAATCCACATCCTCTATCTCTGCTTTATGAAAAGAAACGCCTGGAAGATAGGCTGCAGACAAGGTGGTTTCCTTGAAGAGGATCGCATTGGTGCGCGCCCTGGTGAAATCGGCACCGGTGAGCTTGCAGCCCACGAAACGCGCCTGTGTGACCGCCGCTCCTGCGAATTTGCCATTGTTGAAATCACATTTCTCGACAGTGGCTTCAACCAGCCTCGCCGCCGTAAAATCAACAAATGCTCCACGACAGCCAACAAACATCGCATCGTCAAGCGCTGCACCGGTGAAGTTCGTGCGTTTCAGGATACAATCTTCAAAGCGCCATCCCGTCATATCGAGGTTGGAGAGATCGACCTCCTCAAGATTGCAGTTCAGGAGATGCGCCGGACGCTTGTCGCTGGTCAAGGCCGCGATCCCTGACCGGGATTGTGATCCGCCATCTATCATCTTGAGGGGCGCGCCTGCTGTGGAACCTGTCATCATAGGAAAGATCTGCTGAAGATGTCGACGAAGAATCTATATAGTTTCAATATGGGTATATTTATTGGAACCGACAAGCGTGAGCCGCACCAAAAGAATTGACGAGAACACAATCCTTGATGCAGCAGAAACTGTCATTCGGGAAAACGGAGCAGCCGGCCTCACCATCGAAGCTGTCGCGCGCAAGGCGCAAGTGTCGGTTGGCGGGCTGCAATATTCGTTTCGCTCGAAGGATGCCCTTATCACCGGAATGTTCGAAAGATGGGGGCGTGAATATAAGGCGCAATTGGCGTCACTCTATCCTGAGCCCGTCGACGCTTTTGATGAAGCGAGACGGGATATCGTCGTCGGGTTCAAACAGAGCATACCAGCACAGAAGAAGGCGGCGAGCATCATTGCCGCGCTCCTGCAATCACCGGAGCATCTTGCCCCCGTGCGAGACTGGTATCAAAGCCGCCTGAGCGGTATCGATATGACTACGGAAAAAGGTCGCAAGACAAGAATTGCCTTTCTGGCTACGGAGGGCGCCTTCATGCTTCGGTTCATGGACCTCCGCGAAATAAATGATAGCGAATGGGAAGAGATTTTCGCTGATGTGCTTGCGCTGATAAGCTGACGCACGATCAGACCTGAACCTGCCTTCACCAAAAGACCCCCGACACAAGGGCCGGGGGATCAGGTTGCGGGTGGGAAAGGTATTGTTGAATCTTCAGGTGCCTACCACTTGACCTTGAAGCCCACAGTGCCCTTGAGCGCATAGCTGTTGGCGAAGTGGTTGAGCGAGGTGTTAATGGAGCCCTCACCATAGACGGCATACTTCTGATCCTCCCAGGCATAGCT
>Ga0182737_1002909_pt1 | contig 13310 bp, 9 predicted proteins | sample eDN5th30CBELigOP_FD_128878 | JGI IMG/M metagenome (GOLD analysis project Ga0182737, IMG submission 128878) | Enriched Organic Plus compost microbial communities from Emeryville, California, USA - eDNA 5th pass 30_C BE-Lig OP (version 2) (version 2) ... | reverse complement strand
GCTATCGACGGCGACGGAAGAAAAGACGTCGATGGATCGGCCTGACGATCGGGCCAACGAGAGCGAGACGCAGGAAGCCTCGCAGCCGCGATTCCGCGTCTCGTGGATTGCTCCCGAAGCCGGTCCGCCGCCCGATTTGAAGGTGGGCGACTTGATCGAGTCGATCAACGGCCAACAGCCGGCGACGCTGCTCGAAGCTCAGAAGCTGCTCGTGCAATCGCCGGGCGTGTACGAGCTGAAACTTGCGGACGGCAGACGCCTCTTCTGGCAAAGCCGCCAAGCTCCGCGGCGCAGCGCGCCGGTCCATCCGGCTCAGCTCTATGCGTCGATTGACGCGGGGCTGCTCGCGCTCGTGCTGTGGAACTTTTTTCCCTATCGCCGCCGCGACGGCGAAGTGTTCGCCTTGATGCTCACAGTGCATCCGATCTCGCGGTTCCTGCTCGAAATGATCCGCAGCGATGAGCCGGGGCAGTTTGGCACGGCGTTCACCATCTCGCAGTGGTTCAGCATCGGCTTCCTCGCCGTGGCTGCCATCCTGTGGTGGTACATCGAGCGGCAGCCGCGCGGTAGCGTCTTGCCGCTGGCGCCGGGCGAGGAAAATTCATTCACCGCGGCGACCGCTCACTCGTAGCCTGGGAGTCGCTTGGCCGACGTTCTGAGGCCGAAGCGACCGCACTCTATCGCAGCGTATCGCCGCCGGCGGCACGCGCCGAAGCCGTCTGGGCCTGGAACACCCAGTACTGCATGCCATTCAGATCTTGCGCGAGGAGCCAGCTTCGGGCGGCTAGGTTTTCGCCGCGGAACAGAATCGCCAGATCGCGCAGGATCGGGTCGCTGCTGCCGTAGTACGAATGTCCCCACGGCCCGCCGTCGATCGCCGAGACGTCGACCGTTTCGATTCCCGGGACCACGAGCAGCCCGCTGCCGGAATCGCCGGCCCGTGGATAGCGATGCACCAGTTGCGAGGCGGCGAGCGCCTGGTCGTTCGACGAGGCGTAGAGCGTGATGCGGCGCGACGTCTTTTGAATGTACGGCGCGATGTTCAGGCGGAAATCGTCGGCGTCGATGTCGGGCGCGGCGAGGACCACTTGGTTGAACAATCGGGCGTCGTCGCGAAATTCGAGCTCCAGCTCGCGGAGCACCGCCGTCAGGGCGCGATTCCCCATGCTGTGGGCGATGACGTTGATCGACTTCGCTTCGCTGTTGCGGGCGATGTCGAGCAGGAACCGCTTCAGGTGGGGCGCAGCCCACGAGACATTCGTCTCGTCCTGGGCGTAAGTAAGCAGGAACTTGTCGTTCGCCGGCCAACTGAAGAAGACTGGCGCTCCTTCGTACTTGAGGTCGTACGCCATCTGCGCCGTGCGGCGGGCGGCGTTTTCGAACGATACGTTGAAGCCGTGCACGAACACGAACATCTCCTCGCCCGGCGAGGCGGCCACGCGCTGGCGCAAGCGGCGGTGGAACTCGTCGGCTGGGAGAGGTTCGGTCTTTTGCAGCACGACGTGCCGCTCGGCGTCTTCACGCACTTCGAGTCGCAGGATCGACGGAGCTTCGAGTTCGCCCGGCTTGTGCGTCTTGGGAATGGTGACCTCGCACACGCCGACTTGCACTTCCCCGTCCAGGGCTCGCTCGGCGATGTAACGCACGCCTTCCTTTTCGGCGAGGCGATTTTGCTCGATCGTTTGCAGCGTCGCGGCGCCGCCGAGGAAGATCGCGACGCCGAGGCTACCGACGGACAGCACGGCGGAGACGACGCGCTTCCAAGTCGCCGCGATGAAGCCGAACAACGTCGCCGACAGCAAGGCCACAGCCGTGGGCCAAAATCGCGCCACGCGGTCGGACCAGGCGGCGGAACCGGCTTGAGAACTCATGCGATCGGTGCCGTAGAAGACCGTGACCGTGTGGAACTGCTGACCGGGATCGCTGCTGGTGACGGCTGGGTTCTCGGCGGAAGAGTTGGTCGAGAGTGGCGGCGCGCCCATGGCGACGCGGGCCATGTCGGTCGCTTCGGCGCGATCGGATTCGAGCGAAGCGGCGTCGGCTGGGGCGCTAGCGGAAGGTTCGGCGAGCGCCTCGGCATTGTCGGACAGCGCTTCGGGAGCTTCGGCGACCATCGAGCGGATTGCCATCCGCGTTGGCGCGGCGGCGGCCTCGGGGGCCGGCGCGGCGGGTTCCAGCGCAGCCGCTTTCGGCGCGGCGCCCTCTTCGGCGAAGTTCGGCTGGTCGGCGGGGACAAGGGACGGGGCGAAGGAGCGAGCCATCGAGGGGGCTGCGGCGCTGGCGGCTGGCGGAGTCGCCAACGATTTGTAAGGCGCTGGCTCGGGCGGCGCGGTCTCGTAGGAGGGCGCGAACTCTTGCGCCTGCCGCGGGGCCGGGGCCGCGGGCTCAGCCGGCGCGAACGATTGCAGATTCAGCCCTGCGGCGCTGCGGGTGCGCAGCGGATTCTGCTCGACTTGCGGTTGCTCCTGCAGCCGCAGCGGGTTTTGCGCCGCGGAGGCGACGCTGCCCGGCTCGAGCATCTGCGAGCCGAGCTGCGGTTGTTCGTAGCTGGGGACGGCGGGAGGATCGTAAGCCGGTGGTTCATACGCCGGCGAATCGTAGGCTGCTGGTGGCGGGTACGCGGGCGGCGGCGCCACTGCCAATGCGCCACCCGGTCCATAGACACTCGGTGGAGCGGCCACTACCGGCGGCGGCGGCGTGGGCTCATACGCTGGGCCGACGTTTTCGGGCGTTTCTTGCGCCGGTTCGGGCGTCGGCGCGGGGGACTGCGGTTGCTCGGCGAGTTTCTGCGTCGATTGCTCCCATGCGCTCGGCTGGCGTTTGGCCTCGTCGGTGGCGGCTGGCAGAAGGGACCAAGGGGATTGTGCGTTTGGATTGACGCTGGCCGTCGCCGTGTTCCCTGCCCCGTCGCGACTTGCAGCCGCTGGCTCTTTCTCCGCACTGCAGCCAACCAACACACCAACTGCCAGGCAACTGGCGATCGCGAATAGCTTGGGGCGTAACATGGTCCGTGCTCACCACATCCTGTTTCGAGCCGGGCAAGACGTTGCGGCCGAGACGTGGCCATTGAGGCCGCGCTTCGCGCGCATTGTCCCACCGTTTCGGCGGGACTGTATCAAGCGACGCAGCCGCGAACCAGAGCGTTTGCTCGCCCGCTGTCTGGGCGAGTCCCGTACGGCTGGCGTCGCTGGAAACTGCGCACAATCGCCCGCCCAGACTAAGATCGGCGGGATCGTGCAACGACGCTTAGAGCATTGCGGAGAAACAACTTGCTAGCGGCGATGGGCTGACAGTTCAGGCTGCCGCGCGCCCGAACTGCCCAACTCGATTTCGCCGCCGGAGGAACCACGATTCGCCTAACACAGTCAAGGCGATGCGGTCTTCAAGGTTTGGACGGAAGATAGTGAGCAGCAGCAGCGGCATGTACCACGCCAGATAGAGCCCGCCGCCGTAACCGTGCCAGAATTGCACTGCTACCATGACGGCTGCGGAGCAGCTTAGCAGCGTTCCCAGATTTTTCTGGGCAGGCCAAATTGCCAGGCTTCCCGCAAGCGCCACGCAGAGCGCGATCACCGGTAGGCGATAGACCGGGTCCCAACCAAAGCGGCTTTCCCAAATGCCGTGAAGCTGGGCGGCGTCCATGTTCGGCAAGAAGAGGCCGAACATCTGCCGGATCTTGGTCCAGTACGAGGCGAGGTCTTCGGAAACGAACGCCAGCGACAGCGCCGTAACGGCGAGCGCCGCAACCACGCCAATCAAGAACCGCACTACGCCCCGTTGCCAGTAAAAGCTGATCCACAACGGCAACAGGAAGAGCGGGTAGTAGACCACGCCCATCGCCAGGCCAATGAGCGTCCCGGCGACGCCCGGTTTGCGATAAAAGACAATCGCCCACATCAGCAACGCAGCCGGCAGGACATGGTCGACCTGACCGGTCATTTGGGCCGTGTAGGGCAACATCAGGTAGAGCATGGCGGCGCCGATGCCCATCTTGATGTTCTCAAAATGCCAATAGCCGACGACGACAATGGCAATGACGACCGCCAGATGCGAGAGAATCGCCATCGCTCGGGCCGCCGGAGCATAGGCCACGCGGGCCTGATCGGCGTTGTCCGAGACGAACGGCATCGTCGGGATGCTCGGCAGCAGGTTCAGCAGGTAGAAACCGGGGCCAAACCGGCGATAGTCCTCCACATGGCGCGGACCGGTGCTCGTATCGTGACGAGCGAGAATCGCTTCGGCGCCTTGCGGCCCTTTCAGGTCTTCAGCCGACAATTCGCTGGTGAGCACGTTTGCCATCAGGAACAAAAACAGCGAACAGCCGATGAACAGCAAGCCGCCGCTGGTCAGATTCGGTTCGAGCAGCGGACGACGGACCATCGTTGGGTCCAAGAGGAGTCGCACGAGGAGCAATCCCGACACGCCGAACAGCCAGAGATAGCCGTAGTAGACGACCCAGTCGACTCGTGGCTCGGCCGGCGTGGCATCCGCTGGCGTTTCGCTGGAATCGGGAGCGGCGCGGGCGGCTTCCGCCTGGGCCCGTTCCGCAGCCACCGCGGCGGCGCGGGCCGACGGTTTGGCGGCGCTGCTGCCGTAGTGAACCATCAACAATCCGGGCGCGAGCAGGATCAGCAGCACCAGATCGAGATTGCGAACGCTCCAGAAACGATTGAATTTAAAGAACAAGCCGATCATCAGCAGCGACGACAGGTAAGCCCATGTCGTCGGATCGACCTTGTGATAGTTAAATAGGATTTCGCTCATCGATGCCGGGCAGTCGGGTGATGAACGGAAGTCGGACGGAGCATCGCCAGCCCACCCCGCGTTTCCATCTGGTTGTCGCGCAATGTCATCCGCCTGGCCGGCTGCAAAAAGGCGCTCGGCGGCGCGGAGCCAAACGCGGCAGTCCGCAGCCAGGCGGGTCCGAACTTCGCCAAATCACCAGAGTAAGCGAACGTGGCAATTTTGCAAGGACATCTCAGGACCGCGCCACGCCCCGATGGCAAGCTAGTTAACCATTAGCGGCACAACGAGTTAATTGTCGCACAGCCGCGCCGTCTGACGCTAGTCGGCCTACGCTTAGATGGAGCGTGGGGGCTCAACTGTTACTTATGGAAGAATTGCGCGGCATCAGAATTTGCCCAGGTTCGCCAACCGGCCCGCTAAGTGGCACAGGCGTTCCCGCCTGTGCACCCAAACGGCTGGAACTTTGTGGTCTCACCGACTTTGCTTCGACAAAGGAATCGGTTGAACTTCATGCTTGGTTGGAACAGGCGGTGCGCCTGTTCCACGAGGTGGCGTCGCTCACGCTATTGCCGGGACTTGTCGCGGCTGGCGGTGCGGTCTTGCTCGCGCTGGAGGTTGCCGACGATCTCGCGAGCCTGAGCGAGGTGTTGCTCGGTCGTCTCGATTCCCTCTTCAAGCAGACCTGTCATCTGGGGCGAGGCATGTCGCTGGGCGGCTTGCAGCGTGGCGAGCATGCGGTTGTGGGCGACGATCTGCATCCCCATGAAGGCCATGTCGAACTCCGCGCCGTCTTTGCCTTCGAGTTCGCGCTCGGCGGCCGTCAGGCAACGCTCGGCGATCTCTCGCTGCATGTGCAGAAACGGGCTTGAGGTCATGTCGATAGGGCCTCGCTGCGCCTGCAGCCGGCGAGGATCGTCCGCGTCAGCGTAGCGGGCTCGCGCTTCGGCGATGCGCTGAGCGGCCCGACCGTTGTCGTTGCGCACATCGAGACGCGGAGCTTCGTTGCTGGCGTCACGCGGGGCTTCAAGTTGACGTGCCGAATCTTCCGACGCGCGTTCGCCTGCGCGATTATCGAGGCGATTCCCCGGCTCGTCGCCGACTCGCAGCGTGGTTCGCGGCTCGGAGCTTTGGTTGTCGAGTTCCGCGGCGGCGACCGGGACGCGGCCGAATGTGGCGACCATGTCGGGCTGAACGCGGTTGAGTCGGTCGAGAAACTCGCGATGCTCGTCGATCATCCGACGGGCAAACTCGCGAACCTCACGATCGTCGGCCCGCCGCTCGCCGATTCGGGCGATGGCGATTTCCTCGGCGTTGCCAATCGCCAGTTGTGCGGCAATTGCGGCGTCGAGCTGCGGCGCCAGTTGAATTCGGGGCGGGCGGTCGACGTCAGGTCGCTGCACGGTGGTTCGCTGGCCGTTGCCCGCCGCCGGCTGTGCGGTTGCTCCAGGCTGGAAATTCAGCCGAGGGGCGGCGGGCCGGATTGGCTGTGGCGTAACGCCGGAGGGATTTTCGATGCGAGGACCGCCCGGCGCAGTTTGCTGTGCCTTGGCGACGGCGAAACCGAGCCCCAGCGCTCCGCCACATGCCGCAATCGTCCATAGCTTGAGCTTCATCGTACACGCTCCTGAATCGGGAACTTTGCCTCTCTGCGCCGCGGTCGACCAATCCGTGAAACTGCTCTGCCCGCAACGCCTATGCCGCTCAGGGACGGCTAAGTTCCGGACTTGCTGGCGAATGGAGACGCAACGGAAGCGCAGTGCCGCAATACGTGGCCACAAAACAGCCAGCGCGGTCGCGTTGCAAGCACGCGGCGATTGGAGTGGTGAAGCAATTTGGATGGATGCGCACGCAACTGTGCAATCGCGTGAAATCCGACGGCAAAGTTCGCGCCAAGTCGGTCTGGCCGCCTGCTCCGGCAAGTTTGAGCGAAATGATTGTCCAGCGACGCGAACTTCGCCGCTGGCATGCCGGCTGCTCCTGAAGGTGGGACTTCGACAGGCGATGCGCCCGCTCGATCTTGCCCTAGCTACCAATACCTCGAAAGAGCCGATCTGATGAAAGAGCAACACGATCAAAACCGAGTCCCCGCCTGGTTTGCCGATGCTCCGCCGCAGCTCCAGTCAAAACGCCAGCCGCCGCCGTCGCACGCCGACGTGTGCATCATCGGCGCGGGGATCGCCGGTTTGAGTTGCGCCTACGAATTGGCGCTCGCTGGCAAGAAGGTGGTCGTGTTCGACGACGGACCGATTGGCGGCGGGCAGACAGGTCGGACGACCGCGCATCTGGCAAGCGCCTTCGACGATCGCTACTACCACATGGAAGCGACCCACGGCGAAGAAGGGACCCGCATCCTTGCCGAAAGCCACTGCCGAGCCATCGACCGGATCGAGGAGATTGCGCGAGCCGAAGGGATCGAGTGCGATTTCGCGCGGCTCGACGGCTACCTGTTCCTGGGGCCGGATGACACAGCCGATTCGCTGGAGCGGGAACTCGAAGCGGCGACCCGCGCCGGCCTCGTCGGCGTCGAGCTGCTTTCGACGCTGCTGATCGGGTCGCGAAACTTTTCGCCGTGCCTTCGTTTTCCGCGGCAGGGGCAGTTTCATCCGCTCAAGTATCTACAGGGGCTCGCCGCAGCCATCGAACGCTTGGGGGGCCAGATTTTCACAGGCGTGCATGTCGACAAAGTGCAAGGCGGAGCCAACGCCAAGATTGTCACTGCGGACATGAAGGAAATACAGGCCGACGCGGTGATCGTGGCGACCAATTCGCCGATCAACGACATGGTCGTGATTCACACCAAGCAAGCGCCCTACATGAGCTACGTCGTCGCCGGCCGAGTGCCCAAGGGGCTGATTCCACCGGGCCTCTATTGGGACACGCATGATCCGTATCACTACGTTCGCCTGCAGCCGATGCCGACGGCGTCGGCGCTCGACGCCGAGCAGTATGAGCTGCTAATCGTCGGCGGCGAGGACCACAAAACGGGGCAAGCCAGCGACTATCAACGGCGCTACGAGTCCCTGCGGCGCTGGGCGGCTGAGCGTTTTCCCGGCTTTGAGGCGGTGGAGTACGAATGGTCGGGGCAAGTGTTCGAGCCGATGGACGGAGTGGCTTTCATCGGACGCAACCCAGGGGACGAGAGCAACGTCTACATCGTCACCGGCGACTCCGGACAGGGAATGACGCACGGAGCGCTGGCGGGCATCCTGCTACGCGACCTGATCCTTGGACGCGACAACCCGTGGGCCAGGCTCTACGATCCGTCGCGCAAGACCCTCTCGTCGGCCAGCGAATTTGCGAAGGAGAATCTCAACGTCGCCGTGCAATATGCAGCCTGGGTGACATCGGGCGATGTGGATTCCGCCGATCAGATTCCGCCTGGCGAAGGGGCCGTCGTTCGCAGCGGGCTGGAGAAGCACGCCGTTTACCGCGACGAAAACGGAGCGGTGCACGCGATGACGGCTGTCTGTCCGCATTTGCAGTGCATCGTGCAGTGGAACAAGGACGAAAAGACGTGGGATTGTCCCTGCCACGGCTCGCGGTTCGACTGTCACGGCGGGGTGATCGTGGGGCCGGCGAATTCCGATCTGAAAGCGGTCGAGAAAGAGTCGCACGCCCACGCTTCGACCGGGGGCGAGAGCTGAACTCGCCTTCCGTTACTAGGTCACATTCGCCGGCTGCGGCGCCGCGGGCCGAACCGGCGCTGGCTCGTCCGGCGTCTCAGCCGCCAGAGGCAGGTAGATGACAAAGGTCGAGCCGACCGCTTGCGAGCGGCACTCGATTCGGCCCCGCATTGTCTGCAACAGGCGAGCGGCAATCGTCAGACCGAGCCCAGTTCCTGCATGGCCGGCCTTGCGCGCGAGCGTCGTGCGATAGAACGGGCGGAAGATCGCTTCGACCTCATCTGGCGAAACGCCGATCCCTTCGTCGGCGACGCTAAGGACCGCTTCGCCACGCGATTTCTCCAGCCGAACCTCGATCGTCGAGCCGGCTGGGCTGTACTTCATCGCGTTTCCCAGCACGTTGTCGAGCACCTGCGAGAGAAACACGGGAACTGTTTCGACCGCAATTCCCGTTTGCAGCTTCAGCGCGACATCGGGCCAGCGAGGATGACGCTGCCATTTGTCGCAGTACTCGACCAGCCAGGTCTCGAGCGCGACGGTCGTCGGCGCCGGGCCCGCCTGGTCCCCTTCAGAGCGAGCCAGGAACAACAGTGACTCGATAATCCCCTTGAGGTCGCCGACCTGGTTTTTGAGCACTCCGAGCGTCCGTTCGTACTCGGCCACGGTACGCGAGCGACGGAGCGCGACGTCGATTTCGCCTTCGAGCACGGTCAGGGGGGTGCGAAGCTGATGGGCGGCGTCGCCGGCGAACCGTTTTTCTCGCTCGAAGGCCGAAAACAGTTGATCGAGCAGCCCATTAAACGCCAGGGCCAGCTCGGAAAGCTCGTCGCCGGCGGGCGAAACCGTCAAACGGCGGTCGGGCTCGGCGGGGCGAATTTGCCGGACCTCTTGGGCCATGTCTTCGAGTGGTTGCAATGCGCGTCGGCCGACCCAGCGGCCCCCAACGGCTGCCAGGAGCAGAATCGTCGGCGAAAGCGTCGCGAGCGCCAGCGCCAGCCGATTGAGCGTCGCGTGCAGGTCCTTGGTCGAGAGCGCAACGGTCACGATCAGTTCGGAACGCTCGAGCGGGTCGCGCAGCTCGATTGGCTTGGGCGCGGTGGCGAACAACCGATACTGAAGCACCCGCCAATCGGCTGGCAGCGGCGGCCCTTTGCCGTCGACTCGCTCTTTGCGGGCATAGTCGATGATCGCCCAGTCTTCGGGGGAGGTGGTGAGGTTGGGAGACTGATCGACCACCAGCCCGGCTTCGTCGACCACAACCCAGCGAACTTCGTTGTGGTCCGATTCATCTCCCAGACTGACGGTGTGGTCGGACGGCTCCCATTTGACGTCGTCCGGCTCGACTTCGATCGCCGCAACCAGCGTTTGCAGCGACGTCGTGAGCTGATGGTCGAATTGTTCCTGCAGATAGTGGCTCGCCAATGCGTAGAGCACGACCGAAAACAGCAGCAGCACGCCGCCGATCGAGGCCAGGAAGAAAACCGAAACGCGGTTGACGAGTTTCATGACGCTTCGTCTCCTCCAGCGGCCGCGTCGAGGATGTAGCCGGCGCCGCGGCGCGTTTGAATGAGTCGCGGGCCGTGCAATTCGAGCTTGCGACGCAGTTCCTTGACGTGCACTTCCAGGGTGTTCGACAGGCCGTCGTAACGCTCGTCCCACACGGCTTCGTAAATTCGCGTGCGCGTCAGCACGCGGCGCGGATGACGGAGGAAATAGACCAGCAGGGAAAACTCCTTCGCTGTGAGGTCGAGCGGATGGCCGGCGCGCGTCGCCCGCTGCGAAGCCAGGTCGGCCACCACGTCGCCGAATTCGATCGACGTCCCTTGCGCCGCGCTATTGCTGCGGCGAAGCAGGCTGCGGATGCGCGCGAGCAGTTCGTCGAACGCAAACGGCTTGCTCAAGTAATCGTCGGCGCCGGCGTCTAGGCCTTGCACCCGATCGGCCACGGCGTCTTTCGCCGTCAGGAAGAGCACAGGAGTCGTGCGATTGTGGCTGCGGAACTTGCGCAGCACGTCGATGCCGTCCTCGCCGGGGAGCCACCAGTCGAGCAGCACCAGGTCCCATTGTCCTGTTCGGAGCGAGACCGAAGCGCTCACGCCGTCGGCTGCGTGCTCGACCGTGTAGCCCTCTTCGCGGAGTCCGCGCAAGAGGAAGTCGGCGATGCGCGATTCGTCTTCGACGACGAGGATGCGGGTCATGGGAGCGGTGTCCTTGCAGAAAGCTTTCTCTACTTTACGCCGCCGGGCCCTCTCGCCGCTGAAACATGAAGGGAAATTTAGGTTGGCTTCACGAAGGGTTTAGGGGGCACTCCTAGGATTGGCTGTGTCGCTGGAAGGCGTGACTTGCGACGCGTATCCGAAGATCGCGCCGCAAGCCTTGCCGAAGTCCGCAAGAAAGAAGGGGAATCCCCATGGCCGTGTTTCGCAATCTGATCCGTGGCATCCTGCAGCCAACCGCATTGGAGGAGCGGTTGCCCGACGCGTTTGCGACCACGCTGCACGACGCCTTGCGGATTTCCACACCCAGGTTTGAGCGAATGAAGAACGACTTTTCCGAAGAGCCGACCGGAAGCGTGTCGGTGCAGGAAGCGACCTACGAAGACCTGGCGGGCCTGCAAGCGCAGCTCCGCCGGATCGACGCCCTGGGACGCAGCGGCGGCCGGATCAACGTGGTCCTGGTTTGGAACGACTCGTTGCGGTGCGATCTGCGAGCGCTCCTCGAGCGCGATTCGCTCGGTCACCGATTGGTCCTGGTGCGCGGCAGTCGGCCGCTGCCAGGGCTGCTATCGCCGGCCGACCTGACGCTCCTGGCGCCGAAACTCGGCTGGCTGCAGATCCGCGTCGGGGCCGATTTCGAAGAAGAGCTGAACTACCTGCAGCAATCGCTCGGCGGCGGGGAGCGCGTCGTGGTGCTGCGCCCCGCGTTCAGTTCGCCGGCGGGTCGAACTGAATCACGCCCCACTTGAGCGCGCCGTCGGTCTCCCACGGATCGCCGCCGCCGTTGCGGCCGGTCCGATTGGGATGAAAATCGTCGATCGTTTGCAGATCGACCAGATTGCCCGTGGAAAGCAAGTTGTCGATCAGATGGTCGCGCTCGGCGTCGACGTCGGGCGCAATGTGATGCGTCACCTGGCCGGTGGTGTGGCTGAGACCGACGCGTTCGTCGTACGTCGCCGAGCCGGCCCAGAGGGGGCGGCCTTGGTCGTCGAGCTGCGGCGACTTCCAGAACCGGACGTGATGCCGTTTGCGCGGGTTGTCGCCGACGGGTTGTTCGAAGGCGAGATCCTGCTTGTGTCCCCAAAGGTAGAGCGAACTGACCGGGGCGTCCTCGTAGGGACGGTCGAGCAGCGTTCCTTCCGCAATCTTCAGGCTGCTCTTAAGCGTGATCGGATCGGCGGGGAACCAGCCGGCTTTGAGCATGATCCGCTTCAGATCGTCTTCGCTGCCGACGAGGGCGAGGTTGATCGGATCGCCCGGGTGATGGTCGTGCGTTTGCGTCATCCCGGGCAGCTGATCCAGCGCCGGATGCCGCTTTTCGTAGCGCGCCCAGACGAGCGGGAGCACGCCGTAGGCTACCACCACATAGGCGACGAGCACCGTCACGAATACGAGAAGAGCAATCATCCAAGCCGAACGGTGGTTGGGACCGCGCGCCATGCTTAGCCGCCGTAGAGTATGACCGTCAACGAGCGCGGGCCGTGTGCGCCAATGACGAGCGATTGTTCGATGTCGGCGGTCTTCGATGGGCCGGAAATGAACAGTCCATAGCCGCGCTCGTCGAACTTCAGTCGCTCGTAGGCCTGGTGCATGTTATCGACGATTTTCTCTCGCGGCACGACCAGCACCAGATGCTGGCTGAGAAAGTAAACCGCGCGATGCCGCACGCTTTGGCCGGTCACCCACACCGCGCCGTTCTCGGCGACGGCAAATTCACCGGTTAGTACGGCCAGATCGACCCCGGCGACGCCGTGCGGATCGTCTACGCCCGCCAAATCGAAATTACCGATCGGCGGGCTGGCAGCCGACAGTTCGGGAATCGTGCAGACGACCTGCCCCGCCGCTTGAAACACGGGCATTTGCCGCACGAGTTCCGCAAGCTGGTCGGCCGAATCGGCGACGACGGTTTGGCCGCCAACGAAGCTGAGGACTTCGCTGAACTGCTTTTCGCGGTCGGGATAGGTGATCCACGGACCGTTCAGATCGGGCAGCGGCTGCGCTTCGGGGAGACGCTTGCGAATTCGGTTGAGGATTTCGGCTTTGGAGCTCATGGTTTGCGCCTCCGCATTTCGTCCCGGAAGCTGAGTTTCGGAGGCGGCGGCAGGTCGCGCTGTTTGCCCCACGGGTTCCACGGGCCGTAGATCAGCCCGCGCGGCAGCCAGCGGAGCGACCAGCGTCCGACGCGTCCGGCGAGCGAGTAGAGCCACGGATGCCGCAGCACCCAGCCACCAGCTTTCATCGCCAGCCGCTTGCTCGCGCTCAGGTTGCCGCCGAGGGCAATATCGCGCCGCCAGGTGAGCAATTGTTCGTGCAGGTTGATTCGCACCGGGCAGACGTCGGTGCACGATCCACACAGGCTGCAGGCGTACGGCAGCGTGGAATACTTTTGCGGATCGCGGGCCGGATTGAGGATCGACCCGATCGGCCCCGGCACTGTCGCTCCGTAGCTATGTCCGCCGCTGCGGCGATAGACCGGGCACGTGTTCATGCACGCCCCGCAGCGGATGCAGTGGAGCGAGCGGCGATAGTCGTCGCTCGCCAGAATCTCGCTGCGGCCGTTGTCGACCAAGACGATGTGCAACTCGCCGCCGGGCGCGGGACCGTGAAAATGCGAGCTGTACGACGTGATCGGCTGACCGGTCGCGGAGCGGGCGAGCAATCGCAGGAACACGCCCAGGTCGGCTGCGCGGGGAATGAGCTTTTCGATCCCCATGCAGGCGATGTG
>Ga0182737_1002907_pt1 | contig 13320 bp, 10 predicted proteins | sample eDN5th30CBELigOP_FD_128878 | JGI IMG/M metagenome (GOLD analysis project Ga0182737, IMG submission 128878) | Enriched Organic Plus compost microbial communities from Emeryville, California, USA - eDNA 5th pass 30_C BE-Lig OP (version 2) (version 2) ... | reverse complement strand
CCGCTGGCGAACCTCTACCGCAAGGCGCTCGAACAGTTCGGTCATCCGCAGCAGCCCATCGCGGTCCACTCGCCGGGGTTCGTGGCGGACACCGATGCGGAGGCACTCGACACGCTGTGGCCGCACTACCGCACCATCATGGACCGCATCGGCCGCGAACGCGGCTGGGGGCCGATCACGCGCGAACACTTCGAGCAGGAGGCGGCGCAGGGCGCGCTCTACGCCGGATCGCCGGAGACGGTCGCGCGGAAGATCGCGGCGACGGTGCAGGTCGTCGGCGCCAGCCGGTTCGACATGAAGTACTCGAACGGCACCCTGCCGCACGAGGCCATGACGGCGAGCATCGAGCGGTACGCGACCCGGGTCGTGCCGCTCGTGCGTGAGCTGCTCGCCGCGGACCCGGCGCCGGTCGGCTGATTCGCTTCGCGCGCTCCGCGCCACCTGGTTCGCGTCCGCGCCCGTTCGGCTGGCGCAGAGCGGCACGAACTGGCGCGGATCGCGCGGACAGCACCGGCGCCGTCAGCCCGACTGCGCCGAACGCCGGTGGGTGACCGCGGCGCGGAACCACTGCGCTTCGGGCACACGCGCGAGGAATGTGCCCCCGATGATCGTGATCAGCACGTACGCCGTCGCGAGCGGCGCGAGTTGGGGGTTCACGCCGGCACCGACCGCCAATCCGGCGATCACGATCGAGAACTCGCCGCGAGGCGTCAGCGCGAACCCCGCGCGCCACTGGCCGAGCGCGCCGACCCCGGCCTTGCGGGCCGCGAAGACGCCGGTGGCGAGCTTCGTGAGCATGGTGACGATGGCCAGCGCGAGCGCCGGCAGCAGCATCGACGGCAGCTCCGACGAGTCGGTGGTCAGCCCGAAGAACAGGAAGAAGATCGCCGCGAAGAGGTCGCGCAAGGGGGTGAGGACCTGGCTGGCGTTCTCCGCGACCCGGCCCGAGAGCGCAATGCCGACGAGGAAGGCGCCCACGGCGGCCGACACGTTCACCTCTGCGGCGAGTCCGGAGACGAGCATGGTGAGGCCGAGCACGCCGAGCAGCAGCGGTTCGTACTGCTCGGCCGGGAACAGCTTGGACACGAGCGAGCCGTGCCGGAGCGCCACGAACAGGATGACGCTCACGACCGCGACGGCGATCGCGACCGAGACCGCGCCCTGCACGAGACTCACGCCGACCACGAGCGCCGACAGGATCGGCAGGTAGAAGGCCATCGCGAGGTCCTCGATGACGAGCACCGCGAGCACGCCGGGGGTCTCCCGGTTCGAGAGCCGCCCGAGATCGCGCAGCAGCTTCGCGACGACACCGGACGAGGACACCCAGGTGACGCCGGCGAGCGCGACGGCGGCGATCGGGCCCCATCCGAGGATGAGCGCGAGCAGCGCCCCCGGCACCGCGTTCAGGAGCGCATCGACGATCCCGGCGGACCGCGCCGACTTCAGGCTGCCCAGGAGCTCCGACGCGGTGTACTCGAGGCCCAGCAGCGCGAGCAGCAGGATCACGCCGATCTCAGAGCCGGTCTGGAAGAACTCCTCGCTCGCGTTCACCGGGAAGATCCCGCCGTTGCCGAACGCGAGGCCGATGAGCAGGTAGAAGGGGATCGGCGAGATGCCGATCAGGAGCGCCAGGCGCCCCGCGAGGCTCATGCCGAGGAGCAGCGCGCCGGCTTCGATCAGGAGCAGCGTGGTCTCGTGCATGCGGCCGTCACGTCAGACGGAGCCGCCGGAGAGCAGACGCGAGACGCCGTCGAGGCCGTCGCGCGTGCCCACGACGACGACCACGTCGCCTGCGCGGAAGCGCTCGGCCGGCGTGGGTGACGGGATGACGGCGCCATCGCGCACGATCGCGACGATCGAGGCGTGCGTGCGGGTCCTCGCCTTCGTGTCGCCCAGCGTGCCGTTGAGGTACGGCGAGTCGGTCGGCAGTGCGATCTGCTCGGTATACAGCCCCGCGGTCTCATCCGAGAGACTCGTGAGCCTCGACAGCATGACGGATGCTCCGAGCACGTCAGCGAGCGCCGCAGCCTCGTCGTCGTTCAGCGCGACGGACGCCCGGCACGCGTCGGGATCGTCGGCGTCGAACACACCGATGTCCCGCTCGCCGTCGCGGTGCGACACCACGCTGATGCGGCGGCCGCGTTCGGTGACCAGGTCATGCCGGACACCGATGCCCGGAAGGTCGACCCTCTCGATGCGTACTCCCACGAAAGGACATGCTAGACCTGCTCCGGGGGGTCGACGCCCACCGGGATCCGGGCCCGTCGCGGCTCAGGCCGCAGCACCTACCCGGGTCGTCATGACGAGCACGGGCGTGCCGGCGTCCTGCTCCATCGCGAGCGTGACGCCCACCCCCGCGAGTTCGCCGAGATCGGTCGCGTGCGTCCCTCCGCACGGGATGATCGCGGTGCCGGGCGGCAGGCCGCAGACCCACCGGCGGCGGTCGGTCAGCCGGTCGCCGTCCGCTTCGATGCGGATGCTGCCGCCCGCCGCGGTCCACTCGTCGAGGGTGCGGTTCACGGAGGTCTCGAGCGACGCCAGCTCGTCGGCGAGACCCGTCGCGTCGAAGCCGGCGCGACGGAGGGATGTGTTCAGTCGGTAGCGGTCGGTGGAGCCGTCGGGTTCGATACGCGAGGTCTGGATCGCGAGCCCGTCGAAGTCGGGCGCGCCCAGGGCGTCGACGCGTGCGTCCTTGCTCCACCGCGGCCGCATCGCGTCGTTCAACGCGAGCGACGCGACATGGCACGCGGAGTGCCCGACGGAGAGTGCCCGGCGCAGCGTGGCATCCGCCCGGGTCTCGACCTCATCGCCCTCGGAGACGCCGACCGCGTCGTTCACGTCGACGAGGTGGGCGACGACGAAGGTCCAGCCCTCAGTGCCTTTGCGAACCGGGATGTCTGCGCCCAGATACAGCGCAGCGCCGTCAGTCGCGGCGACCACAGCGTCGAGCACTGGCAGCGTGCGTCCGCGCACCAGCAGGGCACCGCGGTCGGCGGGCTGGTCGGGCCACGCAGCGTCGACCGGATGGATGCTGGTCGCATCCGTCACCACCGCGAGCCGCGCGTCGTCCGCGGGAACGATCGCGAGCACACGGGCGTGCGTGGCAAGCTCACCCGCCGGGTAGGACACGCGGGTGCCGATCGTCGGCAACCCCATGCGATCAGGCGCGGTTGCCGCGACCGAGCAGGCTCGTGGGGATGGCCAGGGAGATGGCCACGCACACGATGCCGGCGACGAACACGAGCGACTCGATGCCGTCCATGTGCGACGCGTTGCCCATGAGCCACATCCCGAAGACGAAGATGCCCATGGCGATGACGAACAGGATGCCGTTCACGAATTCCTCCAGCGGCGCAACTCAGCCAGGCCGCGACGCGGCGGCACGATCGATTGGCAGTCTATCGTCGGCTGGACCCTGCCGAGTCGCCAATGGGCCCGATCCACGCGTTCGCGATGGTCGCGTGCGCGGACTCATCGTCGGACGGGTGGAAGATCCCCGCGAGCACATCGCGGTACAGGCGCCCGAGCTCACTGCCGGTGAAGTAGCTCGACCCGCCCGCAACGCGGACCGCCTGATCGACCACGTGCTTCGCGGTCTCCGTCGCGCGCACCTTGGCACCCGCGAGCTTGGCGTACCAGAACGCGCCGTGGTCGACCCGATCATCGACGTCGCGGGCGAGGGCGACGAGCTGCGGTTCGATCGCGTCATGCGCGAGCGCGGCGTCCGCGATGCGCCACCGTACGGCGGGGTCGTCGGCGAGCGGCCGACCGTCGTCTTTCATCGACGTGCGCCGGCGGGCCGCGGCGATGGCGAGTTCGAGTGCGCGCCCGCCGATGCCCGTGTACACGGCACCGAGCAGGAGCTCGAAACACGCGAAGATGCCGAAGATGAGCGGGTCGGCATTGGGGCCGGGGTCGAGTCGCCGGACGATGCGGTCGCGGGGCGCGAACGCTCCGTCGAGCACCGTGGTGCGGCTCTGGCTCGCGCGCATGCCCATGGTGTCCCAGTCGTCGAGCACGCGGACGTCAGGGTCCTCGCGGTCGATGAACCCGTAGACGAGCTTGGGTGCGTCATCGGAGGCGGTGTCGAGACCCATGGTGCCGAGCCGGGTCCACGCGGGGGAGAGCGACGTGAAGATCTTGCGGCCCGTGTACCGATAGCCGCCGCCCCCGACCGGCTCCGCGACCGTGCGCGAACCGAACAGCATCAGGTCGTTGCCGGCCTCGCTGATCCCGAAGCCGAAGATTTCACCCGCGGCCGCCTCGCGGAGGACGAAGTCGAGCGTGTCATCGCCGCGGTCGCGGAGCACCTTGGCGACCCCGGTCCAGACCAGATGCATGTTGATCGCGAGCGCGGTGGCCGGCGCGGCGCCGCCCAACCGGATCTGCGCTCGCACCGCGTCGGCGAGGGACCAGCCGAGGCCGCCGAGGTCGGCGGGCACGAGGCCGCGCAGATACCCCGCCGCGGCGAGCTCGGCGAGATCCTCGTCGAAGAACGTGTTCCGCTCGTCGTAGCCCTCCGCGCGCTCGCGGATGCGTTCGATGAGCTCGTCGGTGAGCAACGTCTCTGGGGTCACGCCGTCAGCCTACGCCTGGGGGCCGGGCTCCCCGGTGCCCTGATGCGCCTCGTCCACGCGACCGCCGTCGGGGGTTCCCGGGTGGCGCCGGCCGCGCACCGCGAGCAGCACCACGAGCAGCACGATGACCGCGACCACGACGAGTGCGCCGAGCCAGGGCAGCACGACGCCGAAACCGACCACGAGCCCCGACAGGAAGTGCAGCAGGCCGTTCCAGCCGGCGACCACGCCGCCCCAGAAGTTGTCAGGCCGGGCGTCGGGAGCGGTGGCCTCGGTGCCGAGATCGACGGTCAGGGTCGAGAAGTCGACCTGGTCGACGAGCCAGTCGCGCTGCTGCGTGAGGCTGTCGAGCTCGGCCTGCCGCGTCGTGAGCTCGGACTCGATCGCGACGAGGTCGGCCGTCGAGGTGGCCTGCGCGAGCAACTCGGTGAGCCGGGCGACGGACGCCGTGAGCACGTCGATCCGCGCATCGAGGTCCTGGCGCTGTTGCGTGACATCCGTCGCGTTCACCGAGACCGACGTGACCGTGCCGAGCGCGCGGAGCTCGTCGATCACGGCGTCGAGGTCGTCCGCGGGAATGCGCAGCGTGAGCTGCGCGCTCGGCGGCTGCGAGTCGGTTCCGGGCGTTTCCGTGCGGGCGTCCACGCGACCGCCGGCGGCCGCGGCCAGATCGGCCACGTCCTCGGCGCTCGCGATCGGGTCGACGACGGTGACGGCGACGAAGCCGGTCGTGATCACGCTGCGGTCGGATGCCTCGGTGTCGAGCTTGCGCTCCACCTCGCCGGTCGCGGCGTCGCCGGGCATCGGCTGGGCGGGGAGCAGCTCCATCGGCGCGTGCTGGACGCCGACGTCGCCGTTGATGTGCGCGGAGTCGGCACCGCCCTGTGCGGTGCAGCCGGCGAGGAGGAGTGCGGCGAGCGCCGCGGCGCCGGCCGCGGCGGTGAGGCGGATCGGCACGCGGGGGTCACGTCTGGCGCGGGAACGTCGGGGCATGCGCTCAGGCTAGGGCGGATCGCGAGCCGCATGTCTGAGTGCACCCTGGGAGTCGAATCACGATCGGATTCCGGTTCCCTGGGAGTCGCCGCCGGGCCACAACCGAACGCGCGGGCCGTTCGTTCACGGCGTCGGCGGGCCGCACCGCGGCCGAGGGTCAGTCGAGGTCGGGGTCGCGCCCGGTGCGCTCGCCGGTCTCGAGCGCCGCGATCGCGGCGAGGTCTTCGGCGTCGAGCGCGAATCCGAAGACGTCGAGGTTCTCCCGGATCCGCGCCGGGGACGAGGCCTTCGGGATCACCACGTTGCCGAGCTGCACATGCCAACGCAACACCACCTGGGCCGGTGTGCGGCCGTGCTTCGCGGCGATCGCGGCGAGCGTCGTGTCCGCCAGGACCCGACCGCGGGCGAGCGGCGACCACGCCTCGGTGAGGATCTCGTGCGCGTCGTCGAACTCGCGCAGCGCCGTCTGCGGCAGCCACGGATGCAGCTCGACCTGGTTGATGACCGGCCACACGCCGGTCTCGTCGACGAGCCGCTGGATGTGGTGCGCGTGGAAGTTCGCGACGCCGATCGAACGCACCCGGCCCTCCTGCTGGAGCCGGATCAGCGCGCGCCAGGTGTCGACGTAGCGATCGGTCGACGGCACGGGCCAGTGGATGAGGTAGAGGTCCAGTCGCTCGAGTTCGAACCGCGCCATGGACGCGTCGAACGCGCGCAGCGTCTCGTCGAATCCGTTGTCGTCCTTCCACACCTTGCTCGTGACGAAGAGCTCGTCGCGCGCGACCGGCGCATCGCGTACGGCCTGGCCGACCTCGCGCTCGTTGCCGTAGAGCGCCGCGGTGTCGAGGTGCCGGTAGCCGGCGTCGATCGCCTCGAGCGTCAACCGGCGCGCGTCATCGGTCGAGATCTTGTAGAGCCCGAAGCCGACTTGCGGGATCGAGGCGCCATCGGTGAAGGCGAGTCGCGGTGCGATGGGGTCGGACATGACGTCCCTCCTCAGCTAGGGGTGACCTGGATCGGTTCGGTGTCCGGCATCGGGCTCGCGTCCCGGCCGCGCAGGTCGGGATGCCACGGGCTGCCGAAGCTCGCCGCGAGCACGCCCAGCGCGGCGAAGGCGATCGCCGCCCAGAACGCGCCCTGCGCGCCGACGCCGTCGATGAGGAAGCCGGCCACCGCAGACCCCAACGCGGCCCCGATGAGCTGGCCCGTTCCGACCCAGCCGAACGCCTCCGCGGTGTCGGAGAACTTCACACTCGCCGACACGATCGAGAACAGCACGGCGAAGGCCGGCGCGATGCCGACGCCCGCGATGAAGAGCGTGAGCGAGAGCCACCAGAAATCCATGGCCAGCGCGGCGAGCGCGGTGCCGAACAGCACGATGAGCATGCGACGCGCGCTCGACCACGGGCCGATCGGCACGTGCCCCAGGCCGAGGCCGCCGACGAGCGAGCCGATCGCGAAGATCGCGAGCACGAGGCCCGCCTCAGAGCCGTCGTGGCCGAACACCGCGACGACGCCCGCCTCGATCGCCGCGACCCCGCCGACGAGCAGGAAGCCCACGAGGGTTGCCAAGAGCACGGGCGGGCGGGAGAGGACGACGCCGAACCGCCGCTTCGAGCGCGGAATGCGCACACGGCCCAGTTCGGGCGACGCGATGAACCAGATGCCGCCGCCGACCATGATCACGGCGGCGAGCAGGATGCCCCAGACCGTGCCGATCTGCGTCGACACGAACGTGGTGACGACCGGCCCGACGACCCAGATGATCTCCTGGGCCGAGGCGTCGAGCGAGAACAGGGGGGTGAGCTGGCGGGCGTTCACCATCTTCGGGTAGATGGTGCGCACCGCGGGCTGCACCGGCGGGGTCGCGAGGCCCGCGATGAGGCCGAGGACCATGTAGAGCGGCACCGTGAGCGGCAGGACGCCGATCGCCGTGATCGCGGTCACGCAGAAGATGAGCGTCGTGATGAGGACCGAGCGCATGCCGAAGCGGCCCATGAGCCGGCTGGTCAGCGGGCCTGCGACGGCCTGCCCGACCGAGGTCGCGGCGAGCACCAGCCCGGCGGCTCCGTACGAACCGGTCTGCCGCTCCACGTGCAGCAGGAACGCCAGCGACAGCATGCCCGACGGAAAACGCGCGGTGAGCTGCGCCGCGATGATGCGCGCGACGCCCGGCGTCTTCAGGAGATCGGAGTAGCTGGCCACGAGGGCCAATGCTACTGGCGCGCGTCCGCGCGGTCGCGCGACGCGACGTCCACGCCGGACGGCCGCGTTCGACGCGGCGTCCAGCATCGGTGGGCCGATCCGAGTGCGCTCGTCAGTCGGCGAGCGCCTTCGCGATCCGCTGCGGTGAGACCGGTTCAGCGGTTCGCAGCTCCTGGGCGAACAGGCCGATACGGAGCTCTTCGAGCAGCCATCTGGCCCGCACGAGCGACGGCGGCGCATCAGGCACGAGCGGTACCGTGCCGCCCGCGCGTTCGAAGGTGGCGAGCGCGCCTTCGAACTCGGTCATGAAGCGGCGGTCGCGGCCCGGGTCCTGTTGCAGTTTCCCGACCCGACGGACGATGCCCTCCAGGTACCTCGGCAGGTGGCGCAGCCGGTCGAGCCCCGTCGCCGACACGAACCCCGCGGGCACGAGCGCCTCGAGCTGCGCCCGCGCGTCGGCGAGCGGTGCCATCAGGGCGAGCGATGCGGCCTTCGAGATCGCCTTGTCGGCCTCGCGGGCGAGCTTGAGGATCCGCGCGACCAGGCCGACGGTCTCGAACATGCGCTCCATCACGGTCGCGGCGACGGCGTCGCGCACTGACGCGAACTCGTCGCGCGTGGCGAGCAGGCCGTCGGCGTGGTGCGACAGCAGCTCGGCCTCGACGACCGCGGTGAGCACGTCGTCGAGCAACGCCCGCGGGCCGGGGTAGGCGCTCGCCGCGAGCTGCAGCTTCTCCTCGTTCGAGAGATGCTCCTGGACGTACGCGACGGGTGACGGTGTCGCGAGCACGAGCAGGCGACGGATGCCTCGGCGCGAGACGCGATCGCGCTCCTCCGCCGTGGGCAGCAACCGAAGCGAGACCGAGGCGCCCTCATCGACGATCGCGGGGTAGGCGCGGATCACGTTCCCCGCCTGACGCGTGTCGACGTGGGCGGGCAGCCGGTCCCATTCCCACGTCGTGAGTCCCGTGCGTTCGGCGAGCGCGGGCGCCTCGGGAGTGCCCGAGGGTCCGGGCTGGGTGTCGGCGGACCGCTTCGCGCGGCCCCCGCGGGGAGCATCCGCCCCACCGAATGTCGACGCGACCGCGCGACCCGCGCGATCTGCGAGTCGTGCCTGCAGCACCGCGAGGTCCTTGTCGGCACCGGCGGGCCTGCCGCGATCGTCGACCGCCGAGAACGTGACGCGCAAGTGCGGCGGCACCCGCTCGAGATCGAAGTCGTCGGCGGTGACCGGCGCGAAGGTGAGCCGTTTGATCGTCGCGGCCACGACCTCGGCGAACGGCTCACGGGCCTCCCCGGACTCGGGGCCGGTGGGCAGCTCGGCGGAGATCTTCGCGGCCCACTCCGCGGCGGGCACGACCTGGCGCCGCAGCACCTTGGGCAGGGTGCGCAGCATGGCCGTGATGAGCTCGTCGCGGAACCCGGGCACCTGCCAGTCGAACCCGGCGGGCTCGAGGCGCGGCAGCAGCACCAGCGGCACGACCACCGTGACCCCGTCATCCTCGGTGCCCGGCTCGAACCGGTACCGCAGCCGGAGGGTCTGATCGCCCTGCCGCCAGCGGTCGGGAAAGGCCGAGTCGGGCGTCGCCGCGTCCTCCTCCACGAGGTCCGCGCTCGACATCGTGAGCAGGTCGGGCTCGGCGCGGGACCGGTCGCGCCACCACCGCTCGAAGGCGCGCACATCGGTCACGTCGTCGGGCACGCGCGCGTCGTAGAAGGCGAACACCGCCTCGTCGCCGGCCAGGATGTCTCGGCGGCGGGTCCGCTCCTCGAGTTCGCCGAGCTCGCGGCGCAACGCCCGGTTCCGCCGCACGAAGCCGAACACCCGCTGGTCGAGTCGGCTGACGTCCCAGTCCTCCTCGACGAGGGCGTGCCGCACGAAGAGTTCGCGTGCGAGCGACGCGTCGATGCGCGCCAACTGGATGCGGCGCTTCGGCACGATCGGGACGCCGAACAGCGACACCTTCTCGTCGGCGACCGCGGCACCCTGCCGTCGCTCCCAGCGCGGGGAGCTCCAGGTCCGGGTCACGAGGTTTCCCGCGAGCGGCTCGGCCCACGCCGGATCGATCCGCGCGTTCATCCGCGCGAACAGCCGGCTCGTCTCGACGAGCTCCGCGCTCATGACCGCCTCCGGCGGTTTCTTCGCAAGCGCCGAACCCGGGAAGATCACGAATCGCGTGCCGCGCGCCCCGAGGAACTCGGCCGACTGGCGTCGGCCCCGACGCTCAGCCTCCCGCGCCTGACCCGCGCCGCCCCGACCGGTCGACGTCCGCGTGTCGTCGCGGAGGCCGATGTGCGACAGCAGCCCCGAGAGCAGGGCGCGGTGGATGCCGTCGGGGTTCGGCGCGCCGGCCGTCGACGACACGTGCAGGCCGAGCGGCTTGGCGAGCCTGACGAGCTGCCGGTACAGGTCTTGCCACTCACGCACGCGCAGATAGTTCAGGAACTCGGACTTGCACAGGCGGCGGAACGCGCTGCTGCCGAGCTCCCGCTGCTGCTCCTCGAGGTGGTTCCAGAGGTTCAGCAGGGAGAGGAAGTCGCTGGTCGGGTCGGCGAACCGTGCGTGCGCGGCGTCGGCTTGCTCACGTCGCTCGAGCGGACGTTCGCGGGGATCCTGGATCGTCAGCCCCGCGACGATCGCGATGACCTCGCGCGACACGCCCTGGCTCTTCGACTCCAGCACCATCCGCGCGAAGCGCGGCTCGATGGGAAGGCGCGCGAGCTGGCGGCCGATGCGGGTGAGCCTGGGCCCTCGCGCATCCGTGGATCGAGCGCCCGACGGAGTCGGACGCGTCTCCACATCTTCGAGCGCACCGAGCTCGCGGAGCAGCTCGAGCCCGTCGCGGACGCCGCGGCTGTCGGGCGGCGTGAGGAACGGGAACTCCTCGACCGGGCCGAGCCCGAGCGACGCCATCTGCAGGATCACCGCGGCGAGGTTCGTCCTGAGGATCTCGGGGTCGGTGAACTCGGGGCGTCGATCGAAGTCGTCCTCGGCGTACAGCCGGATCGCGATGCCCTCGCTCGTACGACCCGATCGCCCGGAGCGCTGGTTCGCGGACGCCTGCGAGATGGGCTCGATCGGCAGGCGCTGCACCTTCGACCGCGCCGAGTACCGGCTGATGCGCGCCGTGCCGGCGTCGATGACGTACCGGATGCCGGGCACCGTGAGGCTGGTCTCCGCCACGTTCGTGGCGAGCACGACGCGACGGCGGAGCCCGGCGACCTTCGAGCGCTCGAACACGCGATGCTGGTCGGCGGCCGACAGCCGGCCGTAGAGCGGCAGCACCTCGGTGACGCCGGCCGCGCCGCGACGCGCCGTGTGCGCCCGCACGGCCTGCTCGGCATCGCGGATCTCGCCCTCACCGGAGAGGAACACCAGCACGTCGCCGGGCGCCTCGCGTTCGAGCTCGTCGAGCGCGTCCACGATGCCACGCTGCACATCGCGATCCTCGGCCGCGGCGCCCTCGTCGTCGGCGTCCTCGTCGGCACGGTCAGGGCCCGCCCCGGTCACCAGCGGCCGATACCGGATCTCGACCGGATACGTCCGGCCTGACACCTCGATCACGGGAGCGGGTTCGCCCGAGGCATCCGCGAAATGTCTGGCGAAGCTCTCGGGGTCGATCGTCGCGCTCGTGACGATGACGCGCAGATCGGGGCGCCGAGGAAGCAACTGCTTCAGGTACCCCAGCAGGAAGTCGATGTTGAGGCTGCGCTCGTGCGCCTCGTCGATGATGATCGTGTCGTACCGGCGAAGCTCGCGATCGCGGTGGATCTCGTTCAACAGGATGCCGTCGGTCATGATCTTCACGCGCGTCGACTCGCTCACCTTGTCGGTGAACCGGACCTGATAGCCCACGAGGTCGCCGACCTCGCTCCCGAGCTCATCGGCGATGCGCTCGGCGATCGTCCGCGCGGCAATGCGGCGCGGCTGGGTGTGCGCGATCGACTCCCGGCCGAGTTCGAGACAGATCTTCGGCAGCTGCGTCGTCTTGCCCGAGCCCGTGGCGCCGGCCACGATCACCACTTGGTGATCACGGATCGCGCGCGCGATCTCGTCGCGTTGTGCCGAGACCGGCAGCTCTTCGGGGTACGAGATGGTCGCGAGCATGGCCTTTTATCGTACGGCGCCCGTCCTGCGCACCGGGTGCACCCGGATGATCGCGGACGGCGAACGGTTGCCGTGCGGTGGCCGCGCGCGTGATGGGATGACCGATATGACGTCTGTTCCCCGTATTCAGCTCAATGACGGCCACTCGATCCCGCAGCTCGGGTTCGGTGTGTTCCGGGTCGACCCGGCCGAGACCGAGCGCATCGTGGGGGACGCCCTCGAGACCGGGTACCGGCACATCGACACCGCGCGCATCTACGGCAATGAAGAGGGCGTCGGCCGAGCCGTCGCGACGTCGGGCATCCCACGCGAAGAGCTGTTCGTGACCACGAAGCTCTGGAACGACGACCAGGGCACCCGATCGGCGGCGGACGCGTTCGAGCGCAGTCTCGACCGGCTCGGCCTCGACTACCTCGACCTCTATCTCATCCACTGGCCCGCGCCCGCGCGCGACCGGTACGTCGAGACCTGGGAAACCTTCATCCAGCTTCGCGAGTCGGGCCGCGTGCGCTCGATCGGCGTCTCGAACTTCCTGGCACCTCACCTCGAGCGGCTGGTGCGCGAGACGGATGTCCCGCCCGCCATCGACCAGATCGAGCTGCACCCGTACCACCAGCAGCCCGCGACCGCCGAGTACGCGGAGGCGAACGAGATCCGCGTCGAGGCATGGGGCCCGCTCGGGCAGGGGAAGTATCAGCTGTTCGACCTGCCGGAGGTGACGACCCCCGCGGATGCCCACGGGAAGACGCCGGCGCAGGTGGTGCTGCGCTGGCATCTGCAGCGCGGGCACATCGTCATCCCGAAGTCGAATCGTCGAGAGCGCATGGCGGAGAACCTCGCGGTCTTCGACTTCGAGCTCACCGGCGACGAGATGGCGGCCATTACTGGCCTCGAGCGCGAGGGCCGGGTGGGGACCCACCCGGACGAATTCACCTGATCCCCGGCACTCGCGGAGCACGTGTCTCGAGACCAGGCGACCGCGACACGCCCGGGATGCAAGCCCGATTTGGCACCGCCGCTCGTGCCACGTAAATTCATACATGTCGCCGCGGCGGGCCGGAAAGCGAAAAGCGAAACGGGCCGGCGGGAATGACGATCTTAGCCAAATAACCTCGAAGGCGCAGGCTGCTGGACATGTTCCATCAGCGCATTGCGACTCGGTGATTTCAAGCCTAAGATGGAAAATCCACCTCACCAGTGAGCATGGCTTCGGTTGTGTGAATCCGATTCTTCGGACTCGACCCTCGGTCGAGGAGATCACTCGGTGTGGTACGGTAGATAGGTTGCCCTGGGAAAGGCCGCGAGGCTGAAACCCGGGAGCGTCCGTTTCTTGAGAACTCAACAGCGTGCACTATGTTCAATGCCAATTTTTGAACCCCGACTGGGCCGTTTGGTCTGGTGGGATTCCTTTGGATTGATGGACAGTCAGCAATGATT
>Ga0182737_1002906_pt1 | contig 13322 bp, 12 predicted proteins | sample eDN5th30CBELigOP_FD_128878 | JGI IMG/M metagenome (GOLD analysis project Ga0182737, IMG submission 128878) | Enriched Organic Plus compost microbial communities from Emeryville, California, USA - eDNA 5th pass 30_C BE-Lig OP (version 2) (version 2) ... | reverse complement strand
TCGATCAGCTTGCGCTCCATGTCTTCGAGCTTCATGCCCGCTTCGATCATGCCGCCGCCGGTCGAGGGCGACGTCGCGCTCGGGAGCGATTCGCCTTCGGGATCGATCAGCCAGGGCTGCAGCTCGTGGGCGTCGATCGGCTTGCCGCTCGAAAGGACGGCGGCGCGGGTGGCGAGGTTTTCCAGCTCGCGCACGTTGCCCGGCCAGTGATAGTGGGTCAGCAGGTCGAGCGCCATCGGCGTGAGCTGGCAGACCGGCCGATTCAGCCGCGCGGCAGCCTGTTGCAGAAACGCCTGCACCAGCGCCGGCACGTCTTCCAGCCGCTCACGCAGCGGCGGCACGTGAATTGGCACGACAGCCAGACGGAAGTAAAGGTCTTGGCGGAAACGCCCTTCGGCGACTTCCTTGCGAATGTCGCGGTTGGTCGTAGCAACGACGCGGACGTTGGCCCGGCGCGTTTCGCTCGATCCGACGCGCTCGTACGTGCGCTCCTGCAATACTCGCAGCAACTTGGCTTGCAGGCTGGGATCGATTTCGGTGATTTCGTCGAGGAGGATTGTCCCCCCTTCGGCCAGTTCAAAGCGGCCGACGCGCGGCGAATCGGCGCTGGTGAACGCTCCTCGCTCGTGGCCGAACAGTTCGCTCTCCATGAGCTGCGGCGAGAGGGCTGGGCAGTTCAGGCTGACCAGCGCGCCGGACGAACGCGGGCTGGCCGCGTGAATGCAGCGGGCGACTAGCTCCTTGCCGGTGCCGCTTTCGCCACAGATGAGGGCCGTCTCGTCCGAGGCGCCGACCTGGGCGATCAAGTCTCGCAGTTGTCGCATCGCCGGGCTATTGCCGATCATCATCGACTGCCATGACGGCGGAGTCGTCGGCACCGTCGAACGTCGGCCGACTTGCAGACCGTGTCGCAGGGCCCGATCGACGAGCTGCTCGAGCTGCTCGGCGTCGAACGGTTTTTCGATATAGTCGAACGCGCCGTGCCGCATCGCATCGACAGCCGACGAGACCGAGGCGAAGGCGGTGACCATCACGACTTGCGCCTCGACTTTTCGCTCGGCGAGCGTGCGGATGAATTCCAGCCCGGTCATCCCCGGCATCTGCAGGTCGGTGATGATGACGTCGAACGACTGCAATTCGAGCTGCAGCGCTTCCACGGCGCTCGAGCAGGCGTAAACGTCGTGGCCGCTGGCGCGGAGCACGTCGGCCATCGACTGGCGGGCGCGGGCGTTGTCGTCGACGACGAGAATTCGGCCCACCAGCTCGGTTTGCGGGGGGAGGAACGGTTTCATTTCGGCTTCTCCTGCGATCCGTTGTTTTGTGCGCCGCCTGCAGGGGCGGTTGATGGTTTAGCGTGAGGCGTGGGCGGGCTGGGCTGGAAGACAGAGCGTGAACGCCGCGCCCCCTTCCGGACAATTGGCTGCGATAATGTGGCCGCCGTGGGCTTCGGCGATGCGTTCGACAATCGCCAAGCCCAGACCGGTGCCGTTGCTCTTGGTGGTGAAGAACGGTTCGAACAAGTGCTGCAGCGTGCTGGCGTCGATTCCCGGGCCGCTGTCAGCCACTTCGATCTCGATGCCAAACCGCGAACGGCAGGCGGTCACGACCAGTTCTCCGCCTGCGGGCATGGCGTCCAAAGCGTTCAGCACCAGATTGAGCACCGCCCGCCGGATCATGTCGCGATCGGCCCAAGCGTAGACGGCGGGTGTCGTATCGACTCGCAGCGAAATCTGCTGAGCTTGCAGTTGCGGTCCGAGCGAGCCGCAGACTTCGCGCACCAGTTCTGCGGCGTCGAACTCGACGCATTTCGGGTCTCGTTCGGTCGAGAAGCTGAGCAAGTCGTTCACCGTCGCTTCCAAGGCGACAAAGCCAGCGCAAAACTTGTCGAGCAGTTCCGCCGACTTTTCCGCGTCGCCACGCGCTCGGCGCAGCAGGCTGAGGTAGAGCTTCATGGGCACCAGGCTGTTGCGCACCTCGTGGGCGACGTGCGACGCCATTTGGCCGAGGTCGGCGAGGCGATTGCGGCGCGCCAGTTCGCGGTTCTTGGCTTCCAGTTCGTCGGTCAGGCGGCGAACTTCCTCCCGCAACGTTTCGTGCGTCCGCTGCAGACGATCGGTGGCGTCGTTCCAGGCTCGCAGGATCGTCTGCAGATCGAGGTCGGCCGGCGCCGCGGCCACCGAGACCTGCGGCTCGCGCGTTTCGCTGAGGAGCGCTGCGGTGGTGGTCATCGTTCGGAGCTCACGTCGAAGAAGGAAGTGGATGCGGGAGCCACAGGCTCAAAGTAGGCCGAATGCACGCGGGAGGCGTTGTCCATTTCTTCCAGGCGCCGGGCCGTTTCGTCGCGGCGGCGGATCATTTCGGCTTCGCCCTTGCGTTCCAGGTTCATGATCTCGGCGAGCAGTTGTTCGCTGCGCTGGGCGTCGATCCGGCACTTCTCGCGCGCCTCAGGCGACGCCCAGATTCGCTGGTCGGGATCTTCGTCGCGAAATGGCGTGAGCGCCTGTTCGAGCTGCTGCAGTTGGCCGAGCAGTTGCTGCTTGGCGCCGAGCACCGGCAGCAGCCGCGTCATATCGCCGCTGTCGATCAGATCGACTTGGGCGTGCGACAGCCGAGCCAGCAACTGAAGCAGTTGCAGCTTCTGAGCGATCAGGCTGGCGAGCGTTGCGGTGTTGGTCATGTAACGAGTCGGTCTTTATAGGGTGGCGAGCCAGTTGAGCAGTTCGCTCCACTGTTCGCGCGTGTTGCAGGTGGTGCGCAGGAAATCGGCGTCGGATTTGATGCGGCTGAGCACGACGCGGGCTTGCTCGAGCGTGCCGCGCGCTTCGACCGGGCGATTGAGTCGCCGGTAGCAGGCGGCGATTTGCACGTAGGCTTCAAGCGCTTCCGGCTCGTGCTGAAAGCGATTCGTGGCCGCCGAATAGGCCTTGATGGCGTCGTCGTAGCGCCCCAGATCGAACAAGGCGTCGCCGCGGGCAAAGTAGGCGTTGCGGAGGATGCTGCGCTCGAGCGGGCTGCGGTACGGCTCCTTGTCGTCGCCGAGGAGTGAGATCAATTGCGAATAGGCTTCGACGGCCGCTTGCAGGTCTTGCTGCATCTGGCGATGGAGCGAGACGCGCGTCGTTTCGATCGTAATGATCGACAGCCGTTTGCGCGGCCACTTTGCCGCGTGGCGATAGCACTCGGCAATGCGGTAGCGAGCTTCGATCGACTGCGGAGCCTCGGGATAGCGCTTGACCGCTTCGCTGAGAATCTTGAGCGATTCGCGGAAAAGCGAGTGCGCCTGGTCCAGCACAATAAGTGCCGAACGGCGGCGGTCGAGGTCGTCCGAGTCGACCCCCTCTGCCCGGCTGCGGGCTTCGTACAGGATCGCCTCCCGGTAGATCAGGTTGCCCAAGGCGAAAAGCGAGTCTCGCCAATCGGCGCTTTGGGGCGTCAGGGAATACTTGTAGAGATTGTCCGAGAGCAATTGCTTCGCTTCGGCCGTCTTCCCCTGCTCCTCGAGCGCCTGGGCTGCGAGAAACCGAGCGTGATAGGTCGCCGGATGGTTGGGGTACATCTCGCAGCACTCGTTAAGCTCGCGGAGCGCGGCAGCCGGATCACCCATCGAGAGCAGCGCTTCGCCGAGACCGCTGAGCGCTGCTGGGCGGAGGTTGGACGGAGCCTGACGAAGCAGCGTGCGATAGACGCGGACCGCCTGGCGGAAGCCGTGGCCTTCGAGATAGTACTGGGCCGACGCTGCGAGGTCGTCGAGGTAGTGCCGCGTGGCGATTCGCAATTGCGCCAGCTTCTCCATCTGGGCGGCCGCCTCACGAAAGTGGTCGCGCGCTTCGGCTTCAGTCACCTTACGCGGCGCAAGTTCCTCGGGCGCCGTTTTGACCAGATGTTGCCCCCAAGCCCGATGGGCTCGGGCGAGAAGTTCGCAGCGGCGAACCTCGGAGAGGAGCGGGCCGGTCGCTTCGGCCAGCGTTGCGGCTTCGGAGTAGTCGTTTTTCGCAAGATACAAGTCGAACGCCTGTGTCAACCTCGCGTCGAGCTCTTTCAGTGGCAGCAGCGGATTGTGATAGGCGTCGGCGGAGCCCGCTTCGTGCAGCAGACGTTCGTAAAGCGCGAGCGAGGCTGTGGCGTCGCCGTCTTCTTGGAGCATTTCGGCTTCGAAGAGCATCGCCACCAGCGCCTCGGGGCGGCCGGCGAACGCCCGGCGGACCCGCGAGAGCTGCGTGAGCGCGGCGGTCTCCTGCTTCTGGCCGAGCAGGCAGAGGGCTGACAGCAATTGGGCCTGCGCGACGACATCTGGCGCGGCACTGTCCGATTCCTGCAGCCGTTGCAGCTCCGCAAGGAGCGCTTCGCATTGAGCGGAAAATTCGGGATCGGTTGGGCCATCTTGCAGCGCTTGCTGGCGGACGTCGCGCAGGGCGACGCGGGCAGTCAGCAGCGTGGCGGTGGCGTGGACCGTGGACGACTCGGGAATGGCGGCGAGCGCCGTTTGGGCTTCGTCCCACTTCTTCTGCTGCATCAAAATTTCGGCTTGTTGCAGCCGGGCCAATTCCTGTTCGTGTTTGCTGAGCCCCGGCGACGCGAGCAGTTTTTGGTTCTCGACAAGCGCCTTATCGAGCGCCGGAGGATCGATCCGCAAGTAGCAGTCGGCCAGCAGTTGGTGGACGAGCTGGAGTTGCTGCGGATCTTCGATCTGCAGGTCGCGCAGCACGGGAATCGCCGCCGCGTACCGCTCGCCATCGTGCAAGCAGCGGCCCAGAAGCAGCCGAGCGTCGGTCTCGCGTCCTTTCGGCACGCCTTGAAAGCGCGCCTCCTCGAGATACCGGGCCGCGATCAGGCTCAGCGTACGCCGCTGCGTCGGATTCAAATCCTGGCGAGCGTCCGCAGCCAGCGCCGTGCCGAGCACGAGGAGCGTTGCGCCGTCGGCGGGTGAGGCCGCGCCGGGCGCCGTGCGAGATTGTCCGGCCAGCCGCCGCGCTTCCTTGTAGTTGCCGGCGTCGAGGTGGACGAACGCTTCTTTGAGAAGTTCCTTCGCCGATTTCGGCGGATCGGGCAAAAGGGCTGAAGTCGCCGCAGCCAGACCACCGATAACCAGCAGGCCAATGGCGATGTAAAGACCGCCGCGAACCGGGTTGGTCTTCAGCCAAGCCACCAGTGAGCGCAACCTCTCCACCAGCGACCGCATCGCAGCGGCGCCGCCAGCGCTCTGGTCAGAAGGTTGGTTGGCCATGGCAGGATCGTCCTTGATCCGCGTGCAGTGCGCGCATCCTGCCGCACTGTGACGAGAAAGTCTCGCGCGTCTTGTAGCTCAGTTCGGGCTCCGCCGTCAAGGTGAGCTGTCCTCCCGAACGACAGGCGGACGCTTCTGTGAAGCGTCGCTAACCGCTTATGGGACCGGCATCTACTCGCCGTGTCTGACGACGATTGTGCCGTCTCTGACGTCTTTGCCGCTAGCACCAGAACTGCTGTGGCCCGATTGGCGTTTTTCTGCGAAAAGTCGCACAGTCCGCGTAAGCGTCGCCAGACGCTCCTGCGCGGAGCGTGACCTATCCTTGCTTGCTCAGCCGGGCTGAGCGCACTCGCTGCGCCTGCTCGGACGAAGCGCCACCATGATCAAGCTGACGCGACTCGACGGTGAAGTGTTCGTGCTCAATGCCGAACTGATTCGCTACGTCGAAGCCCGGCCTGACACGTTCATCACGCTGACCAGCGGAGAACGCCTGGTGGTCCGCCAGTCGATGGACGAGGTCATGGAACTCGCCATTCGCTACCAACAAACCAAGCAACTGCTGCCCGGCGCAAGGCTCGCTTCGGCCAGCAGTTCGCACCCCTGATTCCTTCCCACCCAACTCCACCATGGACATTGCGACAGTTCTCGGACTACTGCTCGCTTGGGGCATGATGGCGGCGGCCGTCTATTTGGGCGGCGGCTCGTTCGGTGCGTTTTGGAATACGGCGTCGATCCTGATGGTCGTGGGCGGAACGATTGGCGCTCTTTTGATCTGCTTTCCGCTGCGGACCATCCGCCGCACCCCGCGGGTGATGCTCAAGGGGATGCGCGGCAACGTTCCCAAGCCGGAAGAACTGATTGCGACGATCGTCAGCCTGGCGGAAACGGCCCGGCGCGAAGGGCTTTTGTCGCTCGAGCTGCGGCTGCATTTGATTCCGAACGATTTCATCCGTCGTGGCATCGAACTGGTCGTCGATGGCGCTCGCGCCGAAGTGATCGAAGAGGTGCTCCGCACCGATATCGACGCCATGGCTGCTCGCCACCGCGAGGGAAAGGCCGTTTTCGAGCAGCTTGGCAAGTACGCTCCCGCGTTCGGCATGATTGGCACCCTGCTGGGGTTGATCATCATGCTCGGCAATATGTCCGATCCGTCGAGCATCGGCGCCGGCATGGCTGTGGCGCTGATTACCACGCTATATGGGGCCGTTCTGGCGAACGCTTCGTTCCTGCCGATGGCCGAAAAGCTGGCCTATTTGAGCAAACAAGAGATGCTCTCTCGCGAGATCATCATTCGGGGAGTTCTGGCGATTCAGTCGGGCGAAAACCCTCGGCTGATCGAACGCAAGCTCAGCACCTTCCTGCCCCCCGCCGCGCGCAGCAAACGGGAAGTGAGGCTGGCCGCATGAACCCCGAAGAACTCAACGCCGACGCCGCGCCGGGATGGACCGTCACCTATGCCGACCTGATGTCGCTGCTGCTGACGTTTTTCATCCTCCTGGCGGCGATGAGCGAGATTCGCGAAAACGACAAATATCAGGGCGTGGCCGATTCACTGCACGAGCAGTTTGGCCGGGCGTCGACAACCGAGGGCGCGAAAGCGGGTGAATTCAAGCCGCGAAACGCCCTGTTCGCCTCGCTGACGCTCGCCGGACGGGCGAAGCGGAAAAGCCTGCTGCAGAATCCCGCGATGGAGGCAAAGAACGAAGCCGAAGTCTCGCCGCGCGTGCGCGTCGTCCGCTCGGGTGAGCGAACGACGGTCGGCACGGTCGTGTACTTCGACCAGTCGTCCACCGAACTCACGGCGGAGGCTTGCGAAGACCTGGTCGAGACCGCGGAGCTGCTGCGCGGCAAGCCGCAGAAGATCGAAATCCGCAGCCATACGGCGCCGAGCGCCGCGAGCGAAATTGGCGGAAACGCCTGGACGCTCGCCTTCGAGCGGGCAACGGCGACGATGAACTTTCTCGTCGAGCAACTCCAGATCGAACCCAAACGTATTCGGCTGTCGGTCGCCGGCGCGTACGAACCGGCGAGCGTTTCCGCCGATCCCGAAGCCCAACAAGCCAACACGCGAGTGGAAGTGTTTCTGCTCGACGAAGTCGTCGACCTGCAGAGTCCGGAAACCACTGCCGGCCTGCCGAGCATCGACGTGACCAATTCCCCCCGAAGGTTCTAGGAGCCACAGAACCGATCGCAGCCCGTGGATGGGCTGCCTGAAAAGCAACGATCACCAGGGAGGGTGTCCGCTGCGGAGACCTACCCATGCTCAAGATGATCCTGGTTTCGTTGTTTGTCGGCGTGGTAATCCTCGTCGAATGTTTTGCCGCCTACACGCTCATTCCGAGTCAAGCGCAAGTCGAGGCCTGGGCTGAAGCCAAGGCTAAGGCGGCCGCCGAAGCGGCCCGCGCGGCTCATTCCGACGAAAACGCCGATTCGCACGGCGACAGCCACGGTGGCGACCATGGCGACGGACACGGCAAGCACGCAAACCACGAGGTTGAGGTGGACCTGGGGAAATACAACATCGTGGTCCATCAGCCGTCGGCCAATCTGACGCTGCGCGTCAACTTCCACCTGATCGGGTTGGTCAGCGAGAAGGACCAGCACGACTTTCAGACCCTCTTTGCCGCCAACCAGCATCGGCTGCGCGATCAAGTGCTGTCGGAAGTGCGCAACAGTGAGGTCAGCGACCTGACCGACCCCGGATTGGGCTTGATCAAACGCAAGATATTAGCGAAAAGCAACGACCTGCTCGGCAAACCGGTGCTGAAGACCGTGGTATTCAGCGATTTTGCGTTCATCGAGCAGTAAATCGCAGTCGCGAAGAAGCGGGCACACTCCGTGTGCCGTCGCAACGAACGTAAGAACGCCCTCGCCCGCGGGAAAGGATGCCCATGGCAGGCGATCAGGAAAAAATCAGCCAGGACGAAATCGAAGAGCTTCTCCGGCAGGCTCAACTAGCCGCCGGTCAGCCTGTGGCGAGCCCCGCTGCGCCGCCTCCTGCGCAGGGAGCATCATCGAGCATCAGCCAGGCTGAAATCGACGCGCTGACGGCTGCCGCGTCCGCCTCGGCCAATGTCGCAGCCGTCGCGACGCCCCAGCGCACCGCGGCTGCCGCCGCAGCAGCGCCGCGCGGCGCCTCGTCCACAGCGGTTGGCGACGACATTCAATTTCTGATCAACCAGGCCGAACAGGCGATCGCTTCGGTCGATCAGCCGGTTGATCCGGCCATTCAAGGGATCACGCCGTTTCAGTTCCGCGATTTCGGCGGAGCGCCGGCTTCGGGCGACAAGGCGTCGCTCGAACTGCTGCGCGACGTCGATCTCGACGTGCGCATCGAACTCGGTCGCACCGAGATGTACCTCGAGGACGTGCTGAAGCTGAAACGGGGCGCGGTGGTTCCGCTCGATAAATTGGCCGGCGATCCGGTCGACGTCTTCGTCAACGGCCGCCTCGTGGCCCGCGGCGAAGTGCTGGTGCTCAACGACAACTTCTGCGTGCGAATTGGTGAACTGCTGACAGGAGATGAGTTCGCCTGATCGGGTCGCTCGGTTGTCGGAAGACAATGTTTTGCGGGCGGCGGTTTGGCGTAGCTGGAGTTGCCCGCATCGATTATCGTTCGCGACGAGCCGGAACTTGAAACCTTGTGGCGGGAATTGCACGGATGCTTACCCGAATCTCCAAACTGATGCTCGTCGCGGCCAGCGTGCTGTTGCCGCTGGAACGCGCCGCCGCGCAAGGCTCCGGCAGCGAGACGCCCTCCGCCTACAGCGCCCCTAGCCGCTGGTCGGACAACGACACCGCCCCTGCGCCGGCGATGATCGAAAACCCGCTCGTTCGTCAGCGTCAGACGCAATCGCAACAGCCGTCGCAACCGCAGTATCCCGCGACCGACTATCCCAGCTCGTACTCTCCGCCGAGCGGTGGCTCGGTCTATGGAAGCGCATCGCAGCAATCGCCCGAAACCGAAGCGCCTGCCGAGATTCCTCGGCCGTCGCCTAACGCGCTTCGCTTGCCGATTCACGACGCCACGCCCATTCAGCCGGAGCCTCAGCGGGAACCTCTGCCGGTAGAAGAGCCGCAGCTCGTTACGCCGGCGACGCTCAAGACCGAATTGCCGGTCGAAGAAGAAGACGTCAAACACGAAACGCCCGAGCCGCCAAAGCCGTTCATTGTGCAGCCGGCTGCCGCGGAAGTCCCCTTGGCCGACGCGCCACTACCGCTGGCTCCTCGCACGAAGCAAGTGCGGCATGAGGCGGACGAAGCCGAGCCGGCAAACGCCGTCGGCGCTTTGGGGGGCGTCGCGGGTAGCCTGGCGGTTGTCTTGGGCTTGTTCTTCGCCATCGTCTGGTTCAGCAAGCGTTACTTGCCGCAAGCCTCGTCGCCGCTCCCCAAGGAAGCGGTCGAAATGCTCGGCTGGGCGCCGCTTGGTGGAAGGCAGCAGATGCAGCTTGTGCGGATCGGCAACAAGCTGGTGCTGATTGCGGTGAGCAACGGCGTCGCCGAACCTCTGACCGAAGTGACCGACCTGCTCGAAGTCGAGCGTTTGACGGCCCTGTGCCGCCGAACCAAGCCCGGCAGCTCGAGCGAATCGTTTCGCCAGGTGATGGCTGAGTTTGAACGCGAACCGGCGCCGGGCGGATTCGTGGGAGCCACGCCCACGGAAGCTCCTGCAAATGCGCCCCGCCCCGGCCGTACGCTCGGACGCCTTGGCGCCGCCGTCCTGCTGGCTGTCGCCGTGGCATTCGGCTCGGAAGCGAGCGCACAAATCACTTCGACCAACTCGTCGCTGATTACCCCGGCGGGGACGCTGCAGTCGCAGTCGACTGTGTCGACGCAGGACGTTCCAAATCCCCCTGCCCTCCCCACGACCGGCGACGCCTTGGGCGAAATTCTCAGCGGCGGACCGGAAGCGTGGGTCACTCCGCAGCGGCTCACCTCGTCGCTGCAGATCATGTTGCTGCTGACGGTCCTCAGCCTCGCGCCCGCCGTGCTGCTGATGACGACGAGCTTTGTCCGGATCATTGTCGTGCTTGGCCTGTTGAAGCAGGCGCTCGGCACGCAGCAGCTGCCGCCGAGTCAGGTAATGACGGCGCTCGCGCTGTTCATGACCTTGCTGGTGATGACTCCAACCTGGAGAGAAGTTTATCACGAGGGGATTCAGCCCTACTCCGAAGGCAAGATAGCCAGCCCGTCCGAAGCTTGGGTCCGCTGTGCCGGGCCCATTAAGCGTTTCTTGAGCCGGCAAATCGAAGTCGCTGGCAACAGCGACGACGTGTGGCTGTTCTACGACTATCTGCCGGAGGCTCAGCAGCGGGCCGAGCCGCCGACCACCTACGAAGAGATTCCGCTGCAAGCGCTGCTGCCGGCGTTCATGCTAAGCGAACTGAAGACGGCGTTTCTGATCGGCTTTCAGATTTATCTGCCCTTCCTCATTCTCGACATCGTCGTGTCGAGCGTGACCATCTCGATGGGCATGATGATGCTGCCGCCAGTGATGATCTCGCTGCCGCTGAAGCTGCTGCTGTTCGTGCTGGTGGATGGCTGGAATCTGGTCGTCGGCATGCTGCTGGAGAGTTTTGGGCCGGCGCTTTGACGCGGAGCGTGGGAACGTTCGCGGCTCCATCCAGCCAAGAATGAGAACTCAAGGCGAGAGGATCGAGAAATGAGCACGGAGTGCTAACCACGCTGCTGCTGACCGTCGTCGGCTATCCCTTGTATCGCTACTTTCGCCGCCGGAGAAACAGATGCAACCCGAAGACGCCGTGAACCTGGCCCAGCAGGCGCTGATCAACTGCCTGCTCCTGTGCGCGCCGGTGCTGGGCATTGGCATGCTCGTGGGCCTTTTGATTGGGTTGGCTCAAGCCTTGACCCAGGTGCAGGATCAAACGGTCGCCTTTGTGCCCAAGCTCGTGGCGATGTTCGCCGTATTGATTCTCTGCATGCCGTGGCTGTTGCAGCGGATGATGGAATATTCCGAACTGCTCATCGTGAGCATTCCCAAAACGATTAGCGGCGGATAGCGGCGAAATTGCGATAGCAAAGGGGGCGTTGCGACGCGCCGGCGGCGCAGCGAAAGACAAACGTCGATGGCCACGCTGCTGAACCAATATCTCGATCAGTTTCTGATCTTTGTGCTCGTGCTCACGCGCGTCGGGGCCCTGCTCATGGCCCTGCCGTTCATCGGTTCGCAGTCGGTTCCGATGCAAGTGCGGGCGCTACTCGCCGTCGCGCTGTCGGTTGTGATCACGCCGCTCCACTGGGGTCTCACCCCGCCGGTACCGGCCAACCTGGTCGATATGGCGGTAATTCTCGGCCGCGAAGCGCTGCTGGGCCTGGCGCTCGGTTCGGCGATCATGATTTTGCTCAGCGGCATGCAGCTCGCCGGGCAGGTAATCAGTCAAATGAGCGGCATGTCGCTTTCCGACGTCGTGAATCCGACGTTCGACACGCAGGTGCCGCTGTTTTCGCATCTGCTGGAACTGGTCGCGCTGACGCTCTTCTTCCTGATCGGCGGCGATCGTCAGGTGATGGGGGCGTTGCTCGGCTCGTTCGAGTGGATGCCCCCCGGCTCCGGCCGGCTGCCTGCCGAGCTGACCGACGCCTTGAGCGTCGTCGCAGCCCATAGCTTCGATACCGGTTTACGGGCGGCGGCGCCCATCATGGTGGCGATGCTGCTCGCGATTCTGATCGTCGGCCTCATCAGCCGCACGCTGCCGCAACTCAACGCGATCGTCATCGGCATGAATCTCAACGCCCTGGTCGTGCTGGCCATGCTCGGCCTGACGCTCGGCTCAGCCGCCTGGGTGTTCCAATCGGCCACCGACGACGTAACCGACCTGATCACGCAAGTTTTTCAGTCCCCGTACGAAACCACGCCCTGAAGCGGAAAGCGGAAAGCCGGAAGCGGAACTTAGCCACGGCTTCCGCGCCATTGGTCACAAGCTACCGCTTTCCGCTTTTGACTCCCTCCCATGGCTGAAGAGAACGGCGAAAAGACGCACGAAGCGACTCCTTATCGCCGGCAGAAGGCCCGCGAGGAGGGGCAGGTCGTCAAAAGCCAGGATCTGACGTCGGCCGCGCTGCTGATCGTCGCCCTGCTCATTCTCTGGTACAGCAGCAGCTCGCTGATCACCTACTTCGGCTACACGGCTCGCGATCAATTGGGGGGCCAGGCGTGGCTGACGATCGATCGGCAGCAGATTTGCCATGTCGCCGCGCGAATGGGGTTTGAACTGGCCAAGGTCGTTGTGCCGGTGCTGGGCATGCTCATGGTTGCCGCGATCGTCGCTCATCTGAGCCAGAGCGGCTTGTTGTTCTTGCCCGATAAGCTCGGCTTCGACCTGAAACGGATCAATCCGCTTCAGAACGCGCAGCGGATTTTCTCGCTCACGAGCGTGGTGCACCTCGGCATGGGGATGCTCAAGGTGTGCATCATCGCGAGCGTGGCCGCCTATTGCGTCTGGAACGAGCGATACAACCTATTAAAACTTCCCGACCAATCGACGGCCGAAATCGGCAGCTATTTGTTCCTGACGCTGCTTTGGACGAGCCTCAAAATTGGCGGAGCGCTTGTGGTGCTGGCCATCTTGGACTACGGCTACCTGTTCTGGAAACACGAACAGGACCTGAAGATGACGCACCAGGAAATCCGCGAGGAAATGAAGCAGCAGCAAGGCGATCCGCAAATCATTTCCAAGCGAAAGCAGATTCACCGGCAACTCGTCATGCGGTCACTGCAGACCTCCGTGCCGAAAGCTGACGTGATCGTCACCAATCCGACCGAGCTGGCGGTCGCGCTCAAGTACGACCCGGACACCATGCCGGCGCCGATCGTGATCGCCAAAGGGGCCGGGGCCCTGGCACAGCGGATTCGTCGCCTTGCGCTCGAAAACAATGTGCCGATTGTCGAGCGGAAGGAGCTGGCCCGCGCGCTCTACAAGATGGTCGAGATCAATCAGCAGGTTCCCGCCGAGCAATACGCAGCCGTGGCGGAAGTGGTGCGGTACGTGTACCAGCTCAAGGGGAAGAAGCTGCCCGGCACGCAGGCGGCGTAGGCGGCGTTTGTCAAACCATCGCGTCCCTCGCCTCTAATTCCTCC
>Ga0182737_1002904_pt1 | contig 13332 bp, 15 predicted proteins | sample eDN5th30CBELigOP_FD_128878 | JGI IMG/M metagenome (GOLD analysis project Ga0182737, IMG submission 128878) | Enriched Organic Plus compost microbial communities from Emeryville, California, USA - eDNA 5th pass 30_C BE-Lig OP (version 2) (version 2) ... | reverse complement strand
CGCGCCTCCTGCACGAGCCTCATCGCTCGCTCCCGCAACTCCGGCGGATACTTCCTCGGTGCTGGCATGGTCATCATCCTCTCGGGAATTCAGACCCTCCACGACACCCGGGGCGATTCAGTAGGTCGCGCAGCAGGACTTCCAGGTTCGTCGGTTGCCTTGCGGGTTGATCAACCGCTGCTCTCTGCTCTTCGAGCGCGGGCGATGCGATGCGATGCTCCTTGGCGTACCAGTTGGCTGTCCCGATCCCGGTGTCTGTCGGCACGTCGTGCATCGACCAGGACGGATAGGGTGTGCCGCGGTCCAGGTCCTCGAGCCACTGCCGAATCTGAGCGGCGGAGCTCTGCTCGGTGAGCACCGGGTGGGAGGCGAGAAACTCGGTCGCCCCGGCAAACCCGAATGGCGCACGCAGTGCATCGTCGATCTCGAGTGCGACCCGCTTGGCAACCTCCTCGACTCCCGCACCGGCCACCACAGTTGGCGGCAGTTCCGGGTCTTCTGACCAAACCACGACCCCGACAGTTAGCGGTGTTGGTGGTGAGCTCGGGTCCGCATGATCGGCCACGACATACTTCCTTTCCTGCCACGCACAATGCGCGGCTGCTAGCCAGGTACGGCCCGCCGGCCGCGACGAGTATGAATCGAATCCCCGGCGCTCGAGCCGGGTTGTTGATGGTCGCTTGCTTCCGAAGCGTTCGCAAGCCGAGCCGCACTCTTGTCGGCATCCGTCCAATCGGTGCTGCAGGCGCTACCCGATGAGCCGCCGGGACGCCGGCTGCTTGGCGGGGTCGCCATTCTGGAAGAAGGCGACCTCTTCGTCACGGATGCCGAGGAGTTCACTCAGGGCCTCCTCACGCTGCTGACGCACGAGCGCGTACCAGTCGAAGCCTCGAGTGAGGTCATATGCTGCCGTCAGCGAGAAGCTCGCCCGCCGCAGATGCCCGACGGCATCTTGAAGGAACTCGTTCACGTCGGCGGTGAGCTGATCTTCCCGCTCCACGGCATCCTCGAGCTCTTCCAGACGCGGCCGCTCGTTGTGGCGGGAGCCAGCCTGGGGTCGGTTCGGTGTGAGATCGGTGCCGAGGTTCGCGATCAGATCACCGATGAGCCGGAAGCGGTTGTACATCTCGTCCCGCTGCGGAGGATGAAGGTAGCCCCGCTCTGTCACCGGGAGAACCCGATACTCCGCCGAGCCGCGCACATGCGCGGGGGCATCGTGGATCGAGTAAAAGCGCACGAAAGGAAGCGCCTCGTGCTTGACGAGCTGCTCGAGGTAGGCGTCGACGTAGCCGGGCGGCCACGCTGCCGACGGAACCGGGCCTAACGTCTGGTACGGGTCACCGACTCGCTGCTCGAGCCCTGCCTCGGTGAACCGGTGGACGAGGTCCGCGACGGCCGGCTTGAGATCGTCGAGATCCATAGCGGCGAACACGGAGGGCTCGCTCTCCGGCATGCTCCACGTCACGACCTCGAGATACATGGATTCCGGCACTCGCTCACCCTCGATCGTCTGTCCCTCGGGGATCGTGAGGTCGGCCAGGTCGGGTCCGAAGTGGCCGATCCGCAGCCCTTCGCGACCCAGAAGCTCGGTGATGTGGCGGCACCATCCCCGATGCTCGGCGATCGAGGCTCCCGGTCGAGGCAAGGGGTACTCCGCGAGCAGCGGCTCCTTTCGTTCCGGATTCCAATCCGACTCGATCCAGTCGTGGAGAGCGGTCGTGAGTCGCCGCACGAGTTGGTCCTGGGTCGCGGCGACGAGCACCGTCGGCACGGCACGCCAGGGCCGTTCCCAGTGCAGCACCGCGATATGTAGCTCAGGCCCTCCACCCGTCGCGGCGGTGTCTATTTCGTGTAGTGACATCAGGTGCTCCTCCCTGGGCGCCGTTTGCGGTCCGTACCTCACAGGTAGGTCGTCACTCGACGGGAGATGCGCAGTCCCGGCATGCCCGAAGGCTCGAAGCCGGCGTCAGCCTGCCCGGTCGAGGCGTGACCGGATGAGCGGGATGAACTCCGGATCACGCTCGATACCGACGATCTGAAACCCGGCCTGCACCGCCGCTTCGACCGTGGATCCCGAACCCGTGAAGGGCTCCAGCACCCGCCCTCCAGGCGGGGTGATGAGCGAGACCAGCCACCGCATCAGGCCCAAGGGCTTCACGGTCTGATGCGAGATCCCGAACGCGCGCGGCCGTTCAGCGCGCGAGGGTTTGTGCTCGAAGCGGAAGATCGGGAACGCGTGCGACACCGGCTGCTCGCCGTCCCAGGTGCCGGTGAGGATATCGAGCGCATCCGCCTGCGACTGATCGAGGGCGACGTTCATCGGCCACCGGCCCCCACCGAAGCGGGCCTCATCGATGTTGATGCCACCTGTGCCGTGCTCGAGCACGTTGCGGGCAGTGGTCTGCTGCATCGGCTTGCGAGCGATGATGATCGGTTCGTAGCCAGGGCGCAGCGCGGTGCCCCACCCTTCCCACTCCTCTGCGTCTTCGGTGACCGGGGTGCCCTTGTACAGCACGGAGCAGGTGACGCCGAGGATGCCCTCGTTGCCCTTGACCTGCACGTCGCGATCTGCACGCTTGGCGCCGTGCAATTTGTCGATGGCGTAGGAGAGGTCTGCACTCTTCGGCATGCCGGTGGTGTGCAGCCATGCGATCTGGTCGCGGATCTCGAATCCTGCATCTTCGAGCCCTGCAACCATGCGATGCCAGGTGCGCGTGCCGCCGAAGACTGCAGCGTGCGCACCGGGCCGCAGCGCATGCAGCGCCCCTGCACCCCAGGCGCTGCACCAGGTCTCGAACACCTCTGCTGCGCTCATGCTGGTGGTATCGATGTGCTGCAGTGACTCACGGAAGCCTGATGCGTCGTCCCAGCCGTTGCCGTTGAAGCTCAACCCGTAGGGCGGGTCCGAGACAAGCGAGTGCAGGCTCCCAGCTGCGAGGAGAGGGAGGAGCTCGACGGAGTCGCCTTCGTAGATCGTGACGCCATCCTCGTCGATGCGCGGGGTGGGAAGCTCGACGGCGGTCGCGGCGGCGGGCGGGGCGGGCTCGGGCATGGGGAACTCCAGATGGGTGCGGCCTGTTCGCCACCGTTCCGGGCGAACAACATCACCCAGCAGGTAGGAATCGACCAGGCACGCCCTCCGCCTGCCTCGACATCTCACCGTCGGCACCGGAACGCCCCGCCTCGACCACCGTCGCCTCAGCCTGGATTCACCCCGCTCTCAAGACCTCACACACGATCGGCAATCAACGATCAAAGCAGGGTTTATCGCAGCAGAAGTCACATTCCAGGCCAGCGCTGACCACGAGGTTCTCCGCGGAACCGATCGGCATTCCTTGCGGCACTTGAACTCTGTCGATTAGGTTACTTTGAAAGTCACATCGTGAGTTTTGCAGTGACGAGTGAAGGTGGCGCATGCTCGGCGAATTCCCTGGCTCGGCGCGGCTGATGCTCGTGCCTGGGGTGGCGCATCTGAACGAGCCGGAAGCGGTGTTCGAGGCGCTGCTCAGGGGGTTCCGCCAGTAGATGCTATGCGGCCTCATGGATCCGCCGAGCGCAGCACGCCTCAAGCACATGCCCGGTTTCGCAGAACTCCGCGCAGGAATCTGGAAATTCGGATACTTCGAAGTCTCACGGTGTCACAGTTGGGCGCGCGCACGGACCCAGCCCAGCAGTTACCGCATCATCAAGCACAGCCCCTGCGAGTATCCCACCTTGACGCACAGTACATTTCGCAGAAATGCTACCGGATCGAATCGTTACCTCACATGCAAACCTGGATCTATCATTGCTGCCCGATCACTGGCACCGTACGTTCGCACAGCCTGCGCTGCTGCGAACGCTCGAGGACTGACTCCAAAGCGTCGCTTGAAAGCTCTCGATGCAACGGTGGAATTGGCCCACCCGACCGTCCGTGCAACCTCTGCAATGCTGATATGTCGGGTGGCGAGCAACTCGGCCATTCGATCAGTGCGCATCTGCGTCAGATAGGCGGCCGGAGACAACCCTATCTGATCACGAAACAAGCGCGTTAATTGCGAAGTCGACAATGAGACCTGATCTGCGAGTTTGTACATGCTCCAGGCATGATCGAGATGCTGGTGCAGCAATGCGGCAGCGGCCGCCACCTCCCGGCACGGCATCAAACGCCCAGGATGCAGACCAGATCGAGAAGACCTAGTAGCTCCGCTGAATCGACCTACCAAGTCCGCGAGCTCCGAAACGATCGAAAGCATCGTGAATTCAGCACCGTCCTCCGCATCGAGATCTGCCAGCCTCACTAAACGTGGCACGACATTATGCATTGCATCTGACGGCAGTTGCAGCAACGCGAGCCCCGCCCTTTCCTGCATGCAGCGATGGAGCATCTGCACAAATGGGTGCTTTCGAGAAAGCCAACGTAGTTCCCCGGCTACAAAAGCCGGATGAAAGTACAACGTCACGGTCCTCGAATGGCCCCTCGGGATTCCCAGACACTCGACTGCCGGGGGAATGGTCAGAATCGTCCCTGGCTCGAGCATCACGGATTGACCTCGGGCCTTGACCTGTGCCCATCCAGAAATCGCGAACATGACTTTGACGGCTTCTACTGCTCTTGGACCAGACGGCGATTGCGTTGTCTGATCACGCACCCGTAGCGGAACACCTCTGCTTCCAAATAGCGTGGTCTCAGTCAGTATGGCCACAAGGCATCGTCCCTAATGATTTTGGATCACGGGGAGCGGTAGTGCCGCCCTTGTTGGGATGGCCTCGCAGAGTATCCTTCCAAAAGCATCTCGCTCGTCGGCGTTGACACTCGATTCACTTGCGGTTCCGGCTTCCTTGGGCGAGATCACCCGGACCAAAGCCGAGTGGACCGCGCTGGTCGACAACGCTGAACAGCGGTCTATCCTTTTTTTCGCGTCGAAGAAGCATGATGCGCCTTCCCGGTAGTTGCTCCAGGAATCAGTAGTATGGAAGGGGATCACCGAAGAGCTGGCCTGGGTCAGACTGCGAACTCGGTGAGGAGCCGCGCGAGCCGCCCGGGAGCCTGTTGATGCACGTTATGCCCGGCATCAACCTTGACTGCCCGCGCCCCGGGCACCCGGTCCAGAAATTCCCCCGCCCGCTGCTCGCCGACATAGCCGTGGCTGCCGTAGACGAGCAGCACGGGAACAGCTGCCGACTCGAGGACATTCCAGCACCGCCCGGCGTTCCACGGCGGGATCCGCTGATCGGCCGGCATCTGCGAGAAGTGATGCTTGAAGACGACTTTCCCATCTGCTCGCACTCTGGTATTGAGTTGGACGCCGCGTTCCAAAGTTTTCCGCGAGCGACCCATGCCGTGCGCGAGCGCCCGATTGACGATCTGTTCGCGGGAATCGAACGCAACTGGGCCGTCCATGAACCTACCGATCTCTCCGCCGCCCGCCGGTTCGACGCCCGGAGTGACATCAACGAGCACGAGCGCGCGCACCAGATCGGGTGAACGACCCAGCAACTCGATCGCGGTGAGGCCACCCCAGGAGTGGCCGACGAGCACCTGAGGCTCCTCGACGAACGTTCCGAGCACGAAACCGAGGGTTCGCGCCGAGATCTCGGGACGGTAGTCGGCATCGTCCCTCCAATCGGAATCGCCGTGGCCCGGGAGATCCCAGGCCAGAGCAGGGCGTGCGAGCGCGACTATCGTGGCGTCCCAGCTGTGCGCGTTCAGGGCGCCCCCGTGGAAGAAACTGAAGTCCGCCGGCGCATCACCCCAGGCGATCGCGCTTACCGCTCCATGGGTTGAGGGAACAGAGACCCTGCGAACCCGGCCCGGAGGAATGGAGCCGAGCCCCCGCGCAAGATCGGAAAAGTGATCGAACTCGTCGAAAAACGCTTCAGTCATCCATAGCCCTCTATCGGAGAGTCCTGAACAGCAATAGTATGCTATGAAATCATCATAGTTCAAACGATCTACAATAACGAGTGTTCGAGACGATCAAAGCCTGGAGCATGTTACTAATCGTCGCCGTTCTTCCCAGTAGGTTACGCTCGCGCTCAATCTCCTCGCAGCGGTCAGACCCTTCGCCACAGGCTCCGCCTGGTCTCCGCTTCTGTCGTCACACTTGGGAACCACTGCCGCTTTGGCATCACTGACCCTCACCGGATCCGTAGTCGTCTTTGCCGTCAGGCAGCTTCCCTGGGCCAAGATCGGATCGCTTCCGCCTACGGAGGCTGCTGCTGATCGCGGCGGCGGCCCTCGTGGCGGCGAGCGCCGCCACGGCAATGTCAAGAAGCACCGGGGCGCCAACCGTCTCGCAGGCGCTCCCAGTCCTTGCAGCTTCGCCAGGGCTGGTGGTCCGACGCAAGGTCTGCCGAGACCTCGCGGCGGTTCCTACCTCGGTTCACCAGTTCAGCATGCTCGCTGTCACCCTAGAGATCTCCCCCATAATCGGTGGCTTCTTGTCTACGCGGTGGGTTGGCGCGGGATGATCTTGGCCATCGCAATACTCTCGGCAGTCGTGTTGGCCGCCAAGGCGATCTTCGCACCCGAATCGACTCAGCCACGACGAGACATTGTGGCAGTGCTGGACCACCACAGCCTCATCAACTTTGCGCTTGTGCAGGCGTTCGCGGCACTATCGTCGTTTATCGAAGCGTGACAAGCCCAGAACTTGTTGAGGCGTACCGCAAGGCCGGCCTCTACAAACGGGCCGCAACAAACATCGCCAAACTCGATGCAGGAACCGATGCCAGCGATCGGAACGTCGAAGGCGACGACTTCGCCCCGCCGCTCGGGCGATATCTTATCCGGCCTATCGAGGCCATTCGAGCAGCTGCGGTCAACAAACTACAATCGACGATTTCTACTGGATGAGGAAGCCGCCATCGACGACGCACGATGCGCCCGTCACGAACGAGGCCCTGTCCGACAGGAGGAAGGTCACGAGGTCCGCGACATCCTGAGGGGTACCCAGCCGACCCATCGGCGTCTTCGCAATCATCTCGGCCTGGACTTCGGCAGGGATCGCGTCGCGGAGTCCCTCGGTATCGATGTAACCAGGATGAATCGCGTTTACCCGCACGCCCTTCGCGGAATACTCTAGAGCGGCGGTCTTGGTCAGGCCTACGACACCATGCTTGGCCGCTCCGTATGCGGCGAGACCCTCGGGGCCGACGAGGCCCATCGTTGATGAAGCGTTCACGATCGCCCCTCCGCCGGAGGCCAAGATCGCCGGGATCTCGTATCGCAGACCGTACAGTACTCCGTGCAGGTTCACGCCGATGGTGTGATGCCACGCCTCAAGATCGACTTCGCCGATCGGCGCCCAAGGCCCGACCCCGCCAGCATTGTTGTACGCGAGGTGCAACCCTCCGAAGGTCTCCATAGCCGTATCGACCGCAGCGGCGACCTGCGCGTGGTCGGAAACGTCGGCCGCGAACGGCATCGCCTCACCGCCCGCAGCTCTGATTCCGTCCGCCACGGCCCGGATCGGCTGTTCGTGCCGGCCCACCAGCACAACGCGCGCTCCCTCGGCCGCGAGCATACGCGCCGCGGCGCTGCCGATACCCTGACCTGCTCCAGTAACGAGCGCAACCTTGCCCTCAAAATACGCAGTCAATCTCACGCTCCGTCCTCAATTACCCGCCTGCAGCAATTCAGTCAGTCTGCTCGCCGACCATTCCGTTGGCACCAGCTGATTATCGACAACCTCGTTCACCGATACGTATTCGGCGCCAGGCCCCGCATGGTTGCTATCGGAGTAGGCGATCGGGCCGATCACAGTGTCGACCGAGAGGGTGCTGAGAGCGGCTTGGATGGCGGCCGGGTCAGCCGAACCGGCCTCTTCGATCGCCGCAGCGATCACCTGAACCGTGGCGTATCCGAAGAACGAGAAGATGTCCGGTGCTTGACCGGTTTCCTCTGTGAACCCGGCGATCATGTCAGAGATCGAAGTGGACAGTTCAGATTCCGGGAGGAACTCGGCGACGTTCGGGAGCGGACTCGGGATGATGGAACCGTTCACCGCCTTCCCTCCGTCCCTGACGAAGTAGTCCGACGCCACCGCGTCGAGATACGTCACCGGAGTCGCGATGTCTGCGGCGTCAAGTTGTGTGGCAAAGGCCACTCCTGGTGGGCCCGCAACGAAAGCCGCGATCACGTCGGCGCCCGACTGGGCGGCTTGAGCGATCGTCGGCGCATAGTCGGTCGTGGAGAATCCGACCTCCGCGACATCCACGACTTCGACGCCCTGCTCATCGAGTAGCGACTTCAAGGCCTCCCAGCCCGCGACGAGGCCTCCCTCCTCCGCGTTGAGGACCACGAACACCTTCTTGAACCCCCTAGCCTCGTAGTAGTTCGCGAGCTGAATTGAGGGGCCGTTGAGACCGGGCACCTGGAAGACGAAATCACGAACGGGGTTGATCTGTTCTTCGGTGACGGCGGGCGACACCACGGGGATCTCGTCGTCGTCTGCGAGGTCGGCAACAGCGAGAGCAGGGTTCGCTGATCCAGGACCGATGAAGACCGATGCGTTAGCGGCCAAGTCCTTGAAGGCAACCGCGGCCTGCTCTGCGACTGACTGGTCGTCTCGAACGTCGAGTTGCAGTTCGCGGCCGAGCACTCCACCCGAAGCATTGATGACCTTGACGGCGTAGTCCGCCCCGGCCCGTGAGGCCGTCCCCACATTCTGGTAGTCCCCCGTCAGGGAAGCGATCTCGCCGATGAGAATCGGATCCGTGTCTGACGAGCCCGCGCCTGACGGCTCCGCGTCGGTTCCCGAGCATGCTGTGAGTCCCAACAGCGCGGCCACGACCAGCGCCGTCGCTCCATGTAACACATGACGCCTTCGTGCGTTCCGTGTCATATCGATCCCTCTTTCACTAGGTATTGCTTTCGTAAATCTCAGGCCGTTGTCGCATCGGCCCGGGCTCTTTCAGATGGGCGACAGTACGGCTCCGACGGCCTGCTGAGTGCCCGGGACGAGCGCTGCCGTGGTCATCGGATGCGGATCCGGGCATTCATTGAGTACGAGCGGCACTCCGTGCAGCTCCGCCGGATCAAAGAGCACCTCCTTGCCTTCGCCCGCGACGACGGTGGCGATCGGGAAGACTCCCCGGTCGGCGAAATGGGTCACGGCGATATCGAGATCGTCTACGACGACCGTCACGACGTTGACGCCTTCACCGTGTTCTTCGAGAAACCGAAAGAGGGCCTGAGCGAATGGGCCACCGCCGGTGTGCGGAGAGATGAGTTCGAATCCCGCGCGACTGTAGGCCACACTTACTCCAGCTTGATCATCGATGATCGTCTCGTCGAACTTGATACCCAGTAGATCGGAATAGAACTCTCGGGCCTTATCGATATCGTGAACCGCGATGGCGACGCGGTCCAATCTTCCTTGGCTTCCCACGGCATCTCTCCTTATTGAGTCTCAGAACTTATGTGAGCAGGCATCTTCAACAGCCGCTTGGCGCGTGCAATTCGGAGCTCACAAGCCGGGCCAATCTCCTGACTGTCCCAACATGGTGAGCGCGCCCCCGTCCACCGGTAGCCCGACGCCGGTGATATATCGAGCGTCGTCAGAGAGCAAGAAGGTCACAACATCTGCGACCTCTTCAGGTAATCCAGTACGCCGGAGCGCGGACGCAGCGGCACCGACGCTGGCGACTGAATCAACCGTTTGGGCCTTCGGAGCCAGACGTCTCGACAGAGCATGCGCCATGCGCGTGTCAATCATTCCCGGCAGCACGCCGTTAACACGCACTCCCCGCGAGCCAGCCTCCGCAGCTGCAGTCCGCACAAGCCCCATCACGCCGTGCTTGGCCGCGTTATAGGCCACCGTGAGTGGAAGGCCCCGCTCACTGGCGAGAGATCCGGTGCAAACAATCGCACCCGTTCCTCTCTCGAGCATGTGCGGCAACACGAAACGCAATCCGAGAAACATCCCGCGAAGGTTCACCGCGATCACCCGATCAAATGCCTCAGGCGCGAGCCCCGCGAGCGGCTCGACCTCGCCCTCGACGCCGGCGTTGTTGAAGAAGCCGTCGATTCGGCCGTAGGCGCTGAGTGCGTGCGCAACATAACGCTCGACATCGGCGACCACTGAGACATCGGCGTTCAGACCGGTCGCATCAACACCGGCGACCTCCAGTTGTGAGAGTGTCTCGTCCAAGCCGATCTGGTCGCGGTCAACCGCAACCACTGAAGCTCCGGCCTGCCCGACAGCAAGAGCTGTGGCGCGGCCGATTCCGCCTGCTGCGCCGGTGATGAGAATGACTTTTTCGGAAAGCCTGGCGGTCGCCATCTCATCTCTCCGAGGCGCGAATCATTCGCTTGGAAGTGCCGGGAGGAAGCTCGGGATTAGTCATGTCTCTCCTTCGAGTTCATGCGAACCGGACCCGTTTCGCTTGTAATGAATCCAAACAGGAAGGGCGTTCTCACGTCGAGCAGATCACGACGTCCTGCGGGCAGATCACGACATCCTGCTCGATGAACTCGGGCATGTCTCAAGCAGGCCGTTCACGCAAAATGGCCCACTCTCACGGATTTCTAGTATCTTCAGGAGCTATCGGCCAGGGATCTCAGCGCAGGGAGGCGCCATGTCCATTGCCCGCTTATTCACGACGACGCGGTTTCCCCGCTCGGAGCGCACGCGAGCTTGGCGCGAGCATGTGAACGGTTCGCTCTTGGCTGCAAAAATCCAGCCTTTCCACGAGGCGGGGATCGACGTCGAAAGCTACACCCGTCCCTGCGGAGAATTCGTGTTGTCCGCCACGCGAAGCAACGAGCACGCTATCCAACGCACGCCAGAATCGATCGAAGCTGAACCGAAGGGCAAGGTCTTCATCTCTGCGGTACTCGGCGGCTCCGCGGTGCTCTATCAGCCCGGTGTCGTGCACACCGCCAGCCCTGGGGACGTGATCATCTACACGCCCGACATTCCCTACATGATCGCGTTCCAGCCCAATACTTCGCAGCTCTTTGCAGAGATACCTCTGGAAGTTTTCAACTCTCGATTCGGCGTCGATACTCCTGGGCTCGCTCGCAAGACAAACGTTGGACGATCCCGATCTTCCAGGTTCTCGGTCGACAACGTACGGAATCTGGCCGCCGACGTCGCGTCCCACTCCAGCGCAGATGCGGGCATCCTCGACAGCTTCGAGGCTCTTCTGAGCTATGTTTCGGAGGCAGCTTTCCCTGCGCAGCGGAACCCCGCCCTGCTGCAGGCCAAGAAGTTCATCGACGAGAACGCACACGACCCTGTCGTTTCACCCGCTTTTGTTGCAGCGCAGGTACACCTGTCCACTCGGCAACTCGACCGTTTGTTCGCAACCGAGGGTGTGACCATCTCCGGCTATCTTGCGCGGGTTCGGAGCGAGATCGCGAGGCATCTACTCGCCGAATCGGCTTCCCCAAGCCGAGATCGCGGCGCTCAGCGGATTCGGCTCGGTTTCGACCCTCTATCGGCACGTGCTCCGAAAGCCCGAGGGAGCCACCCGTACACACGTGCCCTGAACCCGACTTCACCACATCTCATCCCATCCCATCTCATCCCATCTCAGATAGTCTTACCTCTGGCAACTTATTGAGGAGGCGACGTGGATGTCGACACGCTACTAAGCATCACCCAACTTCATGGCAAGGTCGCGACCGATGAGGCGACGACGCAGACCCACGGCGAAGACGGGCGCTTCGGCGATGCCACCGCTCCCGAGGCGGTCGTGTATGCGGAGAGCACCGAAGACGTCGTGGCACTGCTGACCTGGGCACACCAGACAGAGACCGCAGTGATCCCCTTCGGAGCCGGCACCGCAGAGGAGGGCTTCCTTGCAGCGACGCGACCTTCTGTGTCACTCGACCTGAGCCGGATGAACAGCATCATCGAGGTTCGTGAACGAGACTTCCAGGTTGTGGTGCAGCCCGGTATACGACGGCTCGAACTCAACGAAGCGCTCGCGGATACCGGCCTGATGTTCCCCGTGGACCCCGGGTCGAACTCCAGCATCGGCGGCATGGCGTCGACGAACGCCAGCGGCACGACGACCGTGCGCTACGGCGGCATGCGCCAGAATGTCATCGCGATGAAAGTCGTGCTCGCCGACGGCCGCGTGCTCTCGCTGGGCCGCCCGGTCCGCAAGAGCAGCAGCGGTTATGACCTGAAGGATCTGTTCATCGGCGCCGCGGGCACGCTCGGAGTCATCGTCGAGCTGACGTTGGCCCTGCAACCCATTCCGGAGCACGTCTCCGTGGTGCAAGGATTCTTCCCGAGCACCTCCGGCGCCGCCGCCGGAGCGTATGCCGTCATGGCGGCCGGCTCCCCGGTCGAGCGCCTCGAACTGCTCGACGCCCTCGGTGTTGACGCGGTAAACAAGACCTCGGGCTCGGAACTCCCGGCGGCTACCGCGCTGTGGATCGGCATCGGCTCCGCGTCTCAGGCTGCCGTCGCCGGCGACATCTCCCGCGTTGCGGAGATCTGCACCGCCCAAGGGGCGATCGAGATTCGTTCAGCAACGCGACGCGAGGAGGTCGACGCGCTCTGGGAGATTCGGCACGGTCTCGCACCGGCGGTAATCGCACAATTCCCAGGACGTCGTTACAAGCTCACCGATACCGCCGTCCCGCTCTCACGACTTGTCGAAATGGTGGACTTCGCCAGCGAAGAGGGCAGGCGCCTCGAACTCGACGTCATTCCAGCTGGACACGTTGGAGATGGCAATGTGCACGTGATGGTTGCGATCAAACCCGGTCAGGAGGGCCTGGCAGAGGAGTATTCTGACGCGGTTGTACTCAAGGCCCTGGAACTGGATGGCACTGCGACCGGTGAGCACGGAATAGGTATCGCGAAGCGCAGGTACATGCGCTTCGAACACGGCGAGGCCGTGGACATCATGTGGGATATCAAACGCGCAATCGATCCTCGCGGAATCATGAACCCCGGCAAAGTACTCCCCGAGCCCGCCTGACCCGTCGGCAAGAAGTGCCGTTCCCCACGACGGACGATTCACTCGACGCCATTTTCGATGTCTCCGTCACCACCGACTCGAATAGAGCTAGGATCATCTCACATCGAACTACATTTGCTTTCGCGCGGCCCGGCATTCGCACCCGGTTCACCCCGCAGCGGGAGCGAAACAACAGATAACAGGAGAGGCTGTGGAATCCGGCTTGGAAGAAAAGGTTGCGATCGTAACCGGGGGCAGCACCGGCATCGGGGCAGCAACAGCAGCCCTCCTGGCCGAGCGGGGCGCCGCAGTCGTGATCGCGGGGTCAAGCCCCGGGACGTGGTGTAGCGGTCGGTGATCCTTCTGCTGTTGATTTCGGTTAGGCGCTGAGCTCGAGGACGGTGTCGGTGGTCGCCTCCGTTCCGG
>Ga0182737_1002903_pt1 | contig 13333 bp, 8 predicted proteins | sample eDN5th30CBELigOP_FD_128878 | JGI IMG/M metagenome (GOLD analysis project Ga0182737, IMG submission 128878) | Enriched Organic Plus compost microbial communities from Emeryville, California, USA - eDNA 5th pass 30_C BE-Lig OP (version 2) (version 2) ... | reverse complement strand
CCTAGGGACAAGCGACGAGACGACTTCATGGAGAGGGTTCCTGGAGGCGTGTAGACAAAACGCGGACACGGCGCGGAGAGACTCCGCCCGGCGCATCGAGCTAGGTGGGCGCGGCGATCGTTCCGGCTGCAGCCGCCGCTGGTTCAGACGGACCGCCCGTCCGCCGCTGGCGGGCTTGCCGGGCGACGGGAGGACGTAAACCACTATTGTGGCTTACCGCAAGGGCCGCTTCAACAAGTCGAAGCGGCAGAAAAAGAAGGTTCCGGTGGCGCCGGCGTCCCGCGCGTGCCATTTCCGCTCGGCGTAAGTTCTTCCTGGCGTGCAATTCCCCGTCGCTAGTGCACAGGCGGGGCGCCTGTGCCACGGTGGGGAGTTACTCCGCTTTGCCTTCCTGGCCGCCTTCCTTTTTCGGGGCCTGCTTTTTCTTGTCGTAGAACTGCAGCAGGTCGGAGAAGGAGCGGAGGGGGACTTTCCCCTCTTCCATGGCCTTGGTGAGCGGCTTGACGGTCTTCGGCTTCGACGACGGCCGCTCGATCACCTTCGGCGTCGAGGGACGATTGTCGCGCCGGCCATCTCGCCGTCCGCCTCCCTGGCGCGGACCGCGGTCGCCTTGCGGGGGACGATCGCCGCTGGAGCGGCCGCCACGACCTTGCTGGCCCTGGCCTTGCGGCTGGCCCTGGCGCGGTTGTTGTTGCTGCGGACGACGCGGCTGTTGCGGGCGCTGCTCACGCTGCCGCGGCTCGCGCGGACCTTGATGCGGTCGCTCAGTTCCCGGAGGAATGGCTGTGAGCGAGACGCGCCGCCGTGCGCGGTCGACATCCACCACCCACACCTTCAGCACGTCGCCGACGCCGACCACTTCGTGCGGATCGCGAATGTAACGATCCGCCAGCCGGCTGATGTGCACCAGGCCGCTGTCGCTCAGGCCGATATCAACGAACACGCCAAAGTCGACCACGTTGAGCACGTTCCCCTGCAGCTCCATCCCCGGCTGCAGATCCTCAAGCTTGAGGATGCCGCGGCGGAGCATCGGAGCCGACAGATCGTCGCGCGGATCGAGACCCGGGCGCGTGAGCGAGTTCAAAATGTCTTTGAGCAGCCGTTCGCCAACGCCCAATTCCTGGGCCAGCTTGGCCACATCGGCCTTCGCCGCTTTCTCGGCGATCGGATTGACTCGCGGGGCAGCCGGCGGCTCGTTGCTCGCCGGCGGAGCGGCAGCCGTTTCGGGCTCCTTCGGAGCTTCTGCCGGAGGCGGCGCAGCAGCTTCGGTTGCGGGGGCTGTGGACTCGGTCGTTTCGGCAGCGGCGGTCGTTTCCGCAGGAGCAGCCGGCGCTTCGGTGGGCGTCGCGGGAGTGACGTCCACGGTTTCGACCGTAGTCGTGTTCGCGGTTTCGGCTGCGGGCGCCTGTTCGCCACTGGCTGCAGCCGCAGCGCCTTCTGGAGCGGGTTCCGCCGGCGGTTCTTCCGGCAGCAGGCCGAACGGCGCCGGCTCGGGTTTCGGCGGCGGGGCTGGCACGGCGCTCGCCAGTTCCGAGACGTCGCTGCCGATCTTCTCAAGCACGCGCTTGGCGATGTCGTAACTTTCGGGGTGAATCCAGGTGGCGTCGAGCGGGTTTTCGCCGCCGATGACCTTCAAAAAGCCAGCCGCCTGCACGAACGTCGATTCGCCGACGCCCGGCACCTGCTTGAGCTGCTCACGATTCTTGAACGGGCCGTGCTCGCGGCGATATTCGTAGATTCGCCGGGCCGTCAAAGCGTTCATGCCCGACACATAGCGGAGCAGAGCCGGGCTCGCCGAGTTCACATCGACGCCGACAAAGTTCACCGCCGATTCCACGACCGCGTCGAGCGACTCGCGCAGGTTCTTGGCCTTCATGTCGTGCTGGTAAAGACCCACGCCCAGGTTCGCCGGGTTGATCTTCACCATTTCCGACAGCGGATCGAGCAGCCGGCGACCGATCGAAATCGCCCCACGCTGCAGAGCGTCGTACTGCGGCAGCTCCTCGCGGCCGAGCGGGCTGGTCGAGTAGATGCTCGCGCCGGCTTCATTCACGACGACGTAGGCGACGTCGCGATCCTTCAACTCTTCCGCCAGCGTTTCGGCGACCAGTTGTTCGGTTTCACGGCAGCCGGTGCCGTTGCCGATTGCGATCACCGACACGTCGTACTGCTTCACCATGTCGGCCAGGCGAGTGCGCGCTTTCTCGCGCTTCTCGTTCTTGCCGATCACATAGACCACGCCGTGACCGAGCACGTTGCCGAACTCGTCGAGCGCGACCATCTTGCAGCCGCTCTTGAAGCCGGGGTCGATCGCGAGCACGCGCCGGCCGCGAACCGGCTGTTGCAGCAGCAGACGACGAAGGTTGCGGACAAAGACGTCGACCGCGTGATCTTCGGCCCAGTCGGTCAGCTCGCGGCGGATTTCCCGCTCGAGGCTAGGGATGACGAGGCGATTGAGGGCGTCGCGGACGCAATCGCGGACGAATTCCGCGTGCGGATGATCGGCGGGGACGAGCATCTGCTCGGCTTCGCGATGCATCGCGTCGAAATCGGCTTCGATCTTGACGCGAATCGCCTTGGCTCGCTCGCCGCGATTGATCGCCAGCACGCGATGGGGCGGCACGCGGCCAATGGCTTCCGTGAAGTCGTAGTAGTCCTTGAAGGCGTGCTCGCCGATGACCTTCTTTTTCTTCTTCTTTTTCTTCTTCTTGGTCGGCTCGACGGGCAAGGCCACGGGCGCCGCCGGCTTTTCGAACAAGCGACCGGTGGGAAGCAATTCGACGTCGCCCGACGGCGTTTCGCTGGCGCCAGCTTCGCTCGGAGTTGCCTCGCTGGCTGCGGATTCGCTTGCCGCTGCTTCAGTGGCGGCGACGGGCGCTTCAGCGGCGGCGGCTTCGGCGGCGGGAGATTCCGGCGCGCTCGCTTCCGCGGCTGCTGCGGGGGCTTCACTCGCCGGCGTTTCGGTTGGCGGGGCGGTTACGGCCTGGCTCGCGGCTGCGGCGGCTTCGGGAGCGGATTCGCTCGGAGCAGTTTCGGCCGCGGGGCTGGTGACCGGCGCTGCGGTCGCTTCGGCCTCCGGTTGCGGAGCGGGCGTTTCGGCGACGGCGGTTTCCGCTGCTGCGGTCGTCACGGCAGCGGTTGTATCGTCCGCAGGCTTGGGCGTTTCGGAGGCGACCGCCGGCATGGTGGGCGTCGGCTCCGGAGGCGTTTCGACCTTGGTGCAGACCAGTTTGCCGGAGCGCTGGAAAATGCGGCGCAGGCGGCCGCGGAGTTCGGCGTTTTCGCTGAACCGCTCAGCCAGCAGATGCCGCACGCCGAGCAGCACGTCGGCGGTCGAATTGAGCTCCTTCTCCGGCGAGAGAAATTCCGCAGCCCGCTTTTCGATGTCGGCTGCAGCCGGATCGGCTTCGTAGATCTCGCGAGCAAGCGGTTCGAGACCCCGTTCGCGCGCGACGGTGGCCAGGCTTTGCTTCTTCGGCTTGAACGGCAAATAGAGATCTTCGAGCCGTTTGAGCGTCGTAGCGGCGGCGATCTGCTCGGAGAGTTCCTGCGTGAGCTTGCCCTGGGCCTCGATCATTTTGAGGATCGTCTGCTTGCGCTCGGCGATCTGCCGCAGCTTGCTCGCGCGACTTTGAACCTCGCGAATCTGCTCTTCGTCGAGTCCGCCGGTCTCGTCTTTACGGTAGCGCGTGATGAACGGTACCGTGTTCCCCTCGTTGAGAAGTTCGAGGGTGCGTTCGACGGAGGCCAGCGGCAAATCGAGATCGCGAGCGATCTGGCCGAGGTCGATACTTGTTTGATTCATACGATCCACTGTCCGCCTGGGCGCGCGGACGAACTCCCTACGACGCGCTTGTGAAGTCGCGCAATCTAGCGCTAAAAGTATTAGTTGTCAATGATTACGGCGATTCGGCAAGGGGGGATGAGGGGCCCGCTGGCCCGGCGGCGAGCGGGGCTACAGCGGTTCTACGCTCCGGTTTCAGACCGGGAGCTGCGGTTTGGCGCGAACTTTTGACCTCGGCTTGGATAAGCAAGGCGACTGGCGGGCCGGATAACCGCTAATACTTTCCGGGTTTGCCGCGTTTGCGCAATCGTTCAGGTCGCAAGAAAGATTCTGTGAAGAACGATCAAAGCGCGGCCAGCAGCCGGGCCGATACACAAAGCAGCCGACTGCGCCAGGTCGCATGGATAGCGACGCGTGCTGCGCCTTGTGCGCCTCCCGAATGCGGCAGTCTGCAACATCGGTCTACCCCGAACGGATTCACTCATTTTTCAAGGAAGGATCCTTGATGGCCCGCAACCGCCTGCGCGTTTATTACGGACCAGAAGAGGAACTCGAGACCCCCAAAGCCAACACGGTCACGGTGCAGCTTGGCGAAGTGCTGCCGCTGCTCGCCGACGCGATGCGACAAGGCCGGGCTTGGGTCGATGACTTCTGCGACGACGAGGTCACGATCTCGAGCGATCTGTACGAAGTGTTGCTGGCGTACCAACACTTCCGTCGCCCCTCGGCCTAGCCGCCGAATCCAACACGGTTGATACACGAAGGCCCGCTCAATGCGGGCCTTTTTTGTGTCCATAGGGTAAGCGACTACCCTGGCTGCGAAATACACGAACGACGAGCCATGCCCCCCAGTTTCAGTGTCCAAGAAGGGAGGCGTAGCCGACCTCGCTTTTGGTCATTGGGTCATTGGACATTGGCCCTTTATCATTGGTCATTTGCAAACCCGCCCTGTCTGCAAGCCAAACCTGCGCACCAGTTTGGGCCCCGATTGGACTTGCGACGTATAATTGACATGTAGCCGCCGCGGCGGAGAGTTCGGTCCTTTATCGAACTTCCAGGTTCATGCGGACGGTGTCCCTCGGGCGGCTTCGAAGGCGGAGTCTTGCCCGATATGGATCACCTACTTGAGCCGCAACCTGACCCCGGGGACGAGAGCATCGTCAAAGCGGAGCCCGGATCCGAAGAACGCCAGCGCTACATCGAAGATCTGATCGCGACCATCAAAGAGTCAGCCGACAAACTGGCGACCGATGGCTCGACGCGCGGCGATTTGAAGCTTCTTAGCCGCACGCTGCGCGAGCTGCGCTACGCCTTCAAGGTGTTTACGCCGTACCGCAAGCGGCGCAAAGTGAGCATTTTTGGCTCGGCTCGCACCCAGCCGCACGAGCCCACCTACCAGGAAGCGGTCAAGCTCGGCCGCGCGATGGCGGAGGCCGGTTGGCTGGTCGTTACTGGTGCGGCGAGCGGCATCATGGAAGCCGGCCACCTGGGCGCCGGGCGCGAAGCGTCGATGGGGCTGAACATCATGCTCCCCTTCGAGCAGCAAGCGAACCCGGTGATCCTCGGCGACCCCAAGCTCGTCCACATGAAGTATTTCTTCACGCGCAAGCTGATGTTCGTGAAGGAGTGCGATGCGGTCGTCTGCCTACCGGGCGGCTTCGGCACGCTCGACGAGGGGATGGAAGTCATCACTTTGCTGCAAACCGGCAAACGCGACATGGTGCCGGTCGTGCTGCTCGACGCTCCCGGCGGCGAGTACTGGAAAGCGCTCGACCAGTTCATCCGCGAGCATCTGCTGAAGGGGCGAATGATCTCGCCGGAGGATTTGCACCTCTACAAGGTGTGCGACAGCTATGAAGAGGCGACAGCCGAGGTGCTGCAATTCTTCCGCGTGTATCACAGCATGCGGTACGTGAAGCAGAATCTCGTGCTGCGGCTGCTCGAACCGATCTCCGACGATCTGCTGGCTGCGTTTAACCGCGAATTTCGCGACATTCTCGTCAGCGGCGAGATCACGCAAACGAAGGCCCTGCCGCTCGAGAAGGACGAACCCGACCTGGCCGAACTGCCGCGGCTGGTAATGCACTTCAACCGCCGGAGCTTTGGCCGGCTGCGGCTGTTGATCGATGCGATTAATCGGGGGAGCCTATGATGGTCCGAAGAGGACGTTCTGGCGCAAACGCTTAAGATCGTCGTCTGGCAAGAATCGGACGGGTGGCTGGGGGACTTGCAGGACTACCCAGATTTACTGGTCGCAGGGGGAGACCCTTGAGAATTAATTTGAACCTCCGGCATGTGCCTGCGTGCCGGCTGGAGAGAAGAATTGGGCCGCTAGCACCATGCGGTTTGGAGCGACTTGCAGAAGGTTCACCTTGACCGGAACATCAACGGCTCGCTAACCTTCCCGCGTCCGCATCTACCCAAAATCTGCATGGAAGCAGCCTAGATGACTACCCACCGTACGCCGGCCGCGGCTGGCAAGTCTCCGCCCGTTCCCTTGCTCGACGTGAACCGCGGCAACGCTCCGCTGCGCGACGAAATTCTCGCGGCGATCACGAAGGTCGTCGATTCCGGCCGGTTCCTGTTCGGCCCCGACGTTCAAGAGCTGGAAGCCAAGGTGGCCCGACACTGCGGCACGGAGCACGCCATCGGTTGCGCTTCGGGGAGCGACGCTCTGCTGCTGGCCATGATGGCGCTCGACATCGGCCCTGGCGATGAGGTGATTTGCCCGAGCTTCACGTTCTTCGCGACCGCGTCGGCCATCTGGCGCGTCGGCGCGAAGCCGGTGTTCGTCGACATCGATCCGCAGACCCTGAACATCGACGCCGATTGCATCGAGCGGGCGATCACTCCCGCGACCAAGGCGATCATTCCCGTGCACCTGTTCGGCCAGTGCGCCGACATGGACAACATTCTGGAACTCGGCCGGCTGCATAATCTGCACATCGTCGAAGACGTCGCCCAGGCGATCGGCGCCACGCACCGTGGCCGACCGGCGGGAAGCATGGGCGCGATCGGCTGCCTGAGCTTTTACCCGACCAAGAACCTGGGCGGTTTTGGCGACGGCGGCATGCTGACGACCAACGACGCCCAATTGGCCGAGCGGCTGCGACTGTTCGCGGCGCACGGCATGAGCCCGCGGTACTATCACAAGGTGGTGGGCATCAACAGCCGGCTCGACTCGATTCAGGCTGCCGTGCTGAACGTGAAGATGACGCAGCTTGAGATGTGGACCGAGCGGCGGATCGAGAACGCCCAGCGGTACAACCGCCTGCTTCGCAACGACGAGCTGCCGGGCGTGCTGAGCCTGCCGCACGATCTGGGCTACGGCCTGCACGTGTGGAATCAGTACACGATTCGCATCGCCGGCGGCCGGCGCGACCAGGTGAAGTCGAAGCTCGCCGAGGCGGGCGTCGGCAGCGAGATCTATTACCCCGTGCCGTTGCACCTGCAGGAATGCTTCCGCTCGCTTGGTTACGCACCCGGAAGCTTGCCGGAGACCGAAAAGGCGGCCGCGGAAGTGCTCAGCCTCCCAATCTTCCCCGAGCTGACCGCAGCCGAACAGGAGACGGTGGTGGCTCGGTTGCGCGATGCGATGTATACGCAGCGCAAGGCGGCTGCTTAGTGCCTTGGGGGCCCGTTCGTCTCGAATTTCGTTTGCTCGTTCCCAGGCTGACGCCTGGGAACGATTTGCGGCAAGAAACTCGCCGGGCGGCGTCGGTTTGAGGACTCTCCGGGCGGTGTTACCGCCCGGCTGAGCGTTGGTTCTCGAACCTGACGCTACGACCCCTTCTTTTTGGCTTCGGGGACGTAGCTGAGGGCCAACAGGGCGAACGCCGTGCAGAGATTGGCGTCCCCTTCCATCCATTGCGGCGACGTGTTTACCCACGAGCCGTCTTCGCGCTGTCGTTTGGCCAGCTCGTTGACCAGATCGGCGCGCCAGTTGTGCTTCTTGCCGTCGGCGTCGACCACATCCGGCTGGCCGACCGCGTTCAGAGCTTTGGCGAACGTGACGTAGTAGTAGAACACGCCCGAGGGGCCCATGCCTGGATTGCTCGTCAGGTCGTAGTTCTTGCTGATCCACTTCTTCACCGCCTTCACGCGCGGGTCGTCCTCCTTCACGCCGGCGAAGATCATGCTCTTGAGCCCGGAGTAGCTCATGGCGCCGTAGCTACGCAGGCCGCCGGAGGTGTCTTCCTGCTTGCCCGGAATCGGCGTGTAGTAGAAACCACCATCATTGATCTTCGCGGCAAACGGCGTCGTGTTATGGGGCGACTCCAGATTCTGGCAGCGCGAGACGAAAATGAGCGCCTGCTGGATGGCTGGATCGTCCTCTTTCGCGCCGGTGGCGCGGAGGGCGTCGATGAGGAACGAGGTGTTCGACAGGTCGGGACGTTCCTGGCCGCCGTACCCTGCCCCGCCGTAGTAGACGCTGTCCTTGTCGTGCCCTTCGGCGCCGTCGAACGGAATTTCGCGGAGAAACTTCTCGGCGTTGGCTAGGATCTTGTCGTAGCGGCCGTCCCGGTTCGCTTCGACCAGGCAGGTGACGGCGACGCACGTCTCGTACGTTTTCAACCGCCCGCTGGGGGAGTAGATGCCGCCGGTCGGCTGCACGTTCTGTTCGAGGTACTTGAGCGCCTTGGCCACGGCGGGGTCTTCGGGCGAGCGACCGTGCCGCAACAAGGCAGTGGCTGCGAGCGCCGTCACGCCGATGCCGATTTGCCGGGTGAACGATCCGTCGTCGGCTTGCCCCTTGGAGACGAGATAGTCGATCCCCTTGCTGACGATCTGCTCGTACTTCTTCTGGTCGTAGTCGCTCGCATCGGGCGACTGATCCTGAGCCAAGGACCAGCGTCCCAAACCCGCGAGGGCGACGAGCGAGGAGCCAGCGATCAGGAACCGCCGGCGCTGCGATAGACGAGAACGCATGGGAATTCTCCGGGACGAAGATTCGATACCGCGTGACGATCTGTCATTCTATCGCCATCGCCACGCGCGCCGGAAAGTGCTGGCCAACTTTTCGCCAGCCGTGGCGAAACTTTCGCCGCGACTGCACGCTGCCGCAACACAGTGAGCCCCGCCTTAGTAGCTATCCAGCAGGGAAAGCACTTCCTCTTGGCGGGCCGGTTTGACCAAATGGTCCTCAAAACCGGCGGCCTTGGAGCGGGCCTTATCTTCGGACTGACCGTATCCCGAAATTGCGATCAGCCGCACTTGGGGCATCGATTTCCGCAGCAGCGGCGCGAGCTCAAAGCCATTCATTTCCGGGAGCCCCAGGTCGAGCAGCACCACTTGCGGCTGAAATTGCTGCGCCATCTCGAGCGCCTCGCGGCCGGAGTGGGCCACGTTGACCGTGTGTCCCGAGGTCTTGAGCACCATCGCGAGCGCGGTCGCCGCGTCGCGGTTGTCATCGACAACCATCACCTTGCGAGGAACTCGCCACGCAGGAGCGCTCGACTTCTCGGCCCGATCGGCAGCCGGCGGCGTGGAGAGCGGCAGACGAACGGTGAACTCGCTTCCGCGCCCCGTTCCCTCGCTCTTGGCCGAAACGGCTCCGCCATGCATATCGACCAGGCGGCGGACGAGCGTCAAGCCAATGCCGAGCCCACCTTGCGATCGATCGAGCCCTTGCTCCGCTTGCGTAAACAGGTCGAAGACCCGCGGCAGCATCTCGGGAGCGATGCCGATGCCCGTATCGGCGACTGTCACGACAGCCCGCTGTCCCTCGCGAGCGAGCCGGACCGTCAGTCGGCCGCCTTCGTGCGTGTACTTGGCTGCGTTGGTGAGCAGGTTGACGAAGATTTGCTCCATCCGCGAAGCGTCGACCTCCACCCACAGCGGCTCTTCCGACATCTCGACGACGAGCGTGTGGTTAGCGTCGTCGATCTGCGGACGGGTCGATTCGATCGATCGCTGCAACAGCCGCTGCATTTGAGCTCGCCGCAGCTTCAGATCGATTTTGTGCTGCGTGATGCGCGACATGTCGAGCAAGTCGTCAATCAGGCGACCCAGCTGGCCGACCTGACGATCGAGCATGTCGTCGTTCCAGCGCCGCTGCTCCTCGGTCAGTTCGGCGATCCTCGCCAGAGTGAGGCCGTTCTGAATGGCTGCCAGCGGGTTGCGCAACTCGTGCGCGAGCATGGCCAGGAACTCGTCCTTGCGGCGATCGGCCTGCCGCAGGGTTTCCTCGGCCAGCTTGCGCTCGGTGATGTCGAGATTGATGCCAAAGGCGCGTTCGGCCTCGCCGGCTGCGCTTCGCACGATGCGAGCTTGCGAAAGTACCCAGCGAACGGCGCCGTCGGCGCGGACAATGCGGTACTCGTGGTTGAAATCGGACTGTCCGCGCTGAATCGCCACCTCGAACTGCTGCAGGGTCGTCTGCCGGTCGTCGGGGTGAATCAAATTGATCCACAGGTCGGGACTTTTCGGTCCGTTGTCGTACGGCAGGCCAGCCAGGGCGTGCAGCGTTTGCGACCAGAGAACCTCGCTCTTTACGAGGTTCCATTCCCAGGTGCCTGCGTTCGCAGCCTGCAGCACAAGCCGCATCTGCAGCGCCTCGGACGTTTCGAATCCCCAAACTTCGGGCGATTCGTCGCGTTCCACGACCACGGCGTCGACCAGGCCGCCGCGGATCGCGGCTACCGTGTTTTCGAGTTCTTCGAGCGTCGATTGAACTTCCGCCAGTCGGGCTCGCAGCCGCTGATTTTCGTTCTGCAGTTCGTCAATTCGCGGCGCCATCGAAGCCTTGGATTGTTCGGGGAAATTCATCGATCGTACGTAGGACCTGCGCGCGTCCGAACTCAGCCCTTCGCCTCACCGGCGGGGCGGATCTGCAGCCCAACGAGCGTTTTTTCCGTGTTGGACAAGTCGCCGATGATCTTTCGCATCGGATTGGGCAGCTTGCGAACGAGCGTCGGCAGGGCCACGATTTGATCCCCCCGAGCCAATTGCGGCTGCTTCAGCAGATCGACGACTTCGATTTTGTACCGCCCCGGCAAGTGCTCGTCGCAGATTCGCTGCAGGTTTGCGATCGCTGCGACCGATTTCGCGGTTTGCCCCGCCACATACAAACGCAATTCCCAAACTTCGGGATCGAGTTCGATATGGTCGTCCGCGGTCAAGGTGGACTGCGTCTTATCCGTCATTGCATCTTCTCCTTGCCGGCGTCCTGATGGGCGCCGTTGCCGGACTGGGCGTGGCGACTCAGCGACATACGACTGACGTCGGTCCGAAACTGCTCATCGCGGAGCTGTGCTTCCTGGTGAATGGATTCGAATTCGGCTTCCTCGCTCGCCAGTTCGGCTTGCATGGCGTCAATCTGAGCCTGGAGTGCCGCACGCTTGCGCTCGATGGTGCGGCGCTTGCGATGCAGCTCTTGTTCCTGGGCGAGTCTCGCCGCCCGCTCTCGCGATTCCTGCGCCACGCGCATCGAACCGGTCAGCACCCCTTCGGGGCCGAGATAGACATCCATCAGCCGAATGCCCTGCGAGGTGAGCAGGAACTCGCGAATTTGATTCGAGTGCGCCATACCGCGCGACTTGAGCACATAGATTCCGCGGTTGCGTTCGCCGCCGAGTTCGATGTCTCGCAGCAAAATCCAGGTGTCGACCAGCGAGCTGATTTCCGATTCGGTCTTCTCCAACGCTCCGCCACCGGAGGTGAGCGAAACCAGAAAAGCCGTCGTTCCGCGGGCCTTCAGAAAATCGACCAGCCGCACCAGCATGGCTTGGGCTTCGCCAGTGGCGGCATTGGTCGAAAAATTGCTGATCGGGTCGATGATCACCACCGTCGGATCGAACTGCTTGACCAGCTTGTGGATCACCGCCAGGTGCATTTCCAAGCCATAAAGCGTCGGCCGCGTGGAGTGGAACTTGAGCAGACCATCGTCGATCCACTTTCGCAGATTCAGGCCGATCGACCGCATGTTGCGCGTGATCTGGTTGGCCGACTCTTCGAACGAGAAGTAGAGCACCCGTTCGCCGCGGCGGCAGGTCGCTTCGGCCAGATGGCCAGCCAGGCTCGATTTGCCCGTTCCCGCCGTGCCGGACACGAGCACGCTGGAGCCGCGGAAGTAGCCCCCTTCTCCGCCGAGCATTTCGTCCAGTTGCGCCACGCCCGACGAAATGCGCTCGTTCGATACTTCGTGGTCCAGCCCCATCGAAGTGATCGGCAGGACCGACAAGCCATCCTCGTCGATCAGGAACGGATATTCGTTCGTGCCGTGGGCGGAACCGCGATACTTCACGATCCGCAGCCGACGGGTTGAGACCTGATCGACTACTCGGTGATCGAGCAGGATCACGCAATCCGAGACGTACTCTTCCAGTCCCTGGCGAGTCAGGGCGCCGTCACCACGTTCGCCCGTGATGATCGCCGTAACGCCTTTGTCCTTGAGCCAATAGAACAGCCGTCGCAATTCAGCCCGCAGGATGGCCTGGTCCTGGAAGCCTGCAAACAGCGTTTCCAGCGTATCGAGGACGACGCGCTTCGCGCCGATGGAGTCAATCGCCAGATTCAGCCGCAGGAAGAGCCCTTCGAGGTCGTATTCGCCCGCTTCTTCGATCTCGCTCCGCTCGACCTGCACGTGATCGATCACGAGCTTTTCGTCGGCGACCAGTTGATCGAGGTCGAAGCCGAGTGAGCGGACGTTCTTGGCCAGGTCCTCGGGCGTTTCTTCAAACGCCATGAACACGCCCGGCTCGTCGTACTCGACGATGCCGCGCACGAGGAACTCGAGCGCCATCAGCGTCTTGCCACAGCCGGCGCTGCCGCAAATCAGCGTGGGGCGGCCCAGGGGAAGTCCTCCGCCCGTGATCTCGTCGAGCCCGTCGATGCCGGTTGGCGACTTCTCCAGCGGTATGCGCGCGCTGTACTGGCCGTTGCTTGAGAGTTTTGCGTCGCTTGCTGACATGCTTCTTCTGGGGTGAGAGGCTGTCCTTCGCAAGGGCGCAAAAGACGGGCGTTATTGTAGTGGAGCGAGCCGAGTGAATCCAATGATTAGCGCTTGGTTGCGGATATACGAACCGATTTGTTGATACGGCGGACGATGCCAGCTTAGCGCCGCCGGAATACTTTTTTCACTTCGCCGAGGGCTTGGGCAAAGCTTTCCACCTCTTCCAGCGTGTTGTAGCAATAGAAGCTGGCCCGGTTGGACGCCGTAATCTTGAACCGCTTGTGCAATGGCATTGCACAGTGATGGCCGGCCCGAATGGCAACGCCTTGCCGGTCGAGCAGTTGAGCCACGTCGTGGGCGTGGACGCCTTCGACGGTAAAGGTGACGATTCCAGCCTTCTTGGCTGGATCGGGGCCGATAAACCGAATGCCACCGACCTCGGCTAGCAGTTCGTGGGCTCGTTGCGTCAGCAATTGCTCGTGAGCGTGGATGCGGTCGACGCCGATCTGCTCGATGTATTCAATCGCCGTGCCGAGGCCGAGGGCCGGAACGATTGGCGGCGTGCCGGCTTCGAACTTGGCTGGGCTCTCCGCCGGCTCGAAGCCTTCGAGCGTGACCCGCCGGATCATGCTGCCGCCGCCAAGGAACGGCGGCAT
>Ga0182737_1002900_pt1 | contig 13343 bp, 10 predicted proteins | sample eDN5th30CBELigOP_FD_128878 | JGI IMG/M metagenome (GOLD analysis project Ga0182737, IMG submission 128878) | Enriched Organic Plus compost microbial communities from Emeryville, California, USA - eDNA 5th pass 30_C BE-Lig OP (version 2) (version 2) ... | reverse complement strand
GTTCATGATCGCCGGGTCAATGTCGAAAGCCTGGAGGTAGCGCAGCACCACGGAGGCGAAAGCCTCGTTCAGCTCGAACAGGTCGATATCGCTGATCGCCATGCCGGCGTGGGCCAGCAGCTTTTTCGTTACGTCCACCGGGCCGGTGAGCATGATGGCCGGCTCGGAGCCGATATTGGCGAAGGCGCGGATGCGGGCGCGCGGCTTCAGCCCGGCTTTTTCGCCGGCCTCCCTGTTGCCGATCAGCACGGCGGCGGCGCCGTCGACGATGCCGGAGGAATTGCCGGCGTGATGGACGTAATTGATGCGCTCGATTTCCGGGTGGGCCTGGATGGCGACGGAATCGAAACCGGCCATGCCGGCGAGCTGGGCGAACGACGGTTGCAACTGCGCCAGCGACTGCATGTCGGCGTTGGGGCGCATATGCTCGTCGCGATCGAGGATGGTGACGCCGTTGAGGTCGCGCACCGGCGTGACGGATCTGGCGAACCGGCCCTCCGCCCAGGCCGCCGCCGCCCGTTGCTGGCTCTGCACCGCGTAAGCGTCGACATCGTCGCGGCTGAAGCCATATTTGGTGGCGATCAGGTCAGCCGAGACGCCCTGGGGCATGAAATAGGACTTGATGGCGATGGCGGGGTCCATGGGCCAGGCGCCGCCCGAGGCGCCCATGCCGACGCGGCTCATGGATTCAACGCCGCCGCCGATGGTCATGTCGTGCTGGCCTGCCATCACCTGGGCGGCGGCGAAATTCACCGAGTCGAGGCCGGATGCGCAGAAACGGTTGATCTGCACGCCAGGCACGTGATTGCCGTAATCGGCGGCGAGCGCGGCGGCGCGGGCGATGTCGCTGCCCGCCTCGCCCACCGGGTCGACGCAGCCCATGACCACGTCGTCAACCAGCTTCGTATCGAGATTGTTGCGCTCGCGGATGGCGCCCAGCACCGTCGTCGCCAGCTTGAGGGTGGAGCACTCGTGCAGGGCGCCGTCCTTTTTGCCGCGTCCACGCGGCGTGCGAACGGCGTCATAAATGTATGCTTCAGCCATGACCGGCCTCCGGAAATGAACCGCGACGCGATTTCAGGCGCCCAGATCGCGCGGCAGGAAATGCGTCAGATCAACGTGGTGGAGCGTCGCCCGCGCGACGCTCCTGCTCTTGCGCCCGGGTCCCCGTGTCCCTGGCCCCGTGTCCCTGGCGTCTCAGAACGCCTCGGCGGGCAACGCCATCACCGCGTCGGCGCCGGCGGAAATGCGGGCCAGCTGGGCGCCGGTTTCCGGCAGCATGCGCTGGGCGTAGAAATCGGCCAGCACGAACTTGGCTTCCAGCGCCGGCGTCAGGGTTTCGCCCGCCGCTTTTTTGGCGTGCAGCGCTTTCAGGATCTTCGCCCACATGTAGCCGATGGCGACGAGGCCAAGCATGTGCATGTAATCGGTGCTGCCGGCGCCGGCGTTGTCCGGGTTCTTCAGGCCATTTTGCATGAACCACATGGTGGCCTGCTGCAGATGACCGGCGGATTTGCCCAATGCCTTCAGGAACGGGGCCAGCTTTTCATCGGCTTCGTTCTCACTGACGAACTGCTGCAATTCGCCGAAGAAGGCCATGGCGGCGCGGCCGCCGTTGCGCGGCAGCTTGCGGCCCACCAGGTCCAGCGCCTGGATGCCGTTGGCGCCCTCATAGATCATGGCGATGCGGGCGTCGCGAACGAACTGCTCGGCCCCCGTTTCCACGATATAGCCGTGGCCGCCGAACATCTGCTGGGCCTTCACCGCATTGTCGAAGCCAACATCAGTGAGCACGCCCTTCAGCACCGGCGTCATCAGGCCAAGCACCTCATCCGCCGCTTCCGCCGTCGCCTTGTCCGGCGAGCGATGGGCGACGTCAGCCTTCAGCGCGTTCCACAGCACGAAGGCGCGGGCGCCCTCGTTGAAGGCGCGGATGGAGAGCAGGGTGCGGCGCACGTCCGGGTGAACGATGATCGGATCGGCGGGCTTGTCGGCGGCCTTGACGCCGGTGAGGGCGCGCCCCTGAAGCCGCTCCTTCGCGTATTGGGCGGCGTTCTGGTAGGCGACCTCGGACTGGGCCAGCCCCTGGATGGCGACGCCGAGGCGGGCCTCGTTCATCATCACGAACATGGCGTTCAGGCCGCGATTTTCCTCGCCGACCAGCCAGGCAGTGGCGCCATCATAATTCATGACGCAGGTGGCGTTGCCGTGAATGCCCATCTTGTGTTCGATGGAGCCGCAGCTGACGGCGTTGCGCGCGCCCGGCGTTCCATCGGCGTTGAGCAGGAACTTCGGCGCGACGAACAGGGAAATGCCCTTGACGCCCTCCGGCGCGCCCTCGATGCGGGCCAGCACCAGGTGAACAATGTTTTCCGTCAGGTCATGCTCGCCGGCGGAGATGAAAATCTTCGTGCCGGTGATGCGGAAGCTGCCGTCCGGCTGGCGCACGGCTTTCGTTTTCAGCAGGCCAAGGTCCGTGCCGCAGTGGGGCTCGGTGAGGTTCATGGTGCCGGTCCATTTGCCGGACAGCATGTTGGGCAGCCACGTCTGCTTCTGTTCATCGGAGCCATGCACATACAGCGCCGCGGCGGCGCCCATGGTCAGGCCCGGATACATGGCGAAAGCCATGTTGGCGGAGGACGAAAATTCGTTGATGGCGGCGGCGACGGTGTGCGGCAGGCCCTGCCCGCCGTATTCGGGGCTGGCGGCGAGCCCCATCCAGCCGCCGGCGGCGAATTCCGCGTAAGCCTCCCGGAAGCCCTTCGGCGTGGCGACCGACCCGTCTTCGGCGCGGCGGCAGCCTTCCTGGTCGCCGGAGGCGTTGAGCGGTTGCAGGACTTCCTCGCAGACCCGGGCGCCCTCGACCAGGATGGCCTCCACCAGTTCGGGCGACGCATCCGCGAAGCCGGGCAGATTGCCATACTGTTCGATGTTCAGGACATCCCGCAGCAGGAACATCACGTCATCAACGGGCGCCTTGTAGGTGGACATGGGCAACTCCTGTGGGGCGAGCGCGCGTCGCCCAAGCGTCTTCGGGTCCGCCGGAACGGCAATGCCCCGCCGCCCCTTGCAGGGGCATCCGGGGGGCGGGGAGCAGATAGTTCACATATAAACCATCTGCGGACTGCCTTAAAGGCCCGCAAGCGCAAAAAGCCGCCGCGCCGGTGGCGATGGCGGTGACGATGGCGACGGGGCATGCGCCGCCGTGGCGCAAACATGTCTGATTACAATGACGTTTTTGCGGTCTACTGTCAGACGCGCGACGCGCCCCTGACTTTGGTCGCAGATGACGGGAGCAGATCGCCCCCACCCACGCCGCCCCGGACGCCCCGCAGCGCCATGATCGCGGCAGACGTCCGGCGCCAACTGGCGCGCTGTCGTGGGCGCAAAGACAAAGGGCCGCCTTCCGGCGACCCCTTCATGTATGCGCGAACTGGCGGCGACTCTTTACCCATTACGGGACAGGACAGGACCCACGGCCGGCAAGCCAACCGTCGCCGTTAGAGCTTGAGGCGGGCCACATGCGCGCGGCTGGCTTCCAGTTCGGTGATCGCGGCTTCGATATCACGCTTCTGTGCTTCGAGGTGTCTGATCTGTTCGCTGATCTGGTCGACGGACAGGCGCAAGGTCAATCCGTTGGACGCGGAGTTGAAATCACCCTCGTTCCGCTCGATCATGCCGGCGATTTCACCGAGCGTGAAACCAAGCTGCTTGCCCTTCAGGATAATGGCGAGGCGCTCACGATCCCGATCGCTGTACAGGCGGACCGCGCCGCGCCGGCCCGGGCGCAACAGCCCCTTGTCTTCATAGAAGCGCAGGGCGCGCAGCGTTACCCCGAAGTCCCGCGCAAGATCACCGATCAGATAGTAACCAGCGGTGTTGGCGGCGTCCGCGTCTTTGTCTACATGCCTGGATTGCCCCGACGCAATGGAATGACTTGCATGGAGCTGATGAACGACTTCGTGGTTCACAATAATCCCCCCCACAGGAATGTGTACGCAAATATCGTCGCTCAATTTTCCGTGATCCGCAACCGCAACGTCATGCTTCCGTTGCACGCGCGGGCGGAGGAAGCGGCCGTTATCCCGTTAACACTTCATTTACTATCTTTGCAGATAGTGGAGACAAACAGGCCCGCATGCCGGCGTTGCGTCGGGGAACCGCCTGAAAACCTTAATTCTCAATAGCTTGCACGGACAGCAATGTAATTGCCGCGCCAGCAGGATGGCGAACCATGACCCGAACGGCCAGCCCCGCCTCCACACCCCGGCAAGACATGCGGCGCATTGACGCAACCATAGGTCGCATCAACGCGACGCTTCACAACCCGCCAGCCAACGACCGCATCGCCGCCCGTCTGGCGCGCTATGCGGATGGCGCGCCTGCAGATTTCGCATACATCCCCCCGGCTCCCGCGCCCGCGAGCGCGCCGGACGGGCGCGACCAGGGCGCCGCCGCCGCCCTTCCCGGGATCGATACGGAAAGCCTTCTGCGCCGGATCGGCGAGGAGACCGCCCGCCGTATCGAGGCGTCCATTGCAGCAACCCTTGGCGAGGCCATCGCGACCGTGCGCGGCGATATCGCCGCGCACGCCATCGACGGCGGACGCTTCGCCGTGCTTGACGCCCGCCTGGAGGCCGTGGAGGCTGCCGGCCCCGGGATCGCCCGCGCCATCGCCAGCGCCATGGATGAACGCCTCGACGCCGTTGACGGCCACCTGGCGGACCTGACGCGCACGCTGACCCGGCACCCGGCCTGGGATCTCGAGCACGGGCTCCAGCAGCTGGACGCCCGCCTTGCGACGCTGGCTGACGCGGCGGGTGAGCGCGCGCTGCGCCAGGTTTCCGCCGACGCCATGCGTCAGATTGTCGACGACGCGCTGCGCAACCTGCCGCAACCCACGCTTCCGGACCTCGAAGCCAGCGTAACGCAACCGGTGCTGGCGGCCATAGACGCCGCCGTCGCGCGCTTCGCCGCCACCCAAAAACCGGAGAAGGAGCGTGAGGAGCCCCGCCCGGTCGCAGCGATGCCGGCGGCCAGCGACTTCTCCCTGGCGCACGCCATCCGTGATGACATGGCGGCGGCGCAGGCCGGGCACGCCCAGGACATCCGCTCGATGGCGACGCGGCTTGGCGCGTTACAGGACAGCGTGTCGGCGCTGACCGAACAGTTGCGCGCGGCCCGTGAGGCGTCCGAGCGCGCGGACCTGCTCGCCCACGCCAACGCCATGGCTGTCGCCGGTCCCCGCGGCGACGCCACTACGGCGCCCGCTGAAGCCCCCCCTGCCCGCGACAATCGCCCGGCGACCTCCCTGCCTGCCGAGCCGTCCGCCGCGCCCGTTCGCCAGACGCCGGCCGGGGCGCCAACGCCGTCAGAAATGAAATCGCGGCTGATCGCGGCGGCGCGACGCGCCAACGCGGCGGGCCGCGACACCCGGCGTGACGGCCGCCCGACGGAACGGACGCCGACGCCAGCCATCCGGCGCGACAGCGCCATGGCGCGCTGGCTGCGCGGCAAGGGGCTGCTATGGGCTGCGGCTGTCGTCATCGGGGCTGGCTCGGTGCCGCTGCTGGCGCCGGCCCTGCGCGCATTGCCAGACGCGATCCTGCCGCCTTCCGGCGAAACGGCCGGTCAACCGGCAGCGCGGGCGCCGGAAAAGATCGGCAGCCACCTCACCACGTCGGCGCACCCGGCCTCGATCGTTGACGATCCGGCGGCGCTTTACGCCCTGGGCGACCGCATCGCCGAAGGCTCCGCCACCGGGTCGCCCAAACTCGCGGCCAGCCTGCTGGAGAAAGCGGCGGAGCGCGGCCAGGCGCCGGCCCAGTATCGCATCGCGCGGCTGTATGAGAAGGGCGCCGGCGTCGCCAGGGACGCCGGCCGCGCCCGCTCCTGGTATGCGCGCGCCGCCGGCCAGGGCAATGTGCGCGCCATGCACAACCTGGCGGTGATGTACGCCGACGGTTCGCTGGGGCAGGCCGACTACGGCGCCGCCGCGACCTGGTTCCGCAAGGCCGCCGAACGGGGGCTGGGCGACAGCCAGTACAACCTGGGCGTGCTGCTGGCGAGGGGCCTGGCCGGCAAGGCGGACCCGGCTGAAGCCTGGATGTGGTTCGACATCGGCGCGCACGGCGGCGATCAGGAAGCCGCGGCGCGGCGCAATGAAATCGCCGCCAGCCTCAGCCCGGAGGCCCTGCAAGCCGCGCGGGAAGCCGCCGCCGCCTGGCGGCCGGCGCCGGTCGACGTGCAGGCCAACGACCCGCCGGCAACCGCCGGAACCGGGACCGCGGCGGGCGCGCAACCGGCAAAGGACACCCGTCCGGTTCAGGAACCTGTCTGATGCGCCTGCGTGGCGCGCCTGTCTGCCCGCCCGTCCGGGGGCAAGCCGCGCCTCATTGAACGCGGCTCTGGTCCGGCGCTCTTTCAGACGGCGACGCGCCTTGCGGGCCGGAGCAGGCCTCCGGCGTGACCGTCTCCCAACGGCGGGGAAACCAGCCGGAACATCTGACGGCGGCGCCGGAACGCCAGCGCCATTGACATCAGGCGGCGCGTTTTACGATATGCCGGATCAGCAATGACGCCGCCGGAGAACCGCCATGCCGCCGATCACGCCACGGGGACGTGAAATCAACGCGGACGCCGCGCGCCCCCTCGACGCCATCTCCCTGGCGCGGACCATGTTGAGATCAGCGAAAACCGCAGCGATCGCAACGCTGGACCCAGGCGGCTACCCCTACAGCACCGCCACCAACATTGCCGTGGACGACGCCGGCAGGCCCTTCATTTACATGGCCGGCCTTTCGCTGCACGCCCGCAATATCGCGCTGGACGACCGCGTCTCCATCACCATCGCCGATATGGACAAGGACGTGCTGACCACACCGCGCCTCAGCCTGGTGGGGCGCGCCCGGCGGGTGGAGGGCGCGGCGTATGAAACCTTGAAGCAGCGTTATATGGAGCGCTTCCCCAAGTCGAAGCTGTACCTGACTCTGCCGGACAGCAGCATTTTCTATATCGAGACGGAAGCCGTACAGCTGAACGGCGGCCCAACGCAGAACGCCAACGCCGTAACGCCCCTGGACCTTGTGGAAGATCTGGCGCCAGCGACGGCAAGGTGACAGGCAAACGCCCGGGGCATCCCGACGAAGGACGCGTCCACCATGTGCAGGCATGGCGCGCCGCCCCACCGGCTCATGGCGCGCGTCAGGCCATCGCAGCAGGCCATCACAGAACAGGACGCCTCCAGACCGGCGAGCCGGCTTCGGCGTAACCCGGCCGGATGCTTCCCAGGTCTCATGAGCGGCAAAAGCAGCGGGTGATCTGGGGGGCGACCGCGGGCCCCTTCCCCTGCCCACCGGATTCCGCGCGCGCGTCGTCGCGAAAAGGATCAGGCCGCATTCCCGTCCACGGGGCAGGTCGCTGCGCGCCCGGATCGCCGCACATTGTGAGCGCAGACATATCGACCCATTGCGCCGTTCGATGGTTAACTCCTGAACCCGGGTTTTTCTGGTCACACAGGAGCGCACCATGTCCGTGTCCCGCCGCACCCTACTCGCCACCCTTGTCGCCGGTCCACTGGCAGCCGCCCTGCCTCTCGCCGGCGCGCCAGCGCAGGCGCGCACGGCAGCGCAGACCGTCGACGTCCGCGGCCTGGGCGGCGTCGCCGTCGACAGCTTCAATGTCCGCGTTTTGTCGGTTGATCTGCCAACGCGCACCGTGCAGGTAGAGCGCAGGGGCCGCCAGTGGCGGGTCACCCTTCCGGAAGAGTTTGGCAGCCTGAACGCACTGCGCCCGCGCGATCGCCTGCAAATCAACCGGGTCGAGAGCGCGCTGGTTTCCGTGGACCCTGCCCAGCGGGGCGCGCGGCCTGACGCGGTGTTCTCCACCGCGCGTAACGACGGCATGTTTGGCAACCTGCCCGCGCGCTGGGTGGTCCGCAATGTAACGGTGACGGCCAGGTTCACCAGCTTTGACGCCGCGCGCGGAACGGTGAGCTACGAGGGGCCGGAAGGCGCACGCACGGTTCGTGTGGCCGATCCGGCTGTCGTCACCGCGCTCCAGAAGCTGAAAAAGGGCGATATGGTCCGCCTGTCATTCACCGAGGCCACGGAGTTCGTCCTGACGCCGCGTAACTGACGACGCCAGGAGCCGGCTCCATGTGCGACGCCCCACAGGCAACGTGCAGGCGCTGCCCGAAAAGCTCACCATACGCCTGAAAGGAACGCCGTTATTTGCAAGCCTGGCGCCGCCCAGCGGCCGGATGACAGACTGGGCGCCGTTCAGCGCATGGTCAAACGCACAGTTTGCCGTTGCCCCGGCCCCCTGCAGCATGGCGCGAAATGGCAAGCAACTTTGGGGACCATGGGCCATTCTTGGCCCTGATCAGGTGGAGTTGCGGAAAAACGACGCTGTTTCAAACACAGCCGTGGAAGGCGGATAGTCCGCAAACCTTCGCAAGCAGCTTTGCGGTTGCAATCGCGGCGTGTCCAGGCAGGAGCGGACGCTTCCAGCGGGATGGGCCAGGATGGAACGGTTCGACGCGGCCAGATGTTTGGACCGCCAACCGAAAAAAGGGGGCATCGCCCGGAGAAAGCCTGGTGGAGTGAAGATAACTGTTCCGCAACCGGTGCCATTTGGGCGCCGGCTGCAGAACAGCTTAATCGGAGTGAGTAAAAGCAGTATACACTTCGGCGCGCCGAATGCAACTACTGAATTCACTTGCGGTTAACCAGACATCGGCGCGCAGGATTTCCTGTGATCTTTTGCCGACTGGTGGCGTTTTGTTTACACTTCGCAAATGTTTGCGTGCAATGCTTCTTGATCCAGATGCAATTGTTGCCAATACGCTACAGACATGCGCCCTCGATGGGTGTAAGAGCGTTGGGCTGGCGGTGAGTGCTGCAAAAGCTCCCTATCGCAAGCTTTCAGGAATGGAGTGAGTGATGAAAAAAATTCTTCTTGCAGGCGTCGCCGCCGCCACCATGTTGGCCGCCGGCTCCGCTTTCGCTGCTGACCTGCCTTCGCGCAAGTACGAGCCGGTCGCCCCGGTGGTCGTGGCTCCCGTGTTCACCTGGACCGGCTTCTACGTCGGCGTGAACGCCGGTTATGCCTGGAACACCAACAATAACAACAACAACTACCTGTATGGCGCGCCCGTCTACAACGCGTACTACGGCTGGGGCGACTCCGGCAACGACGGCGGCTTCACCGGCGGCGGCCAGATCGGTTACAATTATCAGATCGGCCAGTTCGTGATCGGCGCCGAAGCCGACATCCAGTACGCCGACCTTGGCGGCAAGAACAACTACGGCTACGGCAACCAGGGTATGGACTGGTTCGGCACCGTGCGCGCCCGCGCCGGTTTCGCCATTGACCGCGCCCTGATCTACGTGACCGGCGGCTTCGCCTACGGCGGCGGCGGCAACAACAACACGTTCTACGGCTACAACTACGGCTACTATGCAGGTAACGGCGACAACACCGCGACCGGCTGGACCGTCGGCGGTGGTCTCGAGTACGCCTTCACCGACAACCTGACCGCCAAGATCGAAGGTCTGTATGTCAGCCTCGATCGCGGCAACAGCGATGTGTACCTCCCGGGCGCTGCTCTGGCCAGCCTGTACTACTCGGGCGGCAACAAGAACAACGAGTTCGGCGTCGTCCGCGTCGGCGTGAACTACAAGTTCTGATAATTCGGGAATCCCCCGCTCTATCGAGAGCCCGGCAGCATTGCTGCCGGGCTTTTTTATCTTCCAAACTTGTCAAACAACAGGATTGCGCACGCCTGATCCTGTCAGGGCGCGCCGTATCTATCCACGATCGGGCGCGTGTGATTATGACAGCGCACCAAAAACAGACCGGCGATGCCCCGACCATCGCACGCAGACCGCCGGGCAATCACCTCGACCCCGGCGTCAGCCCGAAGCAGTCACGCTGAGGTTTTGCGCTTCCCTCTCGACCGGCGGCCGAACGCCGATGGCGGGGCGGGACAGACGCCGCCTGACCGTTACGCCGGGATTGCCGTCAACGGGAGGGCCGGCTCACTGACGCCCGCGCCTGAAAAATTAAACAAGCGGCGGATTGTATTTCACGTAAAGGAATGGCCCGATATTTCCGGCTCCGCCCAGCCCCAATGGGCGCCTTCAGGACATTTCATCCAGGTGCAGTTGACGTCGCCCCCGCTTTGTAAGGCCTTTCGTTATGCCGGAGCCGGGGCAGAAGGAACATCGGCGAAGTTTAACAGCACCTGTTGTGACCTGACGCAGCCAGGGAGGCCAGCTGGACAGCAGCAAAACAGTTCCTGCACGCCCGGCAATCTACGCAGCTGACGGGCCGATGAGCTTTGCGACCGGGTCAGAAATGGATGGGCGCGGATCGGCGCACGCTTGTGGCCCGTCACGGCTGGCGGCATCGCGCCAGCAACCACCGGCGAAACGCCGACAACGACGGATCAGTCATCTGCCCAACGGTCGCATCAAGCGGCCGCGCGCCATCGATACAGGGTCGATACAGTGACGTTGCCTCCAGCGCAGCGCCACGCGAATGAGAGATTTCCAACAAATGCCCGGGCTATTTCGGCCACAGGATCATTTGTGTATTCCGGAACAACGCTATGACGGCGCCATCTTCCTCACGGCGGACTTCAGCGTCCCACACCTGAGTGGCGCGCCCCTTGTGAACCGGCCGCGCAGTGCAAACAACGACGCCAGACCGGGCTGTGCCAATGAGGTTGCTTTTCAGTTCCACCGTGGTGAACCCACTGGCTCCCGCTGGCAGGCTCCTGACCGTCCCGTAGCCACAGCAGGTGTCAGCCAGTGAGGTAACGGTTCCAGCGTGCAGATAGCCATTCCATGCTCCGAGGGCGCGACGCACGTCAAGCGAAGCGACCACCTCGTCAAGTTCGACCTTGACAAAGCGCATGCCCAGCAGGCCCGGCAGGAAGTCCTCGCCCGCCGCATTCCATTCTTCCAGTGTAACAGGAGCCTTGATGCTCATGGATCACCTCTACTGCGGCAGCGCTGGCCCACTCCAGCATATACTGGCAGTGCAGCGAAGCGAGGCCTGTTCTGACTGTGACGCAGGCGCGCACCCGCTTCACGGGTGCGACGGGTTTAGACCCAGAAGATCAATCAAGGACATCGTGGCCCGCAGCGACACGCGTGGACCTGCGAAACATGAAGACCCAAGCGGACAGGGCGTGGTGGGGCGCTATCCCGCCCGAAACCAGGGAACACGATGAAGTTCATGTGGTCGCCCCAGAGGTTGGCTGGTGTGGCTCAACCAATGCAGCGCGCTTCTTGAGTTTGAGAATGACCAGGAACGCAAAAATGGCTCCAGTTCCGATACCGGCAGACGCCAGAAGCGCCCATGTCACACCCACATTGTGCATCAGCAATGCGAATGTGAACGGGGCGGCCGCGCTGACGATCAGCCGGACGGACATCACCCGCCCCTGAAGCGCGCCATAGCCCTGATGGCCAAAAAGCTCCAGCGGCAATGTTCCGCCAACAATACTGAACAGGCCGCTGCCCAGGCCGAACAGGGTGGCGAACAGCATCGCGACCCAAAATGCGGGGGTCGCAACGATGGTCACCGCCAGCGCCAAAACGAGCAGAACGGCGGAGATGATGGCCAGATGAAGTTGCGGCAGGTTCTTCGCGAACACCATGTTGAGCAACCGGCTTGCGACCTGCGCGGGGCCGAACAAGGTTCCCGCAGCAACGCCAGCCGCCCCCAGCCCAAGTGCGGCAAGCATCGGCAGCATATGAATGAGAACCGCTGAACTGATAAAACTTTGCAGAGCAAAGGCCGTTGTCATCATGACGAAGCCGGCGTTCCGGTCCAGGCCCCTCAGGTGATCTTGCTGTAAAGTCGCCGCCCGAGAACCCGGTCGCACGGCGTTTGCGGCGCTCAGGCCCGGTTTTCGGGCAAGCAGGACGTGAATTGGCAAGCAGACGACCAGCTGCAGACCGGCGAACACAAGGTACACCTCCCGCCAGCCCAGAAAGCCGTGCATCCACGCCGTGAGCGGCCAGAATATCGTTGAGGCAAAGCCCGCTATCAGGGTCAGATAAACGATATTGCGCTGGGCCGTTTCAGGCTGGCGCTGAACCAGCAGGGAAAAGGCGGCGCCGTACTGGACCAATGTCGCGGCGACCTGGGAGGCGACAAGCGCGGGAACGAATGTGGCGACGGACCCGGTGGCGGCGCCCGCGACCAGCGCCAGCGCCGCAGCGACAGAACCGAAAGCCATGATCCTGCCCGCGCCAAAGCGGTCCATCCATCGCCCTGTCCAGGGAGCGACCAGACCGCTTGTCAGCAGGGCGATGGACAGGGCTCCAAAGACCCACTCGCTGGTCCAGCCAAAATCGTGAGCCATGGATGGGGCAAGAACGCTGAAGCTGTAATACAGCGTTCCATAGCCAACGATCTGGGAGACACCAAGAGCCGCGACATCAACCCAGCGCTTCATGATCAGATGCACCCGAGCGCGACCCTTGCGGCCAGTTTCTCCGCAGTTTCCTTCCGTTCACTGTAGCGGTCCGTCAAATGCCCGGAGATATCCCGTGTCAGTAGCGTGAACTTGACCAGCTCCTCCATCACATCGACCACACGGTCATAATATGGGGACGGCTTCATGCGGCCTGCTTCATCGAATTCCTGATACGCCTTGGCGACGGATGACTGGTTGGGGATTGTCACCATCCGCATCCAGCGCCCAAGCACGCGCATCTGGTTGACCGCGTTGAAGCTTTGGGACCCCCCGCTAACCTGCATCACGGCAAGGGTGCGACCCTGCGTTGGCCGCACTGACCCCACTGACAGCGGTATCCAGTCAATCTGCGCCTTGAGCACGGCGCTCATGGCCCCATGGCGCTCGGGACTGCTCCACACCTGCCCCTCAGACCACAGGCTCAGTTCCCGCAGTTCCTGAACCTTTGGATGATCTTCAGGAGCGCCGTCCGGCAGAGGAAGCCCCGCAGGATCGAAAATGCGTGTTTCAGCCCCAAAATGTTTGAGCAGCCGTTCAGCCTCCAGCGTCAGAAACCGGCTGTAGGAGCGTTCACGCAGAGATCCATAAAGCAGCAGGATACGCGGGGGATGGGATGACGGGGTGGCGCGCAATCGTTCGACATCCGGCCGGTCAAGATTTGCGGCGACGATGTTTGGCATATTCATCAACATCAGTGGTTCGTCTCTACAGCAGGTGTGGTCTGGGGCGCGCGCTCATACCAGCCCCTGGAACGGTTCACGATCCAGACGACGGACAGCATCACAGGGACTTCAATCAGCACCCCGACAACGGTCGCCAGCGCCGCGCCCGACTGGAAGCCGAACAGGCT
>Ga0182737_1002899_pt1 | contig 13343 bp, 7 predicted proteins | sample eDN5th30CBELigOP_FD_128878 | JGI IMG/M metagenome (GOLD analysis project Ga0182737, IMG submission 128878) | Enriched Organic Plus compost microbial communities from Emeryville, California, USA - eDNA 5th pass 30_C BE-Lig OP (version 2) (version 2) ... | reverse complement strand
GCGTGGAACACCACCTGCAGCAGCAGGTCGCCCAGCTCGTCCTTCAGCGCGTGCAGGTCGCCGCGGTCGATCGCATCGGCGACCTCGTAGGCCTCCTCGATCGTGTACGGGGCGATGGTCGAGAAGTCCTGCTCGAGGTCCCACGGGCAACCGCCGTCCGGATCGCGCAGCTTCGCCATGATCCGGAGCAGGCGGTCGATCGGGCGTTCGGGTTGCATGCGATGGAGCTCCAGCTTCGGGTGGCGCCACGCGTCGCCGCCGCGCGCCCGTGTCCGACGGGCGGCGCCGCGGTCAGAGCCAGTCGCGCCAGGGCAGGTCGGGGTCGCCCAGGGCGATGAAGTCGCCGTTGAGCAGGGATTCGCGGCGGTTGTAGCGGAACGGCTTGCCGGTGTCGGCGGCCAGCAGCACGCCGCCTGCCGAATGCAGCACGCATTGCGCGGCGGCGGTGTCCCACTCGGAGGTCGGGCCGAAGCGCGGGTACACGTCCAGCCCGCCCTCGGCGATGCGGCAGAATTTCAGCGACGAGCCCAGCGACATCTCCTCGATCTCGCCCATCCGGTCGAGCACGCCCTGGGTGCGGGCGTCGCGGTGCGAACGGCTGGCAGCGACCTTCAGCGGCGCGGTGGCCGGGGAGCGCGTGCGCAGCTGGGTGTCGCGGTGGCCGTCGCGGCGGTAGGCCTGCTCGCCGCGCACGGCGTGCCACACCTGTCCGCCCACCGGCGCCTGGACCACGCCCAGCACCGGTACGTGGTGGTGGACCAGGGCGATGTTCACGGTGAACTCGCCATTGCGCTTGACGAACTCGCGGGTGCCGTCGAGGGGGTCGACCAGCCAGTAGGTGGCCCAGTGCTGGCGCGTGTCCCACGGCACCTTGGCCGATTCCTCCGACAGCACCGGCACGTCCGGCGTCAGCCGTTCCAGGCCTTCGACGATGATCCGGTTCGCGGCCAGGTCGGCGGCGGTCAGCGGGCTGGCGTCGTCCTTCTGCGCGACCTCGAAGCCGGCCGCGTAGATCTCCATGATCGCCGCGCCGGCCTGGCGGGCGATGGCGATGACCGTTTCGCGCAGGTCCGCGGTGATGCGGATCATTGCGCGGCCAGCCAGGAGCGGGCGATGAACAGCGCCGCCAGCGAGCGGCCCTCGGAGAAATCTTCGCGCAGCATCAGCTTTTCCAGGTCCTGCAGTTTCCAGGGAATGACTTCGAGCTCCTCCGGCTCGTCGCCGGGAAGCCTCTCGGGATAGAGGTCGCGCGCCAGCACCAGCCAGGACACGTGGCTCATGTAGGTCGGCGCCAGGGTGAGGCCGCGCAGCACGTCGATGCGCCGCGCGCCATAGCCGGCCTCTTCCTTGAGCTCGCGGTCGGCGGCCTGCTCCGCGGTCTCGCCGGCGTCGATGCGACCCTTGACCAGGCCCAGCTCGTAACGGTGCACGCCGGCGGCGTATTCGCGCACCAGCAGCACGGTCTCGTCGTCGAGCATCGGCACGACCACCACCGCGCCGTGGCCACGGCTGACCATGCGCTCGAAGCGGCGGCGTTCGCCGTTGGAGAATTCCAGGTCCAGGCGTTCCAGGCGGTAGGGACCTGCGTCCTCCACCGTGGTGCCGTGGATGAGGGGAAGCCGGCGGCTCATGAACGGGTCCCGCGGCGGGGCCGGGACGCGACCGATATCATGGCGGGATGCACGGACGTACTCATGAATCCCGAATGCTAGCAGACCCGGACGCGGCACTGGCTGCCGATGCGTGGCGTACGCGCGACCTGGCCGTGCTCTGGCACCCCTGCACGCAGATGCGCGAGCACCCGGACGTGCTGCCGCTGGTGCCGATCGCCCGCGGCGAAGGCGCGTGGCTGGTCGACCAGGACGGGCGCCGCTACCTGGACGGGATCAGCAGCTGGTGGACCAACCTGCACGGCCACGCCGAGCCGCGCATCGCCGAGGCCATCGCCCGCCAGGCGCGCTCGCTGGAACAGGTGATCCTGGCCGGCTTCTCGCACGCGCCGGCGGTAGAGCTGGCCGAGCGCCTGCTGGCCGTCGCCCCGCGCCAGCCCGGCCGCGAACCGCTGGCGAAGGTGTTCTACGCCGACAACGGCTCGGCCGGGGTCGAGGTGGCGCTGAAGATGGCCTTCCACTGGTTCCGCAACCGCGGCGAACCGCAGCGCACCCGCTTCGTCGCCCTGGAGAACGGCTACCACGGCGAGACCCTCGGCGCGCTCGCGGTCGGCGACATCCCGCTGTACCGGCGCACCTACGCCCCGCTGCTGGCCGAAGCCCTGTTCGCGCCCTCGCCCGACGCATGGCTCGCCGCCCCCGGTGAAACCCCGGCGCAGCGGGCGCTGCGCGCCGCCGACGCGCTGGCCGACCTGTTCGACCAGCATCCCGGCGAGATCTGCGCGGTCATCGTGGAGCCGCGCCTGCAGTGCGCCGGCGGCATGCGCATGCACGACCCGGTGTACCTGCGGAGGGTCCGCGAGCTGTGCGACGCCAACGGCGCCTTCCTGGTCGCCGACGAGATCGCCACCGGCTTCGGCCGCACCGGCACCCTGTTCGCCTTCGAGCAGGCCGGGGTCATGCCGGACCTCATGTGCGTGTCCAAGGGCCTGACCGGCGGCTTCCTGCCGCTGGCCGCGGTGCTGGCCACCCAGGCGATCTACGACGGGTTCCTGGACGACTCGCGCGAGCGCGCCTTCCTGCATTCGCACAGCTACACCGGCAACCCGCTGGCCTGCGCCGCCGCGCTGGCCTCGCTGGACATCTTCGAAAGCGACGGCGTGCTCGAGCGCAACCGCGCCACCGCCGCGCACATGGCCCGGCTGGCCGCGCCGCTGGCTTCGTTGCCGCACGTGGCCGAAGTGCGCCAGGCCGGGATGGTGGTCGCCTTCGAGCTCACCCGCGACGGCCAGCGCGACGTGCCGTTCGATCCCGCGCTGCGGGTCGGCCTGCGCGCCTACCGCGCCGCGCTCGAACGCGGCGTGCTGCTGCGCCCGCTCGGCGACGTGCTGTACTGGATGCCCCCCTACTGCGTCGACGAGGCGCAACTGCAACTGCTCGCCGAAGCGACCGGCGAGGCCATCGAGGAAGCCACCGCATGCGCCTGACCCGCTGCCACGTCGACCTGCCGCTGCACCCGGGCAGCGAAGTGGTCCTGCCCGAACGCGCCGCCAACCACCTGGCCCGCGTGCTGCGCCTGCGCGAGGGCGACGCCTGCGTGCTGTTCAACGGCGACGGCCACGACTACGCCGCGCGGCTGGCCGCGGTGGGCAAGCGCGAGGTGCGCGCGGAAGTGCTGTCGGCCGGCGTGGTCGACAACGAGTCGCCGCTGCGGATCGTGCTGCTGCAGGGCATCGCCCGCGGCGAGAAGATGGACCTGGTCCTGCAGAAGGCCACCGAACTGGGCGTAGCCGCGGTGCTGCCGGTGTCCGGCGAACGCACCGAGGTGCGGCTGGATCCGGAGCGCGCCGGGAAGCGCCTGGCGCACTGGCGCAGCGTGGTCGAGTCGGCCTGCGAGCAGTCCGGTCGCGCACGCGTGCCCGAAGTCGCCGCGCCCGCCGCGCTCGACGTGGCCGCGCAGGCGTTGCACGGCGAAGGCCTGCGCCTGGTCCTCGATCCGCAGGGCGAGCACCGGCTGGAAAGCCTGGAACGTCCGGCCAGCGCGACCGCATGGATCGCGATCGGCCCCGAAGGCGGCTGGTCGCCGCGCGACCGCGACATCCTGCGCGCCGCCGGCTTCACCGGCCTGCGCCTGGGGCCGCGCGTGCTGCGCACCGAGACGGCGGGGCTGGCGGCGATCTCAGCGCTGCAGGCGCGGTTCGGGGACCTGTAGCTCCGGGTCGGGGGCCAACCGCGGTATTCCCGAAGGCGCTGCGCTTGTCCGGACTACGAGGTACAAGCCCCGCTTCCGGACGCCGGCGGGTGCGAAGGATGCACCTGAAGACGCGGTAGCGCCAGGGTATGGCGCAGGCAGCACATGGATGCCGGGCCGCGTCCACGGGACGCGGGCGTTCGACGGCACGCGCGCCGGTGGCGCGCAGACATGCCGTCCCACCCCGCGGGGAGGGGGAAAGAAGCGTCAGGCCGGGACGCTTACCGTCGCCATCGCCTCGGCGATCGTGCGCTCGAGGGCTTCCAGGTCGGGGAGCAGCGCGCTCTGGTCGCCCAGCAGCACGCGCATCTGCACGCCGCGCGGCAGGTCTTCCTCGGACGCGTCGGCCAGCAGGCTGTCGCGGGCCACCGAGGCCAGCTGCGGGAACGACGCGGTCAGCAGCGCGAAGTACGGCATCGCCTCGTTGTTGCCCAGCGCCTTCAGCACCACCACGCGGTTGTTGCGCTGGACCGCCTCCTCGCCCAGCGACGCCAGGCGCGCGAACGAGACCAGCGGCACGTGCCAGCCGTGCCAGGCGATCTGCCCGGCCAGCCAGTCCGGCGCCCCCTCGAGCGGCTCCACCGCCACGCGGGCGAGCACCTCGGCCACCGTCGCGTTCGGCAGCAGCAGGCGCTCTTCGCCGACCTGCACCAGTACGCCGCGGATTTCGTCGCTGTTGTAGCCCATCGTCCTCTGTTCCTCGAATGGCGCGCGCCGGTCAGTTCCAGCGCGCGGCCAGCTGTTCGGCCAGCTGCGCCGGCGTGCCCAGTTCGATGCCGGCCGCGGCCAGCAGCTTCACCGCCGTCGCGTCGTAGCACCCCTCCAGCGCCTGGCCGGCGACATGGCCGCCGCGGCTGGCCAGGCCCAGCATCAGTTCGACCCGCCCGGTTTCCGCGCCGCTGAGCACGATCACCGCGCTCTCCGCCGGCGGCAGGACCTCGAGCGGATCGCCACCGCCGTCGACGAAGGCCAGGCCGCCGTCGCGCGCCTCGATGCTGACGCCGTCGGGCAGCACGTACACCGTCGCCGCCGCGATCGCGTCGCCCGGCATCGCCATCGCCACCGGCAGCTGCGAAACACGACCCAGCTGCTTGACCAGGTTGTCGTAGCGGCCGCCGTCCAGGCGCAGCTGCACCAGCAGCGGGCGGCTGAACTCCTGCGGCAGCGCGGTCAGCAGCCGGCGCACCGCGTCCGGGCCGCCGATGCCGGCCACGACCAGCACCGCGCCCGGCACCGTCGCCGCCGGGGTTTCCGCTTCCAGCGGCGCCAGTTCCAGCTTGGAGAAATCGATCGGCGGCGGCACGGCATCGGCGCGCGGCTTGCTCTCCACCACCACCGGATCGTCGGCCAGTGTCCACGCATGCGCGGGCGGCAGCGGCGGCGGCTTGGGCGCGTCCTCCACCGGCAGCTCGTAGGCGAACGACGGTTCGGCCACCGCCGGCGTTTCGCCGGGGCGGTCCTGCGGCAGGCCGCCGGCACGCGCGGTCGCCTCGGCCAGGTAGGCCTCGAACGGATCGTCCGCGTGCAGCTGCGCCGGCGTCACCGGATGGCCCGGCTGCAGGTCGATGACGAAGTCCTGCTCCCGGCCCGGCGGCAGCACGTCGTCGTGGCCGTGCAGCTTGGCCGCCAGGTGGCGGATCCAGCGCTGCGCTTCCCAGCCGTCGCGACGCGCGGCCAGGTCGGCCTCGTCGAAGATCACCAGCAGGCCCGGAGCTTCCAGCGCCGGCTCGAGGGCGACCAGCGCGTCCTCCACCGCCGGCTCCAGCGCCACCAGCGCCGCCTGCGGCGCGGCCGCGGCGAAGGTGGCCGCGTCGAGCACGGTCGGGTCTTCTTCCAGGACCACCCGCGCGCCGGCCGCATCCAGCGCCTCGCGCAGGCGGTCGCGGGCCTGGCCCGCGCGCGCCAGCAGGGCAACCGCCTTGCGTTCGTCAGCCACGTGCACGGGCGATCCCCAGCAGGTCATACACGTTACGCATCAGGTCCAGCTCCTGGTACGGCTTGCCCAGGTACCGCTGCACGCCGATCTCGAAGGCGCGCTGGCGGTGCTTCTCGCCGGTACGCGAGGTGATCATCACGATCGGCACGTCGCGGAAGCGGGCGTCGGCGCGCATGGCCGTGGCCAGCTCGTAGCCGTCCATGCGCGGCATCTCGATGTCGAGCAGCATCAGGTCGGGCACGCGCTCCTCGAGCCGTTCCAGCGCCTCGATGCCGTCGCGCGCGGTGACCACCTCGAAGTTGTGGCGCTCCAGCACGCGGCCGGTGACCTTGCGCATGGTCAGCGAGTCGTCGACCACCATCACCAGCGGTACGTGGCGCTGCTGCTGCGTGTCGACCTGGGCGGCCGGGCGCTCCGGCTGCGCCAGGTGGCGACGCACCAGCGGGGCGACGTCGAGGATCACCACCACGCGGCCGTCGCCGGTGATCGTCGCGCCGTAGATGCCCGGCACCGAGGAGATCTGCAGGCCGACCGGCTTGACCACGATTTCGCGGTTGCCGATCACCTGGTCGATCGCCACGGCGGCGCGCAGGTCGCCGGCGCGCACCAGCAGCAGCGGGACCTGCGGCTGGCCTTCGGCCTTGGCCGCGCCCTGGCCGACGAGCAGGCCGAGGTCGTGCAGCGCGTACTCCTCGCCGGCGTAGCGGTAGCCGCCGGTGCCGGCCTCGAAGCGCTCGCGCGAGATGCGGCCGATACCGGAGACCGAGGCCACCGGCACCGCGTAGGTGGTGTCGCCGATCTGCACGAACACCGCCTGGGTGACCGCCAGCGTCTGCGGCAGGCGCAGCGTGAAGGTGACGCCCTGGCCGGTGGTCGAACGGATGTCGACCGAGCCGCCCAGCTGGCGCACTTCGTTGCGGACCACGTCCATGCCCACGCCGCGGCCGGCCAGCTGGCTGGCCTTCTCGACGGTGGTGAAGCCGGACTCGAAGATCACCGAGTCGAGCTCGGCGTCGGTCAGCTCGGCGCCCGGCCGGATCAGGCCGCGCTGCTCGGCACGGCGGCGGATCGCGGCGCGGTCGAGGCCGCGGCCGTCGTCGGACACCTGCAGCACGATTTCCGAACCCTCGTGGCGCAGGGCGATGGTGATCGTGCCTTCCTCGTCCTTGCCGGCGGAACGGCGGTCGGCCGGGGTTTCCAGGCCGTGCGCGACCGAGTTGCGCAGCATGTGCTCCAGCGGCGCGACCATGCGATCGAGCACGTTGCGGTCGAGTTCGCCGTGGGTGCCGTCCAGGCGCAGCTGCACCTGCTTGCCGGTGTCGTGGGCGGACTGGCGGACCGTACGGCGCAGGCGCGGCACGATGCTGTCGAACGGCACCATGCGCGCGCTCATCAGGCCGTCCTGCAGCTCCGAGCTGACGCGCGACTGCTGCTGCAGCAGCACGTCGTACTGGCGGGCCAGGTCGTCGAGCACGCCCTGCAGGCCGGTCAAGTCGGCCGCCGATTCGTTCAGCGCGCGGCTGAGCTGCTGCAGCGTGGAGAAGCGGTCCAGCTCCAGCGGGTCGAAGGTCGGGTCGGCGCTGTCCTGTTCGCGCTGGTAGCGGGCGACGATCTGCGCCTCGGTTTCCAGGTCCAGGCGGCGCAGCTGGTCGCGCAGACGGGCGTTGGTGCGGTCCAGCTCGGCCATCGCCGCGCGGAACGCGCCCAGCTGCTGCTCCAGGCGCGAGCGGTAGATCGCCACTTCGCCGGCGTGGTTGACCAGGTTGTCGAGCAGGTCGGCGCGCACGCGCACCTGTTCCTGCGGCGCGCGGGCCAGGCCTTCCTCGGTCGCGGCGTGCTGGCGGTCGTCCTCCAGCGGCGCCGACAGCGGCTTCTGCGCGGCCGGCTGGCGCACCGGGAACGGCACGACCGGCGACGGCTTCGCCTCGGCCGCCGGGGCGGCGGGTTGCGGCGCGGCCGGGGCCGGCACGGGCGCCGGGGCCGGCACGGAGGCCGGCAGCGGCTCGCCGCGCAGGCGCGCTTCGAACTGGTCGATCAGCGCCTGCGGCATCTTCGTGGCGCGGTGCGCACGGGTCTGCTGCAGCAGGCGGTGCAGCGTGTCGAATCCGCGTTCCAGCAGCTGGATGTCGCCGCGGCCCAGCTCGGTGCGGTGCTCGGCGGCCGCTTCCAGCAGCGACTCGATGATGTGGCCCAGGTCACCGATGGTGGCGATGCCGGCCATGCGCGCGCCGCCCTTCAGCGTGTGCAGGTCGCGCTGCAGGCTGATGATCGTCTCGCGGGCGCTGGTGTCGGCGCGCAGCTCCTGGATCAGGCCGTCGATGTGGTCGAGCAGGTCCACGCCCTCCTCGACGAAGATGTCGACGAGGTCGCGGTCCAGTTCGTTGAAGTCGAGCATCGGGGCATCGGCCTCGACCTCTTCCTCCATCGCCACCGGAGCCTCGACCGGCACCGGTTCGCCCAGGGCCGGCAGTTCGACGGCCGGCGCGGGCGTTCCGGCCGGTGCGGCGGCCTCGACGCTTTCCCCAGCCGGAACGGATGCCTCGGCCGCGGGCGCCTCGGCGGCGACTTCGGCCACCACTGCATCGGACGCGACGGGTTCGATGGCCTCGACCGGATCTGCGGCTTCGGGCTGTGCTTCGACGACCTCCGCCGGCTCGACGGACTCCACGGCCTCGACAGCTTCGATGGTGTCGACGACCTCGAGGGCTTCGCCAGCCTCCGCGGTTTCGACAGTCGCGGCGGCTCCGGACGCTTCGGTCCCCTCGACGGCGGCGGCTTCCATCTCGACGAAGCCGGTTTCGAGGCCGGCGACCTCGACCGCTTCCACGGTCGCGGCGGCTTCGACGGTTTCGGGCTCGGCGGCAGCTTCGGCTTCGACCTCGAAGCCGGCGGCCAGCTCTTCCACCTCGTCCGGCGTCGCGTCGGTGGCCACCAGACCTGCGTCGGCAGCGGCCTCGGCCTGGACCTCTTCCGTTTCCACCGTAGTTTCCGCGGCGACGTACTCCGGCGCCGGACTCTCGTCCGCCACGGCGGCGACCGGTTCGGCTTCCCAGGTAATGGTCTCGAACTCGATGACGCCGGCGTCGGCCATCTCCACGCCGTCCGCATCGGCCGCGGCTTCTTCCGCGAATTCGATGACGTCGGCGCCGGCGGCTTCGACCGCCCCGACCTCGTCGCTGGACGCCAGCGCGGCCTCGATGCCGGCCAGATCGATGTCGGCCAGGGCCGGCTCGAACGCCTCGACCGGCGTCGCGGTAGAGGCATCTTCGGCCACGGACGCCAGGTCGAAGGCCATCGCGTTGGCCTCCTCGACCGGCGCGCTGGCGGCGGCATCGGCGGCCGCCAGCGGCTCGCCCGGCAGCGCGGCGGCGACCTCGTCCAGCTGGGCCGGATCGAAGTAGGTGCTGAGGTCGTCGACCGCGGTGAGGCCCTCGTCCACCGCCGCCGGCTCTTCCACCGGCGCCTCGACGTCGGCCACCTGCAGCCAGCGCGCTTCGGGCAGCGAATCGGCCAGGGTGCGCAGGCGCGCGGACAGCACGGCGAAGCCCGGGATGCGCGGCGACTCGGCCTGCAGCGCGGCGACGCAGGTGCGGATCGCGGCGGCCATCGAGGCCAGCGCGTCGACCGCATCGGCGGACGGCACGGCGGCGGCGGCCAGCGAACGCTTGACGAAGGTTTCGGCCGGATCGGTGACCGTGGTGATCTCCGGCACGTCGGTCATCGCGAACGCGCCGTTCATGGTGTGGATCGCGCGCAGCAGCGCGTCGGTCGCCGCGACCGGGACCGGGCGCGCTTCCGCCAGCCACGCGTCGACGGTTTCCAGGTGCTGGGCGACCTCGGCCTCGAGGATCTCGCGCAGGACGCTGTCGACCGACGCCGGCGTGCCCTCGAGCGGCTGTTCGGCGGCCGGAGCGGTCGCCGGGACTTCGGCGGCTGCCGCGACGGCAGCCGGTTCGGCTGCGACCGCAACCGGCGCCGAGTAGAAGGCTTCCTCGCCGGCGGCGATGCGCTCGGCCACCGCCTCGATGGCGTGGATGTCGGCCTGGACGCTGGCCACGCCGCGCAGCGCGGCGTCGAACTGCGGCAGCGTGCTGCAGGCCAGCTGCACCATCGCCTGCACCGCCGGGCTCGGCGGGCGGGTGCCGTCGAGCACGCGGTTGAGCATGCCCTCGATCTTCCAGCTGAACTCGCCCAGGGCGCGCGCGCCGACCAGGCGGCCGCTGCCCTTGAGGGTGTGGAACACCCGGCGGATCGGGCGCAGACGCTCCAGGTCCTCGCTCGCCTGCAGCCACTCCGGAACCATCCGCTCCAGGTTGCCGCGCTCTTCCTCGAACTCCTCGAGGAACACCTCGCGGATGTCGGCGTCGATGTCCTCGGCTTCGTCGAAGCCGCCGATCGTCGCGCCGGTGGGCGCGACCGGCACGGCCGGGACGTCCGCGGATGGCGCAGCCACCACGGCGGCGGCCGGCACGGCTTCCGCAGCCAGCGGGGCCGCGGCCGGGTCAGCGGCCGCCGGCTCGATGGCCGGCACCGCCGGCAGCGGCGCGTCGAGGTTGGCGGCGGCCGTGGTGATCTCGGCGATCAGCGTGGTCGAGTCGCCATCCACCTCGAGGCGGCTGCTGCTGGCCTCGAACACCTGGCCCAGGTGCACTTCCGGCTCGACCTTCATGCTCACGTTGAGCCAGGAAGGCTTCTCTTCCGCGGCCGGCGCCTGCGGCGCCGCATCGGCCGAAGCCGGCGCGTCGCCGGCCTCGACGGCCACCGGGTCGAAACTGGTCCACTGCGCCGCCACCGCGCCGGCATCCGGCGCCTGCACGGCGGCCGGCTCGACCGGCGGCAGGTCGACCTGCAGCGACGGCAGCTCCAGCGCTTCCGGCTGCGGAGCGGAGGCGGCCTCGGCGGCGACCGGATCCCACGGCGAAGCGGCGGCCGGCGCGACCGGCGCGGGCGCCGCGGCGGCGGGCACCGCGACCACGGCGGCCGGTTCGACCACCGGCGCGACCGGCTCCGGTTCGTCCGGCAGCGGCCAGTAATGCAGGCTTTCCAGGCTGCTGCGGGCGATCTCGAGGATCTCGTCGCGGTTCGGGCGACGGTCGCGCAGCGCTTCGAGGTAGTACTCGAGGCTGGCCATGGCGTCGGCCAGGGTGTCGAGCTGGCGGCCGCTGGGCACGCGGTGGCGCAGCAGCAGCTCGGTACCGATGTAGCGGCGCACACCTTCCAGGTAGTCCGCCGGCTGCGGCAGGTCGAGGATGCGCAGCGCGCCGGAGACTTCGGACAGCAGGCGCGGCACGTCGGCCAGGCGCTCGTGGTCCCAGTTGGTCTCGATGAAGGCGACGAAGTGTTCGCGGGCGGCGGCGAAGTTGGCGATCGCCTCCTGCGCCAGCACCTCGAGGGTGCGCAGGGTCTCGGCGGCGGCCGAGGCGTCCTCGCGCGTTTCCTCGCCCGGCGCGCCCAGGCGCGAGACCTGGTCGTCCAGCGAGGCGTCGACGTAGAGCAGCGCGCCGGCGATGTCCAGCAGCGCGCTTTCGCTGGCCGGCTGGTCGCCGCGGACGATCGCATCGAGCGTGTCGCGCTGCTGCAGCACGACGTCGCGGGCCACGCCCAGGCCGAGCATGCCGAGGGTGTCGGCGACGTTGGCCAGGTCGCCGACCTGCGGCTGCAGCGCGCCGGGGTCGCCACCGGTGCGCAGGTGCAGGTCGAGCGCGTCCTTCACCCGCAGCAGTTCTTCCTTGACCACGGTGCCGACGGTGTTGAGCAGCTCGCGGTTGCGGCCGGAGAGGCTGCCGCGGGCGTGGTCGAGCTCGGCTTCGGTCGGGGCCAGCGCGTCCAGGTCGAAGGCCTGGCGCAGCGCGTCCAGCGCCGGGTGCGCGGCGCGCGCCTGCGCGACCACGTACAGCAGCTGGCGGGTCGGCTCCTGGCTGGCCGCACCCTGGGACGCGGTCGGCGCGGATTCGTCCTCGTAGGCCTGGCGCAGCGCGCGGGCGACGCCGGCGAAGGCCGAGCGCAGCGCGTCCGACGCCGGCAGCGCGCCGTCGCGCAGGGCGTCGGCGGTCGAGGACAACACCCACAGCATGCGCCGGGTGGTGTCGTGGCGGGCGTTCTCCAGCAGCTCGCCGGCGGCCTGGGCCAGCGCCGCCGGATCGGCGGGACCGCCCTGCTCCGGCCAGGCACCGAGCGCCTGCTCGAAGCGGGCCCGGGCGGCGGCGACCTTGTCCTGGCGCTGGATCCACGGCAGCTGCGAGGCCTGCGGCACCTGCTCGGGCAGCGGCCGGGTCAGGTCGGGCGCGAACAGCACGCTCTCGTTGAGGCCGGCGGCACCGCGCGCGGCGCGGATGTCGTTGAGCAGCGGCAGCAGCACGATCGGGATGTCGCGGTGGCCGTTCTGCAGGCGCTCCAGGTAATCGGGCAGCAGCACGGTGCCGCGCATCAGCGTGGCGCAGGCTTCGTCGCGGTCGTTGGCCGCGCCCTGCTGCACCGCCTGGGCCAGCAGCTCCAGTTCCTCGGCCACCATCGCCGGGGCGTACAGCTCGACCATGCGCAGCGTGCCCTGCACCTGGTGCAGGTAACCGGCGCAGAAACGCATCCGGCTGGTATCGGCCGGATCCTCGACGAACGCCTCGATCTCGTTGCGCGCCTGGCGCAGCGTCTCGTCGAGCTCGGGCTTCACCCAGCCCAGCACGGCATGGCTCATCGCATCGCGAAGGGCGCTCATCGGCGTTCCTCCGGGCGGCATCCCTGCGTGCGCATGTTACGACCCGTCATTGGCTCTTTCCCCCGTCGCGCGCCAATCAGGCCGGCAGCTTGAAGTCGGCCACCGAGCGACGCAGGTCCGCCGCCAGCTGAGCCAGGTGTCCGATCGAATCCGCCGTCTGGCCCGCGCCCCGCGAGGTCTGGCCGGAGATCTGCCGCACCACTTCCATCGTCTTGGTGATGTCGGCGGCGGCGCCTGCCTGCTGCTGCGCCGCGACGGAGATGTTCTTGATGAGTTCGTTGAGGTCGTTCGACACGCGCTCGATTTCGGTCAGCGCGGTACCAGCGTCCTCGGCCAGGCGGGCACCGGACACCACCTCGGCGGTGGTCTGCTCCATCGAGCTGACCGCCTCGTTGGTGTCGGCCTGGATCGCCTGGACCAGGCCTTCGATTCGCCTGGTCGCGTTGGAGGTACGTTCCGCCAGTCGCTGCACTTCGTCCGCCACCACCGCGAAGCCGCGGCCCGTCTCGCCCGCCGCGGCGGCCTGCACGGCCGCGTTGAGCGCCAGGATGTTGGTCTGCTCGGAAATGTCGTTGATCAGTTCCACGATCGAGCCGATCTCCTGGGACGATTCGCCCAGGCGCTTGATGCGCTTCGAGGTTTCCTGGATCTGGTCGCGGATCTGGTCCATGCCCTGGATGGTCTCGCGCACCACGCCGGCACCCTCGGCCGCGATGACCACCGAGCGCTGCGCCACTTCCGCCGATTCGGTGGAGTTGCGCGACACCTGCTCGATGCTCGCCGCGATTTCGTTGATGCGCTCGGAGGCGGCAGTGATCTGCTCGGCCTGGTGGT
>Ga0182737_1002897_pt1 | contig 13351 bp, 9 predicted proteins | sample eDN5th30CBELigOP_FD_128878 | JGI IMG/M metagenome (GOLD analysis project Ga0182737, IMG submission 128878) | Enriched Organic Plus compost microbial communities from Emeryville, California, USA - eDNA 5th pass 30_C BE-Lig OP (version 2) (version 2) ... | reverse complement strand
GTGTTCTTCGGCGTGCTCTTCGTCGGCGCCCTGATCCACGTCACGCACCCGACGATCCTCAAGGTCAAGGAAGCGCTCCCCAGCCGTTCGAAGGAGTAGCCCGGCCGGCCGGGTCCCTCGGGACCGGCGGTCGCCGATTGGCGGGGGCCCTGCCGGGAGACCGGCCGACGATCCGGCCGCGGGAAGCGGGCGGGCGGACTCAGCCGAGCAGGTTCGCCAGCGCGCCCGCAAGCTCGGGCTGCTTGAACTCGTACCCGTTCTGGGTCGCCTTGCGCGGGAACACCCGCTGCCCCTCGCGTGCGGCGTGCCCGATGCCCCCGCCCTTGGCCAAGTCGATGGCGAAGCCGGGGAGGGGCAGGACGGCGGGCCGTCCGAGCTCCTTGCCGAGGGCCTTGGAGAAGTCCTTGTTGGTCACCGGGTTGGGTGCCGTGGCGTTGATAGGCCCCGTCGCCGCATCGTTCTCGAGGGCCCAGAGGAGGATCCCCACCTCGTCGTGACGGTGGATCCAGGACATGTACTGCCTGCCGCCCGCGATCGGCCCGCCGACTCCCAGCTTGAAGGGGAGCAGGAGCTCCTTCAGCAGGCCGCCCTTGGGGTCGAGCACATGGCCCGAACGGACGGTCGCGACCCTGAGGCCGAGCTCCTCGGCCTCCCGGGCCTCCTCCTCCCAGCGCACGACGACCCCGGCGAGGAAGTCGTCCCCCGGCTCGGCGTCCTCGTAGAGCAGCTCGTCGCCGCGATCGCCGTAGTAACCGATCGCCGAGCCGGAGATCAGCACCTCGGGGCGTTCCGCAAGCGTCGCGATCGTCTGGACGAGGTTCTTCGTGGCCTTGATCCGGCTGCGCGCGATCCGGTCCTTGACCGCGTCGTTCCAGCGCTGGTTGACCGGCTCTCCCGCCAGGTTGATCACCGCCCGGACGCCGTCGAACGCCTCGGCCGGGGGCCGCTCGCTCGCGCCTTCCCAACCGTGCCACTCGACGCGCGGCAGCGTGCGCGCCGCCCGCACCGGGTCGCGACTCAGGCCGACGACGGAGTCGCCGCGATCGATCAGGGCGTTGCAGAGGGTGGAGCCGATCAGGCCGGTACCACCGGTCACGAGGATGCGGCCATCGGGCCTCGGATTCGATACGGACATCGGGGCGTAGTCTAGAGTTTGCCCGACACGGGGAGGCTGGCAGGAAGCCGGGCCGGGGGAGGGAATCGATCGTCCCCGACGGCTGTTGCAACGGGAACGGCCCATCCGGGCCAGCCGAGGCTGTGGTCTTGAGCGAACCTTAATGTTTTGTCCGCCGCGACCCTGGACACCCAATCGACAGGACCCGTACCAACGTGACTTCCTCATCTACCAAACTCGGCCGACGGCTCGTCGCAGGGGCCTTCGCCACCCTAGTTCTCCTGCTCGTCTGGCAGGCGGCGGCTGGCGTGGCCGACGCGCGCCCGAACAAGTGCTTCGGCAAGAAGATCAACCGGGTGGTGAAGGGCAAGGGCAAGACCGTGCGGCTCGGATTCAAGGACGTGGCATGGGTCGCGGGCAAGGGGGTGACCGTGATCGGCAAGCCCTACAGCCGGATCTGCGCCGGCAAGGGAACCCAGACGATCCGGGCCGGGAAGGGCGTCACCTTCACGGACGGCGGACCCGGCAACGACAGGATCATCACCCAGAAGGGCGACGCCACCGTGCGGGGCGGCTCCGGCAACGACTTCATCAAGACCGCCAAGGGCAACAAGCTGCGGATCTCGGGCGGGCCGGGCAACGACAAGATCACCACCGGGCGCGGCAACAGGGTCAACGTCGACGGTGGCCCGGGGAACGACCGCATCACGCTGCACGCCAAGACTTCGCGGGGGGTCGTGCATGCCGGCCTCGGCGACGACGTCGTGTACGGCTCGAAGAGCCATGACCGCATCTACGCGAGCCCCAAGAAGAACCCGAGCGGAGCGTCCGACAGCGACAGGATCTTCGGTCGCGGCGGAAACGACCACATCTTCGACTACTCGGGGACCGGCAACCGCCTCTACGGGCTGAGCGGCTCGGACCGGATCCACAGCCTGGGAGATGCCGTCTCGGAGATCCACGGTGGCAACGGCACCGACTTCCTCTTCTCGAACGGCGGCGTCACCGAAGCCGGGGTTCGGGAGAAGCTCTTCGGCGAGCAGGGCAACGATCGCCTGCGGGCCGACCGGCCCGGCAACAACGGGCCGGCCTTCCTGGACGGTGGCGAAGGCGACGACTGGGCATACGGAACCCCGCAGGGCGACACGTTCATAACCCATTCGGGCATCACCAAGCTCTACGGAATGGGCGGAGACGACTTGTTCGTGACCACCGGTCGCGGCCTCGCGAGGATCGATGGCGGCGAGGGCCGCGACACGATCTCCTACGCGGCGCACACGCCCCCCGGCGGCCGCCGGATCGACGGAGTGATCGTCGACCTGGGCGCCGGCCGCTCCCTCGGGACGACGACCTACCAACTGAGCAACCTCGAGAACGTGATCGGCTCGGCCTTCGACGACGAGATCACCGGTGCCCCCGGCGTCGCAAACGTGATCGAGGCGGGCCTGGGCGACGATGTCGTGCAGGGCAATGGCGACGGCGACGTCGCGGACGGTGGACTAGGGCAGAACCGGTGCTCCGGGCTCGAGCGAACCACCAGGTGCAACGGCGATTCCCCCGGCGACTTCGGCAAGCAGCGCACGCTCGTGGACATCAACGACGGGGGCATACCGATCGTGATGGGGGGAACCCGCGGCGATTCGATCTCGGTCGGCTACGACTCGGGCAACCAACAGTTCCGGGTCCGGGTCGACAACGGGGTGCCGTCCGGCAACTGCCGCGCCGCCGACCAACAGACGATCGTCTGCCCAGCCGACAGGAACGCCTTGGACGGCATGCTCGTGTACGGCGGCGACGGCGACGATCGGATTTCGCTCGAAGGATCCATACCCCCGAACATGTCGACGACCCTGAACGGCGGTTCGGGCCGCAACGTGATCCAGGGCGGGCCGAGCAAGGACTTCATGTCGACCAGCTCCTCCAGCGCCGGAAGCCAGCTCTTCGGGGGCGGCAACAACGACCTGATCTACGTGAACGACAAGGTGACCGTCCGCGGCCAGAAGGGCACCGATCACGCCCACATCATCGCGGTCTGCTCCGGATCCGACGTAAGCGGCGGACCGGGCAACGACAGCACCGTCTACGCCGGGGCCCCGCGCGGGGTCAAGGCGGACCTCGGCCGTGGCTACGTGCGCTGGATGAACGGCGGCTGCGCCGCGCCGACCAGGCTGGCCCCCGACATCGAGCGGCTCGAGGGGAGCCGCTACGCGGACTGGCTGATCCTCGGCAAGCGCCACCGGCAGCAGCAGGGCAAGTCGTCGCTGCTCGGACGGGAGGGAGCCAACATCCTGGACGCCAAGAACGGTCGTCGTGACACGATCACGACCGGGCCGGCCAAGCGCCAGAACAAGGTGATCCGCGACCGCCAGGACAAGGTGATCTGGGGCTGGGGCCTGGCCGCGTTCTAGACTGGGTCGCGCCCATGAACGCCGAACAGAACGCGAGGCGGGAGATCGGATCGGCCGAGCTCCCCGGACGTCAGTTCACCGGCCTCTTGAAGTCGGTGGTGGTGCCGCGGCCCATCGCGTGGGTCTCGACCCGTTCGGCCGGCGGGCACGACAACCTCGCCCCGCATTCCTTCTTCACGATGGCGAGCGAGGACCCGCCCATCGTCCAGTTCACCTCGATCGGGCGCAACGACTCGTACCGCAACGCGACCGAGACCGGCGAGTTCATTGTGAACCTCGCCGACCTGCCCAACGCGGACCGGGTCAACGCGTCGGCGACTCCCTACCCGTTCGAGGAGGACGAGTTCGAGGCGCTGGGGATACGCAAGGAGCCGGCTTCGGCCGTCTCGGCTCTCCGGGTGGCCGACTCACCGGTCGCGATCGAGTGCGTCACCGACCGGGTCGTGGAGTTCGCGACCTCCGCCGTCGTCTTCGGCCGGGTGGTGCACCTCGCGATACGCGAGGACGTGATGGTGGAGGGGCACCCGGAGGTGACTCTGCTCCGGCCGATGGCACGCCTCGGACGCAACGAGTGGTCGGAGATCGGCACCATCCACCGCAAGGACCGAATCCCGCTCGAAAAGGCGCGGCGACCCGGCCGGTGACGGCTAGCCCTCAGCCGAGGGAGTTGAAGGTGCCCGTGTCGACCGCGAAACGGGCGTCGCCGGCGCGCTTCGCCTCCTGGACCACCGCCTCGGCGACCCGCGGTGCGACGTCCCGGTCGAACACGGACGGGATGATGTAGTCCTCGGAGAGGTCGTCGCCGACGACGTCGGCGATCCCGCGGGCGGCGGCCATCTTCATCTCCTCGGTGATCTGCGGCGTCCCGGCGTCGAGGGCGCCCCGGAAGATGCCCGGGAAGCAGAGCACGTTGTTGATCTGGTTCGGGTAGTCCGAACGGCCGGTCGCCATGATGCGCACGTACTTGGCGGCCTCTTCCGGCGAGACCTCCGGATCCGGGTTCGACATCGCGAACACGATCGCGTCGCGGTTCATCTTGTCCAGCGACTCGGGCCGGATCACGCCCGGCCCGGAGAGGCCAACGAACACGTCCATGCCCTCGATCACCTCGTCCGGGGTGCCGAGCAGGTGCTCCGGGTTGGAATTCTCGGCGAACCACTTCTTGATCCCGGTCAGCTCGCCCGCCTGGTAGTCCTCCCGCGTGGTGGAGAGGGCGCCGTTGCGGTCGCAGCCGACGACGTGGGTCAGGCCCGCCGCCAGCATCATCTTCGTCACCGCGATGCCCGCCGCGCCGAGGCCGACCATGAGGACCCGAAGCTCCTCGATCGGCTTGTCGATGATCTTCAGGGCGTTGAAGAGCGCGGCCATCGTGACGACGGCGGTGCCGTGCTGGTCGTCGTGGAAGACGGGGATATTGATGGACTCCTTGAGCCGGTCCTCGATCTCGAAGCAGCGCGGCGCGGAGATGTCCTCGAGGTTGATCCCGCCGAAGGTCGGCGCCATCATCTCGACGGCCCGGACGATCTCGTCGGGGTCCTTCGTGTTGAGGCAGATCGGGAACGCGTCGACTCCCGCGAACTCCTTGAAGAGCATCGCCTTGCCCTCCATGACCGGCATCGCCGCCTCGGGGCCGATGTCGCCGAGCCCGAGCACCGCGGTGCCGTCGGAGACCACGGCGACCGTGTTCTTCTTGACCGTGTACTCGAAGGCGAGGTCGGTGTTCTCGTGGATCGCCGAACAGACCCGCGCGACGCCCGGCGTGTACGCCATCGAGAGGTCGTCGCGGGTCTTGAGCGGGTACTTGTTCTCGACCGTGACCTTGCCGCCCCTGTGCATCTGCATGGTGCGGTCGGTGTACTCGAGGACCCGAGACCCGCGTACGGACCCGATCCCACGGAGGATGCGCTCCCAGTGCTCCTGGTCGACGGCGTCCACGGTGAACTCCCTCACACGCTTGCCCTCGGCGCCGGCACCGGGGATCAGGTCGACCCCTACGAGTTGGCCGCCCGCCTCGGCGATCGATGCCGTCAGCTTGCCCAGGGGCTCCTGGCGGGCATCGAGTTCGACGCGGACGGTGACGCTGTACTGGGCTGAAACCGGAGGCATCGGCCCATCATATGTGGCATCCCCGTCCGGGTTCGTTCAGCGTCCCCCGGACCGCCCGCCGCGGATCGCGAAGGCCTTCTCGCGGAGCAGCGGGTGGCGGCGCGTTCCGCCCCATATGATCGACCGGTGAGCGATTCCCAGTCCGGTTCCGAGCTTTTCCTGATTGACGGCAACAGCATGGCGTACCGCGCCTTCTTCGCCCTGCCCGACTCGATGGCGACCGCCGACGGTCGCCCGACCAACGCGATCTTCGGGCTCGCATCGATGATGGTGAAGCTGATCTCGGACTACCGTCCGCGGCAGATCGCGGTCGCCTGGGATGCCGGCATGTCGGGGCGGGAGGTCGTCTACCCCGAGTACAAGGCCCAGCGCCCGCCCAAGCCGGACCTGCTGCGCCAGCAGTGGCCGGCGATGCTCGAGATGGTCGAGGCCTTCGGCTACACGAACGTCAAGGTCGACGGGTACGAGGCCGACGACGTGATCGCCACCCTCACCCGGCGGGCGACCGAGTGCGGCATCCCGGTCGTGGTCGTCACCGGGGACCGGGACGCCTACCAGCTGGTAAGCGACAACGTGCGGGTCATGAGCACCTCGCGCGGGGTCACGGAGACGAAGCTCTACGACCGGGAGGGCGTCAAGGAGCGCTACGGCGTGTATCCCGAGCTGGTCACCGACCTGATGGGCCTCCGCGGCGACACCTCGGACAACATCCCCGGGGTCCCCGGCATCGGCGAGAAGACGGCCGCGCAGCTGCTCGACCAGTTCGGCTCGCTCGAGGAGATCCTCGCCAACGTGGACAAGGTGTCCGGCAAGAAGCGCAAGGAGAACCTGACCGAGTTCGCCGAGGACGCGCGGATCTCGAAGCAGCTGGCGACGATGGACTTCGAGGTCGAGACGGGCATCGACATCGACGAGCTGATGGCCACGGTCCCCGATCGGGAGGGCCTGCGGGCCTTCATGACCGAGTACGAGCTCCGTGCCGCGATGAAGCGCCTGGAGGAGGCCCTCGAAGACGAGGAGATCCCGGGGGTGACAGAGGATGCTCCGGCGGCCGCCGAGGTGGAGGTCACCGAGGGCGGGGTGGAGGACCTGGCCGACGGGCCGATCGCGGTCGAGCTTTACGGCGGATGGGCGGCCACGGACGGCAGGAAGGTGGTGGGCGGCGAGGCGAGCACCGAGGAGTTCGCGGAGATGGTCGCCGGGCGGCCCCTGGTCGGTCACGACATCAAGGCGATCGGTGGCCAGCGGATCGGCCTGCTCGCCGCGCTCGAGGCGACCGAGAGGGGCCCGGCGATCGCCCACGACACGCTCGTCGCGGCCTACCTCCTGGAACCGGCCCGGCGCAACTACCACCTCGACGAGCTGGCGATCCAGGCCGGCCTCGCGCCGTCGGGGCTCGACGACGAGGACGGGCAGATGTCGCTCATCGACGAGCCGGAGTCGGGCTCGATCGCCCCGGAGATCGCCGCGACGGTCTGGAACCTGGCCCAGGTCCAGCGGCCGAAGCTCGAGGAGGCCGGGCTGCTCGAGCTGCTCGAGGAGATCGAGCAGCCCCTGATCAGGGTCCTCGCCGCGATGGAGCGGATCGGCCTGAAGCTCGACCGCGAGCGGGTCGCCGAGATGGCGGCCGGGCTGGAGGAACGGATCGGCGAGGTGGAGAGGGAGATCCATCGGCACGCCGGGCGAGAGTTCACCATCGGGTCGCCGCAGCAGGTGGGCCAGGTGCTCTTCGAGGAGCTCGGGCTGACCCGCAAGCGGAAGGGCAAGACGGGCTTCTCCACCGATGCCCGCGTCCTCGCCCAGATCCGCGATGAGCACGAGATCGTCGCCCTGATCGAGGAATGGCGAGAGCTGACCAAGCTGAAGAACACGTACCTGGAGCCGCTGCCCGCCGCGATCGACCCGACCACGGGCCGCGTCCACACGACCTTCATGCAGACCGCCGCTCCCACCGGTCGGATCTCCTCCATCCAGCCGAACCTCCAGAGCATCCCGATCCGCTCGGACGTGGGCCGCCCCCTGCGCGGCTGCTTCGTGGCGGAGCCGGGCAACAAGATCGTCTCGCTCGACTACAGCCAGGTCGAACTCAGGGTCCTCGCCCACGTGGCAGAGGAGGAGGTGCTCAAGGGTTTCTTCCGCGCCGGCGAGGACGTCCACGCCGCCACCGCGGCGCAGGTCTTCGAGATCGATCCCTCGGAGGTCGACGAGTCGCAGCGCTCCAAGGCGAAGATGGTCAACTTCGGGATCGTGTACGGGCTCACCGGCTTCGGGTTGGCGGACCGTCTGAACATCCCGCGCGCCGAGGGCGACGAGTTCGTCAAGCGGTACCACGAGCGCTTCCCCGCGGTGACCGCGTTCCGCGAGCGGGTGGTGGAGGAGGCGACCGAGACCGGGTTCGTCAAGACCCTGCTGGGACGCCGTCGGCCGCTGCCGGAGCTTCGCTCCAACCAGGGCAACATCCGCGCCCAGGGCGTCCGGCTGGCCATGAACACCGTGGTGCAGGGCACCGCCGCCGACATCATCAAGATCGCGATGATCCGTTGCCACGATGCCCTCCTGGAGGAGGGCCTCTCGAGCCGCCTGGTCCTCCAGATTCACGACGAACTCCTCTTCGAGGGCCCCGAGGAGGAGGTCGACGCCGTGATCGACCTCGCCCGCCGTGAGATGGTCGGGGCGTTCGACCTTGATCCGCCGCTCGAGGTGGACGCCGGCTCCGGCGACAGCTGGCTCGCAGCGAAGTAGCGCCGGGCCGGTGAGCGCCCCGCTGGTCGCCCTCCTGATGGTGCTGGTCGGCGTCCAGTTCGCCGCCCAGGCCCCGGTGAACGGCGGGCTGGGGCGGACGGTGGGACCGCTCGCGGCCGCGCTGGTCTCGTTCGCGGTCGGCACCGCGGCGCTGCTCGCCGCCTGTGCACTCGGGGGACAGCTGGACGGGCTCTCCTCGATCGGCGAGGCGCCGCTCTGGCAGCTCACCGGCGGCCTGATCGGTGCCACCTACGTCGCGCTCGCCGCGATCACGGTTTCGCGCATCGGGGCTGGGGTGATCGCCGCCGTCACCGTGACCGGTCAGCTCGCCTGCTCGGTGGTCGTGGACCACTTCGGCTGGTTCGGCATCGAGATCCACGACGTGACCGGTCCCCGCATCCTCGGCCTGGTCCTGCTCCTGGCCGGCGCGATGGCGATGCTCTACAGCCGGGAGGAGGCGGCCGGGACCCCGGGCAGCGCCGGCTCCAGGGAGCGGCTGGCACTCTGCGCGGTGATCCTCGTGGTCTCGCTGGCCGTCGGGATCCAGCACCCGCTCAACTCGGAGCTGGCGGTGACGGTCGGCGACTTCGGGGCGGGTCTCGTCAACTTCGCAGTCGGCACCGCGGCGCTGGCCGTGACCGTCCTCGTCCTCGGCAGATCCCGCGGCCTCCTGAGGCTGGGGCGGGCCGAACGGCGCTACTTCCTGGGCGGGCTGATCGGGACGGTGGTGGTCGTGTCGTCCCTCTCGGCGGTGAAGGTGATCGGCGCCGCGGGACTGACCGCGGCGCTGGTCACGGGACAGATGATCGGTTCCCTGATCCTGGACCGGATCGGGGCCTTCGGGCTGACCCGGATCCCGATCGACCGGATCCGGCTCCTCGCGGCGGTGGCTCTCCTAGCCGGAACGTTTCTGGCGACCGGCTGAGAGCCCCCGGGCGAGCCCGGGTCAGGCGACCCGCCGCAGCGAATCGACCGTGTGGTAACAGGCCTGGGCGGCCTCGGTGCCCTTGGTGAGCAGGTGATCGAAGAAGAACGCGCGATGCACCTCGTGCTCGTGGAACTCGTGGGGTGTGAGGACGACCGAGAAGATCGGGACGCCCGTCTCGAGCTGGACGTCCATGAGCCCGCCGATGACGGCGTCGGCGACGAACTCGTGCCGGTAGATGCCGCCGTCGACCACCAGGCCGGCGGCGACGATCGCGTCGTAGCGGCCGCTCTCGCTCAGGCGCTTCGCGTGCAGTGGGATCTCGAACGCGCCGGTCACGCTGATCAGGTCGATGCTGGACTCGGGGTGGCCGAGCTCGGCCGCCTCGGATATGAAGCCGGTCGCGATTCGGTCGACGAGGTCCTTGTGCCAGGAGGACTGGACGAGGGCCACACGGACATCTCCTTGGGGGTTCTGGCTCATGCCCGGACTCTATCTCCGATCGGCTCGCCTTCTGTGACGGGCGTCCGCTCGCCGTCCGGCCCGGAGCGGGTCCGAACCCGATCCTGCTGCCGGGCCACCGCAGGCTCAGGAGGATTCGCTCGTGTCGGCCTCGACGGTGCCCTCGACCTCTGGCGTCCCCGTGGCGCGGTCGGCGGCCGCTCGTTGGCGGCGCGAGAGCGCGATGAAGGGCAGCGCGAACACGGAGATCGCCGCTCCCACCAGGTAGGAGGTCGCGTAGCCGGAGGTGTCCGCGACCCGTCCGAGGGCGGGCTGGGCCACCACGCCGCCGGTGGAGCCGAGCATCGAGTCGAAGGAGAGGATCGTCGCCCGCTGCTGCGAGGGGATCATCCCGTTGATGTATGACTGCCGAATCGGCATCGCGGCCGAGGAAAGCATCGCCCAGGTCGCGATCAGGCCGACCGCGACCCAGAACTCCTTGATCTCGCCGATCAGGGCGAGAGCAGCGGCGCCGCCCCCGACGGCGAGCAGGAGCGCCGTCGTGCGGAGCCGGAAGAGGCCGCGGATGCGCGGGGCCAGGAACCCGCCCACGATCTGCGATCCGGCGACGAGGGCCGCCGTGATCCCGGCGATCCCGTAGGCCTCGGGGTCGCCGACCAGCTCGAGCAGGTAGGGCTGGAGCGCGTAGAACGCGTAGAAGCTGACCCCGGCGGTGAAGGGCGCCGCGAGCATGATCCACTTGACGGGCGGGATCCGCCACCCGTACTCGACCGAGTCGGAGGCGATCTGCCGCATCTCGTGGACCGTGCCGTCGCCGCGACGCGGGGAGAATCCGATGTCCCTCATCGCCCACCAGGCGAAGAAGAACATCGCCACCAGGACCGCGGCTCGCATCACGAACGGCACGCCGAGGCTGGTCACCTGGGCGACGTACCCGCCGGCGACCGAGCCGGTGAGCATGCCGATCCCCGTGACCATCTGTCCCCGGCCGAAGACCCGCTCCAGGTCCCCCGTGAAGCCGGTCGCGTCCAGGGCGTCGACCAGCCAGGCCTCGACCGCCCCGGAGAAGAAGGTGAAACCCAGCCCGAGCAGGAGGGAGACCACCGCCCAGGCCCAGAACGGGCCGTTGATCTCCCAGAGCATCACGTAGAGCAGCGTGGTCGCCATCAGGGTCAGGGTCCCGGCCATGTAGGAGACGCGACGCCCGATCGTGTCGGCGACGACCCCGGTCGGGATCTCGAAGAGGACCATGCCGGCGGTGAAGAACGCATTAGCCGCGAAGGCCTCGAGGTTGGAGAGGCCCGCGTCCAAGAGGAAGATCGTGTTGATCCCCCAGATGAACGAGGCGGCGAGGGTGTTGCCAAGCATCAGGGTGAGGTAGACCCGCTGGACCTGGCCGGAATCGCGATTCACTCCCGCCACCGTATCCGCACCGTGCCCCGGGGATCGGTCAACGTGACTCCGGCCGGCGGTAGGCTTCGCCGATGATCCGAACCCGGAGGACACTGGCCGTCGTCGTGACGCTGGCGCTCGGGCTGAGCGTGGCCGCGTGCGGGTCGGGCGGCGACGAGCCGGAATCCGCCTCGTCTTCGGGGACCCCGACGCGGCTCGATGGCACCTGGGAGTTGATGAACATCGCCACGCAGGGCGCGGCCACGAGCCTGCCGGACACGGTGGACGCGCCGACCCTCGAGTTCACGGGCGGCGACGTCAACGTCTTCACCGGCTGCAACAGCGGCTCCGGAACCGTGAAAGTCCAGGATTCCGCGATCGAGTTCGGCCCGATCGCACTCACGAATAAGGCCTGCGATGAGGTTTCGAACCAGCTCGAGACCTACGTGAGCCGGTTCCTGAGCGGCACGGTCGGCTACGAGCTCGACCAGGGCAACCTCGTTCTCGATCGCGCCGACTCGGGCCTGATATTCGCCAAGCAGTGAGGGCATTGGGCCCCGGGGCGGTGACCCGGGTCCCCCGCGGTATGACCTTACGTCAGATTTGAGCACGGAATTTCACTTCGTGTTCATTTTGAACCGCGTCGGCGACCGTTAAGTTGGGAGTGTCCCGTTTTCCCCCGAGGAGGCTCCATGACCGTCACCACCGACACCGCCACGACCACGCTGAAGAACTACGTCGGCGGAAAGTGGGTCGAGGCCGAGGGCGCGGAGCTCCACGACGTGATCAACCCCGCCAACGGCGACGTTCTGGCGAAGGTCCCGTACTCGACCGCCGGCCACCTCGACGAGGCCGTTCGCGTCGCTCGTGAGGCGTTGCCGGTGTGGCGTGGGGTGAGCACGATCGCGCGGGCTCGTTTGCTCTTCACCTTGCGGGAGAAGCTTGAGGCCCGCAAGGGCGAGATCGCTCGTTCGGTCGTTTTGGAGATGGGCAAGACGTTGCCGGATGCGACGGCGGAGGTCGGGCGGATGATTGAGATGGTCGAGGCGGCGACGGCGATTCCGACGACGATGCAGGGTCGGGTGCTCGAGGACGTGGCGCGGGGGGTGGACGCGGAGACGATTCGTCAGCCGGTGGGGGTGTGCGGGATCATCGCTCCGTTCAACTTTCCGGCGATGGTGCCGTTTTGGTTTTTGCCGTTCGCGATTGCTTGTGGCAACACGATTGTGTTGAAGCCGTCGGAGCAGGTTCCGATGACGCAGCAGTTGGTGTTCGAGGTGATCGATGAGCTTGGGTTGCCCGAGGGTGTGGTGAATTTGGTGAATGGGAGTCGTGAGGTGGTGGAGGGGATGCTTGATCATCCCGGCATCGACGCGATCTCTTTTGTCGGGTCGGCCCCCGTCGCGCAGCTTGTTTATGAGCGTGCGGCGCAGACCGGGAAGCGGGTTCAGGCTTTGGGTGGCGCGAAGAATCACATGGTGATCTGTCCGGATGCGGTGGTTGAGCCGACCGTGAATGGTTTGATCGGTTCTGGTTTTGGTGCGGCGGGGCAGCGTTGCATGGCGGGTTCGGTCATCGTGACGGTCGGTTCGGCGCATGACCGGGTGATTCCGAAGTTGGTTGAGGAGACGAAGAAGCTTCGCGTGGGTGACGGCCTCGAGGACGGGGTGGATGTGGGTCCGGTGATCTCCTGCCAGTCGCGCGACCGGATCAACGATTGGATCGAGAAGGCGGTTCAGGAGGGGGCGGAGGTCTTGATCGATGGTCGCTCGCCTTTGCCGGATGCCCCGGAAGGGTCCTCGTATGTGGGGCCGACTTTGATCGACCGGGTGAAGCCGACCGACTCGATAATCGAAAACGAGGTGTTCGGGCCGGTGATCGCGATCGTGAACGTCGATACGCTCGAGGAAGCGATCGAGATGGTCAACGCGAGCCCGTTCGGCAACGGGGTGTCGATCTTCACGGAGTCGGCGTCCGCGGTCCGGAAGTTCCGTCACGACGTCGAGGTCGGCATGGTGGGCGTCAACATCGGGGTTGCCGCCCCGGTCGCGTTCTTTCCGTTCAGTGGCTGGAAGGCGAGCTTCCTCGGGGACCTCCACGCCCACGGGCCCGACGGCGTCGAGTTCTTCACCCGCAAGAAAACGATCACGAGCCGCTACTTCTCCGGCGGCCACCAATCCGGCAGCTACTTCGTCGAGAACT
>Ga0182737_1002895_pt1 | contig 13358 bp, 11 predicted proteins | sample eDN5th30CBELigOP_FD_128878 | JGI IMG/M metagenome (GOLD analysis project Ga0182737, IMG submission 128878) | Enriched Organic Plus compost microbial communities from Emeryville, California, USA - eDNA 5th pass 30_C BE-Lig OP (version 2) (version 2) ... | reverse complement strand
CCTGCGCAAAATAATGGCGGCGGCGGCAACCGTTCCTTCAGCAGCGGCGGCTCACGTAGCGGCGGCGGCAATAACGGTGGCGGGCTTGGCGGGGGCGACTGGTTCTCCGCGGCTGTGTCGAAAGGTAAAAAGTAGGGCGTGTGGTGATAGATATAATGCCCCTCGAAAACGGTGGTCCGAAGGGATCACCCTGATGAAGAACCATTAATGCTGTTCAAACTACATCCATCCGAATGCCGGAGGCCGTTATCAGAATGCACGCTTGTCACACTAAGAATTCCGTTTATTGATCATTACATGTCTGCGCTTCGACTCCTTGCAATCCCTGCTGCTGTGTGCTTGTTCGCAAGCTGCTCGTCCAACCCAAACCCTGGGGCTCCAACCACGACCCAGGAATTTAATACGTCAACCAGCCAGTGGGTTACCACCAACCGTATTGCTACGCCTGGCCCCACCAGCACTGCCGCACCAGTTGCGCAAGATCCGACAGCAACGCCACAGGAGAAGCCTGGACTGTTGAAGAAAACGGGCAGTGCACTTAAGGCTCCGTTCAAGTGGCTGCCAGGCGTGGATTGACGGGACGGCCTGATTCAGGCGGTGTTGGTATTGCTCATTTTTGTTTTTGATTTAGTTGACTAAACTCATTCCTTCTCTAATTTCTGTTTAGACCGAAATTAGAGAAGGAAGTGAACGATCTGCCGCCCATTGCCCAAAAATACATTCTCCACTGGGGAGAGATGGGTGTGCGCTGGGGGATAAACCGGACGCTGGCGCAGATACATGCGCTGCTGTTTCTGTCAGAGCAGCCACTGAATGCCGAGCAGATCTGCCAGGCGCTGCAACTGGCCCGCTCAAATGTCAGCGTGGCGCTGCGCGAACTTCAGGGTTGGGGTATTGTGAAACTGGTTCACCTGGCGGGCGACCGTCGTGACCACTTTGAGAGCATGAAGGATGTGTTTGAGATGTTCCGCGTCATCATGAATGAGCGCCGGAGGCGTGAGATAGACCCCACGCTGACACTGATCAATGACTGCCTGGCAGAATCCAGTGCAAAAACCAAGGGCGATGAGGCTTACATGCGCGCCCGGCTGGAAGAAATGAAGGAGTTTTTTGAGCTTGCCGTGTCCTTTTCCTCCCAGCTTGAGCGGATGAACACCCGGACGCTGGTGAAAGCGGCGCGCATGGGTGACAAGGCGCTGAGATTGCTGGAGAAGCTGTAGTTTTTTATTTGTTATTTTGTTTCTGTTATTTCCGAAATTGCGAAATTATCTGTAATATGAGAGCGCCCATACTTTTAGATTATCCAGCATGGGTTTTCATGTGGTTGATGGGCCTGCTGCTCTTTGCGGCAGGAAAGGTGTGGCTCTGGCAGCGGATGCCAAAGGGTGTGAACGCAGCAGCCTTTGTTTTCCTGTGGCCTGGTATGAACATTGTGGACTGGCAGCGCAAGCCGCCTGGATCAGTGAAGAACCATGATGAACAGGCGTGGTACTACGGTGTGGAATGCATCATGGCGGGCGTGATTCTTTTCTGGGGTATGGGTAGCCTGATCAGTCATCCATGGCTGGCGGGCTGGTGCGGCATGGCAGGGCTGGTGTTGATGCTGCACTTTGGCGTGTTTCGCCTGCTGGCGGTCTGGTGGACAAGTCGCGGTCATGATGTGCGTCCCATTATGATTAATCCTGTTGCAGCCAGAAGTCTGAGCGAGTTTTGGGGTAAGCGGTGGAACCGGGCATTCCGTGACCTGATTCATCCACTGGTGTTTAAGCCGATGCTACGGAAATACGGGGCGGCACCGGCACTGTGGATCTGCTTCATTGTTTCAGGTCTGATTCATGAACTTATGATCAGTGTGCCCGCTGGCGGAGGGTATGGGTTTCCTACTTTGTATTTCATCATCCAGGCGCTTGGCATCACGGCGGAAAAACGTCTGCGGATCACAAGCTGGTTTTTCACTTACAGCATTACGCTGGGCCCTGTCTTTCTGCTCTTTCATCCGCCTTTCCTTGAAAGGGTAATGCTGCCCTTCATGCACGCGCTAGGCGCCCAACCTTAATGAATCAACCCAAAACCGTTTTATGAACACCCGTGATTACATCCTGAATGTTGCGCTGTTGCTTTGTGGCGCCACTCATTTTTGCATTCTATTTGCCAGTGCGCTGACTCCGAAAGTGATGGGCTGGAAGAAGGAGCTGTCTGTCCTGCCTCGCCTGCTTCAGCAACTTTTCTGGGTGTACGGCAGCTTCATTGTTTTAAGCATTGTCGCCATTGGGGTGCTGACGTTGCTTCATGCAAATGCCATGGCGGAAGGCGACAGCGTGGCACGAAGTGTGGCGGCCTTTGCGGCGGTGTTTTGGGGCGCACGATTGATGGTGCAGTTTTTTGTTTTTGATGCCCGACCTTATCTGACCAACGGCTGGCTGAAGCTTGGCTATAACATGCTGACGGTCGCCTTTATTTTTCTGGTGCTGACCTACAGCACTGCGGCCCTGCAACTGCATCGCTAAACTTTACTTGATTTAACCTAACTCAATTCAACTCCCATCCATTTATTACCATGAACCTTGTCCTTACCCATCTAGATGACCTGCTCCGCTTTGTGGCGGCGCTGCAACTGGCGCTGGCAGTACTGAATCTTTTTATAGGGCGAATCTTAAACTGGAAAGCCGAAGTCGCAGCCATGTCGCCCCTGGTGAAAGATGTGTTCATCATCCATGGCTGGTTCATCAGCATTACGCTCGCGATCTTTGGTGTGCTGACGTGGCAATTTGCTGACCGTATGGCAGAACAGCCTGATGATTTATCACGGTGGCTGTGCGGTTCCATCGGCCTGTTCTGGGGCATTCGATGTGTGTTGCAGTGGCTGCACTACAGCCCTGCTCACTGGAAAGGCAATGCAGGGCGCACGGTTATTCACTGGCTGTTGTTCGTGGGTTACGCCGCCTGGGCCACTGTGTATTTCATAGCTGCATTTCGATTTTTATGATCCCACAGATTCAAGAACGCAGGCAAAGCCCTGAAAGTGCTGAGGCAAGGAAACGCCAGCTAGACATGAAGGCGGAACCGCTGCTGTGCGCCCACTGGCATGATGCGCTGATGCTCCACTTTGCGGTAGATCCAGAGGTATTGCAGCCTGCACTGCCCTATGAACTGGATACGCTGCATGGCCTTGCGTACGTGAGTCTGGTCGCCTTTACCATGCGTGATATGCGGCCGAGCAAGGGGGGCGCCTGGACGGCCTGGCTGATGAAGCCGATCGCCTCACATGCGTTCCTAAACATGCGCACGTATGTGAAGCACAAGGGTGAAACGGGCATCTACTTTCTGGCAGAGTGGCTGCCCAATCGGCTGAGTGTGAAACTGGGGCCCAGTGTTTTTGGTTTGCCGTACCGTCATGCACATATCCGCTATGCCCATGATACGAAAGCTGCAACTGTGGCTGGCGAGGTCGCTGCGACAGGCTCCACAACAGCAAGTCTGAGTTATCAGGGCAAACTGGAGAGCGCGTGGCAGACTGCTGAAGCTGGCAGCTTGAATGAGTTTCTACACGAGCGCTATACTGCGTTCACGGTCTGGCATCGGATCAAGCGACTGTTTCGTGTCTGGCATCCCCCGTGGACTTTTACCCCGGCCCATGTCTGCATTACGGAGAACAGTCTTCTTCATGGCATGGGCGAATGGGCTGAACACGCCGGTTTTGTAAGCGCGACTTATTCCGCAGGATTTTGCGATGTGTGGATGAGCCGCCCGCAATGGCTGTGAATCCTGCCCTTTATTATGTAACAACACTTACCCCCCCAACAACCTATGAGTACCACGGAGAGCAAACCCACCACCATTGTGGTTCCAGCAAATGACTGGAAAAAACTACGGCTGATCAAACACCTGGCCCGGATATCCATCGGTTTTGTATGGATATGGGAGGGGCTTGTGCCCAAGATGCTGTTCCCATCCGCCCTGCAAGTGGACATGGTGCAGCGCAGCGGATGGTGGTGGGGCTCTGCTGAAGCGACGCTTTACTGGCTGGGGGCGGCGATGATTGTGGCGGGGCTGATCCTTGTCAGTGGATTTATGGAACGCCTGGCCGTGGCGGTGGCCACCCTGGCGGTGCTGGTGCTCATGGTGCTGGTGATTGGCAACTATCCGCAGGCACTTTATGATCCCTTTGGCGGGCTGCCGAAAGATGCGTGTTTGTTTATTTGTGCAGCGCTGGTATGGTGGTGGCCGAAGCCCCCTCTAAAGTAACCCATCACGTTAGTTCTGCGCTGCGGTGAACATCATTCGGAAGACAAAAAAACAATTTTTTACAAATTGCCTGTCTCATCCCGCGTGATTGTTACAAGAACCAGCGTAGTAACTGCAAGCACTTCGTTTTGACCCTCACCATGAAATTGATCCTACCTCTGCTTACAGCCTGCTTGATCAGCCTGCCTGCCGTGTCCCACGCGGAATCCATTGACGCCGACAAGGCCAAAGACGCCCTGAAGAAACTTTTGGGCGATGTTAGTGAGGCCGCGGAAAAAGCGACGAAAAAGTCTGACGAAGACGATGACGTACACTGGAAACGTTCCAAGGAGAATCTGACCATGGAGCGTGAGGAGTACACGAAGAAGGTGACAAAGGCCCTGGCGTTTATCAATGTGGAAATCCAGGCCGCCGCCGATACAGATTCCTCTGTAGGCGGCAAAGATTACTACAAGACGCGCATCAAGTCCCTGCAAGAACATGCCAAGTTCTGTGCGGAAGATCTGGAGAGGCTGAACGCCAGTGCGTCTGAAGAGGAATTCCGCTCAAAACAACGCTTCTTTGACCGCAGCGTGGCTTATCTGGCTGAATACGTTGCCATCACGGTCAAGGAGGCAGGGCTGTAAGAAGATTTTCTTCAACCACCTGCTGAACAACCACCATGAAATACATCGAGTCGTTAACAGATTTTTTCAAGCAACCGAACTACGTTAAAAACATTGCGCTCGCGGGGATCTGCCTATTGATCCCGATTGTCGGCCCCATGGTCGTCATGGGATGGCTGGCGATAGGGTTCTGGGGGCGCGATGACAAGAATCCCGCCACCTTCCCCGACTTTGATTTTGGGAAGTTCAGCGTTTATTTGCAAAGAGGCTTGTGGCCATTTTTGGTGATGCTGGCAGTGGGATTTGGCGTCTGGATCGTGCTGTTTGTCGCCATGGCGATTGTGGGCAGCATTCTTAGTGTGATCGGCGGTGATAGTGGCATCCTCGCTGGATTGTTTGGTCTGGTCACCATGCTGATCAACCTGGCTATGTGGGTTGTTATTTTGCTGGTGATCAAGCCGCTTAAGATACGCTCTGTTCTGGCTCAAGATTTTGCCAAGTCCTTTGATGTGCCGTTTGTGAAGCTGTTTATTGCCAAGGTCTGGAAGGAAGGTCTGCTCAGTGCGCTGTTCATCATGGTCGTGAGCATGGTGCTGATGCCACTGGGGATGCTGGCTCTTTGCATCGGGATGTACTTTGCCATGGCGATTGTGTTTTATGCGACGGAGCATCTGGACAAACAGCTCTATGATCTTTACCTGACCCGCGGCGGTACGCCTGTGGAGGTTAGCCCCCTGCTTACCGGGGCAGCGGAGATCGTGCCTCCGCCACCAGCACCGCCTCTCTGAGGACGGTGCAATAGCTCACTATTGCTGATTCATTTGAGAGGGGACATTTCGGTCAAGTGCCGGATGTCCCCTGTTTTATGTAGTCCATTTAGTCTATTTTGGGGCGAAAATGCAAAGAAGAACGGTTATTGCCCGTTTGCACTGAACTGTATTATAATCTTGAGTTTCCCATGCAAACTACCAACTCCAACCGTCGCCGCTTCATTCAGGCCACCGCCGCCGCCTTTAGTGCCCCGCTTATTCTGCCCAGCCGGGTATGGTCACAAGAGAGTGCTCCCAGCAAACGCATTACACTGGGCTTCATCGGCATGGGCAAGATGAATGGCGGGCATTTAAAGAATTTTCTGAACCGCGATGACTGCCAGGTGCTTGCTGTCTGCGACGTGGACACCACCCGTCGTGAGAATGCCAAGACCATTGTCGAGACCACCTACGCTGACAAGAAGAACGCTGAATACAAAGGCTGTGGCGCCTATAACGATTTCCGTGAACTGCTGGCCCGCAAGGACATTGATGCCGTGGTGATCGCCACGCCTGACCACTGGCATGCCTACATTGCCATTGCCGCAGTGAATGCGGGCAAGGATGTGTACTGTGAGAAGCCACTGACCTATAACATCAACGAAGCTGTGAAGCTTGTTGAGGCCGTGCGCAAGACAGACCGTGTGTTCCAGACGGGTTCACAGCAGCGTTCCTCCAAAGAATTCCGTGTGGCGGCTGAACTGGTGCGCAATGGTGTGATTGGTGATCTGAAAACCATCACTGTTTCATTCGGTGGTCCGGCTAAGAAATACGACAAGCCTGCCGAGGAAATGGAGCCAGGGCTGGACTGGGATATGTGGTGCGGTGGCGGTCCCATGGTGAACTACAATCCGTATCTGTGCCCGCGTGGTGTTCACAACAATTTCCCGGACTGGCGTATGACCCGCGAGTTCGGCGGCGGCATGATCACTGACTGGGGCGCCCACCATATTGACATCTCCCAGTGGGGTCTTGGCGTGGATGGCAGCGGCCCTGTAGAAGTTCGCGCTCCTGAAAAATGGGAAACCGCCCAGCGCGGTTCACAGCTTGTGTATGAAAATGGCGTGGTGCTTACCCATGCTGACGGCAAGGGCGTTTCCTTCTACGGCACGGAAGGTGAAGTGAATGTGAACCGGGGCAAGTTTGAATTCATACTTGGCGGTAAAACCATCCATAAATTCTGGGACAAGGAGGTGGATAAAGGCACCTCCCTAGATCGCGAAGTGATCCTGACTGAGCGTGAGCATCTGGCTGACGCCAAGATCAAACTTTACAACAGCAAAGGCCACCACCAGGACTGGATTGATGCGATCCACAGCCGCCAGCGTCCGATCTGTGACGTTGAAATCGGCGCCAGCAGCGTGATCGCCTGCCACCTGATGAACTTTGGCTACTATTATGGCGCCAACATCAAGTGGGATCCGAAGAACCACAGCATCCTCAGCGGAGGCGACAACAAATGGCTGACCCGTGAAAGTTACCGTGGCGACTGGGCGGTTTAATAACCGCTTGAATTGAGCGAGACAACACCATCACTCCTGTACGAAGCGCCCTGCCATGAACTGGCAGGGCGCTTGCATTTTCAGGCTTCATTGCAGATCATATAGACTTATCCTATGCAAACCCTTCGCCGTTGCCCGTGGGCTGAAGCCACAGAGATCTATCACCTCTATCACGACACCGAATGGGGTGTGCCGGTTTATGGGGATCGCGATTTATTTGAAAAGCTTATCCTGGATGGCGCGCAGGCAGGGCTGAGCTGGCTGACCATTCTTAAAAAACGCGAGGGCTACCGAAAGGCCTTTGATCAGTTTAATCCAAAAAAAATCGCTGCCTATGATGATGCCAAATTTAGCGCCTTGATGGAGGATGCAGGCATTGTGCGCAATCGCCTGAAAGTCCAGGCGGCCATCACCAATGCCCAGGCCTATCTGAAACTGCAAAAGAGTGAGGGTGGCTTCTCCAACTTCCTCTGGCAGTTCGTGGGTAACCAACCGATTCAGAATGCCTGGGAAAGCCTAAGTCAGGTGCCCGCAAGCACCAAGGAAAGTGATGCCATGAGCAAAGCCTTGCGACAGCTTGGTTTCAAATTCGTAGGCACCACCATCTGCTATGCATTCATGCAGGCCGTGGGCATGGTGAACGATCATCTGGTGGCCTGCCCAAGATATAAGGCGGTGCAGAAGCTGGTGAAGAAACGCTGAGCTTTGCTTTAAAATGGGAAGCCAAAAGTAATGTGCAGCGCGCCCATGGGATCGCCTTCCTGGCGGTCAGGATTATATCCGTAGTCCACACGCAAAGGGCCGATAGGGAGCTTATACCTTACACCCAGACCCACAGCATAACTGAACTCATCGCCTGTGTTGAAGATGTTATCATGCTCACGGCTCAGGCTGCCTGCGTCTGCAAAGACCGCCAGTTCAAGGTTGGATGCCATCTCATAGGAGAACTCCACACTGAACACCTGGCTTAGAGTCCCGCCAATAGGTGTGCCGGATGATGATTTGCCGCCCATCTCACGTTCTGGAAAGCTGCGCACGCTGTTGGCGCCACCATTAAACAGGCGTAAATCTATGGGCAGCACTTCCACTCCATCATCGCTTTCTATCGCGGTGGTTCGTGCGTGGGCAGCGACCCGCAGTTTACGGGTCAGGGGCTGGTACACAGAAAACAGCAGGTCTGTTTTAAGATAACTGACCTCCCCCCCTAGGGTGTCCAAACCGGATGTGATAGTGAGGCTGCTCATCCAACCGCGAGTGGGCAGCACGGGGCTGTCTCGAAAATCAATCAGCAACGATGAGCCGACATTAAACACTTTGTAGTCCAGTAGGCCTAATATGGGAAGGTCATCTGGCTTGTCCGTTTCCACAGTGTTGATGGAATATTCCGCAAAGACGGTGGAGCTGAAATGTTTGTTCCACTGTCTGCCTAAAGTGGTGCGCAGGCTCAGGCTCTGCCTTTGATAATCGAAGATGGTAAAGGTCTGTGCCGCGACTTCAGCTTCCAATGTGTAGGCTGAATTAAAGATGGCAGGATCAAGCCACAAGACGCCGCCATTCACACCGCGGCCAGTGCCTTCCGCCTTGATTCTAACCGCATCACCCCAGTCAAAGACGTTTACATGCCGTGCTTCAAGGCCTGCAACCGGGCCCAGGAAGGTTTCATATCCTGCATAGGCGGACAGGGTAATGCGTTTGGCCTCTTCTCCTGATAAATCCAGGCGTATCTCATTATCGCCGACTTGTTGTGGGGTGATGTCCAGCCTGCTGAACACTTCTGTATCCAGCAATCTACGGTGAAGCTGCTCCAGAAAAGTGGGTGCATATATTTCCCCTACCGCACGCTTGTAACTGCTGTTGATCAACCGTTTCGCGCCTTTGGAAAAGTCTTGTGAAACATTGATATCTGTAACCTTGAACACCGGCCCGGGAACCACGGTGATGGAGACTGGCACGCGTCCTTTACGTTGTCTGGCACGATCCGCCTGCACCATGATTTGCGCAGCAAAATGGCCTTCCTGCTGGTAAAGCTCTGCTACAGAAGTTCTGACCTCCTCTACTTTAACTTCACTAAAGGGCTGCTCTTTCAAGCCATCTATGATGCGCTTTTCTTCTTCAGCGTTTTTTGGCAGGCCGCCGCCAATGGTGATGCTGCCCACAAGATAACGGATGCCCTGTGTGACCTTCAGCTGAATGTCCACCTCGCCTGCATCATGTCTGATATCAAATTCTGGTTCGCTGACCTCTGCGTCCAGATAGCCCTGAGCCTGCAAATAACGCTGGGCAAGCCCAGTGCCGGATTCAATGTCCGCCTGCACAAATGGAGGATTCTCACTGGTGTTTCCCAGCTTTTCATGAGTGGGTCTAAGCAAATAATTATTCAGTTCCTCCTCTGACACCGACACTTCGCCAGCGTATCGAATCTGTCCGACCACAAATGGTCTGCCTTCTGTGACCAGCAAGATCATGATGCCCTCCGCAATATTCCAGTCCACCTTGGCTTCCAGAAAGCCAAGCTCCAGATAACGCTGGAGGACAAAGAAGGCCATGTCATCTGCCAATGGCGGTGTTGCAGTTCGATCTTCCGTCAGGAAAATCTGTTCCGTGACCACCGCACGAACGTCGTCCTCCTGTCCCTTGCCCACCCCTTCCACGCGAATCTGCAGACCCTGTTCATTCATGGACAAGACGCCTGCCGGGGATGTGTCCTGTGCTTTTATCACAGGACCCCACACCATTACCAAGATGAGGATAAGAGCATGCCAGTTCATCTGAAGCGCACCAGGTAATACAATAATCCACGGAAGCTGCCACGTTCCCCGACAATGCCAACCGCCTGCAACTTGGGGGAAATCTCATAGGTGGCAGAGACGCTTCTTTCCGAGCGGCCTGTGCTTAATGGAGAAAAGCTAAAGCTAAGTTTGGGAGGCTCTTCATCATAACGGCGAGGAGCCGTCTTGCGAAAGAGTTTGCGATAGGTCTGACTGATTAAAAGGAATGCTGCACGGTTTGCGGCCACTCCTTCAGAAGAGCGCAGGTCGCCAGTCGTAGCCCCGGTCGCCAGCAGCGTGGCGATCTCTGCCTCTGATAGCGGGGGGCTGGAGGTAAAGCGTAACTTGGGCGCCAGGGCCGACCCGTAAGCGTACAAGGTGACCTGATAATTGTTCACAAAGGAGTCTCCCTGAAGATCAATCTGCGGATCAAATGGGTTCTCCCTGTCAAAGGTGATTTCTCCTTTGGTAATGGCAAGACGGCTGAAGGGAAGCTGCACGCGCGCGCCAGTCAACGTGACTTTGCCATCCAGTTCAGGGCTGGCTCCTGTGCCGCCAGCATTGATTTGTACCACAACGCCACCATTCAAAACATTTCCGAGCAGACGAATGGGATCACGTGTCCGCACCTGCACATCAAAGATCCAGTCTTTAAGCAGGGGCGGCAGTTCCAGCTTGCGTTCGCTGCGGGTCACGGGTGGCGGCGCTGGCGGCAGTTGATTGGGTAATGAGAGTGGCAGGAACTCCACCTCCTTGAACACACGGCCACGCACCAGGTCAAGTCTGCCGGCAAGCGTGGCTTTTTTTAAGGTGCCCTGACAGGTGATGCGGCCATCCGTGCGCAGGCTCATGGTTTGATCACGCATGACCAATGCCTCCTTAGCTTCAAGCCGGATATCAAACTGCGGATTGCTGATTTCGTTCACCTCCACCTGCCCTGAAAGGCGTGCTTCGCCGCCAGCCACCGAAGCAAAGACGTCATGCAATTTTACTGTGCTCTGATCAAACAAAAGATGCACCTTTAAGGCGCGGAAGTTCATCGGCAGTTTTTCTATCTCCGCATCCGTTACGTTTACAAGAAGCTGTCCCTGCCACTGCGGCGACTTTACCAGCCCGCCGATGTTTACCTCTGTCATGACGCTGCCAGTCAGCGTTTTTAGGACAGGTACAAAACGTTTTACCACCGCGAGGTCGGACGCGGGAAGGTTGACCTTTGCCTGAAGTGGAGCATCCAGAATTTTCTTGGGTTGCTTCAGAGTAGCCTCCAGGTTCAAGGGTGCTTGAGCCTCAGTTGTCAACGGTTTAAGCGGCTTCTGATGATACACTGCGCTGATTTGCAGCAGGTCCTCTTTCAAGCTGGCCAGCAACTTAAAATCAGCAGGTTCCAGTTTGTCTTTCACGGCATCGGCCACCACTTTGCTCAAGGCGAGGTCCAGTTCCGCAACAGGCTTGCCCGCAGAACCGCTCATTTTAATGGAGCCGTTAAGTTCTGCCCTGAGGGGAACTTTAAATCCAACGACGTCGCCAATCTGGCCGACGTTTAGTTTTTCCATCTGCACGTCCACCTGCCAGGGCTTGTTATAATCGAGAGGCACTGTGGCTCTGGGTTGCTGTTGTAGGGCAAGCGGCACTTGAGCCGTCATGTTCAGAAGTTTTAGATCACCTGACTGAAGGGTGAGATTTGGAATCAGCAGTTCCTGCTCGCTTAGTTTCAGTGTGCCGCTGGCCTGCCATGGTCCAGCGCTGGCCTCCAGTTTTCTGACTTCAGCATTCAAGCCTGCGTGATCGGCTTCCAGAGCGAGATTGATGATGTCATTTCTCCCCTCCATGACAACATCTTTAACTGAGACATTCCCGCCGCCTGCAAGCTGCTGGCGATCCAGTCTACCTTTTGCTTTCCAGTTGATGGACAGCGCTCCAGTTTTAATCTCTGGGACTTTGGCCAGGGATAACCACGGATTGATCTTATCCAATTCAGTAAACTTGGCCGTAACTGCTGCATCAAACGGCCCCTTCATATCCAGCGCAGCATGTCCTTTCATGTGAAGGCTGTTCTGGCCTTCAAACTGGGCTGTGAGATCAGCGACGTTAAGCTTTCCGTCCTTTGCCTGCGCCTGAAGTTCGAGTGCGGTCAGATGGGATTCTTTCCAGATAAGATGGCTGACCTTCAGTTCCGCTGAAGCGCTTAGCGGGGCGAAGTTTTTTGCCTTAAGGTCTGCCAGCGTGAAGGAAGCCTCTCCATTTAAGCTTACTGCACCGTCAAATGGCCCGCCCAGTTTCTGTCTTACAGGATCAGGCACAAAACGTCCCGCATGTGGCAGTTGCAGGCTCCAGGACAAAGAGGTGGTCTGGTCGTCAGAAAGCTGCATGGCTGCTTTGGCGGACAGTTCATGTTGAGCGTCCCACCACAAACGCAGTGACTTGATGTTTAACACATCGCCATCGGTGGCGACCTCAGCCCGAAACAAAGCAGCAGGCAAATCCTGCATTTTCAGACTGTGCCCCTGTAGCAGTCCCGCAGCAGAAGTCAGCCTGCCATCTTTTACGGCGATAGTCCCCTCTCCCATGGCGCTGCCCGCAAAGCCAGCATCGGGCTTGAAAGTTTCCAACCGTGGAGCATGCACCGACCAGTTCAGCTCAGCGGCGGTTTGTTTCATATCAGCCCAGCGTGCAGGAAGTTGCGCATGGCCGTTGGCAACAACCTGATTGCCCTGGCTGAAGACAAACAGGTCTTTGATATGGAGTTTGCCCTGATTGCTATTGCCCGTCTGCAAGATCGCCTGCTCGAGCTTCTGTCCAGCAGCCTGAATGTTTCGCCCGTCCATAGCCAGATCAAAATCCAGGTTCTGCGGCTCAGCAGGATAGCCTTTTGCTTTTACGGCGGCATGCTCAGCCAGCCAGTGAATGTTCTCTGGCATCGGAGCCCATAGGGCCACATCGCGATCTGATATCTTGTGAATAGAAAGTTGCAGGTCCAGACCAAGCTTTTTCCCCAGGCCTGTGAGCGAGCCAGAGACTGTCACACGACCTTCTCCAGACCGGAGGTCTAGCACCACAGGCAGATTCCCATCACGAATCGGGAAAAGATTGGCTACCAGAGTTTCAATCTGTACGCCATCACGCAGGGCCACTTGTTGCAGAATAATGCTGTGTCCCTGAACCCGGCTGACGCCTGCCACCTGGTGAAGATGAATCTTTGCCGAAGGAATGATGAGTTCTTCCATGCGGAACTGTCCTGCGATACCGTCTGAAAGTTGCAAGGTCAGCCCACGAATCACGATATCGCCGCCATCCATTTTCAGGCGGACGGACACATTTTTCAGGTCTAGATTCCCCACCCAGATGTCCGGCAGGCCGGCTTTATCTTTAGGTTCCTTGGGGGGTTTGGGCTGCGTCGCTGGATCACTGCGCAGATCAAGCTCCACGTCT
>Ga0182737_1002894_pt1 | contig 13365 bp, 14 predicted proteins | sample eDN5th30CBELigOP_FD_128878 | JGI IMG/M metagenome (GOLD analysis project Ga0182737, IMG submission 128878) | Enriched Organic Plus compost microbial communities from Emeryville, California, USA - eDNA 5th pass 30_C BE-Lig OP (version 2) (version 2) ... | reverse complement strand
CCGCGAGCCCGAACGGCAGGGACAGCAGCGCGCCGAACGACATCGCCAGCGCGAGCCCGTCGAGCCCCTCGGTGCGCCGACCGGTGTCGGCCGAGGCGAGGATGTACAGCGCCCAACTCGCCGCCGCACCGAGCGCGAAGAGCACGCCGATCGGGTCGAGACGGTCCCAGCCGCCCCCGCCGAGCGCGACCACCCCGGCGAACGCCAGCGCCGCCCAGAGCCACGCCGCGGCACGCCGCGCCGCCACGATCGAGAGCACGAGCGGGCCGAGCACCTCGATCGTCACGGTCACCCCCAGGGGCAGCCGTTCGAGCGCGAGGTAGAACAGCCCGTTCATGAGCGCGAGGACGAATCCGAACCACAGGATCGCACGCCAGGCTCCCGCGCCCCGCCCGCGCAGTGCCGGGCGGGCGATGACGAGCAGCACGGCCGCGGCGAACACCAGCCGCAGCATGACCATCCCGAGCGGGCCGGTCTGCGGGAACAGCAGTACCGCGATCGACGCGCCCACCTCCTGGCAGGCCAGGCCGATGAAGACGAGCGTGATCGCCGGGGCGCGGCCGAGGCGCAGGGTCACGAGGCCGGCGGGGCGCAGACGGCGTTGGCGAGGATCTCCTCGTGGTACTGCTCGGCCGTCCACGGCAGGCCGGCTTCGGGCGCGGTCTCCCCGGATGCGGCGGGTGCCTTGGAGGCGATGGCCGCGAGCTCCCAGGCGAGGTAGCCGGCGACCATCCCGGATGCGGTGGAGTTGTTGAGGACGACCGCGACGGTGAGCCCGGTGGTGGGGTCCGCGAACGCCGCCGTCATGTAGCCGGGCACTGCGCCGATCTGCCCCACGAGCGACCCCGCGAGGAAAGCGCCGCCGGTCGTGGTGAACCAGGAGGGCAGGTTCGGCGTGACCAGGAACGGGTCGGCGAAGCGATCCTCTCCCTCGGGCATGAGCGCCTGAGTGGCGAGCGCCTGCACATAGCGGGCGAGATCGTCCACGGTGGACACGGCGCCGCTGTCGGTGAAGCCGATCGAGGAGGACAGGACCGTCACGTCGGTCGGGGCGTCGCACTCCAGCGCGCCCTCCGCATCCGGCAGAAGCACGAGGCCGGACAGCGCCGGGTCACCGGGCGCGGATGCGGCGGTACCGGGCAGGGAGGTGTGGCTGAGCCCGAGCGGCTCGGTCACGTATTCGCGCAGCAGGTCGGACGCACTGCGACCGGAGGCCTTCTCGAGCGCGAGGCCGAGCAGCACGTATGCAGCGTCGGAATCACCCCAGACGGTGCCGATACGGGTGGGATCGATGTCGGCGACGCCGTAGGCCGCCAACTCGTTCGGGTTCCAGCGACGCTCGGGGGTCCGGACGAAATCGGTGCCGACGCGGCTCGAGTAGGAACCCAGGCCGCTGGTGCCGTCACAGAGACGACCGAGCGTGACCTCGGCGGGCACGCTCGCGATGCTCGCGACGTAGTCGGTGATCGGATCGTCGACGGAGACGACGCCCTCGGCGTCGAGCTGGTACAGCACGTCGCAGGTCATCGCCCGCGTGACGTCGGCGATCCGGAACGCGTCGCCGGGATCCGCGTCGCCGACCCCGGCGACCCAGGAGCCCGACCAGGGCGCCCACACACCGACGATCGCGCCGGTGGAACCGGTCGCGGTCATCGCCGAGGAGACCGCATCCGTCAGCTGGTCCTGCACCTCGGCGGGGAATGCGGCGTCGGTCTGGGCGGGAAGGTCGATCGTCACCTCGCGCGGCGCGGAGCAGCCGGTCGCCGCCAGGAGCAGGACGCCGATCCCGATGGCCGCCGCAGCCGTCCGTCGAGCCGCGGACTCGAACTGCATGGTCACCCCCGGTCTTCGTGCCCAATGATTCAAACACACCGAGGTCACAGCCCCATCACGATGGTCCTAGCCTGGACGCATGGCACATGTCTTCGACGATCAGACCCTCGCCGGCGTGCTCGGGCACATGAACTCCGACCACTCCGACGACAATCTCCTCATCGCCCGCGCGTTCGGCGACGACGCCGATGTGACGGGTGCGCGGATGATCGGGTTCGACGGCGACGGCGGCGTGTGGCAGGTGACCGGCACGGCCGGCGAGCGCGAGCTGCGGGTGCCGTGGCCGGGCGGCCCGATCACCGAGCGGGCGCAGGTGCGCCGCGAGATCGTCGCCCTCTACGACGGCGCGTGCGCGAAGCTCGGCATCGAACCACGTCCCCACTGAGTGGGAATTCCCCTCGGCGCCGAGTGATTTAGGTTCTGCTTACCTGAAGGTATATTGGGTCGCATGACGGACCCGATTCCCTTCTCGACCGCGCTGCGCGAGCGCTCCTCGGGGGCGCACTCGGACAGCGAGGGCGCAGGCTTCATGTCGGACCTGCTCAAGGGCGAGGGCACACGCGATGACTACATCGCCCTCGTCGCGCAGCACTGGTTCATCTACGAGGCACTCGAGGCCGCCGCGGAGCGGATGAAGGCCGACCCGATCGCGGCGCCGTTCATCACGGAGCAGCTGACGCGCCTTCCGGCACTCGAGGCCGACCTCGAGTTCCTCATCGGCCCGGACTGGCGTGCGCGCATCGAACCGCTGCCGAGCACGCGCCGGTACTTCGAGCGCATCAACGAGGTCGGCGCCACCTGGCCCGGCGGCTTCGTCGCCCACCACTACACCCGGTACCTCGGTGACCTGTCCGGCGGGCAGTTCATCGGCAAGGTCATGGCCCGGTTGTTCGGGTTCGAGACCAACGGCATCGGGTTCTACATCTTCGAGGACATCGCCGACCCGCGCGCCTTCAAGGAGACCTACCGGGAGCAGCTGGACGCCGCACCGTGGGATGCCGAGGAGCAGGAGCGCGTGATCGACGAGGTCCTGCTGGCCTACCGGTTCAACACCGAGCTGTTCGACGACCTCGCCCGCGCGAAGCAGGCGCAGGTCGCCTGAGCCCCCGCACCGGCACATCCGCGCCGGGCTCCCGCCGGCGCGGGGCCCGGCGCCGTGGTGTTCCCGGGGAGGGGACGGTCAGGATGCGGCGGCGCGCGCCTCACGCATGAACCGCTGCACATCGGGGTCGACCCGCACGTCGCTCGGCCGCAGCGGACGGGTGAGGTAGAGCCCGTCGAGCGAGGTGAGGCGGGAGAGCGCGACGTAGGTCTGGCCGGCTGCGAACGCACCCGAACCGAGGTCGATGATCGCGCGGTCGTAGGTCTTGCCCTGCGACTTGTGGATCGTCACGGCCCACGCGAGCCGCAGCGGGAACTGGGTGAACTCGGCGACGATGTCACGGCTGAGCGACCGGGTCGCGGGGTCGTAGGCGTAGCGGAAGCGTTCCCAGACGGCGGGTTCCACGTCGTGCTCGACGCCGTCGACCTCGACGCGGACGGTGCCGCCGGTGATCCGGGTGACGGTGCCGATCGTGCCGTTGACCCAGCGCGGGCCCTCGCCGTAGGGCTGCACGTCGTTGCGCAGGAACATGACCTGGGCGCCGACCTTCAGGCGCAGCTCCAGATCGGCGGGGAACGCGGACTCGCCCCGGCCGAAGTCGCCGTTCACCTCCGCGTGGGCGGTCTGCGACCGGCCCGGGAGCTCCTCGAGATACCGGGCGTTGATCGCGTTCACACGGTCGTTCCGGGTGGCGAGCGTGATGATCGGCGGGTCGTCGGGTCCGGGCTGCGGCGGACGACGGGCGCCGGTGTCGTTGAGCACCTTCGCCATGTCGGCGGTCACCTGCCCGTGGCGCACCGCGTTCAACAGCGCCTTGAACCCGTCGTCCGACTGGCGGTGGATCTGCCGCAGCTCGACGATGCGCAGTTCGGCACCATGACGGCCCACGTCGACGAGCCCGTCGCCGGTCGCCTGCCCGGCCCACACGTGCGCGTCGAAGAACCAGTTCGACCGGTAGTGGTCGCGCATGTACCGCAGCTCGTCGCCGCGCGGCGGCACGGGGGCGAGCTGGTACGGGTCGCCGAACATGACCACCTGCACCCCGCCGAACGGCTCGTGCCGCTTCCCGCGCGCCTGCCGGAGCGCCCGGTCGATGCCGTCCATGAGATCGGCCGAGACCATCGACACCTCGTCGATGACGAGGGTGTCGATGGCGTTCAGGAGCTTGCGGGTGGCGTCGTTCTGCTCCAGTTCGGTGTTGGCGATGAGTCCGATCGGCAGGCGGAACAGCGAGTGGATCGTCTGCCCCTCCACGTTCAACGCCGCCACGCCCGTCGGTGCGCAGATCGCGATCTGCTTGGACGTGTTCCAGGAGAGGTACTGCAGCAGCGTCGACTTGCCGGTACCGGCACGGCCGGTGATGAACACGTGCTCCCGCGTGTCCTCGATGAGACGGAACAGGGCCTCCTGCTCGGCGGACAGCGGAACGGTGATCACCCGCTCCATGGTAGGCGGCGCGGTACCGCCGACCGCCTCCGCCCACGACCGGTGACCGCATCCGCCGGTTCCACAGGCGGACATCAGCCGGTACGGCGGCCGCGTTCCTAGACTGGGCGGGTGAGAGCCGACAGGGGGGTCAAGGCGCGCAGGGCGCGGGACCTCACGCTGCTGGCCCTCGTGGGGGTGCTGCTGTGCGCCGCGCTCGGCGCCGGGTCCGCGGTGCTGTACGAGCGCTTCTACGGCCCGTCCGCCTTCGTGCTGCGCTACCTGTCGATGCTCGAATCCGGTCGCGCCGCCGACGCGCTCGCCCTGCCGGGCGTCGCGCTGGACTCCGCCCAGCTCCAGGCCGCGGGCCTTCCCACCACCGCGTCGGACGCCCTGCTCCGCCGGGCGGCGCTCGGCAGCGTCCACGATCCGCGCGTCGTCTCCGAGCACACCGAGGGCGACGTCACCGTCGTCGACGTGGCGTTCACCGCCCGCGGCCACGAAGGTCGGGTGAGCTTCCGGGTGCGGCCGGACGGATGGATCGGGATCGCGCCCGCCTGGCGGTTCTCGCAGAGTCCGCTCTCGGTCATCGACCTCAAGGTGACCGGCTCCATGGTCTTCAGCGTCAACGGGTTCACCGTCGACAAGCGGCAGGTATCGATCGACGGGATCGACGCCGACCCGGCCGAGCCCATCCCGATGCTCGTCTTCTCCCCCGGGGTGTACGCGGTGACGGTCGACAGCGCCACCGCGCACAGCGACGGCGTCGCCGTGCTCGCCGATGCCCCGATGCACAGCGTGTCGGTCGATGTGGTCGCCGAACCCACCGAGACCTTCGTCGCGGTGGTGCAGGAACGCGTGGAGGAGTTCCTCGACGGCTGCGCCGCCCAGGAGGTGCTGTACCCGACCGGATGCCCCTTCGGATACGTCGTGAACAACCGGGTCGACGAGCTGCCCGTCTGGTCCATCGTGGAGCAGCCGCAGATCACGCTCGTGCCCGACGGCGCGGGCTGGCGCATCCCGGAGACGCCCGCCCTGGCCCACATCGACGTCGGGGTGCGGGCGATCTCGGACGGCTCCTACCGTGAGGTCTCGGCGGACGTGCCGTTCCTCGTGACCGGCACCGTGGACCTCCTCGCCGACGGCAGTGCGTCGATCCGGATCGGCGGGTCGAACGCCGAGTGACGCTCAGCGGCCGGCGCGGGCGTCCCTCGCCGCGAGCTCCGCGAGGCGCGCGTTGTAGGCCTCCAGCTCGGCGTCGCCGGTGCGATCGGCATGCCGGTCACGACGGCGCTGGATGCGGTCGTCGCTGCGGCTCCACTGGATCGCGACGGTGATGCCGAGGATGACGCTCGGGATCTCGCCCACGCTCCATGCGATGCCGCCGCCCACGTACTGGTCCTCCAGCGGCGTCGCGCCCCAGGTACGGCCCATGGACCCGTACCACTCGGCGACGAACAGCCCCGTCTGCATCATGATCGCGATGCCGAAGAAGGCGTGCATCGCGATGACCGCGACAAGCGTGACGAGCCGCATCGGATACGGGAAGCGGTACGGGATCGGGTCGATGCCGATGAGGCTGAGCACGAACAGGTACCCGCTGATGAGGAAGTGGACCGTCATCCACTCATGGCCGAGGTGGTCGTACAGCGACCACCGGAACAGATCGCTGTAGTAGAACAGCCACAACGAGCCGATGAACATCGCAGCCGCGAACACCGGGTGCGTGACGACCTTCGCGAACGGCGTGTGGATCGCCCACATGATCCATTCGCGGCCGCCGCGGGTGCCGTCGTCGCGCTTGCGGATGGCGCGCAGGGCGAGGGTGATGGGGGCACCTGGCACGAGCAGCACGGGGATGCCCATGTTCAGCAGCATGTGGCCGAGCATGTGCACGCTGAACAGGTAGTCCTGGTAGGCGTTCACGGGGCCGCACGTCACCCACAGCAGCAGGAGCATCCCGAGCACCCACAGCACCGTGCGGTACACCGGCCACTTGTCGCCGCGGCGGTGCAGGCGCCACACGCCGGCGAGGTAGAAGAACAGGCCGAACCCGACCACGAACAGCCAGATGAGGTCGGGATCCCAGGCGGTGAACCAGCTCGTCGGCACCAGCTCGGACGGCACCGGCGAGTTGGTCAGCGCGACGGCCGGGTCGGACAGGTCGAGTCGGCTCTCGGTCACCGGCGTGGCGGTGCGGGCGAGGGCGGCGGCGGCGCCGCTCGCGATGCCCATGAGCGCGAGCTCGAGCACCACCAGCATCCAGAACCGGCGGGTCACCGCATCCGAGCCCCGCATGGAACGGATGATGCGGGTGCGGTACCAGGCGCCGAGCACGCCGAGAAGCAGCAGGGCGACGACCTTCACCAGGAGGATGCCGCCGTACCGACTGAACAGGCCCTCGAACGTGACGACCGACACCGCAGCACGGACCGTGCCCGAGACCGCCACGACCACGAAGGCGACCAGCGCGATGCTGGAGTAGCGGCTCAGCGCGTCGACGAGCTCGGTGCGCGCCATCCGCGGCCGGAGGACCACCAGGAGCACCAGGCCGCCGAGCCAGACCGCGGCGGCGATGATGTGCAGCACGAGGGATGCGGTGGCCAGATTGTGACTGGACAGCTCACCGGAGTGCCCCTGCGTGCCCATCGGCACGAGGGCCGCCATCGACAGCACCGCGATGAGGAGCGTCGCCGTCCAGGAACGGGCGACGAAGGTGAGCACCGTGAGCGTCGCGCCCGCGAGCGTCGTGATGAGCCAGGTGCGGCCGAGCTCGGTGTCCATGAGGAACCGGCCGAGCTGCTCGCCGAAGACCGCGTCCGCGCTCGGCGTCGCGTTCATGACGTTGACGAACGTGAGGAAGCCGGTGACCGCCGAGGAGACGGTGAACACGGCCGCGCCGATGGAGGCCAGATCCAGCGCCGTGTCGAACGGCCGCTCCCCCGCCCGCAGCGTGAACAGCGCGGTCACGAGGCTCCCGGCCATGACCGCGGCGGCGAGGTTCACGGCCAGCTTCGCGATCGGCAATCCCCAGCGGACGACCGGACCCGCGTCCGCGATCTGCAGTGGCGCCGCGCCCCCGCCGTACGTGAGGGCGGCGACCAGGGCGATGAGCGCCGCGATCAGGAGGATGGCGGGGCCCACGGCACGCAGGACGTCGCGTTCGGCATCCGCCGTCGGGGCGTCCGCAGCACGGGAGGCGGCGGTCGGGGTCACCCCCCAAGCCTACGGCGGCGCAGGTGGGAGGGAACTCAGCGACCACCGGGCCCGGAGACGCGGAAGGGGGACGCCTCGCGGCGTCCCCCTCACGTCTGCGGAGGCGTCGTTACTTGACGGCGGCCTTCAGCTTGGAACCGGCGGTCACCTTGACGCGCTTGCCGGCGGGGATGGCGATCTCCTCGCCCGTCTGCGGGTTGCGGCCGGTGCGCGCAGCGGTCTCGACCTGCTCGAAGGCGATCCAGCCCGGGATCGACACCTTGCTGCCCTTGGCGACGGCCTCGGCGACGGTGGAGAAGAGGGAGTCGAGCACGGTCGACACGGCGGACTGGCTCTGGCCCGTGGCGCTGGCGATGCTCGCGACGAGCTCGGTCTTGGTGATGGACTTGTCGGCCATGTGGATTGTCCTCCAGACGGCGGATGCCGCCGTTGCTTGGCTATTGGTCCGGGAGGCTCCCGGTTGGTCGGTCGACCGCGCTCGAATATACCCGCGATCCGCGTGATTCCGCGGATTTTCGGGCATTTCCGCCCCACTGTGACGGCGTGTCTCGCGGTTGGATGCCGCATCCGCCCTCGAAACGGCCGTTTCCGGGCTCCGAGACGGACGCGCGGCGATGTCCCCGAGGGGCCGGGAACGGCGGAAGGCCGGGACCCCGCGAGGGGATCCCGGCCTTCCGGATGCCGTCGTCAGCTCACCAGCTGGACTTGGTGACACCGGGCAGCTCGCCACGGTGCGCCATGTCGCGGAAGCGGATACGCGAGATGCCGAACTTGGTGAGGACACCGCGGGGGCGACCGTCGATGACGTCACGCGAACGGACGCGCACCGGCGACGCGTTGCGGGGGAGCTTCTGCAGGCCGATGCGGGCGGCCTCGCGCTCCTCATCGGTGCTGTTCGGCGAGACGAGCGCCTTCTTCAGCTCGGCGCGCTTGGCGGCGTAGCGGTCGACGACCACCTTGCGCTGCTCGTTGCGCGCGATCTTGCTCTTCTTCGCCATGGATCAGCGCTCCTCTCGGAATTCGACGTGCTTGCGGACCACCGGGTCGTACTTCTTGAGCACGATGCGGTCGGGGTTGTTGCGGCGGTTCTTGCGCGTCACGTAGGTGTACCCGGTGCCGGCGGTGGAACGCAGCTTGATGATCGGACGGACGTCCTGTGCCTTCTTGGCCATTAGAGCTTCACACCCTTCGCCTGGAGGTCACGCACGACCGCCTCGATGCCGCGGGCGTCGATGACCTTGATGCCCTTGGCCGAGACGTTCAGCTTGATGTTGCGACCCAGCGACGGAACGAAGTAGGTCTTCTTCTGCACGTTCGGGTCGAAGCGGCGCTTCGTCCGGCGGTGCGAGTGCGAGATGTTGTGACCGAAGCCGGGAACCGCGCCGGTCACCTGGCACACTGCTGCCATGGTGATGTCTCCTTCTGTACCGTGAGGCCGGACGGCCCCACCCAAGATCCCTTGTCTGCGTCCACGCTCAACCGGCCGTTTCCGACCTGATGAGAGGGAGTGGACACGAACTACGCGCTGGAGTGCGCGCAGACAAACGACGAGTCTAGCACGCCCGGCGTGTCGCGCTTGACCTCGCGCGGGATCCGCCCTCCGTGCTCAGCATCCGCCCCCGAACCCACATCCATCCCGCGAACCCACATCCGATTGCGTGCGGCCTCGGCGCGTGGATGTGCTCTCGCGCGAGTGCGGGGCGCGGGAACCAGGGGCGGATGCGGTCAGGCGGCGCCGCGGCCGGGGCGGAACGGCGAGACGGTGGGGTCGCCGGGGATCCAGAACCGCCACGGGAACGCCGCCGTGCCGGCGACACCGGCGACGCCCACCCGCGGACCGGTCGCGTACCCCTCCAACGGGGACGCCGGCAGCAGCAGCCGGGCCACGGCACCCGCCTGCGGGGCGCCCGTGACGGCGTCGATCCCGTCGTGCACCGGATGACGGAGTCCCACCGCGTCTCCGAGCCGGCCGGGGCCGCGGGCGAGGTCGCGCGGGGTGCGCACGACACCACGGCGCTCGGTGCGGCGGTGGGTCGCCGCATCCACCCCCTCGAGCACCTCGCCCGCTCGGAGGAGGATCCCGCCGGCGGTACCCTCCGGACCGCTCACGACGTTCACGCACGAGTGGATGCCGTGGCTCAGGTACACGTACAGGTGTCCGGGCTCACCCCACATCGTGGCGTTCCGCGCCGTGCGGCCCATGCGCGCATGCGAACCGGGATCGGGGATGTCACCGGTGCCCTGCCCGTGGTACGCCTCGACCTCGGTGATCCGCAGCACGACCCGCTCGCCCGCGACCTCGGTCACCAGGTGACCGCCCAGCAGGCGCGGTGCCACGTGCAGCGGCAGGTCGGCGAGCGCGTCGCGGGTCGCCGGGGTCAGCCCGGTCATGCCGGCGCCACCTGACACCAGGAGATCCCGAACGCGGCCAGCACCGACACCTCGCTCCCGTCGTCGAGATCGACCACATGCGTGTCGAGGGTCTCCGGCAGCGGCAGGTCGTAGCCGGTGCGGTACGGGTTGGATGCGGCGTCGGGCTGCACCAGGAACGCGCCGTAGCGCCCGGACGGCGAGACGCACACCTGCAGCAGCGCGTCGGAACCGGTCACCCCGAACACCTCCTGCGCGGCCCCGCCCGGGCTCGCCCGGTAGACGGTGCTCGCTCCGGCGACCGTGACCTGCTGGAGGGTGTCGCCGTCCGGCAGGGGCACGACCGCGCCGACGTAGCCGTCCGCGTCGGCGAGCGCGAGCGGCTCGGCGGTGCCGTCGGAGAGGTCGAGGCGGTACAGCCCGTCCACCCGCTGAATGATCGCGGTCGTGGTGCCGCGGGCGATGCCGAGGATGCCGGCCGCATCGCCGAGGTCGACGGCGTCCTCCTCGCCGGGCCCGGTCAGCAGCAGGCGGCCGTCGAAGGTGAGCACGAGCACCCGGTCGGTCTCCGGCACGAACCGCCACGCGATCGCGCTGACCGGTTCGCCGCCCGAGGTCACCGGGACGGGCTCGGCGTCCGCATCCGCCGGCTTCACCGACGCCGTGTAGAGCACGCTCGCCCGCGCGCCGTCGGCGCTCATGTCGGCGTCGGTCCAGGTGTAACCGATGACGTCGCCGCGGTCGGCGCTCTGCAGCGCGGCGATCGTGCCGTCCTCGGCGGGGAGCGGCAGGGTGCGGGCACCGGAGCCGTCGGGCGCGGTGACGATGAGCTGCGGGCGGTCGTCCTCGTCGCGCGTCGAGGCGACGAGCGCGGTCGCGGTGGCGCGGAAGTCCTCGATGTGCGGGTGGGAGAAGAGGGCTTCGGCCCCTTCACCGTCGAGCGGAGACCGGTAGACCGTGTCGGCGTCCTCCCCGCGGCGCATCACGTACACCTCGAGGGCGGGCGTGCGGAACGTGCGGCTCACGGTGGCGGCCGGCCCCCCGCCGACGCCGGTGATCCCGCTGATGGTGACGGTGTATTCGGTGTCGTCGTACAGCGGCGTGCCGAACCGGAGCCCGACCGACCGCCCGGAGGTGGCGACCGTGACCGGCACCTCCGGCTCGACCGAGACCTGTGCGGGCTCGACGTCGTGCAGCGCCTGGCTCATCGTGAAGATCATGCGCGCGCCGGCGGAGGTGACCGCTGCCGCGGGGTCGAACTGCTCGGCCGTCACACGTGGCCCCTGCACGGCGAGCGCGGCCCCCGCACCGGCGCCGATCAGGACGAGCACGCCGAGCACCGCGGCGAGCGCGGCCGTGAACCGGCGCCGCCGGGCGCGGTCGCGGCGGGTTCGGCGGGTGGCGGTGGCAGCGGCATCCCGGCGCGTGACCGCGCGACCGACGTCGTCAGTACTCATACGGCTCCGCCGGTTCCTCGATCGGGGTCACCTCGGCCGCGACGATCTCCATGCCGCCGGCACCCTCACGGATGCTGCCGCGCACCGTCACCCACTGCCCATCGACGGGCGGGGCGTCGGCCACGACCGGGACGGTCGCAGTCTGCGCGTCGATGACGCAGTGCGTGATCACGAGGCGGGTGAGTGCGAAGCCGCCGTCCTCGCGGGCGCCGACGAAGCCGGTGAGCTCGACCGGCTCGCCCTCGAACGCGCCCGGGTCGGTGGCGGAGGCGAACACGCTCGCCCAGTCGCCGACGCCGAACTCGGAGGTGTCCCCCGACACGGCCAGCGCGACGGTGTCGGCACCGCCGAACAGCGGGGCGGTGCCGACGTCGCGGGATGCGGCGAGCTGAGGCGACAGCGAGGCCGGCGGCAGCGCGAGGGCGCCCAGCACGACGACCGTCGCGATCGTGCCGCCGACGGCGGTCGCGACCCGGGCGAGCGGACGCCTCGGGTGGTGCGCAGCATCCGTGTCGTGGTCGCCGTGGTCGTGCCCGTGGTCCTCCTCCGCGCCGAGCGGCAGCATGAAGCTCGCGGCGACGCCGATGAGGGTGAGCACGGCCATGCCGACCGCGAACCAGGTGGAGTCGGGGTTGATGTACAGGCCGAGCCTGCCGGTGACCGCGAGGCCCAGGGTCACGACGGACAGGCAGGCGGCGAGCCCGAGGCCGAGCCAGCGCGTGGCGAGCGAGTCGCGGGTGCGGTGGGTGTCGTGATGCTCAGGCAAGGAGATTCACCACCGTCCCGAGCGCGAAGGAGAACAGCAGCACGACCGCGACGATCCCGGCGAGTGCGCGGGTCGTGAAGGTGGTGCGCAGGAGGGCGATCATCTTCACGTCGACGAGTGGACCGGTCACGAGGAACGCGACGAGCGAACCGGGCGTGAAGGTGCTCGCGAACGAGAGCGCGAAGAACGCGTCGACGTTGGAGCAGATGGACACGACGACGGCGAGCGCCATCATCGCCACGATCGACAGCAGCGGATCGGACCCGATCGCGAGGAGCGTCTCCCGCGGCACGAGCACCTGCACGGCACCGGCGAGCGCGGAGCCGATCACGAGCGCGGGCATCACGGCGCGGAACTCGACGATGAGCTGCGCGAGGCTCCGCCGGCCGCGGCCACCGGTCTCCTCGGCGGCGAACTCGCAGGCGTCGCGGAACCGGTCGGTCAGCAGCGCGTCGGGTGAGGGATGCCGGCTGTAGAGCCAGCCGATGAGGTTGGCCACCGCGAACCCGCCGAGCAGGCGCGCGACGAGCACGCCGTCGGAGAAGCCGAACGCCTGGTGGGTGGTGATGATCACGATCGGGTTCACGATGGGCGCGGCGATGAGGAAGGTGAGGGTCTCCGAGACGGTGAACCCGCGCAGCAGCAGGCCGCGGGCGAACGGCACGTTGCCGCATTCGCAGACCGGGATCACCATGCCGAGGAGCGAGAGCACCGCCCGCCGCGCCCAGCCGGCACGCGGCAGCCACCGCTCGATCGCCCCCGCCGGGATCCACACCTGCACGAGGATCGACAGGCCCACCCCGAGCGCGACGAACGGCATCGACTCGATGAGGACGCTGAGCGCGAGGGTGAGGCCGTCCTGGATGCGGTCGGGAAGCCCGCCGGGGAGGAGCCCGGGCACGAACAGGTCGACGAGCACGAGCACGGCGACGACGCCGAGTCCGACCGTGAGGCCGGCGGCTGCGCGCGCACCGCGGGGCCGGACCTTGACGGTCTGCGGGACGAAGGGGCTACGCGTCGTCACGATCGGCGTCCGCGGCATCGGCACACGCCCCGCACAGGCCGAAGATGTCGACGACGTGCTCGGCCTCGCGGAAGCCGTGGCGGGCGGCGGTGCGCTGCGCCCATTCCTCGACCTCGGAGGCCTCGATCTCGACCGCACGCCCGCAGGAGCGGCAGATGAGGTGGTGGTGGTG
>Ga0182737_1002892_pt1 | contig 13371 bp, 11 predicted proteins | sample eDN5th30CBELigOP_FD_128878 | JGI IMG/M metagenome (GOLD analysis project Ga0182737, IMG submission 128878) | Enriched Organic Plus compost microbial communities from Emeryville, California, USA - eDNA 5th pass 30_C BE-Lig OP (version 2) (version 2) ... | reverse complement strand
TCAAACAGCTTCGTCTGGACGCCGGTTTATCTCAAGAACGACTTGGTGAAATCACTGGCTTAGACAGGACGTATATCTCCGGCATTGAGCGGGGTGTTCGTAATCCTTCAATCAAAAATATTGAGAAGCTAGCGAAAGCACTAAACGTAAAGGTTTCAGACCTAATAGAATTCTAATAATGGCAGACTTACTCCACCCAAATTCAGAAGAGTTTTTACAGACAGTTCATGGCGTCTCCGAACGAGGCATATATAAGGTGCTCTATAATCACCAGCACGAAAGTCTGACTATTGCACAAATACGCCAAGAGATGGGTCTGCAGGCTGGCGAGCAAGAACAGTTGGGTAGACGCCTCAGGAACCTGTATTCTAACTTTGAAATAGAAAAAAGTAGGAATGGTAATGATTTCCTGTATAGGCTTGTTGCAAGGCGTGAGATTGCGCTGAATACAGAAGCAATCAGCAATAGGGTTCGTGCTGAAGTATTGAAGGATCAACGATGCGTCCAATGTGGCCGCACACCAAAAGAACATCATGTAGTGCTGCATGTTGACCATAAAATACCCCAGGCTTGGGGCGGTACTAATGATATCGAGAACCTTCAGGCACTTTGCTCTGACTGCAATGAGGGCAAGAAGAACTTATATGCAACCTACGATAAATTTGCTGACAAAATACAGCTTGCTGCAAATTATGACGAAGTACACCGCAGGATTGGCGAGCTACTCAAAGCATTCGATGGTAAGCCGGTACCTTCTGACCTTGTTGAAATCGTTGCAAAGTCTAAACAATACCAGGATGACTGGCAGAAGCGAATGCGTGAGCTCCGTGAATTAGGCTGGCAATATTCATTTACGAAGAAAAAAGAAGGCAATCGAGTACGGTCTTACTTTATTCTCGAACGCTACGAACCTTGGCCTGACGGTAGTATTCGTGCCGCTATCAAGCAGCAGGAGCTTCTGAAGAAACAAGCTCGGCAGGAATCTGACTAGCGTCCTCATCCTCATCATCGGTAGCTGATGCAGTCGGTGGAATAGGAATCATGGCAAGTGCATTGCTGATCGCCATGCCTACCTGCGCGGCAACTGGAGGAGGAAATGCATTACCAACTTGTTTGTAAGCACTTGTTTTGCGTCCAGCAATTTTCCACTCTTTCGGGAAACCTTGAATAATTGCAGCCATTTCAACAGTAAGACGGGGCATCCCTTCGAAATCCTCATGCGGAGCTTCGTCCGCAACACCCTTTCCGTCAACGCCCATCTTTGCCCATGCCATTTTTGCACGAGTCGGACCCAAATCGGCACCGCCGTGCTTTTTTGAACCACCGACGAGGGTCGGTGCTACTTTATTCGCCAACTCTTTCCATTCATCAACCATTTTCCAGCCTCTGCTTGCCATAGCCTCATATAAAGCTTCACCAACTGTTACATGCTCTTCAGCGGTTGGCTCAGGCCATTGGAAGTAGTCCCAGTATTCGGGGCGTAGAGCAACTAATATCGAGCGTGGTCGTAGCTGTGGAACACCATGACTAGCTGCCTGAATGAGCTTCCACTCGGCTTTATAGCCTAGTTCTTCAAGTCTATCTAGAATCTGCTTCCTATAGTCAGCAAACTTTGGATCCAAAAGGCCACGCACATTTTCCAAGAGCACTGCTTTTGGTTTTGTGTCTTCAACTAGCTTGAGTGCAGCAGGGAAAAGGTCACGATCGTCTAAGTGTCCTAGCTGTTTACCGGCGTGGGAAAACGGCGGGCATGGCACACCTCCAGCTACAAGGTCAACGCCAGCGTAGGGCTTTCCGTCAAACTTATTCAAGTCTTCTTCGATAACATTCCATTCAGGTCGGTTTAGGCGAAGAGTTTCGCAGCATCGTGCATCATATTCAACTAAAGCTACATGGTCAAAGCCTGCCATCTCTAAACCTAATGCTTGGCCACCAGCACCGGCACAAACTTCAATAGATGTTAGTTGCTTCTTTTTCTGTCCCATATATAATCCCTAGTACCCTCAAATATCTCCTATTTAGTATAGCAAAATAGTTACTGTTTACTTCTGAAAAGAACCGATTTTCAACTAATAATCTTTGAAAAAGTATTCTTCAATATGTGGGTTGTACATAAAAAAGTCATATAACAGAGGCTCCACAAGATCCAGCTGAAATTCCCCTTCAATCAAGTACAGTTTATGACGAGTGCCGAGCTTATCACCCGGGTCTTTGCCAGATTCAATAACATTGAAGGCTTCTTCATATTCTTTTTTAGAAAATGCCCTAACGGCTGTATCAAAGTGTACGAAAGCCTGTTTTTGCTGGTCATAGACCAGATGTCCAAATTTTTGTATCGTATGGCGTTTACCAAAGCCAGGAAGTTTTATTTTACTATCTAGAGGATTGACGAGAGGAACGTACTCCTCAATCATGAACTCACGCAGATTAGCGTCCATCATTTTACTTCGAAATATCGTGAAACGTATTGGATGCATCGGGTTGAGTGGCTTCTCTTCCGACGGCAAGAAGTTATCCGTTCCATGCTTTGTCCATGTCGGTCCTTCGGTACTCATGAGCAATTCAGTAGAAAAATGTTTGCCATGCCAGAAATCTGCTTCGACATACTCACGATAATAGCGGGGGATACTCAATCGGAAGGGATCAATTCGGAGCTTGATACTTACGCCGTTATCTCGATACCGACTAAGCAGTGCTGGTGTACCGACAAAATTAGCAGTATATCCTCGTCGCAAAAATTGATGCGGATAGACCATCTTTTTGCCCTCTAATATCAATGCCCAGCGCCTTAGCTCCATGCCAGGCTTCAACTCTACAAGGAATTCTTTATCATAGGAGAGTCCTAGTTCATTCAGAAGCTTCACGTCATTCATTGTTTCAACGTACTCATCAATACCTGGACTGCGGTCATCGAGAAGAGAGGCAATAGTCAACTTAGTAAGGTAATCAAGATCTACTTTGCCGTCTTTTGTGGCGTGGAAAATACCCATAGAAAAGCCTAGATACTGTTCTTTGCCTATAATCTCGCTTGTATCACTAAAGTCAGTTCTATCAAGCTGTTTGCGCACTAACTCGATAAGCTGCGAGTAGCTTTTTGTGGCGTCATCGCCTGCCACGACATTGCCGGAATACATGCTAATTCCCATCATCGGAAAAGTGTTGCGATTATTCCACTCGGCACCCAAGTGTTCAACTAAAGCCTGCACTTCCTTGTCTGTCGATAGTTCATCATAAAGTTGTGCTGGCTTCATCTTCATATAGCTATTCTACCTAATAGTGATAGTCCCGCTACTTACCGAATCAGATTGAAGGGTCAAAAGGTATTGCTGATATGGTACCTCTAGAATATCCCTCCATCGGGCTATTTCATCAGCGATGAGGTGAGAATTTTTTAGTAGATGCCGCACCAGCTAAAATAGTCCAGCATTGCTGGGCTTTTTTAGTTGGCATGTGCTTGGTTGTTCTGCTCTGTGCTGGTAGAGGTCTAGGGTGAGACATGCCAGTGGCATTTCGTAAGGAAACAAACAGTTAAAAACTTGTTTTCAAGGATTTTTATTCGATCCCACGGGAACCCCCAGATCCTCCGTGCTCGAACCGGTTACAAGTCAAGCGCCATAAAAGTCTTCATTGGAAGTCTATTTGTTTTCCTATATCCTAAGAAGAATGACTACTAATCACACGACAAACGAAGTTGCAGCTTGGATGCTCGCGGTCATACAAGAACAGGGTGAGCTGACGCAAAGTAATGCCTACTACATGATCAATAAGCAGTTCGGTAGCGGTTTCACTACTGTTACGAATAGCGGCAGCCCATCTATAAAAAGCAGCGTGTTAACCGCATTTAAAAAAATCAGTGAAGATAGCGTCATTTGGGAGCGCAGCGAAAAGAAATGGCGAAAACGAGAATTTTTTGATGCTCCAGGCCGCACTCAGCACTAAGGACTCGGCGTTTATGTTTGCTACTATAGAAATGAAAGTAATTCCTATGAAAGGAAAATTATAAAATGGCCACCATTAATCCTTACATCAATTTCAATGGTAACGCCGAAGAGGCCTTCAACTTCTACAAATTTGTCTTCGGCGGTGAATTTACTACAGTAATCCGCTTTAAAGACCTGGCGAGCGATGAATTTCCGGTGCCAGAAAACGAAGCCGATAAAATTATGAGGATTGTTCTGCCGATTGGCGGCAATACCTTAATAGCAAACGATGTGCCAGAGGTTATGGGCCGAGTGAGTGAAAACGAAAACAGATCGAAAATATCGGTCAGCACGGAAAGCCGCGAAGAAGCTGAGCGGATATTTAATGGTCTGACAGAAGGCGGAGCTATTGAAATGCCACTAGGCGATAGCCCGTGGGGAACTTGTTTTGGGATGTTTAGAGACAAATACGGCATTGAGTGGACCGTAGAATTCGACCCAAGTGAAGATGGTTGAGTATAAATATGAAACCATCCTCCGTAGATGAATGTATAGACAGTTTTTCGGGCGAGAAGAAAAAGCACCTTGTCGAGCTGAGGCATATTTTGCGGGGTCTTGCCTGATACGAGCGAAGTCCTTAAATGGGGTCAGCCGGCGATTACCGAAAAAGACGGCATGATCCTAGCAGTATATGCCGGCTACAAGGATCACATGAATTTTGTTGTTACTCCGAGTACGAAGCAGGCGTTTGAGAATGAATTATCTGATCATAAAACGGGCGCTGGTTCTATACAGTTTTTGTATGATCAACCGTTGCCCGTAAATTTGATCGAAAGAATGGTCAGATACAGGGCGGAAGAATATCGCGGTAGTGGCGTAAAGTGGAGGTGGTAGGCCTACGAGACTTTTTTGCTAGGCGGCATAAATGGATTGAGGGCGGCTATCCCACCACCTCATTTTGAAACAAGTCTACTAACTCCGGGTAGTAGGTGATGCATATGACAATAAGTAGTATCGCGAGAAGCGGCAGGACGATGAATTTCTCAACGCGCTTGCCGGTGGTGATTCGAAGGCGCCTTAGTGGCGGGAAGCCGAATTTGATTGGGATCGGCAGCAGCCATGGCACGCCTTCTTTTGAAAAGCTATCCATAATAAGGTGGCTCACCATGCCGATTATGAACGCCCACCAGACATATTCAATTTGCACGTGCGGCATAATCGGCTGTAGAAAAATAAGCAGCCAATTTAGCAAAAACCCAATAATAAAGAGTCCAAGCAGGGAATGAGTGATAAATCTATGGCCACCGAGAAGCCGGGTAGCAAATCTTCCGAAAATTCTGCCAATCGGTAAGTTGCGCCAAAAAGGTGCGGTGGGCTGGTCGATATCCGGGGCGATACCACCGATCTGATTTGCCAGTAGCGCAACTAGTATAGTCGCAAGATGAAGCGGCTGCAAAGGCAAGGCAAACACGACAACGATGACTAATCCTGTAATAGCGGCTAGGTCGTGGGTGCGTGCAATCACGTACACAGTATAACAAAAGTGCTTGTGGCTTATAGTGGGGCTGCTGGCTCCGGACTCTTCGAGAAAAGGTAATTCTAGGTCTAAATTGCCCCTTTTTTGTTATAATTCCCATATGCAAAAAACTACTACATTCTTCATGTTCGTTGGCAATCAGTGCGGAAAAGCCGAAGAGGCTATCAATTATTACGTATCTCTTTTTCCTAACTCGGAAATAAAGAATATTGAAAAATGGAAGCAAGATGAGCCGGGCGGAGAAGAAGGTTTAGTAAAGCAGGCTACATTCGTTCTAGCTGGTCAAGAGTATATGGCGAGCGAAAATCGAATGGATCACAGGTTTTCATTTACGCCTGCAATTTCAATCTATGTTAATTGCGACAGCGAAGACGAGCTGACCCAGCTATTTGAAAAACTTTCTGATGGCGGCCAGGTTATGATGCCGCTAGACAATTACGGATTCAGTAAGAAGTTTGGCTGGACCGCAGACAAATACGGCGTATCGTGGCAGCTTAATCTCGAGTAATACTAATCAGTCATTATGCTGAGATATGCGGCGAGGCCGCAAGCTAACCCTTGGTGGTGCAAGTATCGCGTTAAATGGTTTAAGTGAACCCTGCGCACGCAAAAATAATCGCTAGTCTTTGACCGGTTTTTTTGTATTATATGTGAATAATCTTACTGAAAATAAAGCAATACGGGGTCAAAATAGTTTAACGGCACTTAACGACGATACGGGAAAGGACTAAATAATGGCTGGTGGAATATGCGACATAGATCATCAACGGCCTGCGACTCATACGGTCAGGGTGAGCCGTAATGGCCGCGAAACAACTTTGGAATTATGTTCCGTGCACTACAATCAGCTGCGCTCTCAGCAGGCGCAAACTTCACCTTTCGAATCCTTGTTTTCTAGCGGCGGATTTAGTGATTTTTTTAGCGATGATTTTCCTGGTTTTGCTTCCCAGCTGGGTACTCCGCTTCCCCAAGAACGAGAAGCTACTAACATAGAAGAATTTATCTCCGAAAATACCAAAGAGATTATCCAGCAAGCAGCCGAAACAGCGGTTAAATTCGGCCGCCGGGAGGTTGACACTGAGCACCTTCTTTACGCGCTTGCAGATAATGATGTAGTCCAGGAAATTTTCAAACAATTTAAGCTGAAAAGCGAGGATATAAAGGGCTATATTGACGCTAATGCCCCCAAAGAAGATCAAAAAGGCGAGAGCGAAGGAAGTATAGAAGTATCCGTAACCCCGCGTATTAAACAGGTACTGGAGCAAGCTTTCAGTAGTTCGCGCCAGTTGGGGCATAGCTACATCGGCCCGGAACATCTGCTTATTGGGCTGATACAAGAAGATGAGGGAATGGCCGGCGACATTTTGCGTAAATACGGCTTAACGCCTGAAAGCCTTCGCCAAAAGATAGTGAAAGTAGTTGGCAAGGGCGCCGAAGAAGGCCGGATAGAAAAGCAGTCGACGACGCCGCAACTTGATAAATATTCCCGCGACCTTTCAGAGTTGGCGCGGGATGGTAAGCTCGATCCGGTGATTGGGCGTGCTAAAGAAATCGAGACGACGATAGAAATACTTGCTCGCCGCACCAAAAATAACCCTGTTTTAATCGGTGAGCCAGGCGTAGGTAAGACGGCTATCGTGGAGGGGCTGGCGCAGCGGATTCACGGCGGACGAGTACCGCAGGTTTTACAGGATAAGCGGGTCGTCGAGGTAAACTTGAACGCCATGGTTGCCGGCAGTAGGTACCGGGGTGAATTTGAAGAACGGATTAAAGCCGTGCTCGATGAAATTATTGCCCATCAAGATGAAATAATCATTTTTATAGATGAGCTCCATACTGTAGTTGGCGCAGGTCAGGGCGGAGGTGAAGGCGGCCTGGACGTAAGCAATATTATCAAGCCTAGCCTAGCGCGTGGTGAGCTTCATTTGATTGGAGCCACCACGCTAAGCGAGTATCAGAAACATATTGAAAAAGACGCCGCGTTGGAGCGTCGTTTTCAGCCAGTGCTGGTACCCGAACCAACAGTAGAACAGACTATTGAAATACTAAGAGGGCTACGTGATAAATACGAAGCGCACCACAAGGTTAAGATTACGGACGAAGCAATTATTGCCGCCGCCGAACTGTCCGATCGTTATATTGCCAACCGCTTTTTGCCAGACAAAGCGATAGATTTAATCGATCAAGCGGCGGCACGTGTGCGTATTGGCGTTGATACGTTTGATCAGGAGCTGGCAGAACTAGACGATGACATCAGGAGATTAAAAAGGGAGCGTGAGTATGCCATCAACCACAAGGAAATGGATAAGGCAAAGGATCTCGAAAAACGTATTCAAAAATTTGAGGACAAAAAAGATACTTCAACTGGCCGGTGGCAAACTAAGCGCGGCGTGACTTCCGAGTCCGTTTTAGTTGAGCATATTGCTCAAGTGGTTTCGTCGCTCACGGGAATTCCCGTATCTGAATTAACACAGGAAGAGAAAGAAAAATTATTGAAGCTAGAAGAGCGGCTCCACGAGCGGGTTATCGGTCAAGATGAAGCCGTAGAAGCAGTAGCTGATGCTGTTAGAATGTCACGAGCAGGTCTCACGGAAGGCAGCAGACCAATAGCTACGTTGATGTTTTTAGGACCTACCGGCGTTGGTAAAACTGAACTGGCTAAGGCTTTAGCATATACGGTCTTTGGTGATGAAGATGCAATGATCAGGATTGATATGAGCGAATATATGGAAAGGCACAGTGTCGCCCGTTTGATCGGCGCACCCCCAGGATACGTCGGGTACGAAGAAGGCGGTCAGTTGACTGAACGCGTTAGGCGTAAGCCGTATAGTGTTTTGCTGCTCGATGAGATAGAAAAAGCCCACCCTGATGTTCATAATATTTTACTGCAGGTTTTTGATGACGGCCGGTTGACTGATGGGAAAGGACGAGTGGTGGACTTCACGAACACCATTATTATCGCTACTTCCAACGTGGGGGCAGAGCTGATTAGTCGGAACTTGGTACTTAAAAAAGTCGAGCGAAAATCATATGGCGAGCTGAAAGATGAGCTCATGGACGTCCTGCGTCAACGCTTCCGCCCAGAGTTCTTGAACCGATTAGACGAGGTAATTGTCTTTGAAGCCTTGGAAAAAGAGCAGATCGAACAGATAGTAAACTTGCAACTGGAACGAGTGAAGCGGATGGCTCGGGGCCAAGGTATTGAAATAACTTTTGAGAGTTCTGTCATAAAACAATTAGCCAAGATTGGGTATCTACCGGAATTCGGGGCCCGTGAGTTGCGCCGCCAAATCAAGAGTGAAATCGAAAACCGTCTGGCCAAGGAAATCCTTAAGGGAACGATTAGCGAAGGCAGCGTGGTTAAGGTTACGTACGACCCTAAAAAAGGCTTTGAATTCAACCCGGTTCAGCTTAAGGAAGGCAATGGAAAAACAAAAAAATAAACTCACCGGTCTTATCTAAACTGAATTAAAGAGGATGGCATATGGGGTTCTATGTGACAGTTGAAGGTTAACCGGAGGCTATTTTTCTACGACTTTGCCGAGTGCAGTTGCTAGCGTGTCGCTGCTGTTGATATCGTAGTAAACCTGCTTGCCTTCTTTACGTTTTAGAATCAAACCGGCTTCCCGCAAAGTCTTGAGGTGCTGAGAAGCAAGCGAGCTGGAAATTCCGACAGCCTCGGCGAGTTGTGAAACATTTGCATGCTGAGTTTTAAGCAGCGCCCGAAAGATAAGACAGCGATTCGGCTCACCGAGCGCGTCAAACGCAGCCGATAACCTGCTGACGTCAATATCCTGGATGTAGCTTTCAAGCCGTTTATGTTCGCGCGGAGATAGCATTATATTCCTTCGTAGCCAGGGAAGTTGTCGGTCTTCAGGTTTTGTTTTTCTACGCCTGCATCAAGTAGCTGTTGCTTCAAAGATTTTACCATTGGTTTTGGCCCTGAAATATAGATAAGCGGGTTATCAATAGTTGCGGCCGTTTCAAGTATCTTCGCTGCGTCGAGCTGATCGGGCGAGACAATATATTCGACCTTTAAGCTGGGGTTTTGCATCTGGAGGGAATCCAATTCGTCACGAAAAGGAATAGCTTCGTTACGGTTTGCGTAAAGAAGCGTTGCATTAAGCTGCACACCTTGGGCCTTCGCTTCGACCAGCATCGACCTAATCGGCGTAATGCCGATACCTCCAGCAACGAAAAGGTAGTTTCTCGTAGGATCCTGGATAACGAAATCGCCTTCGGGGCCATCTGCCTCAATCTCATCGCCAGGCCGGAGCGCTTGAAGCTTTTCTTTGAAGCTGCTGCTATGTTCGTGATTTATGCGGGTTGTAATGCGTATTTCATTTTCCGAAGGAGCTGATGAGATCGTGAACCATCTTTCGATGCCTCTATCATCGGCATCGTGGGTAAGGACGTAGTGCATATATTGGCCTGCCACCCAGGTAAAGCCTTGTGGTGCTTGAAATGCGAATTCTTTAACGTCGCCTTCTCTGTCGGTTGTATTGGTAAGCTGTAATCTCATAGTTAAATACCTGTTTAATTGTTTTAATAATAGTCCTTATTGTATTCACGGTCAACTGCAGTTACCAACTAAAACAAGCGCCTGAAAGGCGCCTGTTTTAGAAAATTAATTTGCTTAGTTAAATAGTCCGCGAACACGTGTTACAAGTGCTTCTACAGGTGAAGGGTTGCCCTTAGCCTTGCCATTAGAAGCTACCGCGCTTACGCAGTCGCCTTGATTCTTGTAGGCTGTTTGGAATGTCTGCCAACCACCGTTTTTACAAGCTTCTTTGGTAGTTGCGGCTTCTTCTTTAAGGGCATAGTTTGCATCGTTAATATTTCCATCATGTTGTGGGTTAGTCGCTATGTACTGATTGTTTGTATCTACAACAGTTACATCTCTTGTAGTGTCGTCGACATATACCTGTAGGTACTCATTGTGGCTACTTTGACCATTGATCGTTAGCGACGATGGCTCGCTAGTGCGCTGGTCAACGTTAATACCATGCCAACCATTTCCTTCGGTTGTAATGTTATTGACAGTCACTTCGGAGCTATTGATACCAAGGCCCGATTTGTCATTGTTCTTGATATTGACATCATTTAAGACTACGCCAGTCGACTCATAGACGTTAATACCATGAAGACCTGCGCCGCCTTCGCCGTCTACGGTAAGGTTGTTGATCGTTACATTATCTGCGCCAATAACACCGATTACTGTGTTTGTGCCAGCGCCGTTGCTACCAAAGTTGTAGCCAGCCGAAATTGTGTAACCATTTCCCTCAACCATGGTATCTGCAGGGACATTGATTGGCCCTGTTGTTGTACAGTCGGCCTCTAATGACCATATTCCTGGCGTTGTATCGTCAAATTCGCATCCACTTACGGTTAGGGCGTTTGCGCTTGCAAACAAGCCTAATGAAAGCAATGTTGCTGTAGCGGCCGCCATGAGAGCTTTGCCCCAAGAAAGCGAAACGCGCTTTAACGTTAATGTTTGAGCATGTTCCATATGTACACCTCCTTTCGGACAAATCATGTCCGCTTAGACTTTCTATTATAGCTTATGCTTGCACGACATATGGCTTCTCGATGACGCGCCCTTTGCTGCTCTAGGAATATTTACTAGGCGGCTTTGCGTATTTAACAGGGGTGTATGGGCAAGTTTTACTTGCACCATTCAATATATTAAAAAGTTGTAAAGATAATAACAAAGGTTACAATTGACACTATGAAAGTTGAAATAAGAAATTCCATATTGCACAGCAAAGGTCTGTTTGCTACGGAAAAGATAAAGAAAGGTGAAGTCGTCGTTGCCTGGCAACCTAAGGTTATCACTAAAGATGAGGCTACAGAATTGCCTGAGGATGAAAGGGAGCATTATTTATACCCTGATGGCGAAAAGTTGCTGTGGATGCAGCCACCTGAGAGATATATCAACCATTCGTGCAACCCGAATACGTATGTCGTTGGCAAAAGCGATGTCGCTTCAAGAGATATTGAGGCGGGCGAAGAAATCACCTCTGACTACGTAGACTTAGAGACTGAAAACTTTATATGTAACTGTGGGGCAGCAAATTGTAAGAGTTTATCTGAGGGGTGATGTAACTTACGCTTGCATGAGGTAAGCAGAGTGCCATAATTGCTGTATGAGTATGGAGTTTGAAATCGACCAGGGAGAATATGTCGAAGTAGGCGGATACGTTGTTCATCTCCGTCCACGCATTCTCTCGCAGGTAGGTCATTTGGATCAGTATAACGATCCAAGTAGCGGTATCGCCACAGAATTCAAGCGTAGAATGAGCGATGCGCTTGCTGATGATGTCATTGCGCCAGATTTTAGTGCTGCTTACACATTAGCTGGCTTGCATAGTGAAGTTAATGAAGCGGCACCGGATGTGGTTCGGTCAAGGGTAGCAATTGAGAGAAGCATGGAATTTTACGGAGAAGAAAAAAAGCCTATCACGAAGCTATTAGAGGACGTGTCTCCTGGCGATATTGAGCATCTTGTGCCTGATGAACAATTCCTCGAAGATTTACACCGCCAAATTGATGACGGTGAGTACGAGAGAGGCCTCAATACTTTAGAAGAGATGCACGACGCTTGGCCAGCCGAGGTATTTAAATACTGCGGCATGATAGAGGAGCTAAGTAATCTCGACCTAGATTATAAAGACGACATGATACTAGAGATCATTGAGGAGATGTCGAGCATTCCCAATGAAATCACGCTCTCAGCCGATGATACAAATGCGCTGCTCCTCCTTACTCATTTTCCTGCTCGTTCAAGAAAACTTACGAGGCGTCTCCTTATTGGGCTGCATATAGCCACTAAAATTGATGAGCAGCTCGGTTCATATAAAACACAGCATGAAGATGCCATGCTGGAAAACATGAAAAAGGCATTTGTGTTAGAGAACCTACACGGGCAACAGTTGCAAATGCTAAATTTAAGCGATGACGCTCGGGCAAGACTCATTGCATATAGCGCTGAGTATACGAAAATACTTGCCGAACTGCAGGAGAGCGGCGACGCAGAGGAGGGGTCTAACTTTAAGGAGCTGTACTGGAATATTGCAACAGGTCTTGACGATCACATTGGCGATAAATTCGCGGATTATCCGTTGTCTCACTTGCAGACATCGGATATCGGTCATGTCGTGGGTGATATAACCTTTGGTGATATGTTGCAAGCATTCAGGCAAGGTATATACCATACCGAAAATGGGTTTGCCATCGGTGATATAAAAGCTGAAAAATGTGGCTTGAGCGCAGTTATCTTAGAAGATGATCCGGCTCAGCGCCGGTTGACTCAGGAAATGATAAGTACTTTTTCACCTCTTACGGTTAACGAAGAACTTGTTTTTGAAACTCCAGAAGGAATAGCGAACGACATTATAGACCGAAATGACGTAGGGTGGTTCGTGCTGGATATTCAAAATGGCGACGACCTTACCGCGGGGGTACGAGTGGCGGAGTCGGTGCTAAGACGCCGCTTGGAGATAGGTCACTCCAGGACCTACATTACCGTTCATAGTACTTCAAATGAGGCCGTAGAAGAGGCGGCTGAGTATCTTCAGAGAATCGTAGATGAAGGGATAGACTGTGAGTATAGCTTTCCGCACGCCGGGAAATCATCGTCACGTAGAGCCTCGTTGTCTATTGAGGTGAGAAGAAAAGAGTGGGGACTAAGAGAAACTACGAGAAGTGTCGGAAGGTTCTTTCGAGAAAGTTAGTATATGGGGCTGATATTCATTACTGGAAATTCGGGAGCCGGCAAGTCGGCGGTTCGCCTAGAGCTACAAAGGCGTGGCTACGATGCTTATGATACTGATGATATAAGTAATTGGTATAACAAAGAGACCGGAAGAATTACCAGACAGCCGGCCGACGATTCAGGGCGCACACATGAATGGT
>Ga0182737_1002882_pt1 | contig 13401 bp, 11 predicted proteins | sample eDN5th30CBELigOP_FD_128878 | JGI IMG/M metagenome (GOLD analysis project Ga0182737, IMG submission 128878) | Enriched Organic Plus compost microbial communities from Emeryville, California, USA - eDNA 5th pass 30_C BE-Lig OP (version 2) (version 2) ... | reverse complement strand
GGGCGTGCCGGGATAGCCGCGGCTGGCCATCACCACCGTCAGCGCCGTCTCCTGCCGCCAGCGCAAGGCCAGCCTGTCGAGCGCCCCCTCGCGCGCCGCGATCAGCGCCGCCAGCAGGTCGCTTTCCAGGCGGGGCAGCAGCACCTGCGCCTCCGGGTCGCCGAAGCGGCAATTATATTCGACCAGCTTGGGACCATCCTTGGTGATCATCAGCCCCAGGAAGATCACGCCCATGTAAGGGATGCCGCGCGCCGCCATCGCCGCCACGGTGGGCTTGATGAACGTCTCCATCGCCGCCCGTTCCAGCGCGGGCGTCAGCACCGGCGCGGGGGAATAGGCGCCCATGCCGCCGGTGTTGGGGCCGGTGTCGCCGTCGCCGACGCGCTTGTGGTCCTGCGCCCCGGCCAGCGGAATGACGTTCACGCCGTCCGACAGGGCGAAGAAGCTGGCCTCTTCGCCCTCCATGAATTCCTCCACCACGATCTCATGGCCCGAGGCGCCGAAGCCGCCCTCGAACATGAAGGCGACGGCCTTGTCTGTTTCCGACGCGCTGGCGGCGATGATCACGCCCTTGCCCGCCGCCAGGCCGTCGGCCTTGATGACGACCGGATAGCCCAGACTGTGCGCGAAGGCCTTGGCCGCGCCCGCGTCGCGAAAGCGCCGATAGGCGGCGGTGGGGATGCCGATCTCCGCGCAGAGGTCTTTCACGAATCCCTTGGAGCCTTCCAGCACCGCCGCCGCCTTGCTGGGGCCGAGCGCGCGGATGCCCGCGTCCTCGAACACGTCCCACAGCCCGCCCACCAACTGGGCGTCGGCGCCGATCACGGCGAAGTCCACGCCATTGTCCCTGGCGAATCGCGCCAGCGCCGCGAAATCGGTGGCGGGAATCGGCACGCACTCAGCCACATCCGCGATCCCGGCATTGCCGGGGGCGCAATAGAGCTTCGTCAACAGGGGGCTTTGGGCCAGCTTCCAGGCCAGGGCATGTTCCCGGCCGCCCGATCCCACCAGCAGGACCCGCATGGATGTTTCCTTTTTCGTGCCGGGGTCCTGTATCATCCCCGCGCCATGAGCGAAACACCCGCCACCAACCTGCCCGAATTCAGCGTCAGCGAGCTGTCCGGCGCCATCCGCCGCGCGGTGGAGGAGGGCTTTCCCCTGGTGCGCGTGCGGGGCGAAGTCTCGGGCCTGAAAGCCGCCACCTCCGGGCACATCTATTTCGACCTCAAGGACGAGAAGGCGGTGCTCAACGCCATCATCTGGAAGCAGACGGCACGGGCGCTGCGGCTGCGGCCCGAACAGGGCATGGACGTGGTCTGCACCGGGCGCGTCACCACCTATCCCGGCTCCTCGCGCTATCAGCTCATCGTCGAGCAGATCGAGCTGGCGGGCGCCGGCGCGCTGATGGCGATGCTGGAGGAGCGCCGCAAGCGCCTTCTGGCCGAAGGACTGTTCGAGCCTGCGCGCAAGAAGAAGCTGCCCTTCCTGCCGGAGGTGATCGGCGTCGTCACCTCGCCCACCGGCGCGGTGATCCGCGACATCATGCATCGGCTGAATGCGCGCTTCGCGCGCCGGGTGCTGCTCTGGCCGGTGGCGGTGCAGGGCGAGAAGGCAGCCGCCGAGATCGCCGCCGCCATCGCCGGATTCAACGCGCTGGACGGCACGGGCCTGCCACGCCCCGATCTGCTGATCGTGGCGCGCGGCGGCGGCAGCCTGGAAGACCTGATGGCCTTCAATGACGAGGCGGTGGTGCGCGCCGCCGCCGCCAGCACTATTCCGCTGATCTCGGCGGTGGGGCATGAAACCGATGTGACGCTGATCGACTTCGCCGCCGACATGCGCGCGCCCACGCCAACCGCCGCCGCCGAGCTGGCGGTGCCGGTGCGCGCCGAGCTTCTCGGCGCCACGCTCGACCTGGAGCGCCGCGCCCTGCGTTGCTTCACCAAGGGGATGGAGGACCGACGCCGCCACTTGTCGCAGCTCGTCCGTGTGCTGCCCAAGCCCGAGGCGCTGTTCGCGGGCCCGCGCCAACGCTTCGATACGGCGGCGGAGCGGCTGTCGGGCGCGCTGCGGCGCAATCTCGCCGCCCACCGGGCGGAGCTGGCGGAGACGGCGGCGCTGCTGCGCCCGCGCGTCGTCGCCCAGCGTTTCGCCCAGGCGCGGGAGCGGATCGCCATGCTGGAGGCGCGCGCCTTGCGGGCGTTCCGCATCCGCCAGGAAGCGTGCGCGCGCGAACTCACCGCCGCGGCGCGGGTGCTGGAGAGCATCTCCTACCGCGCCGTGCTGGCGCGCGGCTTCGCGCTGGTGCGGGGGCAGGACGGTATCTTGCGCCGCCGCGCCGGTGCGCTGACGCCGGGCGAAAGCCTCGCCCTGGTCTTCGCCGATGGCGAGGCCGCCGCGGTCGCCGCAGGAAGCAAGCCGGGCAAGCCCGCCAGGCCCAAGCCGCCCGGCGGCAATCAGGGCTCGCTTTTCTGAGGCCCGGCACGGTAGATTTCGCCCATGAACAAGATGGACCTGGAAGGCAAGGGCGGCCAAGCCAAGCTTGCCTATCATGACGGCGAATATGAAGTGCTGACGCCGGGCGCCTATGTGGTCTGCGCCGTCACCGGCACGCATATCCCGCTGGAGGCGCTGCGCTACTGGAGCGTGGACCTGCAGGAGGCTTATGCCAATCCTTCCGTCGCCCTGGCGCGGATGCAGGAAAAGGGCCTGGTGCCCGGATGACCACGCGGCGCGGCTTCGCCGCCGGGCTGGCGGCCATCGCTGCCCTGCCTGCGCGTGCGCAACTGCCGCCGCGCTTCACCGTCACCGGCGCGCTGGAGCAGGGAAGCCTGGCGCTGGGCAGCGCCCCGCCCGGCGCTTTCGTGGCGCTGGACGGGCGGCCGCTGCATGTCACGCCCGAAGGCCGTTTCACCTTCGGCTTCGGCCCCGACCAGACCGCAGCCAGCCTTGTCACGGTGCGCTATCCTGAGGGCGGCGGCGACAGCCGTTCCTTCACGCCCATGCCGCGCAAATATGACGAGCAGCGGGTGGACGGCCTGCCGCAAGCGACGGTGACGCCCAGCCCCGCCGAGGCCGCGCGCATCGCCCGCGAGGCGGAGGAGATTTTCCTCGCCCGCCTGGACGACACGCCGGGCAGCGATTTCCTGAACGGCCTGGACTGGCCCGCGCCGGGTGTGCTGTCGGGCGTCTTCGGCAGCCGGCGCATCAACAACGGCATTCCCGGCACGCCCCATTATGGCGTGGACATGGCCGCGCCCACCGGCACGCCCATCCGCGCCCCTGCCGACGCGCTGGTGCGCCTCAGCGCCGATCATTTCCTCAATGGCGGCTTCACGCTGCTGGATCACGGCCAGGGTGTCAGCACTGCCTATCTGCATCAGTCGGCGCGTTTCGTGCGCGCGGGCGAGCGGGTGCGGCGCGGGCAGGTGATCGGCGCCATCGGCGCTACCGGCCGCGCCACCGGCCCGCATCTGCACTGGGCGATGAACTGGTTCCAGGTGCGGCTCGATCCCTCGCGTTCCACCCGCGCGCCCGCGCCGCCGCCGCTCTAGCGCGACTTACCGGCGCTTCGGCCAGCGATTGTGAATCCACAGCCACTGGCCGGGATCGTCGCGCACCAGTTCCTCGATCCGCGCCGTGATCGCCGCCGTCAGGCGTGTCACATCGGCGGCCTCGTCGCCGGAAGGGGAAAAGTCCGGCCCCGGATGCACCGTGACATGGAAGCGCGCCCCCCCGGTGCGCCGGTTCACCGCGATCACGATGCGCGCGCCCAGCTTGAGGGCGAAGGCCGCCGCCGCGGGCGTGGTCATGGCATCGCGCCCGAAAAAGGGCACCGGCACGCCTTCGTCATTCTTCTGGTCCACCAGCATGTAGAGCGCCTTGCCCGCGCGCAGGGTGGAGAGCATCCGCCGCGCCGCATTCTGCTTGGCGATTTGCGTCTTGGGCCCGATCAGCCCGCGCTGGCGCGCGATATAGCGCGCCACGAAGGGATTGTTGGGCGGGCGCACCAGGGTGGCGCCCTCATAGCCCAGTTGCTGTGCCAGGATGGGCATCAACTCCCAATTGGCGAAATGGGCCGAGACGAACATCAGCCCGTTGGGGAACGATCCCGGCGCCACATTGGTGCGGAACGCATGGGTGATGCGCGGGCGCGCCCCATGCGGGGTGAACTTGGCCAGGTGCGGATATTCCGCCACCACCCGGCCCAGATTGTCCCACATCGCCTTGCGGATGGCGTCGCGCTCGGCTGCGCTCTTTTCGGGAAAGGCCGCCGCCAGGTTGGCGCGGGCGGTGCGGTCGGGCGGCAGCATCGGCCCCAAGGTGCGGCCGATCCAGCCGCCCAGCGCCGAGGCCGCATCCACCGGCAGCAGGCGGAACAGCCCCATGAAGAGGAAGAAGACGGCGGCCTCCGCGCCATAGCGCAATCTTTCGCGTCCGCTCATGCGAACGGCCTGTTCAGAATCGTATCCAGCGCGGCGGGGTCTTCGAACCGCGCCCGCACCGCCAGCGCCGTAATCCCTTCGCGCTGGGCGGGTGCGATGCGCACCAAGTCCTTCTCCGTCGTCACCAGTTGCGCGCCCAGGCGGCGCGCCCGCGCCTTGAGCCCTTCCAGGTCGGCGGCGGCATAGAAATAATGGTCGGCGAAGCTCTCGGTCTCCTCGACGAAGGCGCCCACGGCCTTAAGCGTGTCGAAGAATTTCTGCGGCCGCCCGATCCCGGCAAAGGCCATGACCTTGCGCCCGGCCAAGTCGTGCGGCAGCGGTTCCAGCCAGGCGCGCAGCACCGGGCCGCGATAGCCCGCCAGGTCGGGCGCGCCATGGCCCATCACGATCACCGCGTCGGCGCGGGCAAGACCCTGCGCCACCGGCTCGCGCAAGGGCCCGGCGGGCAGCACCAGGCGATTGCCCACGCCGCCCGCGCCATCCACCACCACCAGCGACAGGTCCTTGGCCAGGGCGAAATTCTGGTGGCCGTCATCCATCACGATGGCATCGGCCTTCTGGTCCGCCGCCAGGGCCGCGCCGATGGCGCGGTCGCGCGAGACGATCACGGGCGCGGCGCGCGCCAGAAGAAGCGGCTCGTCGCCCATCAGCCGCGCGCCGTGATGCGGCTTGACCATGGCGGGGCCGCGCTCCTTGCCGCCATAGCCGCGCGACAGGAAGATGGGATTCAGCCCCCGCGCCTTCAGCCGCTCGGCCACCGCGATGGCCACCGGCGTCTTGCCGCTGCCCCCCGCCGTCAGGTTGCCGACGCAGATGACCGGCATGGGCGCGCGATAGGGCCGCGCATGCCGCGCCTTCCAGGCGACGGACAGGCCGTAGAGCTTGCCCAAGGGCGACAGCAGCCGCGCCACCGCCCCGCGATGCCGCCAGAAATTAGGCGCGCGCATCGAGCATCTCTTTCAGAAGCGCCACGCTCTTTTCCACCGCGCCCGTGAGAGTGGCGGCACCCGCCCGCGCCGCTTCGCCCGCGCGCAGGGCGGCGGCGGGATCGGCCAGCAGCCGTCCCGCCTCGCGCGCGATGTCGGCGCTGGATTGCACGGTGCCGAAGCCCTGCGCCCCCAGCACCGCCGCGAAGGCCTCGCGGGCATTGTCGCGATGCGGCCCCGCCAGCACGGCGCAGCCCAGGGCCGCCGGCTCCAGCGGATTGTGCCCGCCAAGGGGCACCAGCGAACCGCCCAAAAAGCAGAAAGGCGCCAGGCGATAGAACAGGCCCATCTCGCCCAGCGTGTCGGCGACATAGACGGAAGTCGCGGGCGTGATCGCATCGCCCAGCGCCCGCCGCGCCGCGCCCCGCGCGCCGCACAGCATGGCGATGCTGTCCCCGCGCGCCGGATGGCGCGGGATGATGATGGTGAGCAGATCGGGGAAGCGCGCCCGCAAAAGGTCATGCGCGGGCAGGATGGTCTCATCCTCGCCCTCATGGGTTTGTGCCGCCACCAGCAGCGGGCGGCCGCCGATCATGTCCTTGAGCGTCTTGAGCGCCGTTTCGTCCGCCGCCAGCGGCGGAGCATCGGCCTTGAGGCTTCCCACCACCGTGACGTTGCGCGCATCGAGGCCGCGGAAGCGCGCGGCGATCTGCGCATCCTGCGCCAGCACCAGGTCGAAGGCGCCCAGCAGCGCCGCCGCCGTTTTGGGCGCGCGCCGCCAGTTGGCGGCGGATTTCTCCGAGATGCGGGCATTGACCAGCGCCAGCTTGACGCCGCGGGCCTTCGCCGCGCCGATCAGGTTGGGCCAGAGATCGGATTCCACGAACAGCCCGGCCAATGGTCTCCAATGATCCAGAAAGCGCTTCACCGCGCCCGGCGTGTCCAGCGGCACATATTGATGGACCGCGCCTTGCGGCAGGCGCTGCGCCAGCACGGCGGCGCTGGTGACGGTGCCGCTGGTCGCCAGCACCTGGAAACCGTCCGCCAGCAGCCGCTCGACCAAGGGCAGCGCCGCCAGGCTTTCGCCCACGCTGGCGCCGTGCAGCCAGACCAGCGCGCCGTCCGGGCGCGGCTGCGAGGCCATGCCCAGCCGCTCGCCTTTGCGGTTCACGTCTTCCTTGCCGCGCGCCGCGCGCTGCCGCAGCAGCAGGGGCGCCAGCGGCTCGGCCGCGCGCAGGGTCCACCACCAGGCTTTCAGCCCGAACGGCCGCTCCATCACGCCGCCCCGTCGAGATTGTGATGGCTGTAGAGCTCGGCATAGAGGCCGCCCTTCGCCAGAAGCTCGGCATGGGTGCCCGCCTCGACGATGCCGCCCTTGTCCAGCACATAGATGCGCGCGGCGTCGAGCACGGTGGAAAGGCGGTGCGCGATCACGATGGTGGTGCGCTCGTGCATCAGCCGCGCCAGCGCCTCCTGCACCTGCCGCTCCGAGCCGGTATCGAGCGCGCTGGTGGCCTCGTCCAGCAGCAGGATGGGCGCGTTCTTCAGCATGGCGCGGGCGATGGCGATGCGCTGGCGCTGCCCGCCCGACAGCTTGAGGCCGCCTTCGCCCACCCGCGTGTCATAGCCCTGCGGCAGCTCCAGGATGAAGTCGTGCGCGGCGGCGTCCTTCGCCGCGGCCTCGATCTCGGCGCGGCTGGCGCCGGGGCGGCCCAGCGCGATGTTGGCGGCCACGCTCTCATCGAACAGGATCGCCTCCTGCGTCACCAGCGCGATGTTCTGGCGCAAGGACGCCAGCGTCACGTCGCGGATGTCGGTGCCGTCAATGGCGATGGTGCCCGCATCCACGTCATAGAAGCGCAGCAGAAGATTGAAGATGGTGCTCTTGCCCGCGCCCGACGGGCCCACCAGCGCCACCTTGCTGCCGGGCGGGATGTCCATGTCGAGGCCCGCGATGGCGCTGTCCGCGCCCGCATGATAGGCGAAGCTGACCTGGGAGAAGCGCACCGCCCCGCCCTGGGGCGCGCGCGCCACCTTGAGCGTCCTGGCCCCCGGCGCATCCAGGATCAGCGGCCGCGCGTCGATCTGGGCGAAGATGCGGCCCGCGGCGGCGATGCCGGGCTGGGCGCTGGGCCAGAGCTGGCTCAGATTGCGCACCGGCTGCTGCGCCAGCAGCAGGGCGGTGAGGAAGCCCGCGAAAGTGTCGGCGGTCAGCCCGGCATGCAGGCTCTGCCAGCCCGCGACATAGAGCACGGCGGCGATCACCGCGCCCATGAAGATTTCGGTGGTGGGCGCCGCGGCCGCGCGCAGGCGCACGGCTTTCAGCAGCGTCCGCAGGCGCGAACTCAGGCTGGCCTGGACGCGCCCGGTGACATGCTCCTCCAGCCCATAGGCTTTGACGATGCGCCGCGCGTCCATCGCCTCGGACAGCGCCACCGACAGGTCGCCCGTCTCCTGCATGCCGCGCGTGGCGGCCCGGCGCATCGAGCCGCCCAGCCGCTCCATCGTCCAGGCGACGGCGGGGGTGGCGATCAGCGCCACCAGGCAGAGCTGCCAGTTCACCCACAGCGCATAGCCCAGATAGAGGATGAGCGACACCGCCTCCAGGAAGATCGCCGCCACGCCCAGGGTGAAGGCGTCGCGCATCAGCGTGGCGTCATAAAGGAAGCCGGAGACGAACTGGCCCGAATGCAGGCTGTTGAGGGTGGAGAGGTCGCGCCGGATCAGGCTCTTGAACATGTCGGCTTGCGCCGCCGCCACCGCCTTCTCGCCCAGCGTGTCGATCAGGGCCTTGCCTGCGAACATGCCGATGGCGCGCAGGGTGATGGTGGCGAAGGCGATCAGCGACAGGGGCAGCAGCCAGGCTTCGGCGCCCTTGTCGAAAATCTGCTTGAGCAGCAGCTTGACGAGCTGGGGCAGGAGGCCGCCCGCCGCCGCCGCCAGGAGCAGCGCCAGCACGCCCAGGGCGAACAGGTGCCACTGGCCCCGGACATAGTCGCGTAGCAGCCGCGCGACCACCTGGCCCGCGCGGAGCGGGGCGGCGGCATCGGGGGCGGGGGGCGCAGGCATCGAGGGGACCGTCTAGCACGGGCCCGCCCGGCCTTGCGAGGGCGAAAAAGCCCTGCCTGCGCAATCGTTTAGTGCTGGCCGTCGGTATCGGGGTCCATCAGGTGATGGATGTGCACCACGAAGTAGCGCATCTGGGCGTTGTCCACCGTGCTCTGGGCCTTGGCCGCCCAGGCGGCGCGCGCCGTGGCGTAGTTGGGATAGATGCCGACAATGTCGAGCTTGGAGAGGTCCTTGAACGCGACCTTGTCGGTGCTGACCAGTTCGCCGCCGAACACCAGGTGAAGCAGTTGCTTGGGCTCGTTCTTGGCCATGGCCGGTCCGCTGGGATTGCCCGCGGATTCAAACGTGTTTTGCCCGCCGCACTATCGTTCTTATTGTCGCATGCCACCGCCCTTTCCCCTTGTGGGAGAGGGCAAAGTCCGCGCGCTTGGCGCGCGGACGCGGGTGAGGGGTGTCAGACCGGCAGTCCCAGGGCATGGGCGATGCCATCCAGAACGCCATCGAAGTTCCGATTCAGATAATGATTGGGGAAGCGAATGATGCGAAAGCCGTCCTGTTCCAGGCGGCGCGTTCGCATCGCATCACGAGCGGCGCCTTCGTCGGACCGTGCTGGTCGCCATCCAGTTCGATGACGAGCTTCGTCTCGAAGCAGACAAAATCCACGACATGGGGCCGATCGGTTGCTGCCGCCAAAACTTGAAGCCATGAAAGCGGCGGCTGCGCAGGGCTTGCCAAAGCTTGCGCTCCGGCAGGGTCTGATCGCGCCGCAGTTCGCGGGCGAATGCGTGTTTCATACCCCTCACCCGTCCGCCTTCGGCGGACACCCTCTCCCACAAGGGGAGAGGGTCAATATCACGCGAATTGCTCCCACCTCCGCAAGAGAAGAGGGGCATATCACGCCAACTGCGCCAATATCTCGCCATGCAGCCGCGCGCCCGCGGCCACCAGGCTGTGCTGCACCGCCTCGGCGCTGTTGTAGACCAGTGCATGGCCTTCGCGGTCGGTGATGTGCCCGCCCGCCTCGCGCAGGATGACGTCCGCCGCCGCCAGATCCCAGTCGCGCTTGGCCGACAGGCTCACCGTGGCGTCGAAGCTGCCGTCCGCCACCAGCGCCAGGCGATAGGCGACGGAGTTGCGTGTCTCCACCCGCATCTGCGGCCAGGGCGGGCGGGTGAGCATGCCGCGGTCGCCCAGGATGGCGCAGCCGGTCAGGCCGTGGCAGGCGCTGACATGGATCGGCGCGCCGTTACAGAAGGCGCCGCCGCCCGTCCGCGCGCTGTAGAGATGATCCAGCAGGGGATTATAGACCACGCCCGCCACCGGCACGCCCGCCCGCACCACGGCGGCGCAGACGGTGAAATGGGCGCGTCCCTTCAGGAAGGCCACGGTGCCGTCGATTGGGTCCACGATGAACAGCACCTCGTGGCCAAGGCGCGTCCGGTCGTCCACGCTTTCCTCCGACAGCCAGCCATAGTCCGGCCGCGCCGCGGTGAGGGTGCGGCGCAGATAGGCGTCCACCTCCAGATCGGCTTCGGTGACGGGGCTGCCGCCCTGCTTGCTCCAGCTTTTGCAGCCTTCCTGGAAGCGCCGCCGCGCGATCTCGCCCCCGGCGCGGCAGGCCGCCTCCAGAAGCGCGAGATCGTCGGTGTCGGACAAGGTCAGGCTCCGGCCAGGGTCATCCCGTCAATACGCACGGTGGGCGCATTGGTGCCGTGGCGGAATTCCAGGTCGCTGGCCGGCACCAGGCGCGCGAACATATCCAGAAGGTTGCCCGCGATGGTGACTTCCGAGACCGGGAAGGCGATCTCGCCATTCTCGATCCAGAAGCCCGCCGCGCCGCGGCTGTAATCGCCGGTCACGGGATTGACGCCCATCCCCATCAGCTCGGTGACATAGAAGCCCTGGCGGATATCGCCGATCAGCTCCCGGGCGGTGACGCTGCCGGCTTCGAGGTAAAGGTTGGTGATGGACGGCGCGGGCGGCCCGCCGGTGCTGCGCGCTGCATGGCCGGTGGTTTCGAGCCCCAGTTGCCGGGCGCTGGCGCAGTCCAGCAGCCAGCCCGTCAGCCGGCCGTCCTCGATCAGCGCCGTGCGGCGATTGGCGACGCCTTCGCCGTCGAAAGGCTTGGAGCGCAGGCCGCGCCGCCGGTGCGGATCGTCGATCACCGAGATGCCCGGCGCGAAGACGCGCTGGCCCATCCTGTCCTTGAGGAAGGAGACGCCGCGCGCGATGGCCGCGCCGGAGATGGCGCCCGCGAAATGGCCCAGAAGCCCCGCCGCCTCGTCGGGATGGAAAACCACCGGCAGGGTTTGCGACTTCATGCTGCGGGGGTTCAGGCGCCTCACCGCCTTCTCGCCCGCGGTACGGCCGATCTCCTCGGGTGCGCGCAGGTCGCCGGCATGGCGGGCGCTGGCATGGTCATAGTCGCGCTCCATCGCGGTGCCTTCGCCCGCCAGCACGGCGACGCCGATGGCATGGCTGGTGCCGGCATAGCGGCCGAAGAATCCGTCCGTGGTGGCGAGCGCCACCGCGCTGCGCGAGAAGCTGGCGCTGCCGCCTTCGGAATTGGTCACGCCCGCCACCGCAAGGCCCGCGCCTTCCGCCGCGCGGGCGCGCTCGATCAGCGTCTCCGCGCCGGGCTCGGCCGGGTCTTCCAGGTCGAGCGCGGGGATGTCCCGCGCCAGCCGCTCCTTGGGCGCAAGGCCTGCGAACCTGTCCTCGGGCGCCAGCTTCGCCATCGCCACGGCGCGGCCGGGCAGGGCGGCGAGCGCGTCGGCCGCGAAATCGGTGGAGGAGACGATGGCGGCGCGGTTGCCGACAAAGACGCGCAGGCCCAGGTCATAGCTCTCGGCCCGCTCCACATCCTCCAGCTTGCCCAGGCGATAGGAGACGGAGGAGGAGACGCCCTCCACGAACAGCGCGTCGGCGGCGTCGGCGCCCGCCTGCTTCGCGCCCTCCAGGACGGCGGCGAGAATGGCTTGCGGGTCTTTGGGCTGGGCGATCATGCCCATCCGATGCCGGGAAATGCCGCACCGGTCAAGCGGATCAGCACGCCAGCGCCTCTATATGGCCCTGTTTTGCGTAATCGAGCAGCAGCTTGTCGCGCGTAATGAGCTTCAGGCCTTTTTCGCGTGCTGTCGCCGCAATGATCCGATCCACTGGGTCTTTGGGCGGCGTTCCCGGCAGGAATGAGGAAGAGATCAATATGTTGGGCGGCAGTTCCGCAAGAGCAACGCCTGGTACAGCCAGTAACGCCTCAAACCATGCTCTTGGTGACATTGACATCAGAAGGTGCCCGCGTGCGTTCAAAAGGCCGATTTCCCAAGCGGTCATCGGCGAAATAAACACCTGAACTTTCTCTGTCGCGGCCTTGTCCAACTCGGCAAGTGCAGCTTGAGATATGGGTTCGTCTTCTGCCAGCCAGATGGCCGCGCAGGTATCGAGCAGCAGCGGCGTCACGTATCGCCCCAATGGGGATCGGCAGGCTTGGTCAGGTCTGTGCCGCCGACCAGCCGCAAATGTCCTTTTAGTGCGCCGCGCAACGGGTGGCGGACGGCCTGCCGTTTGCCGTTCCGGGCGGCGAGATCTGCAAGGCTTTCCCTGCTTTTCGCTTGCTCCGCTTTTTGCCCGTCAGAAAGTGGCGGTTTCGGTTTCTGCCGCATGAACACAACCATGTGCTTGTCCATATCCACGGACTTGGTCAGGAACCGCGCCCGCCGCCAGACCTTGGTCATCACATTGTTGTCGGGATTGTTGCTCCACCAGGCACGCTGGCTATAGGCGGATTTCGGTAACCGGAAGCCAAGCAGGTTCTCCAGTTGGCCGAATGACAAGCGGACCTGATCGCCCTGCTGGCGTTCGAGATATTCTCCAAGGGGTGCATATTTGGACACGGTCATTCTCCAGACGGCGATACTGTATCACAGTGTTATACACTGTCAATACTCCGCGCAGTCTATTGGGCGAGATTGTGGTGCTGCGGCGCCTGGATCGGGCCGATCTGCAGGTGCGCCCCGCGTCAGGTCGAGCTGGATGGCACGGGTGAGGGGGGCGCAGGGCGTCTGCGCCGCCGCCGGAAGCGCGGCCGCGACGGCCAGGGCCGCCGCGAGGGCAGCATGACGGATGCGCATGGAAAATTCCTTCGCAAGACGCGGGGCATGCGACGCAGAGGCGGGGTCGGCGGGTCCGGCGGACGCCGGAAGGATCAGTTGGGCGCGGCGGGCCGGGGCGAGGCGGGCGTGACGTAGAGCCGCTTTTCCCCGAAGGCCATGTAGAGGTGCAGCTTGCGCAGCAGGTCCATGCCGATCACCAGTTCCGGCTTGGCCAGCGCATTCTGTACGGCGGCCGAGCGGGCGCGCGCCATGGCGACGGCGTTGCCGCCTTCGCGGAAGCCCACCGCGTTGGGGATGATGTCGAACTTGATATTCTTGAGGCCGATCGTGCCCAGCGCCAGCGTGCCGGTATGGCTCTTGCCTTCCATTCCCGGCGGCAGGCCCAGCACCTTCTCCGCCACTGCTTCCTTGATGGTAAGGCGGGTCGCGGCGGTATCAATCACGCCGGTCAGCTCCTTGCCGTCGATCATCACCGGCACGGTGACGCGGCCATTGTCGATGGTGATCGGCATCACGCCCACCACGCTGGCCTGCCAGTAAAGCACGCCGCCGGGGCAGTGATCCTGGTCGAAAAAGCGCAACTTGTCGGTGCCGAAATCCACGTCCACGTCGTAGGCCAGCATGTGATTGAGCGAGAGCCGGCCCGCCGCGCCGCCGCCGCCGAAGCCGCCGGGGGGCGAAACCGGGATCTTCACATCCTTCCCCTCCAGCTTGCCCATGGTGAAGGTGGCGGTGACGTAATTGCTGGTGGGACGGCCATCGAAGTCGAACAGCGCCACATCGCCGCCCGAGGCGATGGGCAGGTTCAGGCTCTTGGCCGTGGCCTCGCTGATCTGGGTCGCGGTCGAG
>Ga0182737_1002881_pt1 | contig 13402 bp, 8 predicted proteins | sample eDN5th30CBELigOP_FD_128878 | JGI IMG/M metagenome (GOLD analysis project Ga0182737, IMG submission 128878) | Enriched Organic Plus compost microbial communities from Emeryville, California, USA - eDNA 5th pass 30_C BE-Lig OP (version 2) (version 2) ... | reverse complement strand
GAACACGCCGAAGATCGAGAACAGCACGCCGCTCATGATCGCCGCCGGGAACAGCAGCGACTCGAACACCGCCGCCATCACGATGTAGATCATCACCAGCGCGATCAGCAGGTTGAACATCATCTGCGCGCTGGCCTCGTCCTCCTCCTGGAAGGCGCCGCCGTCGAAGGAATAGGTGTAGCCGGCCGGGAAGGACATGCCCTTGAGCGTCTCCTCCATGGCCTTGCGCGCCTCCGGCACGGTGACCTTCTCGGCCAGGTTGGCCTGCACGGTCAGCGTGGTCTGGCGGTTGGTGCGCTGGACCTGGGTGGCCGAGGGCGTCACCGCCACGTCGACCAGGGCCAGCAGTGGCACGGTGCGGCCGTCGGGCGCGCGGACCATGAACCCGGACAGGTCCTCGGTGCCGTACTCCTCGGCGCCGGCGAAGCGCACCCACACCGGCACCTCGTTCTCGCCGCGGCGGAACTCGCGCAGGGGCGCGCCGCGCAGGGCCAGGCCGACGAAGGAGGCGACCTGCTCGGCGCTGAAGCCGAACGCCGCCGCGCGCTCGCGGTCCACCCGCACCTTCAGCTCGGTGTTCTGGTCGCCGGAGTTGACCCGCACGTCGCGCAGCTCCGGGCGCCGCCCCAGGATCGGGATCAGCTCGTCGGCGATCTCGGTGAGCGTCTGGGTGGAATCGCCGACCAGCTGGAAGGACACGTTCTGCCCCGGCTGTCCGCCGCCGCCCTGCCCGCCGCCCGGGCTGCCCACGCCGATGGTCGCGCGGGCCGACTTCGGCACCTCCTTGCGGATCAGCTCGATCATCGGCTTGAGGTCGCGCACCTTGTCCGTGTCGAACTTGACCATGGTGCCGCCCCATTCCTGCTCGCTGTAGAACGAGTAGATCTGGGTGATGTGGTACTTCTCGCGGTTGGCGTCCAGGAACTGCTCGACGCGCAGGATCTCGTCGGACATCTGTTCCCTGGTGTAGGCGCCGTTCCACTGGTAGAAGAGCTGGACCTGGTCGCCTTCGCCGTTGCCGAACATGTCGAACTTGGTGAACTTGATCGGGATGAAGCTGACCAGCACCACCAGGATGATGCCCAGCACGCTCCAGCCGCGATGCTCCAGGGTCCAGCGCAGCAGGCCGGCGTAGCGGCGCTGCATGCGCGGGATCAGCCCGGACGGGTCGTGCACCATCGGCGGGGTTTTCAGCCGCGCCGAGATCATCGGGATCAGGCTGACCGCGACCAGCCACGACGCCAGCAGCGACACCGAGATGGTGATCGCGATCTGGCCCAGGTAGATGCTCAGGAAGTTGCGCTCGCCGAACAGGTTGGGCACGAACACGATGCAGTGGCACAGGGTGCCGGCCGACAATGCGATGGCCACGTGGCGGGTACCGACGATCGAGGCCAGCACCGGTTTGCCCGGGTATTTCTCCCGCTCCTGGTAGATGCTCTCCACCACCACGACGGCGTTGTCCACCAGCATGCCGATCGCCAGCAGCAGGCCCATCATGGTCAGGATGTTGAGGGTCACGCCGGCGAAGTACATGAAGCCCAGCGTCATCACGAAGCAGATCGGGATGGCCAGGGTCACCATCGCCACCGACGGCCAGTGGCGCAGGAAGAACCACAGCACGATGATCGACAGGACCAGGCCGATCGCGCCGGCCTCGGCCAGTTCCAGCAGCGAGGAGGTCACGCTCTCGCCCTGGTTGTCGATGATCTTGATCTGCACGTCGCCCAGGTGCGGCTGGGCGCGGATCGCCTCGACCTCCGCCAGGGCCTGGCTGGACACCTCGACCAGGTTGGCGTTGCGCTCCTTGAAGATGTCCAGGCCCACCGCCGGGCGTCCGTCCAGGCGCCGGCCGTAGTCCATCCGCGCCGGCTTCAGGCGCACGTCGGCGATGTCGCCCAGGCGCACGTTGTTCGGGCCGACCGGCAGGTCGCGCAGCTGCTGCAGGTCGGTCATCTCGCCCACCGGCTGCACGCGCAGGCGCTGGCCGGCGTCGCTGATGGTGCCAGCGGAGATCGAGAAGTTCACCGCCTGCAGGCGCTGGGTCAGCTCGTTGAGGCTGAGGTCGTGCGCGGTCAGCCGGTGCTGGTCGATCGCGATCTCCACCTCGTTCGGCGGCGCGCCGGATACCTGCACCCGGGCCACGCCCGGGATGCGTTCCAGGCGGCGCTTGAACTCGCGTTCGATCATGTCGTACGCGCCGGTCAGGTCGCTGTTGCTGGCCAGTCGCACCCGCAGCACCGGCATGTCCGTGGTCGAGAACTTGAACACGAAGTAGCGCTGGAGGTCGTCCGGCAGCTCGTCGCGGATCGCGTCCAGGCGCTCGCGGGCCTCGGACGCGGCGATCGCCACGTCGCGGTCCCAGTCGGCGAACTGGATGAAGATCTGCGCGCCGTCGGCCTTGGCGTTGGACTCCATGCGCTTGATGCCGGCCATGGTCGACAACGCTTCCTCGGCCGGCCGCAGCACCGTCCGCTCCACCTCTTCGGGCGTCGAACCGGTGTACGGCAGCTGCACGAAGATGAAGGGCGGCGAGACCTCCGGGAACGCCTCCAGCGGCAGCCGGAACGCGGCGATGGTGCCGATCACCAGCAGCGAGATGAAGAACATCACCGCGGTGACCGGACGCCGGATGCTGAACTCCGCGACGCTCATGCGGGCTGGCCCTCGCCATCGGCGCTGGCGGCCGCGTCGGCCACCTCGCGGGCGCGACGGCCGCGCTCGCGGTAGTACTCGTCGGCGCGGCGGTCCAGCAGGTCGTACACGACCGGGATCACCACCAGGGTCAGCAGGGTCGAGACGATCAGGCCGCCGATCACGGTGACCGCCATCGGCGAGCGCACTTCCGCGCCCGGGCTGCCGAACAGCGGGGCCAGCGCCAGCGGCAGGAAGCCGAACACCGTGCACAGCGTGGTCATCGCGATCGGGCGCAGGCGCGAACGGGCGCCCTCGACCAGGGCCTCGCGCTTGGCCACGCCGGCCTCGCGCAGCTGGTTGACCTTGTCGACGAGGATGATCGCGTTCTTGGTCACCAGGCCCACCAGCAGGATCAGGCCGATGAACACCACCACCGAGATCGCCGAGCCGGTCAGGAACAGCGCGCCGATCGCGCCGACCAGGGCCAGCGGGATGGTGAACAGGATGACGAACGGATGCAGCAGCGACTCGAACTGCGAGGCCATCACCAGGTACACCAGGAATACCGCCAGGCCGAAGGCGAACAGCAGGGAGCGCACCGATTCGGCCAGTTCCTCGCCCTGGCCGCCGATGTGCATGCCGACGCCGGCGCCGATCGGGTTCTCCGCAACCATCGCCCGCACTTCCTCGACCGCGGTGCCCAGGTCGATCCCGCGCAGGTTGGCCGAGACGATGGCCACGCGCACCTGGTCGGCGCGGTGGATCTCCGACGGACCGGTGGTGGCGACCACGTCGGCCACGGCGGACAGGGTCACCGGCCGGCTGCTGCCGGGGTTGACGATCAGCCGGCGGATGCTCTCCACCGAGGCGCGGTCGTTCTCCTGGGCGCGCACCAGCACGTCGATCTTGCGGTCGCGGAAGCTGTAGCGCGTGGCCACTTCGCCGCGCACCTTCTTCACCACCACGTCGGCGATCTGGCGCGTGGTCAGGCCCAGCGCGCCGGCGCGCTCCTGGTCGAAGCGGATCTGGATCTCGGGGAAGCCCTGCTCCACCGTCGACTTGACGTCGGCGTAGTGCGGGTTGGCGCGCAGCATCGCCGCCAGCTTCTGCCCGGCCTGCTCGATCGAGGCCAGGTCCTGGCCGCGCAGTTCCACTTCCAGCGGCGTGGACGAGCTCAGCAGCTGCGGGCGGCTGAAGTCGACCTGCGCGCCCGGCTGGCCGGCCATCGAGGCACGCAGCGCCTCGGTGGTGGCCTGCTCGACGCGGGCGTTGCCGCCGTTGGCCATGACCACGGTCAGCTTGCCGATGTTCTCGCCGCTCTCGGTGGGATTGGCGTCCAGCCGGGTGCCGCTGCCGCTGACGCCGTACAGCGCCTGGATGCCCTCGGCACTGGCGTGCTTGCGCTGCAGCTCGCGCACCAATGCGTCGGTCTGCGCCAGCGGCGTGCCCGGTGGCAGCTTCACGGTCATCTCGAAGCGGTCCTGGGCCAGCTGCGGAATCAGGTCGGCGCCCAGGTACGGCACCGCCAGCAGGGTCGCGGCGAACGCGCCGGCGGCCAGCGCCAGCACCAGCTTCGGCCGCGTCAGGGCGCCGGGCAGCAGGCGCATGTAGCCCGCCTCGGCGCGGTGGTACGGCGCCATCGCCAGGTCGCTGGCCTTGCGCATCACCGGGCCGACCACGCGGACCACGCCGCGCCACAGGCGCACCACCAGCCAGGCGGCGCCGAAGAACAGCCCGCGCACCAGCGCACCGATGCCACGCCCGGTCGCCGCTACCGGCTTCTGCCAGCGCGACTGCGGACGCCACTGCGGATGCGGCGCCTCTTCCGGGAAGGCCAGCGGCGGCCGGCCCTTCAGCGAGCTCAGCATCGGGATCAGGGTCATCGCCACGACCAGCGAGATCGCGATGGCGATGGCCACGGTCAGCGCCTGGTCGCGGAACAGCTGGCCGGCGATGCCCTGCACGAACACCAGCGGCAGGAACACGGCGATGGTGGTCAGCGTGGAGGCCACGACCGCCATGCTCACCTCGCGGGTGCCGGTGATCGCCGCCTGCAGGATGCCCAGGCCGCGTTCGCGCGCCTTGGCGATGCTTTCCAGGACCACGATCGAGTCGTCCACCACCAGGCCGGTGGCCAGCGCCAGGCCGCCCAGCGACATCACGTTCAGGCTCAGGTCCAGCTGGTCCATGAAGAAGAACGTGGTGATGATCGACACCGGCAGCGACAGGCTGATGACGAAGGTGCTCCAGCCGTCGCGCAGGAACAGGAAGATGATCAGGATCGCCAGGATGCCGCCGATGACCGCGTCCTTCTTGACGTCGGCGATGGCGTGCTCGATGAACAGCGACTGGTCGTCGATGATGGTCAGGTCGACGTCCGGCGGCACCTGCCGCTTCAGCTGCTCCAGGCGCGCCTTCAGCGCCTTGGCCGTGGCCACGGTATTGGCGTCGCCTTCCTTGTAGATCGCCAGCTCGACTGCTTCCTTGCCGGCCAGGCGGATGATCGCCTCGCGCTCCTTGTAGCCCTGGCGGACCACGGCCACGTCCTTCAGGCGCACCGGCATGCCGCCGGCGATGGCGGCGCTGTTGGACGACGAGGCGCTCTGCACCGACTGGGCCGCGGCCAGCACGCTGGCATTGCCCGAGGCGGCGGCGATCGCCGCCATCTGCTGGGCCGCCGCGGCCGCGGCGTTGTCGCCGCCGCTCTGCGTGGTCACCAGCATCTCGCGGATTTCCTCCACGGTCGCGAACTGGTTGACGGTGCGCACCAGGTAGCGCTGCGAGCCTTCCTCCAGCCGGCCGCCGGAGATGTTGATGTTCTCCTGCTGCAGGCGCTGGATGACGGTGTCGATCGGCAGGTTCAGCTGGGCCAGCTTCTGCTGGTCGATCTCGACCTGGATCTCGTCCTCGAGGCCGCCGCCGACCTTGACCGCGGCCACGCCGGCCACCGGCTCCAGGCGCTTCTTCAGGTCCTCGTCGGCGTAGCGGCGCAGCTCGGTCAGCACGCGCACGCTGTCAGCCTCGCTGGCGGTGTCGCCCTTGGCCGACAGGGCCAGGCGCAGGATCGGCTCGGTCGACGGATTGAAGCGCAGCAGCACCGGGGCCTTGGCCTCCAGCGGCAGCGACAGCACTTCCATCTTGTCGCGGACTTCCAGGCTGGCCTGGTCCATGTCCGTGCCCCAGGCGAACTCCAGCACCACGTCGCTCTGGCCGGTGCGCGACACCGACTTGAGCTTGCGCAGGTTCTTCACCACGCCGACGGCTTCCTCCACCGGCTCGGTGATCAGGGTCTCGATCTCCGACGGCGCCGCCCCCGTGTACTCGGTGCGCACGGTCAGGGTCGGATAGCTCAGGTCCGGCAGCAGGTTGACCTTGAGGCTGCCCAGCGAGATCAGGCCGAACAGCACCATGGTCACGGTGATCATGGCAATGGTCACGCGGCGGCGGGTGGAGAATTCCACCAGGCCGCCGCCCAGCCGGCCCGCGCCGGTCTCGTGCGGTCCGTGAACGGGGGCGCTCACTGGCCGGCACCCGTGGCCGCGGCGCCGGTACCGGCAACCGCCTTGTCGGCCTGCTTGCCGTTGGCGGCGGTGATCACCTGCACCGCGCTACCCTCGCGCAGCGCGACCTTGCCGGCGGTGACCACCTGCTCGCCCGGCTTGATGCCTTCGCGGACCTCGATCCACTCGCCATCGACGTAGCCGACCTTCACCGGCACGCGCGAGGCCTTGCCGTCGCGGACCACGAACATCGCCGGGTCGCCGTCGTCCAGCAGGGCCACGCGCGGCACCACCAGCGCGTCCGGGCGCTGGTCGTAGTCGATGCGGATGCGGCCGAACATGCCCGGCTGCAGCGCGCCGCCGCCGTCGAAGGCGGCGATCACGCGGAAGGTGCCGCTGCCGGAGTCCACCACCGGCGCGACGCGGTCGACCACGCCCTTGAACGCGCGGCCCGGCAGCGCGTCGACCTGCATCAGCACCGGCAGGCCGGCCTTCATCGTCGCCAGTTCGCGCTCGGGCACGTTGAGCGTGGCCTCCAGGCGCGAGTCGTCGACGATGCGCAGGATCGGGGTGTTGATCTGCACGAAGTTGCCCGGCTTGATCGAGCGCGAGGCGACCACGCCGGAGATCGGCGCTTCCACCGTGGTGTACGACAGCTCGAGCCGGGTCATGTTGTAGGTGGCGCGGGCGTTCTCCAGGTCGTAGCGCATCTGGTCGACCTCGCCGGCGCTGATCAGCTGCTGGGCGACCAGCTGCTGGGCGCGCTTGTAGTTGTTCTCCAGCTTGCGCATCTGCGCCTCGGCCTGGGCCACGCTCAGGCGGGCGCGGTCCGGATCCAGGCGCAGCAGCGGCTGCCCGGCCTTGACCTGCTGCCCTTCCTCGACCAGCACGGCCAGGGCGACGCCCGAGGTCTTGGCGACGACCTGCGACTCGGCCAGCGGCTCCAGTGCCGCCGTGCCGGTGTAGCTGGCGGCGATCGGCCGGCGCGCGGCCTCGACCACCTCGACCGGAATGGCCTCCACCTCGGACGGCTTGGTCTGGGCCTGGGCCTCGGCCGGGCCGGCCCCGCCCTTGCAGGCGGCCAGGGTGGTGGCGATGACAAGTGCGAGGGCGGCGGTGCGCAGTCCGTTGCGCAGGTACGCGGAGTGGCGGCTGGCCATGACGGTATCCGTTGGGTGGTCTGGGGGGCCCGGGGTGGGCACGTGATCAGGTGTTGTATGCAAGTAGATCACCCGGACGGCTGGGCGCCATGCGCCGAAGGTCATGGTCTCTCCCGTCGGCCGGCCGGACCCCGGCATTGATCGCGCTCATGGACAGAAGTTTCCGGTTGCGCTAGCGCGTGGCTATACTGCGGCGACCTCGCGGCCGGCCCCATTCAGCCGGCCGTCCACCTTCCGCGACCGACCCCGGACCACCGAATGATGCGCCCGCTGCCGCTAGCCGCCTGCCTTGCCCTGGTCTCCGTACTGACGTTCTCCGCCACCGCACAGGAGGCTGCCCCGGCAGCCGAAGCGCCGGCCACCGAGGCCGCCCCCGCCGCCGAAACCGCCCCGGCCCCCGCCGCCACCGGCAACCCCGAGGCCGGCCGCCAGCTGGCCTACACCTGCCAGGGCTGCCACGGCATCACCGGTTACAAGAACGCGTATCCCAGCTACAAGGTGCCGAAGATCGGCGGCCAGTCGGCCGAATACCTGGCCCAGGCCCTGCACGAGTACCAGGAGGGCAAGCGCAAGCACCCGACGATGCGCGCCCAGGCCGAGAGTTTCTCGGACCAGGACATCGCCGACCTCGCCGCCTACCTGTCCACCCTCAAGTAAGAGCAGCCGCCACCCATGCCGAACGCCGTCACCGCTTCGCGTCTAGCCATCGCCCTGACCGCCGCCCTGGTGCTGGCGGCCTGCTCCGGACAGCAGGGTTCCCATTCCACCGAGGGCGAAGGCCACGCCCAGGCCAGTTCCTCGGCCGGCCTGCCCGACGGCCGCATCGCGGTCGGCGAGAAGCTGGCCAACGCCAAGGGCCAGGCCACCGGCCAGAGCTGCGTGGACTGCCATGGCGCCGAGGGCAATGCCCCGATCGACGCCAGCTACCCGAAGCTGGGCGGCCAGTACGCCGACTACATTGCCCACGCGCTGCAGCAGTACCGCGCCGGCGACCGCCAGCACGCGCTGATGACCCCGCAGGCCACCGGCCTGGGCGACCAGGACATCGCCGACCTGGCCGCGTACTTCGGCTCGCGCCCCTCGCAGCTGCGCGACCTGGCCGGCGCCCAGTAAGGCCCCGTCCAACGACGCGACACCCCGGAGGCCCGCGCAAGCGGGCCCCCGCTTTTCCGCGATCACGGAACTGCGGCGCCCGGCCGGGGCACAATGCGGCATGGCCACGCCCCGCCCCGCCGCCAAGCCGCGCCGCGAGCGCAGCACCCCCAGCCTGCGCGAGCGCTTCGACGCGATGCGCAACCTGCCGCCGTTCCTGCGCCAGATCTGGCAGACCAGCCCCGGCCTGACCCTGGCCAGCCTCGGCCTGCGCCTGCTGCGCGCGCTGATGCCGGTGGTCTCGCTGTACATCGGCAAGCTGATCATCGACGAGGCGATCCGGGTGGTCGGCCTGGGCCTGTCCTTCGACGGCCTCGGCGACGCCCTGCGCAGCGGCGCCCTCGACCACCTGCTGTGGCTGCTGGGCGTGGAACTGGCGCTGGCCGTGGCCTCGGACTTCCTCGGCCGGATGGTCAGCTACGCCGACGGCCTGCTCTCGGAGCTGTTCACCAACGCCAGCAGCATCCGCCTGATGGAGCATGCGGCGACCCTGGACCTGGAGGACTTCGAGGACCCGGACCTGCAGGACCGGCTGGACCGCGCCCGGCGCCTGACCATGAGCCGGATGAACCTGATGAGCCAGCTGTTCGGCCAGGTCCAGGACGCGGTCACCGTCATCGCCTTCGCCATCGGCCTGCTCGTCTACGCGCCGTGGCTGATCCTGCTGCTGGCGGTCGCGCTGGTCCCGGCTTTCGTCGGCGAGGCCCACTTCAACGCGCTGGGCTATTCGCTCAACTACCAGTGGACCCCGGAGCGGCGCCAGCTGGAATACCTGCGCCAGACCGGCGCCAGCGTCGAGACCGCCAAGGAGGTGAAGATCTTCAACCTCCACCGCTTCCTGATCGACCGCTACCGGACCCTGGCGCAGAAGTTCTACCTGGCCAACCGCGCGCTGGCGCGCAAGCGCGCCCTGTGGGGCACCCTGCTGGCCGCGCTGGGCACGCTGGGCTACTACGTGGCCTACGCCTACATCGCCTGGCGCACCGTGCGCGGCGACTTCAGCATCGGCGACCTGACCTTCCTGGCCGGCAGCTTCCGCCGCCTGCGCCAGCTGCTGGAAGGCCTGCTGGTCGGCTTCTCCCAGGTCGCCGGGCAGGCCCTGTACCTGGACGACCTGTACTCGTTCTTCGAGATCGAGCCGGAGATCGCCTCGCGCCCGGATGCGGTGCCCGTGCCGCGGCCGATCGGACGCGGTTTCGTCTTCGAGAACGTCGGCTTCCGCTACCCCGGCGCGGAGCACTGGGCGCTGCGCGGGCTGGAATTCGAGCTTCGCGCCGGCGAGGTGCTGGCCCTCGTCGGCGAGAACGGCGCCGGCAAGACCACCCTGGTCAAGCTGCTGGCGCGCCTGTACGACCCGGACGAGGGCCGGATCCTGCTCGACGGCCGCGACCTGCGCGACTACGACCTGGACGACCTGCGCGCCAACATCGGGGTGATCTTCCAGGACTTCGTCCGCTACCACCTCACCGCCGGCGAGAACATCGGCGTGGGCCGGATCGAGGCGATGGACGACATCGGGCGGATCCGCGCCGCCGCCCACCGGGCCATGGCCGACGAGGTCATCGAGCCGCTGCCGGAAGGCTACGACCAGCTGGTCGGGCGCCGCTTCAAGACCGGCGTGGACCTGTCCGGCGGGCAGTGGCAGAAGATCGCCATCGCCCGCGCCTACATGCGCGACGCCCAGGTCATGATCCTCGACGAGCCGACCGCGGCGCTGGACGCGCGCAGCGAGTTCGAGGTCTTCCAGCGCTTCAAGGAGCTGTCGCACGACCGCACCGCGGTGCTGATCTCGCACCGCTTCTCCAGCGTGCGCATGGCCGACCGGATCCTGGTGCTGGCCGGCGGCAAGGTCGAGGCGTCCGGCACCCATGCCGAACTGATGGCGCAGGGCGGCCGCTACGCGGAATTGTTCGAGCTGCAGGCGGCCGGCTATCGTTGAGGCTTCCGCGCCCAACGACAGGATGCCGCCATGCGCCGGCCGATTACCGCCAGCCTCACCCTCGCCCTTGCCCTGCCCTTCGTCCTGGCCGCCTGCCAGCCGCCGCAGGAGCCGGCCGCCTCCACGCCCGCGCCGGCCAGCGAACCGGCGCGCAACGTGGCCAGCGAACAGGGCCAGGCCAGCCTCACCATCATCGCCCGCGGCCTGTCGCATCCGTGGGCGGTGGCGCCGCTGCCGGACGGCGGCTTCCTGGTCACCGAGCGCGGCGGCAGCCTGCGCCGCATCGGCGCCGACGGCAGCATCTCCGCGCCGCTGGCCGGCGTGCCGCAAGTCTCCGCCCGCGGCCAGGGCGGCCTGCTCGACGTGGCCCTGGCGCCGGACTTCGCCAGCAGCCGGCGCATCTACCTCAGCTATGCCGAACCGGGCGAAGGCGGCCTGTCCGGCACGGCCGCGGCCTACGCCACCCTGGGCGACGACCGCCTCGAAGGCCTGACCGTCATCTACCGCCAGGAACCCAAGCTCAACACCGAGAACCACTATGGTTCGCGCTTCGCCTTCGACGGCAAGGGCCACGTCTTCATCAGCCAGGGCGAGCGCACCCTGAAGATGATGTCGCAGGAGCTGGACAAGCTGCAGGGCAAGCTGGTGCGCCTGGACCTCGACGGCAACGTGCCGGACGACAACCCCTTCGTCGGCCAGGCCGGCGCCCGCCCGGAAATCTGGAGCTACGGCCACCGCAACTCGCAGGGCCTGGCCTTCGACCCGCGCACCGGCAAGCTGTGGGAAAGCGAGCACGGCCCGCGCGGCGGCGACGAGATCAACCTGCCGAAGCCCGGCCGCAACTACGGCTGGCCGGTCATCACCCATGGCATCGACTACTCCGGCAAGCCGATCGCCGAGGCCGTCGGCAAGGAGAAGGACGGCATGGAGCAGCCGCACTTCGTCTTCGAGGTCTCGCCGGGCCTGTCGGGCATGGCGTTCTACACCGGCCGCCCGGGCAAGCCATGGAACGACAGCCTGTTCCTGGGCTCGCTGGCCCAGCGCAACCTGATCCGCCTGCAGCTGGATGGCGACCGGGTGGTCGGCGAGGAACGCCTGCTCGGCGTCCTGGGCGAGCGCATCCGCGACGTCCGCCTGGGCCCGGACGGCAACCTCTACCTGGTGACCGACGAGGACGACGGCAAGCTGCTGAGGCTGGCGCCGCCGCAGGGCTGAGGCAGGCCTGGACGGTGCCGGCCGGGCCCGGCACTGATCCTGCTCAAGGCCGGTTGGGGACGGTCGGCTACAATAACGGGGATAAGTCCAACCCGACCTCCCCCGATGTCCTCTGCCTACGGCACCGAGACGGTGCTCGACGTCCGTCACTGGACCGACGCCTACTTCAGCTTCACCACCACCCGCGACGACGGATTCCGCTTCGAGAACGGCCAGTTCGTGATGATCGGCCTGCCGACCGAGACCGGCCGGCCGATCATGCGCGCCTACTCCATCGCCAGTGCCAACTGGGAGGAGCAGCTGGAGTTCTTCTCGATCAAGGTCCAGGACGGCCCGCTGACCTCGCGCCTGCAGCACATCAAGCCCGGCGACAGCATCCTGATCGGCCGCAAGCCCACCGGCACCCTGCTGATCTCCGACCTGCACCCGGGGCGCAACCTGTACCTGCTGGGCACCGGCACCGGCCTGGCGCCGTGGCTGTCGGTGATCAAGGACCCGGAGACCTACGAGCGCTTCGAGCGCGTGGTCCTGTGCCATGGCGTGCGCCACGTCGAGGACCTCGCCTACCGCGACTACTTCGAGAAGGAACTGCCGCAGCACGAGTTCCTCGGCGAGATCATCCGCGAGAAGCTGCTGTACTACCCGGCGGTGTCGCGCGAGGACTTCCCGAACCGCGGCCGCCTCACCGACCTGATGGCCAGCGGCGCGATGATGCGCACGCTCGGCATCGAGGACCTGGACCCGAAGCACGACCGCGCGATGATCTGCGGCAGCCCGCAGATGCTGGCCGACTTCCGCGCCCTGCTCGACAGCCGCGGCTTCACCGCCTCGCCGCGCATCGGCAGCGCCGGCGAGTACGTGTTCGAGCGCGCCTTCGTCGAGAAGTGACGTTCCGCCGCCCCGGGGCGCCGTGCTAGCGTGCTCCCCGACGGGGAACGGGGAGCACGAAGATGCCGATGCGATGGCTGCTGCTGGCCGGCCTGGCCATGTCGACCTGCCTGGGCGCGAAGGAGCTGCCGCCACCGCCTGGCGTCGGCGAGATCCCGCCGCAACTGCTGGGCAAGACCCGCGAAGGCCGCCCGGTCGACCTGGGCGACTACCGCGGCAAGGTCACCATCGTCACCTTCTGGGCGTCCTGGTGCGGCCCCTGCCGCAAGGAACTGCCGGTGCTGGCGCGTTTCCAGGACGTGGTCGGCCGGGACGCGCTGGAAGTGGTCGCGGTCAACTTCAAGGAGCCGCGCAGCGACTTCGTCGCGCTGGTGCGCGCCAACAAGGGCATGGACCTGACCTTCGTCCACGATGCCGATGGAGCGACCAGCGACCTGTACGGCGTCCGCGCGATCCCGCACATGTTCATCCTCGACCACGACGGCACGGTGGCCTACGTTCACCGTGGCTATTCGGAGAACGCCCTTCCCGGGATCATCGACGAGATCCTGTCGCTGCTGCCGGACGAGGTGAAGAACCGGCCCCCGGCCTCGGCGGCGAAGCGCTAGCCGGCCTTCAGCGCCCGCTCGATCGGGTGGGCCAGCGATTCCGGCCGGTCGCGCGGCGCATGCCGCGACAGCACCTTGCCGTCGCGCCCGAGCAGGAACTTGGTGAAGTTCCACTTGATCCTGGCGGTGCCCAGCAACCCGCGCTTCTGCTGCTGAAGCCACTGCCACAGCGGATGCGCGCCGGGCCCGTTGACATCGATCTTGGCGAACATCGGGAAGGTCACGCCGAAATTGAGCGCGCAGAAGTCGCGGATCACCGCCTCGTCGCCCGGTTCCTGGTGGCCGAACTGGTCGCAGGGAAAG
>Ga0182737_1002877_pt1 | contig 13422 bp, 20 predicted proteins | sample eDN5th30CBELigOP_FD_128878 | JGI IMG/M metagenome (GOLD analysis project Ga0182737, IMG submission 128878) | Enriched Organic Plus compost microbial communities from Emeryville, California, USA - eDNA 5th pass 30_C BE-Lig OP (version 2) (version 2) ... | reverse complement strand
TTGCACTCTGCTAAAAAATAGACTAAATAACTATTCAAATGCCCTTGTAACCCTCTTCGCTACGAACGAAGACAAAGGTAACTGGATGGAAGATGCAGGTTCGAATCCTGTCAAGGGCTCCATGAATTTGCACGTTGGTCCAGATGGTGAGGGCTCCGGCTGATAACCGGATGATAGTAGGTTCGATTCCTATAGCGTGCACCAAAACAATTTGAGGTTGTTATGAGTGACTTGAAGCTATTGATGTTCTTGGTACTGATAGTCTCTATGGTTTCTTGCTCTAAACTGAGCAATATTAGAGATAAACTTGATCAGATCAACGATTCAATGCAGCAAGAGAGTGTTAGTTCTAAATAAGTTATGGGCCTTTAGTGATAATGGGAGCACTCCTGTTTTGCAAGCAGGGAGAGACGGATCGTAACCGTCAAGGTCCACCAAAATACAAATTATTTCTACTTCTTTTATTATTCCATCTTCCATCATTATTAAGAAAGTGATCTTCCTCATGACATGTTGGGCAAAGAAGCTTTAAGTTGTCAATAGTGTTATTAGTCCGATCTCGATCTATGTGATGCACTTGTAAAATTTCTGGATGTTTATTGTAGCCACATTCTTCACATTTTAATTCTTCTACTTTTTGTAGTTTTAATCTACGATATGTGACTCCAATATCTCCGTAGTGAGCAGGACGCATTTCAGAAAATTTTTCTCCACTTGTAAGTTGGAGTGCAAGATCTTTACATTCTCTAGAGCAGAAAAGCATTCCACTTTTTGTCTGTTTCTTACGATATTCATTAGCAAAAAACATGTTACTGCAATAAGCACATTTAATATTCGGTGATTTGTCTGCTTTAGGGCGTTTGTTAGTGTTATAAGTGGATGAACAACTTCTGCTACAAAATTTTCCATATCCTCGCTTAACATATGTGGTTGTCGTTATAAATAACTTGTTGCAATTAAGACAATTTTGTTCTATATTAGGCAATGTGGAGTGTCCTTTCGTCGCATTTATTTAGGCACGCTCCACCAAATTTGGGACCTTCGCCAAGTGGAAAGGCATCTGTTTTACACGCAGACATGCACTGGTTCGATTCCAGTAGGTCCTACCAAGTCAGGGGTGAGTCAAGGCGACAATTCTTCTCGAAGTCCCTAGAGAGGAGAATTAGGTAAAGGGAGTTTAGGGGCTCCTGGTGCAAATCCACCTTCATCCCGTTCAATTATTCCGGAGTCTGCTAATAGGTAGGCGATCACGCTCTGAACGTGGGAAATATAGGTTCGAATCCTATCTCCGGATCCAATTTTAGAGGTTCTGATGTCTATAGGAAAACATAAGCAGATTCTTACTACAGATGAAAAACAGATCATCAGAACTGCTATTATCCGTGCTATTGAAGGAATCAGTCTGGAGGAATTCAAAAAGACTTCCTTCTTCATGAGGAATATGGAGAGTGGGCAGGACGGTAATGCAGCGGTTTAATTTACATAAATAGATGTATGTTAAACTGTATATACTGTACTAAAGAGTGCAAAAATAATAACTCTTTAAGGAATCATCAGAGACTATGTAAGTATAATCCTGATCGCCAAAAATCCAATATTGAACTATTTAAAGCTAAAAATAATATCCCGTGGAATAAAGATAAGAAAGGTGCCCAAAAAGCTTGGAATAGAGGTAAGACAGGAACGTTTAAAGGTAAGGCTCATTCTCCTCAAACAAGAGCCAAAATGTCTGCATCTAGAAATAAATTATATACAGACGGGTGGGAGTGTGTAGCTGGAAGATGTAAGAAATACAACTATGAATCTCCAGTAGCAGGTAAGATAAAAGTTGATGGGTCGTGGGAGTTGATTTTTTGTAGGTTTGCAGATGCGAACAATCTAAAATGGGAAAGAAATAAAAAGAGATTTCCATATACGAAGCCAGATGGAAAAGCAGCCACGTATCAACCAGATTTTTATGTACACAACTGGAAGAGTTACGTGGAAGTAAAAGGTTATGAGACAGGCTTAGACAAAGCTAAGTGGTCCCAATTTCCAGAAAGATTAATAATATACAGAAAAAAAGAAATTGGAGAGTTGGACGAGTGGCTTAAGTCAACAGTTTGCTAAACTGTCATAGGAAGAAATTTCTATCGTGGGTTCGACTCCCACACTCTCCGCCATTGATTTCCGTCTGACTAGAATATATAAATAACAGATGGCAAAAGGTTTCAAAAATTTCCTAAAATCAGTCGCTGATAAGAATCGTGCAAAGGTTGAGTATAGAAAAGTAGCTCAGCCTAAAGCTACTGATATTCTTAAACAGATCCAGCAACTAGATAGTAAGAGATTCTATCCAGGTTCAATTCGCTCAAAACCACTAGATAGCCGCAAAAAAGAACATAAAGAGTATTACAGTGAACATGCTCGTCAAATACAATTTCACTATGCTTGGTTTGACGACAAACAAGTTGCGATAAACTTTGCAGAAACAATAATAAGACAGTTAAAAGAAGCTGGAACTAACTATAGCTTAGTAGCTTCTACCAGAACATCTACTATTATGAGAAGAATTTCTCACGGTCGTAAAGTTGAAGTGAGACAATATTCACCAATTATCATAGTGTATTAGAAATGTCTCTAAAACATTTTTTGAAATTAGAAGCCGATAAAGAGCGGCATAAGATCCCGTATCTGCAAGAGCGGCTTGTTGATGTAAAGTATGATCAAAACAGAAAATACTACATTAAATTTATTCCAAAATGGTATGATGCTGTTGACAGCGAATGGGGTATCGTTTGTACGGAAAGAGATGCTGATAAAATCTACACAATGATATTAGACTGTTCAATATTCGACGAAACATTTGTAAAATACACAGATAAGCGATATTATAAACTTCCAGCACTGATGGTGGCTTGTAATAGTGAGATATCTGATTATATTATGAATGTAGAACTAGCTGTAATTCGTGGTTTTACAGTTCATGAACAAGATATTTGTTCAACGGTCAACCCCGGTCTTACAATTATCCGTTCGAATTTCAAAAAATTTGGTTATAGGTTAGAAGATTATGACAGACCAACTTTCTCTCGATTTAAACGACGATATCCAGAAGTATACGACTATCGTCAAGAAGTGGCGGCAGGAAACCCTACATTCTAGCACCGAACCATACGTTTTCACCAAAAAGATAAAAGATGACGAGTGGGTGTACTATCTCGGCACTCGCACCTTCCACTACGATACTGATTATACTTTCGATTATAAAATCAGTTGGGAAGTAGCAAAACATCTTGTTATGAATGAAGGTGTTAATGAATTATACGATTATGTTCGTAGGCGTGTTGATGAAGAGAAAAAACAGATTCGACAAAACTATCTAGAAGCCGTTCTTGCACATTCAAATCGCCAGCCGCTTCGTTGTGATGATTGTGGTCGTTTTATTGCGCTAGAGGATTTTAATCAAGGCGCTATTCGTCGACTCATAACACCGGATTCTCATTATTCCAGAGAAACTTACATAACAAAATGTCTTAAGCACTCCTAATGAAAAAGAAATATTACGCCGGAATAGGTTCTAGGCAAACTCCTGAACCTGTATGCAATTATATGGTGTTGATAGCACATAAACTATCTCTTGCTGGTTATATTTTAAGATCTGGCGGTGCTGATGGTGCAGACAAAGCTTTTGAAATTGGTGCTGATAAGGATAAGAAAGAGATTTTCCTTCCATGGAAAGGGTTTAACAACAACCCTTCACCTCTTTATCACTTAACCGATGAAGCTACAGAACTGGCTAGAAAATATCATCCAAAGTGGAAAAATCTTACACCAAGTGCAAGATCTTTTCATACTCGTAACTGTTATCAAATACTAGGTTATGATTTGAAGACACCTGTTGATTTTGTGATTTGCTGGACAGCAGACGGAAAAGCATCAGGCGGTACCGGTCAAGCTATTAGAATTGCTACTGCATATAGCATCCCAGTCTACAATCTGTTTAATCCTGCAGAGAAACTTCTATTGAAAGAATTTTTGAAAGGTCTACATAATAACTAAGTTTCATTTACAACTCATTGTCGGATTTAAAAACGGTGATGTGCAGGAATGGTATATTCCTGCAAAAGATTCAGATACCAGTGACAAAAGCTAAGGAAGAGATAAAACAAAGCATAGTAAAGTTAAATGAAGAAATTATCTCACCTTTTTATCTGGGCAAAATCGATAAAGCAGTTTTATCCTTTTTCACAGAAGATTCGAATATAGTCATTAATATTACAGAAACAACATTCATTACTATGAAATTGGCAATTTTCTAATGGTTAACTGGATAGTAGACACGCAGATTTTAGAAGGTCGTCATGTAATCGACGATTTGCTCCCGGCTATTACTAGTTCGGGAGCAAATCTTTATACAACGAAATATATTCCATTTTCTGATGATATAGATTTCGGCCCTGAAGCTTTTCAAACTCAACCAACAATTCTATACGGTACAATTGGGTTTGTTAAACGTTGTAAGATCCCTTATATTCCTGGTGCATATGGTTTTACAGATCAAATGAACTGTAACCATTATTATGCTCATATTCCGAACGAATGGCTTCTGAATTCTGACTTCGTTATTCTTCCATTTAATGTGATTAAGAACGACGTCAATAGAGTGTTTGAACTCTTTGAAAAAGATCAATTTTTCATAAGGCCAATATCGGGATACAAAACGTTCACAGGCTTTGTGGTTACATCTGAAAATTATAAACATGAGTTTAATGCTTCTCAACAGACCACATCAGTTATGCCAGATACACTATGTCTCGTTGCTTCTGCAAAACATCTCAAGGGAGAATTTAGATTTGTAATCGGTGCAGGAGAAGTTATAGACGGATCAGAATATCGCTGGGATAATAAACTCGATATTCGACATGACTATCCTAGTGAAGCATGGGAGATGGCTAACAAGATGGCAAAATTCTCGTGGCAACCTGATAGCGTCTACACGTGCGATATTGCAATTTCTGAGAATGGAGCTAAGATAGTTGAGATTAACGCATTCGCATGTTCAGGATTATATGCATGTGATAAAAAACTAGTCGTTAATCGAATTAACGAGATAGCTGAAAAGGAATGGCGAGATGGCTGATCGCGCTTTAAACGTGATTAACTACGGTGCATTGATTTCTGGTTTGTGGTGTGTATTTTGTGCGATAGTTGCTTCAATTATTCACATCCCACCACATCCGATGTACTTCTATATCACGTTTGGCCCACTTATGATTTTCTCAGCTTTTTCTATTCTAACAATGGTACGAGATTATATCCGAGATAGAAAATAATTTTTCAGTTGCTTTCCATCTCATCTGAATATATAAATAACTTGTTACGTTGAAAGTAACAGAAAGACTGATCGGACGCGGGTGCAAATCCCGCCGCCTCCACCATAACTGTATCTAGGCATCCCTCAAGTAATTAGATAAGTCGAGGGACTAACTATCTAAGACCTTCCAGATACAGTTATGATGGGGGCGAATTAGGAATCGACGACAGGGCGAGTATGAAGCTGGAGTAACCGGTGAGCTACACCGTAATCGTGCAAAACCAAATGGGTGCAAACGATAACGTACCTTTCGCAGTGGCTGCTTAATTAGCCACACGGAGCTTTGGCAGGTGTGCTTGGCAACAGAAACACCTGCCATTTCCCCTCTAATCGATAAATATATAATGAGATCGCTATTATTAGCATTATTTTTATTGTTTTCTTTCCCTTGCTTTGCAGAAAAAGTTGATGTAGAGCTTGTGTTGATTGTTGATAATTCTTCTTCGATTTCCAGTGAAGAGATTATCGATCAAAGAGAGTCAATAAGAAATGCTTTAAGATCTCCAAATGTAATCACTACCATTCAAAGCAATCATCATCAAAAGATTGCAATATCTCTTATCGAATTCGGTGAAGACACAAAGATTTCTATTCCTTGGTCTATTGTGAAGTCACGAAGTGATCTGGTAGATTTCACGAACAAATTTCCTGACATCGAAGAACGTCTTATAGGCTCTACCTACACAGGTGGAGCTTTCCGTCTTGCTTTCCAGCAAATCTATTTTAACGAAATTGAATCAACTACACAGGCTATCATCTTAATTACAGATGGTAAAGCCAACGATCTCAATTTGTTGATGGATCAAATCGAAACTTTTAAATCTCCCTCTTTAGTGATCAGTGCACTTTATATTCAGGATAAAACAGTCTCAACAGGAGACTTGATTTCTCACATTACCCAGTTTATCTTATTCGGATATAAGAAGAAGTTGCTGGAGTTTAATTATGTGGACATTGAGAAACTTCTCGTGCATACCCTTCAATTCGAGGTGTTCTAAGATACCTTTACTGTTGTTTTTTGCAGCATTTTTCTTTATATTGTGCTGTGTAATATCATTTTAGAAATGAGAAAGGTTCGTTATGAGTGAATTCACAGTTGATAAAAGCAGCTGGCATTATCGTTGGATTGCTTTTGTGTACAGCATGGGCAATATGTACGGTTATGGAGGTTACAAAGCAGGGCACTGGGATAGTTATGTAGAATTCTATGAAGCAAACTGTATCGGTCGCCCATATAATTTCTGCATGTACTGGCGTCATGTTCTTCTTTATCCTGCGATTCGGATTCTCTTTAGTATTGCAATGTATGGTGCTGGCCTTAGGATTGCTTGGTTGCTCTTACCAAGTTTAGCAGCAGGGTTAGCAGATTTTATATTGTTCGTCGTATTAGGTGTGTTAGCTCTCGTTATTTTTAGTGCTGCAATATTTGGTGTGAGTGCATTGTCTAAAAAGACAAAACAAAAAGCACAGAATGTAATCCACGGCGAAAACTTTATCGGGCAGCTGTACAAGAGCTATAAAAATAAGTATTGTCCCAACATTCTCTATAAGGAGACTTCAAAATGATCACAAATGTGTTGCATTTCTTTGGTTGGGTAATTTTCTCGATAGTGTCAAAACTCGTATTTGCATTTCTCATGATCGTTATAGCTTTTATCGCTATCATCGGCTCAGATTTCGAGAGTAATGATGTCTTTAAGCTTAAACTCCAAGATGAGTGTAAAGTAGAAAAGCAGTTGGGAGAGTACAAATACGAGATTATTTGCACACCTAGCTAAATATTATGATAGAAAGTGAGTGTGTAATATGGAAAGAACTTTTAATATTCAAGAACTTGAAACATTTCTTCAAGCCCAATCAGATGCTACAAAAATCTACATCGGCGGTGATTCTGAGAAGATCAAGTACCACGGTCAGTGGTACGCTGACTATGCAACAGTTGTAGTTGTACATATAGATGGTTGTAAGGGTTGTCGTATCTTTGGTGAGATTTCTCGTGAGAGAGTTTATGATCAGAAGAAAGATCGCCCTGTAATGCGTCTGATGACTGAAGTTCAGAAGATTTCTGAGATGTATCTCCGTATCGCACATCTCTTGGATCGATTCGAAGTTCAGATCCATCTCGACCTTAACGCTAAGAAGATTCATGCTTCTAACGTTGTTGTGCAGCAAGCTATCGGTTACATTAAGGGTGTCTGTAATATTCAGCCTCAGATTAAGCCGGATGCTTGGTCTGCATCTTATGCAGCTGACAGGTACAAGGAAATTCTTTCTTATCAAAAGAGTCACCCAACAGCTGCTAACTTGAAAAAGAATCCAAAGAAAGCTAAAGCTAAAGCTGCTTAAATTCATCTATGCAGTATAATCATTAAATGAGATAGGTTGCCAAAACGGTAGCCTATCTCATTCTTTAACAATGGAGATAAAATGACTATTAAAGTGCTTCCTAAACTTTATAAAGTTGACAATAAAGGTAAAGTTCGCGTCTGGTGGGGAGAGATTGACGGTGATAAGATCCGTAACGTTTCTGGGCTACTAGACGGTGAAAAAGTTGAATCTGGCTGGAAGCAGATGTATGCCAAGAATGAAGGTCGTGCAAATGCTACTACACCAGAAGAGCAAGCTGAAGCTGAGATGAAATCTCTATATGAGAAACAACTCGGCAAGGGTGGCTATCACGAAAAAATTGAGGATGCTGGTAAGAAGAAATACGTAGAGCCGATGCTTGCGAAATCATATGAAGATATGCTTCCAATCCAGTTCCCTGTTTACACTCAGCCTAAGCTAGACGGACATCGTTGTATCGCACGTCCTGATATGCTTCAGACTCGTAACGGAAAGCGTTATGTATCTGTACCGCATATCGAACTTGCACTGATGAAGTTTTTTAAGAAGTATCCTAACATCATTCTTGATGGTGAATTATACTCACATGCTTACAAAGACAATTTCAACGAAATCTCATCTGCTGTGAGAAAGACAAAGCCTACAAAAGAGGATCTTGAACAAGCTTCTGTGATCGAATATCATGTGTATGATATGATCGCTATTGATTCACCAAATATGACATTCATTGAACGACATCAGAATCTTCAAAATTTGTTCAGTGAATTCGAGGGAGAATACGGTTTTGACAAAATCAAACTTGTTGAAACTCGTGCTATTGCTGATACAGAAACATTGGATCGAATCTATAGCCTTTACATTGAGGAGGGTTATGAAGGTCAGATGGTTCGTTATGATGAACCGTATGAGATCGGTAAGCGTTCGAAGTTTTTGATCAAACGCAAAGACTTTATTACTGAAGAGTTTGAACTAGATGATATTCTCGAAGGTGAGGGTAATTGGGCAGGCTATGCGAAAACAATTCGCTATAAACTAAACGATGGCTCAGAAAGAATTGCCTCAGCTGGAGTGCGTGGAAGTCAAGAATTTACAAAAAAGCTTCTTCTTGAAAAAGACAAGTATGTGCGTGGAGATGTCACAATCCGTTACTTCCATAAAACACCTGATGGCATTCCTCGTTTTGCTGTAGCAATCGACTTTTTCGAAGGAAAAAGAGACGTATAAGCAGTTGCACCTTGTAACGTAAGTTACTATATTACGTGTGTTGATAAGGTTCTCACGTAACAAATAGGAGATGCAAACGTGAAGAAGATTGATATTGCGACTGAGATTTATCAGAAGAACAAGGATAAGCCACGTGCTGACGTGATCCAAAAGATCATGGACAAGCTGAGTGTCACGAAGGGCAACGCTTCTATCTACTACGCAAAAGCGAAGGATCGCACTGATCATCCGCCAAAGGCAAAGAAGAGCGAAGACAAGACTGCACTTGCCGCACGTCAGCGTCGTCAGGCTCGTACTCGCAAGGAGGAACCTGCAGAGAACACCGATCAGTCTGAGAACGAAACTACTTCTAGCGGCAGTGGACGCTATGCGAACACTGAACTACGCCAGCAGGTCAATGAGACTATTGCTAACGCAGACCCAAGCGAGATCCCTGAGTTTCTCAAGCGAGACTAATCAGGAATGACACTGTTAAAAGGGCTGGCTTACTGCGCCGGCCCTTTTAACTTTTGAAGGAGGCAACAAATGGTCAACCGTGAAGATTTCCCACCACGTTCAACGTTTTCACTTCGAGAGGCTGCAGCATATATAGGAGTTGGATTTTCAACCCTGAACACCTATAGAAGAGATAATTTTGCACCCACAGAGCAAAAGAATGATAAGGGAAATGTTTTCTTTTACAAAGAGGATTTGGACTCTTGGATTGAGAAATATCCAAATCTAGTGAAGGAACCATATAATCCAAACGAACCAAAAAAGTCGAGAGCTCTACGCACACAGAAATCTACAGTTTCTGAAAGACGTAAGCAGCCTTCTGATTCTCTAAAGCTTCGTCTTACCAGTAAGAGAGATGAGCTAAAAGGGCTAATCGGTCAGGCAGAAGAAGAACTCAAAAAGATTGAATATGCTATAGAGGCAATAGAAAAGTATTCTTGACGAATTTGGAAGGTGGGGATTTTCCTTGCCTTCCTTTCACTTCCATCTTATAATGAGTAATGAATCAGAAATACAAAGTGACGATAGATGATATAGCAGAGACGTTAAGAAAATTGACGTCTGAGGTTACAGTAGGAGATCTGATTCAATGGGAGAGCGAACAAAAACCTAGACCTTATCCAAATCTTAAATTTGCACTAGAATCTACTTTCTATATAAAACCTCCACTGCTACTCTCCATTGCGAAGAAGGTTATTGAAAAGCAACGAGATAAAGATATGAGGAAAGCACGAAGTCGACATTGGTCATATGATCCAGACCGTCTTCAAATATCTTTATCTGTCTTAGAACTTATCAAGCGATTTGAATCGGAAAGAAACCAATAAAAAAGGCCGGTTGCCCAGCCTTTTAAGAGTTAAATTTTTACACAGATTACATCAAGTTGATGATCTTGCTTCTACGGTAGTACACGTTGCTGTTTGCCTGAAGCGAACCATCAGATGCTTGTGCACCCTTAGAGAACGGATTGGCAACCATGCCATAACGTGTCTTGAAGCCGATTCTTGGAGTTAGTGAGTCTGTTACAACTGCACGTACCATCTGTAGAGGTGTGTATGGGCAGTAGAATAGACCAGCATCCCAAGAGTTCTGACCCTTATAGCCAAGCACTGCATAATCTGTTGTAGCATATGGGTCAATGAATACCTTAATTGCACTTGCGCCCATTCCAATAGAACCAGCGTAAGTATTGCCTGTGTCGTCGATCTGAAGACCAGCAGCTTCGTTAACATCAATCACCTTTGCCATACGTAGAGCAGAAGCTACGTTTGATGACACGATGAGGATGTTACCCTTACCACGACGAGTTGCTTTTGCAAGGTCGTTTGACTCTAGGTCAAGATGCATTACAAGACCTGCGAAACGCTCACCCATCCAACGGCCGTTTGTATCAACGTCAAGGTCGATAACGCCAGGAGTTGTTACTCGTGTACCAGGAGAACCAGTTACAGCTGTTACATAGATTGTACGGATAATTTCACGGTTAATTTCGGCAATGAGTTCTGTAGAAAGAACGTTTGCAAGTTCCTTCTGAGCGTCAAGACCGTGAATTGCTTTTAGGTCCTGTGCGAACTCATGTGTGTACTCAGCAGCTAGAGCACGTGAACGAGCTTCCACCATCACCTTCTCAATGCTTACTGCCATCTCACGGAATGCTGAGTTACCAGCTGTACCAAGAGCTTCAGCCTGAGCAAGAGACATACCACCACCGAAGTTGTATGTTTCAGAGTTGCTTGTTGGCTCCGTACCAACGTTTAGATTTGCATCGCCAACGATCTGAGTGTTACCACCGCGAACAGTTGCATAACCAGTGTTAGCTTCGTTATAGAAAGCTTCCTGACCCTGCTGATTTGCATAACGAGAACGCATTGCAAAGATCTGACCTGTTGGGCCTGTCATTGGCTGAACGCCTAGAATATCGAAAGCGATAAGCTTTGGCGCAGAACGACGAATCAATGAAATTAGAACTGGGTCATAATTCTGAACACCAGAAGTGTTGTTCGTTGGAGCAGCTTCCATAAGAGGATGATTTACTCTCTCTTCTGCACCACTCTCATATGCCTGCTCTGTGTTCTCAAGAAGCTGAGCTGTAACATATCTCTTCTCTGAAGACGCAATCTTCGGAGCAGATTCGTCGTCTAGCAAGAAGCTCCACTTCTCAAGAAGATCCTTTTTTGACATTCTAGACATTTATATTATTCTCCTATTGTCTTTTTTGTTCAATTATTTATAAATTTGTAAACTTTGCGTTACAGTAGGTTACGCAGAGCTTCTTTGTATGCTTTTTGTCTTTCGTTCAGTTCATTCTGAGACGTTGACTTTGTAACTTCTACAGTTTCTGTGAGCTGCTCAACCATTGTCTTACCAGATTCAACTGGATTCTTTTCAGAGATAGACTCCTTAAGAATCGTCACCTTATTTTTATAATCCTCAACACTTGCATAAGAGATATTCTCTGCAAGACGAGAAAGCTTATCCTTACCAGCATCAGAGAGATCTGCACTTAGCTCACGTAGAGCTTCCTGTAGTTCCCACTTCTCAAGTCTCTTCTCAAGCTCGATAGTCTTGTTGATAGCTTCATTGAGGTTCTTTTCAGTCTCTGCAACCTCAGCTGTGAGAGCTTCTACAACATCAACCTTATCGTCAGGAATTGTTAGACCATGAGATTCTACGATTGAAACCATGTTCTGCAGAACTTGCTCAGCAATTTCTGTCTTGATACCATTCTCGATAGCAAGTTCATTCTCTTCCATGTAGTTCTCTACACAGTAAGCGAGGTATGAGTCAAGTCTATCAGTGTAATCTTCTTCAAGCTGCTGTACAGCTTCGTCGAGTTTTGTTTTGTATTCTTCTTCGAACTGTTCACGAAGAATGTTGATTCTTTCAGAAAGAGCACCCTCTAGAAGAACAGCTGCTCTTGCAGAGAAATCCTCTGAAAGACCTTCAACACCAGCAAAAAGTGCCTTAATTTCTTCTTCTGCCACTTTTCCAGAAGGGAATACCTTACCAGGATCCTTCTTAGAAACAGAAGTATCAGGTTCCTGCTGACCGTTATTCTTCTTATCTGCTGGGCGCTTACCGTGAGCATCACCAGTATCTACTGGACCTTCAAACTCAGTAGCATCCTGATGTGTAGCTTTTTCAAGTTTACCAGCCATAAATTTAACTCCTTTAAATCGTATATCTATTTATATTTTTGTTTACTTTGCTAACAATGCGGCCTGGGAAGTATCCCTCTGGCTGCACTCTAGATCATACTGATTCTTCTCTTCATTATACCTATCAAGGTTTCGAAGGTGGTGATACATTCTGTCACCACACCCCTTTCCAATATAAGATGGTCTTTTATTAATTGGACAAATTAATGCATGCACGTAATACATTTTAAATTTTGTTTATCAGCTTTTTCCAAACTGTTAAAATTTGCTCTTCAGTCAATCTAGCACGATCTAAATCTTTTTTAGCTTCCTCTAAATGCTGTTGCTTCAAAATACCATTATCCCAAATCCACTCTACACCTTCGAAGATACCATCAACAAATGCATCAGGTGCGGACGGGTTGATCACAATATCAGCAGCTGTTGCAAGCATGAAATCTTCTTGCACTTGCATAGCACCACCAATATTTTTAAGTGAACCAAGACCTCTAGATGAAACAGCAAGTTTACCACCAGCTTCCATGATATTACGAGCAATGTTACCCATTGGAGTTGGTAGAATCTTTGCCTTACCGATGAAGTTAGAACCTTCCAAACGTAGATCAGTAATTAAGTGAGAAATACGATCTGGGTTAATTGTCGGCCCTTGCGGATGTCCAAGCTCACCAAAAGCGTTTTTTCTGTTTACAGATTCTTTGATATAGCGTGCCACTTCACGTTCTAGAATAGATTTTGGATAAACTCTTCCGTTACGGTTTTTGATATCTGCCTGGAGAAAAATACCCTCAATGAACATATTCTTCTGGCCTTCATGGCTTTCGAAGATATAATTAACTTCTTCTG
>Ga0182737_1002875_pt1 | contig 13425 bp, 10 predicted proteins | sample eDN5th30CBELigOP_FD_128878 | JGI IMG/M metagenome (GOLD analysis project Ga0182737, IMG submission 128878) | Enriched Organic Plus compost microbial communities from Emeryville, California, USA - eDNA 5th pass 30_C BE-Lig OP (version 2) (version 2) ... | reverse complement strand
GGTGGAAGATCGCGACACGGCTCTCGAACCGCTCGTCCTGAAGGTCCGGGTAGAAGACCGACAGCGATTCCGCGAGGAACAGCCCCTTGTAGATGATCGAGCGGCAGCTCAGCGAGCAGACATAGAAATCGTTGATCTGCGCGGCGACCACCTTCTTCTCGATGCGGCGGCGGATCAGGTAGAGTTCCTTTTCGAACTCCGCCATGTCCATTTCCTCGGGCATCGGCCCGGCGATCATGATCTGCTCGATTTCCGGACGCGTCGCCTGCGCCTTGGTGCCGATGACCGACACGTCGACCGGCACCTGGCGCCAGCCATAGATGGTGTAGCCCGCCTCGATGATCTCGCTCTCGACGATGGTGCGGCAGTTTTCCTGCGCGCTGAGGTCCGTGCGCGGCAGGAACACCATGCCGACCGCGAGGCGATTGGGCAGTGGTTTGTGGCCGGACGCAGCGATCGCGTCGTCGAAGAAGCGCACCGGCAGGTCGACATGGATGCCCGCGCCGTCGCCGGTCTTGCCGTCCGCGTCCACGGCGCCGCGGTGCCACACCGCCTTCAATGCGTCGATCGCCGACACCACGACCCGCCGCGAGGGCTTGCCGTCGATTGCCGCGACGAGGCCGACGCCGCAGGCATCGGATTCCAGATCGGGACGGTACATGCCCTCGCGGGCGATCCGTTCCCGTTCCTCGGGGCTGGCCATGAAGCTCATCTGCCCGGTCATTGCTCGGTCTCTTCTTCGCTATTCTCTTCGCCAGGCCAGGCCGGAGCGGGCCTGTCCTTCAGTTCGCCTTCCTGCACGCCCAGTATCGCGGCCAGCCGCTTGCGTTCCGCCTTCGAGAGGTCGGAAAGCCTGCGCGGCGGCGGCAGCGAAGCCGTCGCCTTCTCCGCCCGCCGCGCCAGTTCCGGCATCTGCCGCATCATTTCGGGCATCAGGGCCTGCATCTCGCCCATGATCTCCGGGTCCATGAAGATGCTCATCGCATTGGCGGCGTATTTCCCGCCGGTGGGCGTGCCGAAAAAGGCGCCCAGTTCCGCAAGCTCGGCAGGGGTGAACTTGCGGGCATAGGCGCGGACCAGCGCCTCGCGCACGCGCGGCTCGAACCCGTCCATCAGGTCGGTCATGCCGCCCATCATCGCGTCCATGCCCCGCTTCGTCCGCTCCCGGTAATTGGGGTCGAGGATCGCGGACACCTCCTCCAGCGAGGCGGGGTCCATCCCCGACAGCTTTTCCGCGGGCACCCCGCCGATACGGGCGAGATCGGCGAGCGGCATCTTCAGGAGGCCATCCATCATGCCGTCCATTATCCGCGACATATTCTCGCCCATCATGCGGCGATAGGTGCCGACCGGAAACAGCTTGTCCACCACCGGCCGCGCCGCGTCGATCTGCGCGGGCGCAATCTGTACCGGCGTGGCCGGAGCAGCGCTCTTTGCCGGGCTGCCCGTCTCTGCGGCCAGAGCCGAAGGCGCCGCGCACGCCAGCAGCGTCACGCCCGCAAGAGCGCGGAGACCCGTGATCTTCCTCACGCCGCTTCCCTTTCCTTCGCGCCGGCTGCGGCCTTCGCCTTCAGATAGCGATGCATGTGCTCGGTCACGTCACGGCCGTCGCGAATGCCCCACACGACCAGCGAGGCGCCACGCACGATGTCGCCCGCCGCGAACACGCCGTCGAGCGAGGTCATCATCGTCTTGTGATCGACGCGCACCGTGCCCCAGCGGGTGACGGAAAGCTCCTCCGCGCCGAACAGCTTCGGCAGGTCCTCCGGCTCGAAGCCCAGCGCCTGCACCACGAGATCGGCGGGAAGCGTGAACTCGCTGCCCGGATCGGCTTCGGGCGAACGGCGGCCCGACGCATCGGGCTGGCCCAGACGCATGCGGATGGCCTTGACGCCACTGACCTGCCCGGTCCCCTCGAACGCGACGGGAGCGGAAAGCCAGACGAACTCCACGCCCTCCTCCTCGGCATTCTGCACCTCGCGCTGCGATCCGGGCATATTCTCCCGGTCGCGGCGATAGAGGCACTTCACCGACTTCGCGCCCTGGCGGATGGCCGTGCGCACACAGTCCATCGCGGTGTCGCCGCCGCCGATGACGACGACATGCTTGTCCTTCGCCAGCAGGCTGCCGTCCTCATGCTCGGGCACCGCGTCGCCGAAGCTCGCCCGGTTGGAGGCGGTCAGATAATCGAGCGCCTTGACCACGCCCGGCGCGCCCACGCCCGGCGCCTTGATATCGCGCGCCTTGTAGACGCCGGTGGCGATCAGCACCGCGCCATGCTTGCGGCGCAGTTCCTCCAGCGTCGCGTCGCGGCCGACCTCGAAGCTCTGGTGGAAGACGATGCCGCCCTGCTTCAGGCGATCGACGCGGCGCATCACCACGTCCTTTTCCAGCTTGAAGCCGGGGATGCCGTAGGTCAGCAGGCCGCCGGGCCGGTCGTGCCGGTCGTAGACATGCACCTCATGACCCGCGACGCGCAGATATTCCGCCGCCGTCAGGCCCGCCGGGCCCGCGCCGATCACCGCGACCGACTGGCCGCTCGGCTTGCCGGGCACGAGGGGTTCGACCCAGCCTTCCTTCCAGGCGGTGTCGGTGATGAACTTTTCCACGCTGCCGATGGTGACGGCGCCATGGCCCGAAAACTCGATCACGCAATTGCCCTCGCACAGCCGGTCCTGCGGGCAGATGCGGCCGCAGATTTCCGGCATGGTGGAGGTGCTGTTGGACAACTCATAGGCTTCGCGCAGCCGCCCCTCGGCGGTCAGGCGCAGCCAGTCCGGGATATGATTATGGAGCGGGCAATGGGTCGAGCAATAGGGCACGCCGCACTGCGAACAGCGCGACGCCTGCTCTTCCGCCTTGTCGATCACGAAGCTGCGGCTGATCTCGCCAAAGTCGTGGGCGCGGTCCTGCGCCGCGCGCTTGTCGGGATAATCCTGCCGCGTGCCGACAAATTTCAGCATGGGGTTGTCACCCATAGTCGTTGCTCCTGCGCCAATCCAATTGTGGGGCTCGCCCCGCCCTTAAGGGATAAGAAGCGCGGAGTCACGCGGATTCTGCGATTAAGGTAAGAAATATTGTCTTATTTTTTCGCCTTTTCCTTTTGAGAACTACTCTCAAAAAGGTTTAACCGGAAATATAGGCCCGATTCCGTATTATATCCCGATTGTCGGCTCAGAACCAGCTCATTCCGAACGAAAACGGCGACCACGCAAATCGCGGTCGCCGTCTCAGGAATCTTGTCCAGCAGGAAAAAGGCTGAAACGCCGGGTTCAGACCCTCGCGCGGGAGAAGCGTCCATGCTTGCGGTACACCACAAGCCAACTGTCGGCCACCGCCCCCAAGGGCGTGGGCGAGATTCCGAGATCCGCCAGTCCTGCCGCATTCGGGGCGACGACATTGTCGTGTCCCAGCATCTTCCACTGGTCGTGCGTGATCGGCGAAAAGGGAATGCGGGAAAGCAACGACCCCGCGATGGCGGGCATGGGAAGGAGGGCACAGCCCTGCCCGCTCTGCTCGGCGACGAAGCGGTTGATCTCCAGCATGGTCATCACCTGCGGCCCGCCCAGTTCGAAAGTACGCCCGGCATGGGCCTTGGCATTCGTGACCGCCTCCCCGATCGCGCGGGCGACATCGACGACATAGACGGGCTGGAACTTCGTTTCCGGAGCCAGCACGGGCAGCACCGGCATCAGGCGGGCCATGCCCGCGAAGCGGTTGGTGAACCGGTCCTCCCGGCCGAAGATGATCGAGGGGCGAATGATGATCGCGCCGGGACAGGCGGCGCGGACGGCCTCTTCCCCCTGCCCCTTGGACCGGCCATAGGCCGAATCGCCTTGGGGGTCCGCGCCGATGGCGGAAATATGGACGAGCGCGCCGACACCCGCATCGGCAGCAGCGCGGGCGACATTGGCCGCGCCCTGATGATTGATCGCGTCGAGCTTGCCGTCCAGCACCGCGACCAGATTGATCACGGCACCGGCCCCCGCGACGGCGCGCGCCACGCTGGCGGGATCGGTGACGTCCGCGCGGACGAGCTGCGTCTGCCCGAGGCCGCCCAGCGGCTTGACCCGCATCGCATCGCCCGGATTGCGTCCGGCGACGCGGACACGCATTCCCCTGGCCAGCAATTCCTGCGCGACATACCGCCCCACGAAACCGCTGCCTCCGAATATCGTCACCAACATGATGCTGTTCCCGTTCTTCGACTGGAGTCCCTGCGACGCGCCGGAACGCGCCTTCGGCCTCCCCATGCACCAGAGCGAAGGAGGAGACAATGCCCGTTTTTCCGCGCGGGTTTTCCGCCCCGGAGGCGATTTTCAATTTTTTCCACATTGTGCGTTGACAGCCCCTGACCCGGCAGCTAGATGCCGCGGCCTACCCCGTGCCCAGATGGCGGAATTGGTAGACGCACCAGCTTCAGGTGCTGGCGATCGCAAGGTCGTGGAGGTTCGAGTCCTCTTCTGGGCACCAATACTGGCTCTGGATACGTCCAGCAGCGTCCAGTAAGCGGCTGGTTTCACAGCATTTTTAGACCGAGAATCGCCAGACACCGTCCGGCGAAATCCGGCTAAGGGCATGTGCAGCGGCAACAAATGTTGCCCTTATTGTTGCCCTCGGGATGACCCGGCCTTGCTGGGAAAACGACCATGCTGACCTACATCCAGATCAATGCCGCCAAGCCGAGGGAAAAGGCTTGGACCTTGAGTGATTCCCAAAGCCTCTATCTCGTCATCCAACCCAACGGCTCGAAGCTGTGGCGCTTCAACTACCGGTTCCTCGACAAGCAGAAGAAGCTCCATCTCGGTGGATGGCCGACCATCAGTCTCGCGGAAGCACGTGTCCGGCGCGACGAGGCCAAGAAGAAGATAGCCGAGGGAATTGATCCCGCGCTGGACAAAAAGCGCGCACGGATCGCGGCCAAGTACGCGGCTGCCAATACGTTTCAGGCGGTGGCCGAGGAGTGGCTCGTCAAATGCGAGCGCGATGGTCTCGCGCCCGTGACCGTCGACAAGATCCGCTGGCTGCTTGCCAAGGCCTATCCTTTGATCGGCACCATCCCGATCGCGCAGATCACCCCGCACGAGGCACTAGCCGTGCTTCGCAAGGTCGAGGCGACCGGCGCCTACGAAAGTGCGCGGCGCATGCGCAGCGTGCTCAGCCGCGTGTTCCGCTATGGCGTTGCGACGGTCCGGTGCGACAAGGATGTGGCGGCCGACCTTCGCGGTGCGATCGCAGTTCCCAAGGTAAAGCATTTCGCGGCCATCACGCGACCATCTGAGGTTGGCGCGCTGCTTAGGGCGATCGACGGCTATAGCGGGCATAAGGTAACGGTTATGGCCATGCGGCTCTCACCGCATGTGCTGTTGCGACCCGGCGAGTTGCGGCAGGCGGAATGGACCGACATCGATTTCGACGAGGCCATCTGGTTCATTCCTGCCGAGCGGATGAAGATGCGGCGTCCACACCGCGTCCCGCTCTCCCGGCAGGTGATCGAAATGCTCAAGGAGCTCCACGAGCACACGCACTGGTGGAAGTACCTGTTTCCGTGCCTCGGCAAGCCGCGCAAGGCGATGTCGGAGAATGCCGTGAATCAGGGCCTGCGCAAGCTCGGCTACACGACCGACCAGATGACCGCACACGGGTTCCGGGCGATGGCAGCGACGCTGCTCAACGAAATGGGCGAGTGGAACCCCGACGCGATCGAGCGTCAGCTTGCCCATGTCGACACCAACCAAGTACGTCGTGCGTATGCTCGAGGCGAATACTGGGACGAGCGCGTGGCGATGATGCAGCACTGGTCCGACTATCTCGATCAGTTACGTGATGGCGGAAAGGTGCTGCGGCCAGATTTTCAGGCGGCAAAAAGATCGCGGGCCTAGGCGTCCCAAGGGCACTGGCGCTCCCAGTGCCCCAAAGGCGTACAACGGCCGCAACTGGGACTTTCTGTCATTCCAGTGCCAGCCGTTGAACGACAGGTTGGGCCAAAATCCGCTGTTCATTCGGGGGTCTCAATGACTGCGTTTGCGGACGACGGGAACTGTCCGGACTCAGCGGACTGCTCTCTGGAAGCCGACGCTGAAATTGCCTTGGCGGCATAATTGCTCTCGGCCAACCCACAACGTTCCACGACTTTTACCAAGGCGAACGGAGCTTTTACCAAGGCGAACGGAGCTTTCGGACGCGGACGCCGCGCACGTCAATACCTGGAGGCACGCTGAGATCAGCCGCCTACCAAAGGAACGCATTTCGTTGGGCGAACGATGGCAACCCGCGATCTCGCGCGCGTGATCGCCACACGCAGCAGCCTTCGCGCTTGCGGAAAAGGGGGCTTCTCCTGGCGCACGTCGAAAAAGAAGGATTTGAACGCGCCCTCGACCAGCACGACCCCGTCGAACTCCTTTCCCTTCGATTTGTGGATGTTCATGACGAGCACGCCTTGCGGGTCCTGCTCGGTCGAGATGACGCGGCAGCGGCGACCGCGCTCTGTCAGGTGCGAGATTGAAACGCCAACCCACAGCCTGGGATGGCCTCTGTCCTCATTGCGCGTCCAAAAAGAGACTTTCTGGATTGTTCAACAAACCGGACGTGGATTGGCTAGGCCGGGACTCAAGCCATCCCGTCTATTGCCGTCCAGCCTTTTCCACGAATTGGAAGCATGCTACTGATGCCTCTGGCGACTTCGCAAGTCTATGATTTGTAAGCGAAACCAGCCGCTTAGGCGGCGCCCCAGAAAGCTCTTCTGGGCACCATTCTTTTCCAAGCCTTTGAGAAGGCAGGAAATACCTGAAAATAGGCGGTTTTCCCCAAGCGGGTGCTACAATTGTAGCAAAGGAAACCTGATTCGATGTGCCGATTTCTCAAGCTGCGCCAGAACGGCAATTACTATTTCCGCAGAACGATCCGCCCCGACTTGTAGCCCTATTTTGGGCAGACTGCTTGGGACAAATCCCTTGCCGAGATAGCCGCCCAGCGCCGCGCCGATGAACAAGAACGCATCCAGCTAGCAGCCGAAGAGACATGGTAGGAGCCGTATCGAGCGCATGTTCGGTCACCTCAAGCAGTTCCACCGTGTCGCCACGCGCTACGACAAAACTGCCCTGTCCTTCGCAAGCTCCTAAACCTCGCCGCGATCCGCAAATGGCTGCCCCACTTTGTCAACGCGGCCTAGGAATGAGCGCGAGCGGAATGCCTCGGCGGGTGAAACGCATTACCGCACCGGGATGCTATGGGTCGCCCGTGTCAGGATCGGCTAATCTGGGCCGCAAGGCTTGCGACCCACATCTCGGGACCGACACTTGCCTTTCATGGCTGGACGCGAGGCAGCCCGATAAACCCATTTTCGCGAGCGCGAACCGCAATGCCCAGAGGATTTCCTGTCAAATCCGTAATCTTGGGGTCACGATCCGGGCGGGTCGATGCCGGTACGGTGCGGGCATGTTCCAGATGGAAAGGACATGCCATGCCGAAGTCGATATCGCTTCTCCTCACCGGGGCGCTGATGCTCTGGGCGGGAACCGCGCTGGCCGGGACTCCGGCCGATCCCGATGCCCGGATCGCCACGATAATCGCCGGCCGGACGGCCGGGCCGCCGACGGACTGCATCCGGCAGAATGAGATATCCTCGTCTCAGATCGTCGATCGGACCGCGATACTCTATCGGATGAACGACGGCACGATCTACGTGAACCGCCCGACATCGGGCGCGAACTTCCTGCGCCGCGACCAGGTGCTCGTCACCGACACCCATTCCGATCAGCTCTGCAGCGTCGATATCGTCAGGCTGCTCGACAGCGGCACGCACATGTCGAGCGGTTCTGTCGGCCTCGGGCCCTTCGTGCCCTATCCAAGAGCCGCCCACGGCATGGCCCGCTGAGCGGCCTTCAGAGAGTCGCGCCGAGGCACGGTCCCGGCGCGACCCTTTCGGGGTTCGGTTTGCAAGGGGGACCAGATAAGATGAAACCGCATGGGCCGTCCGCCGCGGTCCTCGACGAAGAGACCTGTCGCCTGATCTGCCCGATATCGTCGGCGATGGTCGGCGTGTGCCTGACCGGGATCGGCATATTGCGGGTGGTCATGGCGGTGGGCCGGACCAACACCGTCGCGGACGACCTTCTCTCCCTCGATGCGATTCTCTTCCTCATCGCCACACTGACATCCTATTTCGCGTTACGGGTGGGGACGACCCGGCGCCTGCACCTGATGGAACGCGTTGCCGATATCGCCTTTATCGCCGCCATGTCGCTGATGACGGCCGTGTGCGTTGTCATGACTTACGCCATGAGCCGGTAGGCCGGGAATCGCGGGAGAACGCCCATGAACAGGAAAAGCAGGACCCTCCTGGCCGTGATCGCGGCCATCGCGATCGGCTTTGCCGCCTGGCTGGGGCATGTCGGCTATTTCGGCGGGCAGGAATATTTCGAGATTCCCGCCAGGCCCTCCCCATCCGCGCCCGCCGGCACCGTGGCCGTGCTGTTCTCCGGCGACATGGGCTTCCGCATCGGCATGGGGCCGCGCATCGCCCGCAAGCTTTCCGCCGATGGCATACCGGTGCTCGGTGTAAGCTCGCTCGTCCATTTCCGCCACGAACGCACTCCCGCCGAGGTCCGGGCCTTCGTCACCGAAGCGGCTCGCCGGGCGCTGTCCTTCACCCATGCCGGGCGGCTGATCCTGATCGGCCAGTCCTTCGGCGCCGACATGCTTCAGGTCGGCGCCGAAGGATTGCCGCCCGATCTGCGCGCGAAAGTGCAGATGGTGGGGCTGGTCGTGCCGGGCGATACCGTGATCTACCGGGCCTCGCCGGCGGAATTGTTCGACTGGGCCACGCCGGATGCCAAAGCGCTGCCCACCGCGCGCGCGCTGACCTGGGCTCCGGTCGTCTGCATCTACGGGATCGACGAGGAGGACAGCCTTTGCCCGCATCTCGGCATGCCCAATGTCAGGAGGGTCGCCCTGCCCGGCGGCCATCCGCTGCACCGCGACGCCGATGCGCTCTACGCGGCTCTCAAGGCGGAAATCGACGCGACGGGGACCCGATCCGCCAAGATTACCAAAATTTCGGACATGCGCCACATCCTGGGCAAGCACGATGTGGCAGAAGGACATCCGGCACCCGCGACAGGGAGGACAGGACGATGAACCGGAAGCTTGCAAGCCTGATGGCGGCCCTGCTGTTGCTGCCGTCGGCCACTCACGCTCAATATGCCCGCGAGGCGAAGCCCATGGCGATTGGCGTCTGGATCAATCCTCGTGGCACGGTCAAGGTCGAAACCGGCGACTGCGCGGGCAATCTGTGCGGCTGGGTCGTCTGGGCCGCACCGGAAGCGCAGGCGGACGCGCGCGACAGCGGAGTCGCCCGGCTGATAGGCACGGAGCTGCTGCGCGATTATCACAGCGTGGGCGCCGGGCGTTACGAGGGCACGGTCTATGTGCCGGACATGGGCCGCAGCTTCTTTTCGAGGATCAGGCAACAGAACGCCGACACCCTCAGGATCAGCGGCTGCATCCTTGACGGCCTGATCTGCAAATCGCAAGACTGGCGCCGCGTCTGAACGGCGAAAAAATGGGGGACGGATGAGCGCTTTCCTGCATCGCCACAAGAAGCGGATCGAAGCGCTCGCCGTCGCGGGTGTCGCCGCCCTCGCCTTCGTCGCGCTGCATGCGTTGATGCAGGAGGTACACCCGCGCGACATCGCCGCCGCCTTTCACCTGCTGAGCTGGGGGCAGATCGGGGCGGCACTGGCGCTTACCGCGACCAGCTATTTCATCCTCACGCTTTATGACGTGCTGGCGCTGCGCATCATCGGCAAGCCCCTGCCCTACCGCACGGCGGCGCTCGCCTCGCTGACCAGCTATACGCTGAGCCACAATCTGGGCTTCGCGCTGCTGACCGGAGGGTCGGCGCGCTATCGCGTCTACACCGCCGCCGGTCTCGACCCCGCCGACATCATGCGCATCATCGCCACCGCCAGTATCACCTTCTGGAGCGGAGTGCTGGCGATGGCCGGAGCCGCCCTGCTCCTCCACCCCACGCCGTTCCAGATGGGCTCCCTCGCGATTGAGCCGGCCGTCCAGCGCTATATCGGCGGCGTCCTGCTTGCCCTTCTGGCCGGGGCGATCCTGACGCTGGGCCGCGCAGGCGACACGATCAGGGTGCTGCGCTGGAGCTTCCCGAAACCGACCGTCCGGCAAGGGCTGATGCAGCCCGTTCTCGCCGCCTGCGACCTCGCCGCGGCGAGCGCGGCGCTGTTCGTGCTCGTGCCCGGCGTGACGCCAGAGCAGTTCCCCGCCTTCTTCCTCGGCTATGCGCTGGCGATGATCGCCGCGCTCGTCACCCATGTGCCGGGCGGCGTCGGCGTGTTCGAGGCGGTGATGATCGCGGCCCTGCCGGGCGGCGACCATGCCACGCTGATCGCCGCGCTGATCCTCTATCGCATCCTCTATTATCTGCTGCCGCTCGCCCTCGCCGCGGTGCTGCTGGCGTTTCACGAGCGCAAGCACCTGCACGCGCCGATCAACGCCACGCTGAACGCGGCGTCGATGGTGATGCACGGGATCGCGCCGAGCTTTCTGGCGGCGATGGTATTCCTCGGCGGCGTGGTGCTGCTCATATCGGGATCGCTGCCCGCGATCCCGGCGCGGCTGCACATGCTGCGCCACATCGTGCCGCTGCCCTTCGCGGAGGCTTCGCACATCGCCGCGAGCCTGGCGGGCACAGGGCTGCTGCTGCTGGCGCCCGCGCTTTACCGCAGGCTCGACGCCGCCTTCCTGCTGACGCGGGCGCTGCTGCTCGCCGGGGCCGCCTTCTCGCTCGCCAAGGGCTTCGACTATGAGGAAGCGATCATCCTGATCGTGATGGCGGGCGCGCTTCAGCTCGCCCGACCCGCCTTCTACCGCCGCACCGCGCTCACCGCCGCGCTCGGCAGCCCCGGCTCGGTCGCCGCCATCGGCACCTGTGCCGCGCTGGCGATATGGATCGGCTTCTTCGCCTATCGCCATGTCGATTATCAGAACCAGCTATGGTGGCAGTTCGCGTGGAACGGCGATGCCTCGCGCTTCCTGCGCGCGACGTTCGCCATGGCGGTGGCACTGATCTGCGTGGGCGTCATGCGCCTCTTCGGCCATGCCCGGCCTGCCGTCGAACCGGGCGACATGGACATCGCCGCCAGCCAGACGGCGCTCGCCCACAGTTCTCGCACCGATGCGTGCCTCGCGCTGACCGGCGACAAGCGGTTCCTGAGGTCGCCATCGGGTGAAACGCTGCTGATGTATCAGGTGCAGGGCCAGAGCTGGATCGTGATGGGCGATCCGATCGGGCCGCGCGCCGAATGGCCGGACCTGCTCTGGCGCATGCGCGAGATGGCCGACGCGGCGCAGGGACGGCTGCTGCTCTACCAGATCGGCATGGAGACGATGCCGCTCGCGATCGACCTGGGCCTGCGACTGGTCAAATATGGCGAGGAAGCGCGCGTCCCGTTGAGCGACTTCTCGCTCGAAAGGCCCGATATGAAGAGCCTGCGCTATGCCGAGCGGCGCGCGATGCGCGAAGGGGCGAGCTTCGCCATCATCCCCGCCGCGGACCTTCCGCCGCTGCTGCCGGAATTGCGCGCGCTGTCCGAAAGCTGGCTCAGGGCCAAGGGGCACAGCGAAAAGGCTTTTTCGGTCGGCCGCTTCGATCCGGCCTATCTCTCCCGGTTCGACTGCGCGGTGGTGCGCCATGAAGGCAGCATCGTCGCCTTTGCCAATATCTGGGCAACCGCCAACCGCGAGGAACTGTCGGTGGACCTCATGCGCCATAACGAGGCGATGCCGTACGGCACGATGGATTTCCTGTTCGTGCAACTGATGAAATGGGGCCGCGAGGAAGGGTATCGCTGGTTCAATCTCGGGCTGGCGCCGCTGTCCGGCATCGAGGCCCGGCGGCTCGCGCCGATCTGGGCGCGGATCGGCGGGTTGCTCTACCGTCATGGCGACGCCTTCTACAGTTTCGAGGGGCTGCGCGCCTATAAGGAGAAATTCGCGCCGGTCTGGGAGCCGCGCTATATCGCCGGGCCGCACGGCCTGGGCCTTGCCCGCGCGCTGCTCGACCTGCAAACCCTGATCGGCGGCGGCCGGAAGAGCGCCGCCGCGCCGAGGAAACTCTCGCTCGTCGCGTGACGGCGCGCCGCGCCGGTTATGCCTCTATACGGGGCAGATGGAGGATGACCGACAATCCCGGCCCGGCATCGGCCAGTTCGAGCGTTCCATCGTGCAGATGGGCGACCGCCTGCACCAGCGAAAGACCCAGACCGGCACCGGAACCGCCGCGCGCGTCGTCCAGCCGCCCGAACCGGCGAAGCGCTTGCTCACGCCGCGCGACGGGGATGCCCGCGCCCTCGTCCGCAACGGCGATCCTGACGCCGCCATCGGCCTCCCCGAAAAGCGAAAGGGTGATCGTGCCGTCGCCATATTTCAGCGCATTGTCGATAAGGTTGCCGATCGCCTGTCCCAGGAACTCCCGGTGGACGGGCCGCATTATCCTCTCCGGGGCGTCGATCCGGATCGCGCGGTCATGATCCTCGACCAGCGGGGCGTAGATTTCCGCGATGGCCTCCAGCATTTCCGAGAGATCGGCCATGACGAAGCTGTCGCGGCCGATCCCTGCCTCGGCGCGGCTGACGCTGAGAGCCGTTTCGACCAGCGCCATCAGCCGCTCGCTCTCGCCGAGGGCGCGATCGACCGCATTCTGCGCGGCGGGCTCGGTGGCGTCGGCGGCGGCCCGTTCCAGCGCGGCGCGCATGCGCGTCAGCGGCGATTTGAGATCGTGTGCAAGCCCGTCCGTCGCGATCTTCAACTCGCCGATCAGCGCGGCGATGCGGTCGAGCGTATGGTTGACCTCGGCGGCGAGCGTGGCGAAGGCGTCCCCCGATCCGTCTTCGGGGACGCGCCGCGTGAGGTCGCCGCCGCGAACCACGCCCAGCGTCGTAATCGTCGTTTCGAGACGCCCGACGATCAACCGCGCGGCGAGCCATGCCGCGAGGGCGGCAAAGATGAACGCCATCGCCAGAACGGCGATGCTGGTGCGTTCGAGAAGACCGAGTATCTGGCGCTCGCCCTCGACGGCGATGCCGCTCAGGAACCGTTCGCCGCCGGGAAGGCGCGTCGCCCGCACGAGCATGGCCTCCGGCGCGACATGGCCGACGCGATACAGCGCGAGATCGTGATATTCGTCATCGAAGGCGAGGCTGGGCGGCCAGTTGCCCAGATTGCCCGCGATGGTGCGCCCCCCGGCATCGGTCAGCAGCATCACGGCATCGCGGGTTATCGAGCGAGTCTTGCGAAGCTCGATCGCCTGGGCGAGCGCCGGCGCCCCTCCCCCCGCATAGGTGGCGAGCAGGTCCTCGCGGATCGCTTCCGCCGTCATTTCGGCATTGGCGCTGCTTTGCG
>Ga0182737_1002874_pt1 | contig 13425 bp, 13 predicted proteins | sample eDN5th30CBELigOP_FD_128878 | JGI IMG/M metagenome (GOLD analysis project Ga0182737, IMG submission 128878) | Enriched Organic Plus compost microbial communities from Emeryville, California, USA - eDNA 5th pass 30_C BE-Lig OP (version 2) (version 2) ... | reverse complement strand
GTCGGGACGGCGCCGAGGTCGAGCGCGAGCGCCTCGACGCGGCGGACGCCCTCGAGCGCGCTCTCGGGCGGGGCGGCGATGACCCACGGGCGGCCGAGGAAGAGGTCGGCGCGCGCGGCGACGGGTCCGCCGCGCTCGCGACCGGCCATGGGGTGCGAGCCGACGTAGCGCTCGATCGCGGCGCCCGCGGTCCGCAGCTCGGCGAGCACGCCGCGCTTGACGCTCGCGACGTCCGTGACGGTCGCGTCCGGCCAGGTGGCGAGCTCGGCGGCGACGACGTCGGCGGCGGCGTCGGGCGGGACGGCGACGACGACGAGGCCGGGGCGGTCGTCGGCGGCTTCGGCGCGACCGGCGCCGTAGTCGAGGGCGAGCCGCAGCGCGGAGCGCGAGGCGTCGGCGAGGACGACGTCGACGCCGAGCGCGACGAGCGCGTGGCCGATGCTCGAACCGAGGAGCCCGGCGCCGACGATGCGCACCGTGCCGGTCGTCCTCGCGGTCATCCCTTGCGCTCCTTGCGCTCGTTGCGCTCCGTCGGCGACTCCCCCGTCTTCGCCTGATAGGCGGCCCGCCGCTCGAAGTCCCGCGACAGCTTGAGGAGCCGGCCCAATTCTACGGGCGTGACGTCTCGCGAGCGGCCGACGCCGAGGACGCCGAGGTGGAGCGGCCCGAACTGCCGCCGCACGAGCTCGAGGACGGGATGCCCGACGGCGTCGAGCATTCGGCGGACGATGCGGTTCCGGCCGGAGTGGAGCGTGATCTCGATCATCGAGGTGCCGCCCTTCGGGCCGCGGTCCGAGGTCGCGAGGAGCCGCGCGGCGTCGGCGGCGATCGGCCCGTCCTCGAGCTCGATGCCGGTCTTGAGCCGCTGCACGACGGCGGGCGCGACCTTGCCGGCGACCTTCGCGACGTATGTCTTCTCGACGCCGAACGAGGGGTGGGCGAGGACGTGCGCGAGCTCGCCGTCGTTCGTGAGGAGCAGGAGGCCGCTCGTGTCGGCGTCGAGGCGGCCGACGTTGAACAGCCGCTCGGGGTACTCGGCGGTGAATCGCCGCAGGTCGGGTCGGCCGTGCTCGTCCGACATCGAGCTCACGACGCCCGTGGGCTTGTTGAGGACGACGTAGCGGCGGCTCGCGTCGAGCTGGACGGGCGTGCCGTCGACCTCGACGCGGTCGGTCGATCGAACGCGCGAGCCGAGCTCGCGCACGACGCGGCCGTTGACGCGCACGCGGCCCTCGACGATGTACTGCTCGCACACCCGCCGGCTCGCGACCCCGGCGGCCGCGAGCACCTTCTGCAACCGCTCCCCCTCGCTCGTCCCCGTCGAGTCGCGGACATTCGAGGGCATTCGCCCGCGTGTCGCATCGGAAGTCCGCGACTCGGCGGGGGGATCCGTCGGGCTCACGCGAGGTCCTCGAAGCCGTCGCGCCCGTCGTCGAGGAGCGGCGAGATCTTCGGGAGCTCGTCGAGCGAGTTGATGCCGAGCTGCGCGAGGAGCAGGTCGGTCGTCTCGTAGTGGATCGCGCCCGTCTCGGCGTCCGTGAACGACTCCGCGATGAGCCCGCGGCCGAGGAGCGTGCGGACGACGGAGTCGACGTTGACGGCGCGGATCGCGGCGATCTGGCCGCGCGAGATCGGCTGCTTGTACGCGATGACCGCGAGCGTCTCGAGCGCGGCTTGCGAGAGCCGCGTCGGGCTCTGCGTGAGGACGAACTCCCGCACCGTGTCGTCGTGCTCGGGCCGGACGTAGATGCGCCAGCCGCCGCCGACCTCGCGGAGCTCGAACCCGCGGCGCGGGCCCCCCGCCAGTCCGTCGTAGTCGGCGACGAGTCGCTCGATCGTCTGCCGCACCGCGGGGACCGGAGCGCCGAGCGCCGTCGCGAGCGACACGAGACTCTGCGGCTCGTCCGCGACTATGAGGATCGCCTCGATGCGGCGCTCGAGATCGTGCGCCTCGGGTTCTGGAGCGAGCGTCTCGCTCGTCGTCACATCAGTTGTCATAGTCCGCTCCGAGATTCGCCAGCGCCTCGTCCGACCACTGCTCCGCCGTCCACCGGAGCGTGAGCTCGCCGAGCGGCTCGAGCTGCTCGAACGCGAGCGCGGCCGACCGGTAGAGCTCGAGCACCGCGAGGAACCGGGCGACGACGACACCGCGCTGCTCGACGCCCGCGACGAGCTCGCGGAACGTCATGGGTCGCCCCTCGCGGAGCAGGGCGGCGACGTGCGCGGCCTGCTCGCGGATCGACACGAGCGGCGCGTGGAGGTGTTCGAGCCCGACGACCGGCAGCTCGCGCGGGGCGAACGCGAGCGCCGCGATCGCCGCGAAATCCTCGAGCGACGTCGTCCACACGAGGTCGGGCGTCTGCCTGCGGTACTTGTCCTCGAGCCGCACGGAGCGCCAGTGCCGCGTCGACTCCGCCTCGAGACGCTCCGCGAACCACGCCGACGCCTGCTTGAACGCGCGGTACTGCAGGAGGCGCGCGAACAGGAGGTCGCGCGCCTCGAGCAGCGCGACGTCCTCCGCGTCGACGAGCTCGCCCTGCGGCACGAGGCCGGCGACCTTGAGGTCGAGGAGCGTCGCGGCGACGACGAGGAACTCGCTCGCGCGCTCGAGCTCCTCGGGGCCTTCGAGACGCTTGAGGTACGCGATGAACTCGTCGGTCACGGCGGAGAGCGACACCTCGGTGATGTCGAGCTCGCGCTTCGAGATGAGCGAGAGGAGGAGGTCGAACGGCCCGTCGAAGTTGTCGAGCGTCAGACTGAAGCCGGGTGCCGCATTCCGCTCGCCCTCGCCCAGCTCCGCCGTCCCGGCAGTGCGCATACGCTCGACCCTAGGCGATCGAGCCGCGGTAGATGAGCTCGCGGGCGAGCTCCCGGTAGGCGATCGCGGCGGAGTGGCCGGGCGCGAACGTCGCGATCGGCTCGCCCGCGACGGAGGCGTCGGGGAACTTCACGGTCCGGCGGATGACCGTCTCGAGGACGACGTCGCCGAACGTCTCGACGACGCGCTCGAGCACCTCGCGCGCGTGGAGCGTGCGCGGGTCGTACATCGTCGCGACGATGCCGTCGAGCTTGAGCGCGGGGTTGAGCCGGTCCTTGACCTTGTCGATCGTCTCGATGAGGAGCGCGACGCCGCGCAGCGCGAAGTACTCGCAGCCGAGCGGGATGAGCACGCCGTGCGCGGCCGTGAGGGCGTTGACGGTCAGGAGGCCGAGCGAGGGCTGGCAGTCGACGATGATGACGTCGTAGCGGTCGACGACCTGACGCAGGACGTGGGCGAGGATCGATTCGCGTGCGACCTCGCTCACGAGGTGCACCTCGGCGGCGGAGAGGTCGATGTTCGCCGGGATGACGTCGAGGCCGGGCACGCCGCTCGGGATGATCGTCTGCGAGACGTCCTTCACCTTGCCGATGAGGAGGTCGTAGACGGTCGGCACGTCGTGCATCGGGATCTGGAGGCCGGCGGAGAGCGCGCCCTGCGGGTCGAAGTCGACCGCGAGGACCTTGCGCCCGTCGAGCGCGAGCGAGGCGCCGAGGTTGATGCTCGTCGTCGTCTTGCCGACGCCGCCCTTCTGGTTGCACATCGCGATGATGCGCGCCGGGCCGTGCGATTTGAGCGGCTCCGGCTCGGGGAATGCGCGCAACGGACGGCCCGTGGGACCGAGCTTCTCCGCCGTCTTCGCGACCATGCCCTCGAGTGTAGGTCGGGCATTCTGCGCGCCCCCGCCGCACACGCATCGCGCCGCGCGGCTCACCTAACCCTCAAGTGCAACTTCACCTCCCGCGGCCCCTATCCCCTCCGGTGCACCTTCCCGCGTGCGGTGCACGCCCGGCGTGCACCGGGCGCGGGAACGTGCACCTGAAGGGCTGCGGGGGTCAGCGGGCGCGGGGGTGGGACTGCAGGTAGACGTCGCGGAGCGCGTCGCCCGTGACCTTCGTGTAGATCTGCGTCGTCGCGACGGAGGCGTGACCGAGGAGCTCCTGCACGACCCGGACATCCGCGCCGCCCTGGAGCAGGTGCGTCGCGAACGAATGCCGCAGGACGTGCGGCGAGAGCTCGCGCCGGATCCCCGCCCGATCCGCCGCGGCCCGAATGATGAGCCACGCGTGCTGCCGCGACAGCCGCCCGCCGCGGACCCCGAGGAAGAGCGCGGGAATCCCGCGGCCGGCCCGCGCGAACACCGGCCGGACGCGCACGAGGTAGTCGTCGAGCGCCGCGCGCGCGAACGACCCGAGCGGGACGATGCGCTGCTTGCTCCCCTTGCCCGTGAGCCGCACGACGTCCGCCGCCGCCGTCACGTCGTCGACGTCGAGCCCCACCGCCTCCGAGACGCGCGCACCCGTCGCGTAGAGGAACTCGAGGAGGGCCCGATCGCGAATGCGCTGCGGGTCGTCGCCCTCCGTCGCCGCGAGGAGCGACGCGACCTCGTCGATCGAGAGCGCCTTCGGGAGGCGGAGCGACGGCTTCGGGGGACGCACGTCCGCGCTCACGTCCGCCGCGAGGACGCCCTCCTCCACCGCGAAGCGGTGCAGCCCGCGGACGGCGGAGAGGACTCGCGCGACCGTCGCGGGCGACGCCGGGCGCTCCCGCTCCCGCAGCGAGCGCGCGAACGCCTCGACGTCGGACTCGGCGACGCTCGCGAGCGTCGTGCGGCCGCGTGCCGCGAGGAACGCGCAATACGCGGCGAGGTCGCGACGGTACGCCTCGATCGTGTGGCGCGAGCGGCCGAGCTCGATCGCGAGCCGGCGGAGGAACCGGTCCGCTACCGCAGCCGGGGGTGCCTCGACCACGTCTCCCCCGCATCCCGGAGTCCCGCCCAGTCGCGCTGCCGCTCGAGCGACGCCGTGAGCGCCGCGATGACGAGAATCGCGTTCTGCACGCGGCCCGCGCGCACCGCCTCGACGACGTCGTCGAGCGGGACCCAGCGCGTCACGAGGTCGGCCTCCTCGCCGGTGCGCTCGAACGTCGCCGGCGCCGCCGACACGCCGCGCGCGAGATAGACGCGGATGACCTCGTTCGAACCGCCGGGGCTCACCACGAAGTCGGCGAGGAGCGCCCACTCCGCGGCGACGAGGTCGACCTCCTCCGCGAGTTCGCGCTTCGCGGTCTCGAGCGGCGCCTCGCCCTCCGCGTCGAGCAGCCCCGCGGGAAGCTCCCACTCGCGGTGCCGGATCGGATGGCGGTACTGCCGGATGAGGAGCACGCGGTCCGCATCGTCGATCGCGAGGACCGCGACCGCGCCGGTGTGATCGACGAAATCGCGCGCGAGCTCGCCGTCGCGGTAGCGGAACGTCTCATGGCGCACGTCCCACACGCGGCCGCCGAACACGACCGTGCTGTCGAGCACCTCCGGCTCGAACGGCTCGTCCGCGAGCGGCGCGCGCTCCGCGCCCCCCGCGGGCTCGAGCGTCGCGTTCCCGTCCGCCACCGCGCTCAGCCGACCTGCTCGACCTGCTCGACGTCGAACAGGCGGCTCGCGCGCTGACGCTCGAGTGCCGCGCCGACGAGACCGCGGAAGAGGGGGTGCGCCCGATTCGGCCGCGACCGCAGCTCCGGGTGCGCCTGCGTGCCGACGTAGAACGGATGCGTCTCGCGGGGCAGCTCGACGAACTCGACGAGCGTGCGGTCGGGTGAGATCCCGGAGAACACCATCCCCGCGGCGGCGATCTGCTCGCGGAACTGGTTGTTCACCTCATAGCGGTGCCGGTGGCGCTCGGCGACGCGCTCCGAGCCGTACAGCTCCGCGACGATCGAATCGGGCTCGAGCGCCGCCTCGTAGAGGCCGAGCCGCATCGTCCCGCCGAGGTCGCCGCGATCGATGATGTCGACCTGCTCCTCCATCGTCGCGATCACCGGGTACGGGGTCTCCGGGTCGAACTCGCTCGACGATGCCCCGGGAAGCCCGGCCTCGTTGCGGGAGAACTCGATGACCATGCACTGGAGGCCGAGGCACAGGCCGAGCGCGGGGATCTTGTTCTCGCGGGCGAATCGCAGCGCCCCGAGCTTGCCCTCGATCCCGCGCACGCCGAAGCCGCCCGGGATGACGATGCCGTCGACGTCGGCGAGCTGGCGCGCTGCGCCCTCCGGCGTCTCGCATTCGTCCGCCGACACCCAGCGGATCGAGACGCGCGCGTTGTGGAAGAAGCCGCCCGACTTGAGCGCCTCCGTGACCGACAGGTACGCGTCGGGAAGGCCGATGTACTTGCCGACGAGCGCGATCGTCACCTCGTGGGCGGGCTCGTGGACGGCGTGGAGCAGGTCCGCCCAGCCGCGCCAGTCGACGTCCTCGGCGTGGTCGAGGCCGACCTGCTTGATGATGTACGCGTCGAGCCCCTGGGAGTGCAGCATCGTCGGAATGTCGTAGATGCTCGGGACGTCGACGGCGTTGACGACCGCGTCCTCGTCGACGTCGCACATGAGCGCGATCTTGCGCTTGTTCGAATCGGACACCGGCCGGTCGCTGCGCAGGACGAGCGCGTCCGGCTGGATGCCGATCGAGCGCAGCGCGGCGACGGAATGCTGCGTCGGCTTCGTCTTCTGCTCGCCGGAGGCGTTCATGAACGGCACGAGGCTCACGTGCACGAAGAACACGTTCCCGCGGCCGAGCTCGTGGCGGACCTGCCGGGCGGCCTCGATGAACGGCTGCGACTCGATGTCGCCGACGGTGCCGCCGATCTCCGTGATGATGACGTCGGGGGCGGGCTCGCCGTTCGGCCCGGGCTGCGCCTGGAGTCGCATCCGGCGCTTGATCTCGTCCGTGATGTGCGGGATGACCTGGACGGTGTCGCCGAGGTACTCGCCGCGGCGCTCCTTCGCGATGACGTGCGCGTAGATCTGGCCGGTCGTGACGTTCGCCGCCTGCGTGAGGTTCGTGTCGAGGAAGCGCTCGTAGTGGCCGATGTCGAGGTCCGTCTCCGCGCCGTCGTCGGTGACGAACACCTCGCCATGCTGGAACGGGTTCATCGTCCCCGGATCGACGTTGAGATACGGGTCGAGCTTCTGCATCGCGACCTTGAGGCCGCGCGCCGTGAGGAGGTTGCCGAGGCTTGCGGCGGTGAGGCCCTTGCCGAGCGAGGAGACGACGCCCCCGGTGACGAAGATGTGCTTGGTGATGCCGCCTGCCCGCGAGTTGTCCGCCACGGGATTCCATCGTAACCGAGGACGCTGGCAGCGGCTCGAGGCCGCCGCCCGGCGCGTCCCTGGGTGGTCGACGGGGAACGCCGCGCCGGCGGGTGCCTCGGTGGGGAAAGTCGCGCGGACGGGAGCGGCGGCCGTTCAGGGGAGGGCGAGGAGTTCGCGCGCGTGCGCGAGACCGGATTCGGAGTCGGCGAGACCGCTCAGGAGACGCGCCATCTCGCGCTCCCGCGACTCGCCCGAGAGGCGCTCGATGCTCGACGTCGTGAACGCGCCGCTCGTGTCCTTGCGGACCCGGAGGTGGTTCGTCGCGAACGCCGCGACCTGCGCGAGGTGCGTCACGACGATCACTTGCGAATGCTCGGCGAGCCTCGCGAGGCGACGACCCACCTCGATCGCCGCGGCACCCCCGACGCCCGCGTCGACCTCGTCGAAGACGAACGTCGGCACCGGGTCGGCGCGGGCGATGACGACCTCGAGCGCGAGCATGATCCGGCTGAGTTCGCCGCCGGAGGCACCGCGTCCGACCGGGCGAGGCTCGGCGCCCGGGTGCGGCACGAGGAGGATCGACACCTCGTCGCGTCCATGCGCCGTGAGCCGCTCGCCCGGCTCGACCGTCACGACGAGTCGGGCGTCGGGCATCGCGAGCGCCGCGAGCTCGGCCGTGACCTCCGCCGCGAGCCGATCGGCGGCGTCCCGGCGGAGCGCGGACACGCGCTCGGCGAGACGTTCCGCCTCCGCGAGCGCCGCCTCCGCGGAGGCCTCGAGCGCGGCGATGCGCGAGTCGTCCTGGTCGAGCTCGAGGAGCCGCGCGCTCCCTCGATCGAGGAGCGCGATGACGTCGTTGAGCGTCGGCCCGTAGCGCCGCGTCAGGTCGGCGAGCTGCGCGCGCCGCTCCTGCACGAGGTCGAGCTCGCGCGCGCCGTCCGCGTCGAGCGAGTCGAGGTACCCGGAGAGCTGCACGGCCAGGTCGCCCGCCGTGTAGAGGAGCGCCGCGAGCGACTCGGCGATCGGCTCGAGCCCCGAATCGTGCGCCGCGGCGCGTTCGATCGTGCGGCGCGCGCTCGCGAGGAGCGACGCGACATCCGGGGCGCCGTCGACGGACGACGAGAGCAGCTCGTGCGCCTCCGCGGCCGCGGCGCGCAGCTCCTCGAGGTTCGTGAGCCGCTCGGCGCGTGCCGCGAGCGACTCGTCCTCCCCCGGTCGCGGCTCGACCGCCTCGATCGCCTCGATCGCCTCGCGGAGCTCGGCGGCTTCCGCCTCGCGCGCCGACCGCGCGGCGACGAGCTCGTCGAGCGCCTCGCGGTCGCGACGCCAGCGTTCGACCGCGGCGGCGAGCTCGTCGAGGAGCGCGAGGACCTCGCGACCGGCGAAGCGGTCGAGCGCGTCGCGCTGCGCCGCCCGGGATCGCAATCGGATCTGCTCGGACTGCCCGTGGGCGACGACGAGTCGCTCGCCGATCTCGGCGAGGACGCTCGCGGGCGCGGTGCGCCCGCCGACGATCGCGCGACTGCGTCCCTCGCGTGCGAGCGTGCGCGCGAGGACGAGCTCGCCGTCCTCGACGTCGCCGCCGGCGTCCTCGACGCGTTCGCGGACATCGTCGCCCCTCGCATCGGCGGAGATCGACCACACGCCCTCGACCGTCGCGGCGTCGGCGCCCGCGCGGACGACGGACGCGTCGGCGCGCTCGCCGAGCAGGAGCCCGAGGGCCGTGACGACCATCGTCTTGCCGGCGCCCGTCTCGCCCGTGAGCACGGTGAGTCCGGGGCCGAGCGGCAGCGTCGCGTCGGCGATGACCCCGAGATCGCGAATGCGGATCTCCTCGATCACCGCTCCCCTCCGAGTCGCTCGCTCATCCGCGTTCCCGCCTCGCGGCGGAGGCGCCGCGCCAACCGCGCACCGGAAGATCGAATTTCGACACGAGCCGGTCGGTGAACTGGCCGCGCGAGAGCCGCGCGAGCCGGACGGGCACGTCGGAGCGCCGCACCTCGACGCGGTCGCCCGGCACGAGCGGCACGCTGCGTCGGCCGTCGCACCACAGGATCGCGGGCGTCGCCGACCGCTCCGCGATCTCGACCGCGAGGACGGTCGTGGGCGCGACGACGAGGGGTCGCGCGAAGAGCGCGTGCGCGGAGAGGGGCACGAGGAGCATCGCGTCGATGTTCGGCCACACGACGGGGCCGCCGGCGGAGAACGCGTACGCGGTCGAGCCGGTCGGCGTCGCCATGACGACGCCGTCGCAGCCGAACGTCGACAGCGGGCGGCCGCCGACCTCGATGACGACCTCGACCATCTTGCCCGGCGTCGACTTCTCGACGGTCGCCTCGTTGAGCGCCCACGTGCGATGGACGCCCTGCCCGTCTCGATCGACCGTGACGTCGATCGTCATGCGCTCCTCGACCTCGTAGTCGCGCGCGATCGCGCGACGCACGGTCTCCTGGAGGTCCTCCCGTTCGGCCTCGGCGAGGAAGCCGACGTGACCGAGGTTGACGCCGATGAGCGGGATGTCGCTCCCCCGGACGATCTCCGCGGCCCGGAGGATCGTGCCGTCCCCGCCGAGGACGATCGCGAGCTCGATGTCCTCGAGCGCGACGTCGCGACCGAGCAGCGGCGCGTCGGCGAGCTGCCGGTCGCCCGCGACGAGCTCGTCGCGCTCGCTCTCCGCGAGCACGGCGGTCGCGCCCTCCGCTCGCAGCTCGGCGGCCGTGTGCCGCGCGGCGCGGACGGAGTCCTCGCGACCCGTGTGCGAGAGCACGAGGAAGTTCCGGCTCGTCGTCATGTCACGCTCCCGCCAGCTGGGTGGCCCGTGCCATCCATTCTGACGGATCGCCCCCGACGCGCGGCGAGCAGTGCGCGAGGTACTCGGAATTCCCGTGCGTTCCGGCGATCGGGGAGGCGATGAGCCCCGCGGTGCGCAGGCCGAGATCCCACGCCGCCCACAGGACGCTCGAGATCGCGTCCGCGCGGAGGGCCGGGTCGCGCACGACGCCCTCGCGCACGCCCCCGCGCCCGACCTCGAACTGCGGCTTGATGAGGAGCACGAGGTCGGCGTCGGGCGCGACGCCGCGAAGCGGTTCGAGGACGAGCTCGAGCGAGATGAACGAGAGGTCGGCGACGACGAGATCGAATGCGCGGCCGCCCGTCCACGCGTCGAGGGCGCCGGCGCGCAGCTCGCGCGCGTTGACGCCCTCGAGACTCGTGAGGCGCGGATGCCCGGCGAGCTCGGGCGAGAGCTGCCCGTGACCGACGTCGATCGCGACGACCCGGTCCGCGCCGCGCTCGAGGAGCACCTGGCTGAAGCCGCCCGTCGACGCGCCGACGTCGAGCGCGAGCATGCCCGTCGGGTCGATCGCGAAGGCGTCGATCGCGGCGACGAGCTTGAGCGCGGCGCGGCTCACCCAGCGATCGGGCTCGTCGATCTCGACGGACTGCCGCTCGGCGACGAGCGCCGATGGCCGGACGACGGGCTTCCCGTCGACGCGGACGCGGCCCGCTTTGACGAGCGCGGCGGCGTGGCTGCGGGACCTCGCGAGCCCCCGCTCGTTGAGCGCGACGTCGAGTCGTCGCGGCTCAGCGACGCTCATCGGCGGATTCGAGCGCCGACTGGAGCTCCGCGAGCACGCGCGCGTACGCCTCGGCGCGTTCGGCGATCGGCTGGTCCTCGATGACGCGCAGGCGCTCGACGAGGGCGCCGTTCTCCGCGGTCTCGTCGGCCTCGCTCACGTTCCCAGGCTATCGCGCGGCGGTGCGCTCACGCGTAGAGCGCCTCGGGAACGTCGAGCCCGTAGATCGCGACGGCGGAGCCCCAGATGAGCGCGCAGCCCGCGCGGAGGAGGTCGAGGCGGTCCGGGCCCTCGGCGAGGACCGCGATGCGCGGGCCCTCGAGCCGGACGACGGCCTCGCGGACGCGCACCGTCGTGCCTCGTTCGTCGCGCGCGACGTCGGGCTCCGGATACGGCTCGGCGAGCTCCGCGAGGTCGCGGAGGATGAATCGGGGCCGCTCCTCGGGCTTCGCCGCGAGGAGCTGTTTCGGACCGTCGATGCCCGTCAGGACGAGGGCCGAGGCGAGCCCGGCGCGATTCGCCCCGACGACGTCGGTGTCGAGGCGGTCGCCGATGACGAGCGGGCGCCTCGCCCTGAAGCGGGCGACGGCGGTGTCGAAGATCGCCCGCTCCGGTTTGCCGGCGACGCGCGGGAGGAGCCCCGTCGCGGTGTGGACGGCGGAGACGAGCGTGCCGTTGCCGGGGGCGACGCCGCGGTGGAGCGGGATCGTCCAGTCCTGGTTCGTCGCGACCCACGGAATGCCCGTCCCGCGCAGCGCGAACGAGGCCTCCGCGAGATGCGCCCAGCCGACGGTCGGGTGGAAGCCCTGGATGACCGCCGCCGGCTCGTCCTCCGCCGATCGGGTGACGCGGAAGCCGGCGAGCTCGAGCTCGCTCGTGAGCCCCTCCCCGCCGACGACGAGGATCGTCGAGCCGGCCGGGACGAGCTCCGCGAGGAGGGCGACGGCGGCTTGCGGGGAGGTCACGACGTCCTCGGCCGCGACGTCGAGACCGAACCCGCGCAGGTGTTCGGCGACGGCCGCCGCGGTCCTCGCCGCGTTGTTCGTGATGTACCCGACGCGCACGCCGGTGCCGCTCGCGGCCCGGATCGCGTCGACCGCGCCGGGAATCGCGTGCTCGCCGCGATACACGACCCCGTCGAGGTCGCACAAGAGGACGTCGACGCCGTCGATCGGCGCGGTCACGGCGCGGGTCATTCGTCCTCTTCGACGATCTCGATCGTGTCGTCGCCGCCCGCCAGCTCCTGGAGCGCCGCCGCCGCGACGTCGGCGCGGCGGTACCACAGCGCCGCCTCGTCGGCCCGACCGAGGTCTTCGAGCACCGTCGCGTACGCGTCGAAGAGCCCGGGGCTGAACGAGTACGCCGTGTCGGGGTCGAGCTGCGGGATCTCGAGCTCGGCGAGCGCCTCCTCGAGCTGGCCGAGGTCGAGCCGGGCGCCGGACATCGCGATCGCGAGCTCGACCTGGACGGGCACGGGCAGCGTGCCGCGCGGGACGGAGCGGCCGAGCTCGAGCGCCTTCTCGGGACGGCCGAGACCCCGCTCGCTGTCGACCATGAGCGGGAGCTGGTCGTCGCGACCGGTGATGCGCCGGTAGGTCCGCAGCTCCCGGAGCGCGAGCGCGAAGTCGCCGACCGCGTAGGCCGTGATGCCGAGGGTCTCGCGGACGACGCCGATGCGTCCGCCGCGACGCGCGGCCGAGATCGCGTGCTCGTGCGCGAGCGCCGCGTCGTCGTCGATGAGGCGCGCGGCCATGACGAGGTGGCGAGCGACGAACTCCTGGTTCTCCGGCGTGAGGGTGCGCAGCTCGGCGCGGACGTCCTTCGGGAGGTCGCTCGGCTGCACGTCGTCGGGAATGCTCGGATCGACGTGCTTGGGGCGGAAGGGCTTGAGGTCGTCGCCTGGGCGCGCCTCTCGGCCGCCCGGGCCGCGTCGGCCGTCGGGCGCCCCGCCGCGGACGCCTTGCGGCGTCCCGGTCGACCCGTCGCCCGGTCGGTGCCTCGGCGTGAGCGACGGGTGCGGCTTGCCGCCGCGGCGCGGCGGCTTCGGGCCCGCCGAGCCGCCCTGGCCGCGGCCGTCGCCGTCACGCCGTGGGGGGCGTCGGTCGCCGCGCGAGGATTCCGTCACGAGTTCATTGTTCCAGACCGTCGGGAGCGCCCCGCGCGGGCGCTCGGAGCCGGACCGAGTGCGCCTTAACGACCGAAAGCCGCCTGGAGTCCAGGCGGCTTTCGGTTGAAGAAGTCCGGCGGTGTCCTACTCTCCCACAGGGTCCCCCCTGCAGTACCATCGGCGCTGAGAGTCTTAGCTTCCGGGTTCGGAATGTGACCGGGCGTTTCCCTCTCGCTATGGCCGCCGAAACACTATGGATTTACCGTGTCTCGGATGCCGGTGATGTCGATCACCGGGATCTCGATTCCCGACCGTAAATCGGGAACCACAAAGTGGACGCGAGCATCAGGCTCATGTTCTCCTCACGCGAGGTGAGGGGGTTATCAATCTATCGGCCTATTAGTACGGGTCAGCTGCACGAGTCGTTAGTCCTCGCTTCCACATCCCGCCTATCAACCCAGTCGTCTAGCTGGGGGCCTCTCGCCCGAAGGCGTGGAAACCTCATCTTGAGGCCGGCTTCCCGCTTAGATGCTTTCAGCGGTTATCCGTTCCGAACGTAGCTAATCAGCGGTGCTCCTGGCGGAACAACTGACACACCAGAGGTTCGTCCGTCCCGGTCCTCT
>Ga0182737_1002873_pt1 | contig 13435 bp, 11 predicted proteins | sample eDN5th30CBELigOP_FD_128878 | JGI IMG/M metagenome (GOLD analysis project Ga0182737, IMG submission 128878) | Enriched Organic Plus compost microbial communities from Emeryville, California, USA - eDNA 5th pass 30_C BE-Lig OP (version 2) (version 2) ... | reverse complement strand
GCGTCAGGAACGCGCCGGTCGGCCGCGCGATCGCGCTGGCGGCGCGGCGCGAATTCGATCGTGCGCACGAGGTATGGAACCGGCAGCCGACCCAGGACGTGGCCTATTTCGACCACGCCAGCATCCTCCTCGACCAGGGCGACTGGGACGGCGCGATCGAGGAAATGCGCCGGCAGCTGGCGGCCACCGAGGCCGGCAGCGTGCGCAACCAGATCGGCCAGCTGATGCTGGCCAGCGTGCAGGTGCTGGGCGGACGGCCGCACGCCCGCGATTCGCTGCGCCGTTCGCTGGAGCCGCTGCTGGCGCGCACCGGGGACGAAGCCGCGCCGCTACCCGACGTGCTGGACTCCGCCTACGCGGTGCTGGTCGGCGCGCTGGTGGCGCAGCGCATCGGCGACACCCGCCTGTCCGGCGAAGTGCTGCGCCGGCTCAAGGGCCAGTTCCACACCAGCGGCGACCTGCCGCCGGCGAAGCTGTATCTCACCGTCCAGGCCGGGCAACGGCTGGCCGAAGGCGATGCCGCGCAGGCGATCGCGCTGCTGGAACCGGCGCTGGACGGCGCCGAACCGGTGCAGGCGCACCGCATCCTGCTGGAGGCCTATCGCGCCCGCGGCGATACCGCGCGCAGCCTGCGCGAATCGCGCTGGCTGGCCGCGCACCGCGGCCGCAGCTACGTGGAACCCGGCTGCGGCCGCTGCCAGCAGGCCTTGAACGTGTTCGACACCGTCGTCAGCCACCTCGACAGCGCCGAGCTGCTCGCGTCCTCCGCCGGGGCGAAGGACGCCGCCGCGGAACTGGAACGCTTCGACAGCGCGTGGCCGGCCGAACGCCTGCCCGATTACCTGAGGCGACGCAGGGAAGCGGTGCTGGCCGCGTTCAACTGATTCGGGGTCATGCCCACGCCCGAACCGAGCATCGCCTCCAGCGACGAGCGCGCGCTGGCGATGGCCGCCTTCGGCGCGATCCGCTCCACGCGCAGGCACGCGGCCAGGCGCTCCAGCGCGGCCTCGCCGGCGGCGTCGCCCTTGGCGACCTTGTAGCCGGACGCGACCAGCGCGGCCTTCGGGTCCTTCTTGAACAGGCGCCGGAACTCGTTGTCCGTGCCCAGCCTGTCCAGGAACTTGCGCGCCACCTTCGGATCCAGCGGCACGCTGCTGCCAGCCTTCTTCGTTGCCATGATGGTTTCCCCAGGAACGTCCCGGAATGGGCCGCCCCCGCAATCTAGCGGCCGTGCCGGCCGCCCACAAGGGCGCCCGCGTTGCGGGGCCGCGGCCGATCGCGCAGGCTGTCGCGGGGTTTCCGCGGCGCCAACGCGCCTGCCGGACGGGTGACGGGGGACGAGGAGGCGCGGATGCGCGTGCGGCGGTGCCGGGTGCTCTACATCGAGCCCCGCGAGCAAGTGGAATTCGACCTGGCGGACGTGCTGCGCGGCGGCGACGGCCTGGCCAGCCGCATGCGCTGGCTGGCGCTGGCGCCGCACCTGGGGCGGGAAGTGGAACTCGACGCGCGCGAGCGCGAACTGCTCGGTCGGTTGAGCGCCGAGCGCTGGGTGGACCGCGCCACGCTCGACGAGCATGCGCGCAAGGCGCTGCCGCGGTTGCTGCGCGAAGGCCTGGTGCTGGGCAGCGGCAAGCGCCACGCGGCGATGCGCGAACGCGAGGAAGCGCTGCGCGGGGTGCACTGGGATCCGCTGGCGGCGACCATGCACGCCTTCACCCGCTGGGAGGACGCCGACGCGGTGCAGTCGATGGAGGACACCGGCACGGTGACCATCGAGGAGGTGCGCGAGCTGTTCGGCGCGCCGCCGCCGGAAGTGCCGGTGCCCGGGGACGATGCGTTGCTGGAACTGCCGCGCGCGGCGCGTGGCGCTTTCGACGCGCTGCTCTCGCGCCGCGTCACCTGCCGCAACTTCGACGCCGGAAGGGCGCTGCCAGGGGCGCTGTTCGCGCAGGTGCTCGAGCGCGTGTTCGCCGCCCACGGGAAGATGGAGATCACCGGCGACACCGTGTTCCTGAAGAAGAACTGTCCCTCGGGTGGCGGCCTGCATCCGGTGGAGGCCTACCTGCTGGTGCAGAACGTCGAGGGACTGGCGCCGGGCCTGTACCACTACCACCCGGTGCGGCATGCGCTGCGGCCGCTGCCGTCGCCCGGCGTGCCGCTGGCCGGACTGGCGCTGGAGGCGGTGGCGCGGCAGTACTGGTTCGCCAACGCGCATGCGATGGCGATCCTCGCACCGCGCTACGACCGCCACTTCTGGAAGTACCGCCGCCATCCCAAGGGCCTGCGCGTGGTCACGCTGGAGGCCGGGCATCTTTCGCAGCTGCTGTACCTGGCGGCGACCGACGCGGGACTGGCGGCCTGCATCACCGCGGCGATCAACGAACAGCCGCTGGAGCGCGCGCTGGGCCTGGATCCGCTGCGCGAAGGCGTGCTGGCAGTGTGCGGCTTCGGCTGGCGCGCCGCGACGATGGCGACGATGGAGCTGGACCCGGCCGCGGCGGTCTGGCAGCCGTAACGACACGCGGCGGCGCGTAAAGAAACGGGCGCCGTTGCCGGCGCCCGCCGCCCACCCAACCACGGATGGCTTACTTGCGCACGTTTGGCGTGTGGTTCTGCAGCGCCTCGGCCAGTCCCTCCACGCCTTCCGCGCCCACCGGCACGGTGGCGCTGGAACCGGCCAGGTCCTCGCCGATCGGCTGGGCGCGGCCGCCCAGGCACCTGGCCAGGAAGTTCTCCGCGATCGCGTTGAACGCCTTGTTGTTCTCCGGGCGGGCGAAGCCGTGGCCCTCGTCGGGGAACAGCACGTAGGTGACCGGGATGTTCTTCGCCTGCATCGCCTCGACGATCTGGTCGCTCTCGGCCTGCTTCACCCGCGGATCGTTGGCGCCCTGGCCGATCAGCAGCGGCCTGGTGATCTGGTCGGCGCGGGTCAGCGGTGAGCGCTCGGCCAGCCAGGCACGGCCTTCTTCGGTGCGCGGGTCGCCCATGCGTCGCGCCAGCTGCTCGAAGAAGCTGGCCCAGTACGGCGGCACCGTCGACAGCAGGGTGGCGAGGTTGGACGGGCCGACGATGTCCACGCCGCAGGCGAAGGTGTCCGGGGTGAAGGTCAGGCCGACCAGCGTGGCGTAGCCGCCGTAGCTGCCGCCCATGATCGCGACCTTGTCAGGGGTGGTGATGCGCTGCTCGACCGCCCAGTTCACCGCGTCGACGAGGTCGTCGTGCATCTTGCCGGCCCATTCGCCGTCGCCGGCGTTGGTGAACTCCTTGCCGAAGCCGGTGGAGCCGCGGTAGTTCACCAGCAGCACCGCGTAGCCGCGGTTGGCCAGCCACTGGTTCCAGCTGCTGTAGCCGTAGCCATCGCGCGCCCACGGTCCGCCATGCACCAGCAGCACCAGCGGCACCGGCGTGTCGGCCTTGCCGTCGCCGTCGGGATCGGCTTGCGCCGGCAGGGTGAGGTAGCTGGGCAGGGTCAGGCCGTCGCGCGACTTCAGCTCCAGCGGCCACTGCGGCACCAGCGGCTTGCCCTCCAGCGCCGGGCGCGCGGAGAACAGTTTCGTCAACCTGCCCTCGGCGCCGGGCGTGCGGTCGTAGCGGTAGTACACCACCGGCGACTCGGCGGCCGAGTAGGTGACGATCCAGGTGCTGTCGTCGAGCGTGCGCGCGTTGACGCCGACCTCGCCCGGGCCGATGCCTTCGAGCACCTTGAGGTCGGCGGCCAGCGCGTCGCCGACCGGCTTCCACTCGTTGCGCAGGTAGTCCACCGACACCGCCTGCAGTTCGCCGGTGCGCGGATCGGCCAGGCCGCCGCCGATGTCGGCGCGCGCGTCCTCGGCCAGCAGCCTGCGTTCGCCGCTGGCGCTGTCGACCGCGTACACCGCCGCGGTGTTGCGGTTGCGCGAATCGGCCAGGTAGAGCGTGCTGCCGTCGTGGGTCAGGCCCAGCACGTTGGTGGTGAGCACGTCCTCGAACGGCACGTCGTCGGCCTGCTCCCAGCCCTTGCCGGCGCGGCGCAGGATGTCGAGGCCGCCGTCGGGGCGCGAGCGCGCGGCGAAGCGGAGGTTGTAATCGCCGTCGGCGAAGTAGCTGGCGATCTGCTGCGTGTTCTTCTCCACCAGGCTGCGGTTGCCGCTGGCCAGGTCGACCCGGTACAGGTCGTGCCACTTGGCGTCGCGGTCGTTCATGCCGACCAGGATGCTGTCCGGCTGGGTCGGGCTGACGCCGACGACCTGGGCGGTGGTCTTCGCGAACGGAGTGAGGTCGCGCGCCTGGTTGGTGGCGAGGTCCACCGCGTAGAGGTGGAAGTCCTCGTCGCCGCCGGTATCGCGCAGGTACAGCAGCGTGTCGGGTCGGTACGACCAGAAGTAGTTGCGGATGCCGCGCGCCTTGTCGTCGGTGACCGCGCGCGCGGCGGAGGGATCGTTGGCGGGCGCGACCCAGACGTTCATCACGCCGTCCACCGGCGCGACCCAGCTGAGGTACTTGCCGTCAGGGCTGATCTGCACCACCGCGCGCTCGGGATTGCCGAACAGCGCATCGCGCGGGATCAGTTCCACTTCCTTCGGTGCGGCGGGAGCGGTGCTGCCTTCTTCCTGCTTGCCGCTGCACGCGGCCAGGGCGAGGGCGAGGCTGGAGACAGCGAACAGGGCGGTGCGGCGCATGGCGGTGACTCCCCGGTGATGCCGGCGGCATCGGAGCGGACACGCTAGCGCGGAAGCGGCGTGGACGAGGTTGCCTGCGCGTTAAACCGCGACCATGACCGATGGGGGATGAGCCCGTTCGCGACAGGCCTTCCGGCTCAGGCCGGACCCGGCACCGGCGCCAGCGGCGTGCGGTAACCCAGCGCCTCGGCCAGGTGTGCGGCGCCGATTCCGGCGCTGGCGTCGAGGTCGGCGATGGTCCGCGCGACCCGCAACACGCGGTGCAGGCTGCGCGCGGTCAGCTGCAGGCGTTCGGCGGCCTGTTCGAGCAGCTGCTGGCCGGCGTCGTCGAGGCGGCAGGCCGCGGCCAGGCCGGGGGCATCGAGGTGGGCGTTGAGGATGCCGCCGCGAGCCTGCTGGCGGTCGCGCGCCGCCTCCACCCGTGCCCGCACCGCGGCGCTGGATTCGCCGGGCGGGGCATCGGCGCGCAGCAGCGCCGGCGGCAGGCGCGCCATCGCCAGGTGCAGGTCGATGCGATCCAGCAGCGGTCCGGACAGCCGGCTCCAGTAGCGGCGCACCATGTCCGGGGTGCAGCGGCAGCGCGAGGACGGGTCGCCGGCCCAGCCGCAGGGACAGGGATTCATCGCCGCGACCAGCTGGAAGCGCGCCGGGAACTCGGCGCTGCGCGCGGCGCGGGAGATGGTGACGCGGCCGGATTCCAGCGGCTCGCGCAGCACTTCCAGCGCGGCACGGCTCCACTCCGGGAGTTCGTCGAGGAACAGCACGCCGTTGTGCGCCAGCGAGATCTCGCCCGGCCGCGGCGGACTGCCGCCGCCGGCCAGGGCTACCGCGCTGGCGCCGTGGTGCGGCGCGCGGAACGGCCGCTGCCGCCAGCGCGCCGGGTCCAGGCCGCGGCCGCTGATCGAATGCACGGCTGCGGTCTCCAGCGCCTCGGCCTCGCTGGCCTCCGGCAGCAGGCCGGGCAGGCGCGAGGCCAGCAGGGTCTTGCCGCAGCCGGGCGGGCCGCTCATCAGCAGGTGGTGGGCGCCGGCGGCGGCGATTTCCAGCGCACGGCGGGCCTGGGCCTGGCCGCGGACGTCGGCCAGGTCCGGGATGGCCGGGGCTGCGACCGGGCCGGCACCGGCCTCGGCCGCGCGCGGCAGCGAGGTGCGGCCGTCGAGCCCGGCGCAGGTTTCCAGCAGGGTGCGGGCGACATAGGCCTCCGCCTCGCGGGCCAGCGCCGCCTCGGCTGCGCTGCCGGCCGGCACCACCAGGCGGCGGCCGTCGCGCGCGGCGGCCAGCACCGCCGGCAGCACGCCGTCGATCGGGCGCAGCTCGCCGGTCAGGCCCAGCTCGCCGAGGAATTCGCAGCCGGCCAGGCGGTCGCGGTCGATCTGGCCGCTGGCGGCGAGGATGCCCAGGGCGATCGGCAGGTCGAAGCGGCCGCCGTCCTTGGGCAGGTCGGCAGGGGCGAGGTTGATGGTGATGCGCCGCTGCGGGTATTCGAACTGGGCGCAGAGGATGGCGGCGCGCACGCGGTCGCGCGATTCGCGCACCGCCGCCGCGGGCAGGCCGACGATCTGGGTGGTGGGCAGGCCGCCGGAGAGGTGGACCTCCACCTGGACCGGCGGCGCGAGGACCCCGGCGCGGGCACGGCTGTGCACCAGCGCCAGGCCCATGGGCGGCTCAGCGGCTGCCGTCGGCCGGGTTGCCGGAGGACGGGGCCAGGCGCGCCTCCAGTTCGGCGACCTGGCGTTCCAGCGCCTCGAGCTTCTCGCGCGTGCGCAGCAGCACCGCGCGCTGCACGTCGAACTCCTCGCGGGTGACCAGGTCCAGGCGGGCCAGGCCGGACTGCAGCGCGGCGCGGAAGCTGGCCTGCAGCTCCTCGCCCGACTGGCGCAGGCCCGGCGGCACCAGGTCGGTGAGGCGGCGCGCGAGGTCGTCGATGTGCTCGAGGTTGATCATGGGTTCCTCCGGCGGGGATGCCAGTGTGCGCCGGCGGGGCGGCGGTGGGGATCGGGAAGCGGCGCCGGCTGGCGTCGGAAAACTCCGAAACCGGGCCGTGGGGCAGGGCATTGGAAACCGCAGTGCCCGGGCGTGGCAAGCAGGCGTCGCGTTATCCTGTCCTGCCCACCTGCAAGCGGAGTCGCCTGATGAAGATGGTCATGGCCGTGATCAAGCCGTTCAAGCTCGACGACGTGCGCGAGGCGCTGTCGGCGCTGGGCGTGGCCGGCATCACCGTCACCGAGGTGAAGGGTTTCGGCCGCCAGAAGGGCCACACCGAGCTGTACCGCGGGGCCGAGTACGTGGTCGATTTCCTGCCCAAGGTGAAGGTCGAGGTCGCGGTCACCGACGACCAGGTCGAGGCGGTGGTGGAAGCCATCGTGCGCGCGGCCGGCACCGGCAAGATCGGCGACGGCAAGGTCTTCGTCTACGACCTGGGCCAGGTGGTGCGCATCCGCACCGGCGAGCTGGACGCCGACGCCCTGTAAGCGGAGAGGCCGCCTCGCGGCGGCCCCTCCATGTCAGCCTGTCGGCGCGCGCGGCGCCGGCTCAGTGCCCGCGCAGGCCGCGGTAGAAGCGCTTCCAGCCTTCGCGCACGGCGGTCACCCAGCGCGGCTTGGCCAGCACCGACGACACGAAATCGCCCGGCGCGCGCCCGGTCAGGCGCTGTTCGATGCGGAACGCGTTGGCGATGTCGCTGCGGCGCAGCTCGCGCAGCACCGGGGCATTGCGCAGCCAGCGCGGCGTGCGCAGCGCCGAGGCGAAGTCCAGCAGCACCACGCGGTCGCCATTGACCATCACGTTGGCCGGGTGCAGGTCGTTGTGGGTGAACCCGCTGGCATGCAGCTGGGCCACCGCGCCGCGCAGCCGGCGGAACACCTCGTCGTCGACCTGGTCGGCGCTGCCCAGCGGCTCGCCGGGCACGAATTCCATGGTCAGGGCCAGGCCGCCGGCGATGCCCAACAGCATCGGCGCATGCGCCCAGCCACGCAGGCGGCGCAGGATCCGCGCCTCGCGGCGGACCAGCAGGCGCGCGAGCGGCGCCAGCGGGGTGCGCCGGTAGCGGCTGTAGTCCTTCACCACTGCGGGCATGTCGTCGACCCGGGTCACGTAGACGTCCGGCTCGAGCAGGCGCTCGCCGCGCTTGAGCAGCTGGGCGCGGGGAAGGGGGGGGGCAGGGCGAGGGGGAAGGTGGTCATGGGGGAATGGCGACCCGTCGCGTCCGGGGGAAAGACACGGGGCCGGCTGGGGTGGTCTGGCGAAGCCTAGGGTGGGGGGCACGGCCGTATAAACGGTGTGCCGCTCATTAATGCGTTGCGGTGCCGCAACACTGGCTTAATTACGGGGTTTCCGGCCGTTTCCGGCCTGTGCCGGACCTCACGGTGAGGTCCGGCGGTCGGCGTCCGTTCAGGCTTCGCCGAGGGCCTCGGCCACGAACGGCGGGGCGACCAGGACGCCCTGGTGCAGGTGCGCGCTGTAGTAGCGGGTCGGGAAGCCCTTGGCGGCCGCGTCGGCCTGGCGGAAGTCGAAGCCCTGGCCCTTGCGCGCCAGGGTCACGCTCCACCAGCCGGTCGGGTAGCACGGCTGCGGGAACGGCAGGGTCTTGAAGGTGCTGAAGCCGGCCTTGCCCATCTCGGCACGCATGGCCTTGATCAGCTCCAACTGGGCCAGCGGCGATTCGCTCTGCTGGACCAGGATGCCGTCGTCCTTCAGCGCGCGGAAGCAGCTGGCGTAGAAGTTCTTGTTGAACAGGCCTTCGGCCGGGCCGACCGGGTCGGTCGAGTCCACGATCACCACGTCGACGCTGCCGGCCGGGCAGTTGGCCATGTAGGCCACGCCGTCGTCGAACAGCAGCTCGGCGCGCGGGTCGGCGTTGGAGTCGCACAGCTCCGGGAAATGCTTCTCGGCCATGCGGGTGACCTGCTCGTCGATGTCGCACTGGGTGGCGCTCTCCACGCCCGGGTGCTTGAGCACCTCGCGCAGGGTGCCGCAGTCGCCGCCGCCGATGATCACCACGCGCTTCGGAGCGGCGTGGGTGAACAGCACCGGGTGGGCGATCATCTCGTGGTACAGGAAGTTGTCGCGGGTGGTGAGCATCACCGCGCCGTCGATCAGCATCAGGTTGCCCCAATCGGTCGTCCGGTAGATCTCGATCTTCTGGAACGGCGACTGGACCTCGTCGAGCTTGGCCTCGATCCGGTAGCCGATGGCCGACCCGGTCGGCTCGAAATGCTCGATGTACCAGTTGTCCTGGGTGCTCATGGCGGTCCTCGTGGGGGAGCGTGGGGCGGCGCGGCTGGCGGCCTGGCGGGCCGGCGCGGGGTTGCCCGGCGGCGGGGCCGCGCATTGTAACGGAGCATTCTGAACCGCAGGGTTAGAATGCGCGTCCTTTTCCGTCCCCCGAGCCGCACGCCGATGAGCGACTGGTCCGCCGACCACGCCCGCAAGACCTGGTCCATTCCGCACTGGTCGGGTGGTTACTTCGACGTGGCCGATGGCGCCATGCAGGTGCTGCCGCGCGGCGAAGGCGGCCCGGCTCTGCCGCTGCCGGCGCTGGTGGAGGCGGCCCGCGGCCGCGGCATGCAGCTGCCGCTGCTGCTGCGTTTCCCGGACATCCTCGGCGACCGCCTGGGGCGGCTGCAGGACGCCTTCGCCCAGGCCATGGCCGAGTGGGACTACGCCGGCGGCTACACCGCCGTGTACCCGATCAAGGTCAACCAGCACCGTGGCGTGGCCGGCACCCTGGCCTCGCACCAGGGCGAGGGCTTCGGCCTTGAGGCCGGCAGCAAGCCGGAGCTGATGGCGGTGCTGGCGCTGTCGCGCCCGGGCGGCCTGATCGTGTGCAACGGCTACAAGGACCGCGAGTACATCCGCCTGGCCCTGATCGGGCGCAAGCTCGGCCTGGAGACCTTCATCGTCATCGAGAAGCCCTCCGAGCTGGCGCTGGTGATGGAGGAGGCGCGCGCGCTGGACGTGCGCCCGGGCCTGGGCGTGCGCATGCGCCTGGCCAGCCTCGGCGCCGGCAAGTGGCAGAACAGCGGCGGCGACAAGGCCAAGTTCGGTCTCTCCCCGCGCCAGGTGCTGGACCTGTGGAAGTCGCTGCGCGACACCGGCATGGCCGACTGCCTGCAGCTGCTGCACTTCCACATGGGTTCGCAGATCTCCAACGTCCGCGACATCGCCAACGGCATGCGCGAGGCGGTGCGCTACTTCACCGAGCTGTCGCGGCTCGGCGCGACGATCCGCTACATGGACGTCGGCGGCGGCCTGGGCATCGACTACGAAGGCACCCGTTCGCGCAGCGAGTGCTCGATCAACTACGGGCTCAACCAGTACGCGGCCAACATCGTCCAGCCGCTGGCCGAGGCCTGCGCCGGACAGGGCCTGCCGCAGCCGCGCATCGTCACCGAGTGCGGCCGCGCGATGACCGCGCACCACGCGGTGCTGGTGGCCAACACCACCGAGGTGGAGAAGGCGCCGGAAGGCCGCGTGCCCGACGCCCACGACGACGAGCCGGCGGCGATCCGCCACCTGCGCGAGCTGCATGCCGACCTCGACCGGCGTCCGCCGCTGGAACTGTTCCACGAGGCCCAGCACTTCCACGCCGAGGGCCTGGCCGCCTATGCGCTGGGCCAGATCGACCTGCCGCAGCGGGCGCGCGTGGACGACCTGTTCTACGCCGTCGCCCACGGCGTGCGCGCGCGCCTGGACGGCGCCGAGCGCAGCCATCGCGCGGCCCTGGACGAGCTCAACGACCGCCTGGTCGACAAGTACTTCGTCAACTTCAGCGTGTTCGAGTCGATCCCCGACGCCTGGGCGATCGACCAGGTGTTCCCGATCGTGCCGATCGAACGCCTCGACGAGGAACCGACCCGCCGCGGCGTGATCGCCGACATGACCTGCGACTCCGACGGCACGGTGAAGACCTACGTCGAGAACGGCGGCCTGGACACCTCGCTGCCGCTGCACCCGGTACGCCATGGCGAGAGCTACCGGCTGGCGTTCTTCCTGGTCGGCGCCTACCAGGAGATCCTCGGCGACATCCACAACCTGTTCGGCGACACCGATGCGGTGGAAGTGCGGCTGACCGGAGAGGGCGGCTACGAGCTGACCCAGCAGCGCCGCGGCGACACCACCGACGTGATGCTGGACTACGTCGGCTACCGCCTCGACGACCTGCGCGCGGCCTATGCGCAGCGCGTGCACGACGCGCGCCTGCCGCAGGAAGAGTCGCTGGCCATCGCTGCCGCGCTGGAAGCCGGCCTGACCGGCTACACCTACCTGTCCGACGAGGCGCCGCTGGCCTGATCGCGGCGCGGCGTGCAGGCGCCGCGCGATTGGGTGAAGATGCGGCCATCCCGTCAGATGGGGGTGGCCGATGCTGGACCTGCTGAAGGCCGTCGCGATCGGACTGGCGGCGATCCTGCCGCTGGCCAATCCGCTGACCACCGTGGCCCTGATGATGGGCCTGTCCCGCGGCATGGACGAGGCCGAGCGCAACCCCCAGGCGCTGCGCGCCTCGATCTACGTGTTCGTGATCATGGCCGTCGCCTACTACGTCGGCCAGCTGGTGATGAGCGTGTTCGGCATCTCGATCACCGGCCTGCGCATCGCCGGCGGGCTGATCGTGTCATTCATCGGCTTCCGCATGCTGTTCCCGGAGCAGCGCCTGGACGAGACGCCCGAGGTCGAGCGGCGCAGCGAGGAACTGCGCCAGCACCGCACCGAGGACATCGCCTTCATCCCGCTGGCCATGCCCAGCACCGCCGGCCCCGGCACCATCGCCCTGATCATCAGCCTCGCCGCGGCGGTGCGCGACGAGCGGCCCTACGCGGAATGGGTGATGCTGGTCGCGCCGCCGCTGGTGTTCGCCCTGGCCAGCCTGATCCTGCTGCTGTGCCTGCGCAGCGCCACGCGGATCATGCGCGTGCTCGGCAACAGTGGCGTGGAGGCGTTCTCGCGGCTGATGGGCTTCCTGCTGGTCTGCATCGGCGTGCAGTTCGTGGTCAACGGCATCTACGAGATCGCCACGGAAGTGCAGGCGCGGCTGGGCTGAGCGGCGAGAGGGCGGCAGGCACCGCCCCGCGGCGTGGCCTCAGCCGCGGAACACCTGGAAGCCGGCGAAGCTCTGCGTCACCGGCATGATCTCCAGCCGGTTGATGTTGAGGTGCGGCGGCAGGGTGGCGACGTAGTAGATCTGCCCGGCGATGTCCTCGGCGGTCATCGGCTGGGCGCCCTTGTACAGCGCGTCCGAGGCGGCCTGGTTGCCATGCGTGCGGACCAGGGTGAACTCGGTCTCGGCCATGCCCGGCTCGATCGTGGTCACGCGCACGCCGGTACCGTGCAGGTCGCTGCGCAGGTTCAGCGAGAACTGGCTGACGAAGGCCTTGGTGCCGCCGTAGACATTGCCGCCGGGATACGGGTAAACGCCGGCGACGGAGCTGACGTTGATGATCGCGCCCTTGCGTTCGACCAGCTGCGGCAGCAGGCGGTGCGTGAGGGTGACCAGCGCGGTGACGTTGGTGTCGATCATCGTGCGCCAGTCCTCGAGGCTGGCCTGCTGCGCCGGGGCGGTGCCCAGCGCCAGGCCGGCGTTGTTGACCAGCACGTCGATGGCGGCGAACTCCGCCGGCAGCGCCGACAGCGCCGCATCCATCGCCGCCGCGTCGCGCACGTCGAAGCAGGCCGGGTGCACGTTGGCCGCGCCCAGTTCATCCACCAGCGCCTGCAGGCGGCTCTCGCGGCGGCCGGTGGCCACCACCTTCCAGCCGGCGGCGACGAAGCGGCGCGCGGCGGCCAGGCCAAAGCCGGAAGTGGCACCGGTGATGAAGGCGGTCTTGGACATCGCGGATTCCTTGTGGGAGAAGCCTGCCGATTTTCGCACCATCACGGCACGAAGGCCCAACAAATGCCTGCGAGGCCCCGTCCGCCAATGTGTTGTCACACGGGGCAGCCCCCCTTGAGTCAAGGGGGGCGCGCCGGCAGGCGCAGGGGTTGTGGATGCAAGCAGCACGGGGCCCAAGGTTTGCAGGGCAAACCTCGGGGTAACTCCGCCTCAGGCGGAGTTACTGCGCCCGGATAGCCATCGCCGGCAGCCCGCTGTCGGCGAGCTTCTGCTTGGCCTCGGCCAGTTCGCTGGCGGTGGCGTACGGCCCCATGCGCACGCGGTAGACGGTGCGGCCGTTGGCGTGGCCGGTTTCCACGCGCGCGCCGAGGCCGATCATCGCGATGCGGGCCTTCACTTCCTCCGCGTCGCCGGAACTGCCGAAGGCGCCGGCCTGCAGGATGTAGCGCGCGCCGTCGGCCTTGGCCGGCGTCGCAGCCGCGCTGGTCGTCGCAGGCGTCGCGGCCGGCGCAGGCGTGGTGGTCGCGCTGGTGGTGGCCGCAGTCGCCGGCGCCGGGCTGGCTGCCGCCGGCGCGGGCGTGCGGCCTTCCAGCGCGTCGCGGGCGCGGCGCGCCTCGGCCTGCTGGCGGCGCGCCTCTTCCTCGCGCGCGCTGGCGGCCAGCTCGGCATCGGACATGCGCACTTCGTTGCCCGGCAGCACGGTGTAGAAGTCGTACTGCGGCGCGCTCTCGGCGGGCGCCGGTTCCGGCAGCGCGGGGGTGTCGGCGATCGCGTCCGGATCGGCGATCGGCGCCGGCTGCGCGTCGGGGTTGGCCTTCGGGCCGAAACGGGCGAAGCCGTCGCCGTCCTTCTTCAGCAGGCCCGGCACGGCCAGCACCACCACCGCGCCGATCGCCAGGCCGACCACCAGCCAGACCCAGGCCGGGCGACCGCCATTGCCGCCGTTGCG
>Ga0182737_1002870_pt1 | contig 13441 bp, 11 predicted proteins | sample eDN5th30CBELigOP_FD_128878 | JGI IMG/M metagenome (GOLD analysis project Ga0182737, IMG submission 128878) | Enriched Organic Plus compost microbial communities from Emeryville, California, USA - eDNA 5th pass 30_C BE-Lig OP (version 2) (version 2) ... | reverse complement strand
GTGGTCTCGATCTACCGACCCGTCCTGGAGCCTCTCGGCCTCACGCATCCGCAGTACCTCGTGATGCTGGCGCTCTGGGAGCGCTCGCCCCGCTCACTCGGCGAACTGGCGGCGGAGCTCGCGATGGAGCCGGCCACGCTCTCACCGCTCGTGAAGCGCCTCGAGGCGCAGGGCCGGGTGAGCCGGTCGCGTCGCCCCGGCGACGAGCGTGTGCTCGAGATCGCCCTCACCGAGGAAGGTGCCGCACTGCGCGAACGCGCCGTGGAGGTGCCGCGGAAGATCATGGAACTCGTGGGCATGGATGTGGACGAGCTCACCGCCCTCCGGGACGGTCTCGGCCCGTTCGTGGGCCGGCGACGCACGTCCGCTCCCAGCGAAGGCGGAGCCGGTGTCGGAGGCGCTGCCTAGACTTGACGGGTGCCCATTCTCCCGGTTTCCGAACTCGCCCCCGCCTCGGGAACGCTGAGCGTCCGCGGCGCCCGCGTCCACAATCTCCAGGACGTCGACCTCGACATCCCGCGGGATGCGATGGTGGTCTTCACCGGGCTCTCCGGATCGGGCAAGTCGAGTCTCGCGTTCGACACGATCTTCGCCGAGGGACAGCGCCGCTACGTCGAGTCGCTCAGCTCCTACGCCCGGCAGTTCCTCGGCCAGGTGGACCGCCCCGACGTCGACTTCATCGAGGGGCTGAGCCCCGCGGTGTCGATCGATCAGAAGTCGACCAACCGCAACCCGCGCTCGACGGTGGGCACGATCACCGAGATCCACGACTACATGCGGCTGCTGTGGGCGCGGATCGGCGTGCCGCACTGCCCGGAGTGCGGTGAGGTCATCCAGCGGCAGACGGTGCAGCAGATCGCCGACCAGCTCATGGAACTCCCCGAGCGCACGCGCTACCAGATCGTCGCGCCGGTCGTGACGCAGAAGAAGGGCGAGTTCGTCGACCTGTTCAAGGAGCTCAGCGCGAAGGGCTACGCCCGCGCGGTCGTCGACGGCGAACTCGTGCAGCTCTCCGAGCCGCCCGCACTGAAGAAGAGCTACAAGCACGACATCGCGGTCGTCGTCGACCGCCTGGTCGCCGGCCCCGACATCCTCTCCCGCGTCACCGACTCCGTCGAGACCGCACTCGGCCTGGCCGGTGGCGTGATGCAGGTGAACTTCGTCGATGAGACCGGTGACGACGCGTGGCAGAGCTTCAGCGAGAAGCTCGCCTGCCCGAACGGGCACCCGCTGCAGCTCACCGAGATCGAACCGCGGACGTTCTCGTTCAATGCGCCGTTCGGCGCATGCCCGACCTGCTCCGGCCTGGGCACCCGCATGTCGGTGGACGTCGAACTTATGCTCGGCGATGAGGAACTGTCCATCCGCAAGGGCGTCCTCATCCCCTGGACCACGCAGGGCAAGGGCCTCTTCCAGTACTACGAGCGCCTCCTCGAGGGTCTGTCGGACGACCTCGGCTTCTCGCTCGACACCCCGTGGAAGGATCTCGACCAGTCGGTGAAGGACGCCGTGCTCTACGGCAACGACTTCAAGGTCTCCGTGAAGTGGCGCAACCGCTACGGCCGTGAGATGCGGTACACATCGGGGTTCGAGGGCGTGGTGCCCTACATCGAGCGGCAGTATCAGGAGGCGGAGTCCGACAGTGCCCGGCAGCGCTGGGGCGAGTACCTCCGCGAGGTGCCCTGCCCGGCGTGTGACGGCGCCCGGCTCAAGCCCGAGGTGCTCTCGGTGCTCGTGCACGGCCGATCCATCGCCGACGCCTCGCGGATGAGTCTCGCCGAGGCCCAGCGCTACTTCGCCGAGCTCGAACTCACCGACCGCGAGGCGCACATCGCCGCGGCGGTGCTGCGCGAGATCCGGGTGCGCCTGGACTTCCTGATTCAGGTCGGATTGAACTACCTCAGCCTCTCCCGTTCGGCGGGGTCCCTCTCCGGCGGCGAGGCGCAGCGCATCCGACTCGCGACGCAGATCGGATCGGGGCTGACCGGCGTGCTGTACGTGCTCGACGAGCCGTCGATCGGCCTGCACCAGCGCGACAACCGTCGTCTCATCGAGACGCTCGTCGCACTCAAGAACCTCGGGAACACCCTCCTGGTCGTCGAACACGACGAGGAGACCATCCAGGCCGCCGACTGGATCGTGGACATCGGTCCGCGCGCCGGTGTCGAGGGCGGCCGGGTCGTCCACTCCGGTCCATACGAGCAGCTCCTCAAGGAGCCGGAATCGCTCACCGCCGCGTACCTGTCCGGTCGGCGCAGCATCGAGGTGCCGGCCACGCGCCGCAAGATCGACAAGAAGCGGCAGATCACGGTCGTCGGCGCACGCGAGAACAACCTCCAGAACGTGACGGCGTCGTTCCCCCTCGGTGTCATGACCGCCGTCACCGGCGTGAGCGGCTCCGGCAAGTCCACGCTGGTCAACGGCATCCTGTACGAGGTGCTCGCCTCGCGGCTCAACGGCGCCCGCCGGGTGCCCGGCAAGCACACGCGCGTCACCGGTCTCGAGGAGCTCGACAAGGTCGTGCACGTCGACCAGGCGCCGATCGGTCGCACCCCGCGCTCCAACCCCGCGACCTACACCGGCGTCTTCGACCGCATCCGCAACCTCTTCGCCGAGACCCCCGAGGCGAAGGCGCGCGGGTATCAGGCCGGCCGGTTCAGCTTCAACGTCAAGGGTGGTCGCTGCGAGGCGTGCTCCGGTGACGGCACGATCAAGATCGAGATGAACTTCCTGCCCGACGTGTACGTCGACTGCGAGGTCTGCCACGGCAAGCGGTACAACCGGGACACCCTCGCGGTGCACTACAAGGGCAAGAACATCGCCGAGGTCCTGGAGATGCCGATCTCCGAGGCGGCCGAGTTCTTCGAGCCGATCCAGGCGATCCACCGGTATCTGAAGACCCTGGTCGACGTGGGTCTCGGCTACGTGCGGCTCGGGCAGTCCGCCACGACGCTCTCCGGCGGCGAGGCACAGCGCGTGAAGCTCGCCACCGAGCTGCAGCGCCGCTCGAACGGCCGCAGCGTGTACGTGCTGGACGAGCCGACGACGGGGCTCCACTTCGAGGACGTGCGGCGCCTGCTCGAGGTGCTGAACGGCCTGGTCGACAAGGGCAACACGGTCATCGTCATCGAGCACAACCTGGACGTGATCAAGTCGGCGGACTGGGTCATCGACCTCGGGCCGGAGGGTGGCTCGGGCGGCGGCACGATCGTGGCGACCGGCACCCCGGAGCAGGTCGCGGCGACCCCCGGCAGCCACACCGGTGCGTTCCTGGCCGAGGTTCTCGGCCTCGACGAGCGGCGCAAGGCCGGCTGAGGATGCCGTCGGTCCTGCCGTACCGGCCGAAGCAGGGCGAGATCCCCACGACCCCGGGGGTCTACCGGTTCCGCGACGCCGAGGGGCGCATCCTCTACGTCGGCAAGGCGAAGAACCTCCGTGCCAGGCTCTCGAACTACTTCGCGCCGCTGCACACGCTGCACGAGCGCACCCGCCGCATGGTCACCACAGCGGCATCCGTCGAATGGACGGTCGTCGGCAGCGACGTCGAGGCGCTCCAGCTGGAGTACATGTGGATCCAGGAGTTCTCGCCGCCGTTCAACGTCAGGTACAAGGACGACAAGTCCTACCCGTACCTGGCGGTGACCCTCGGTGACGAGGCGCCGCGGGTGATCGTGACCCGCAACCGCCGCATCCCGAAGGCGAAGTACTTCGGCCCGTATCCGAAGGTCTGGGCGGTGCACGAGGTCATCGACCTCATGATCAAGGTCTTCCCGATCCGCACCTGTTCGGACGCGTCGTACAAGAAGGCGATGGCGACCGGACGCCCCTGCTTCCCCGGCCAGATCGGCCGGTGCGGGGGACCCTGCTCGATGAAGGTGTCGATCGAGGAGCACCGGGCGATCGTCGACGATTTCATCGCCTTCCTCTCCGGCGGCGACCAGCGGTTCACCAGGGAGCTCACCCGGCGGATGCAGGACGCCGCCGCTGCGATGGAGTACGAAGCGGCGGCGATGTACCGCGACAAGCTGCAGGCCATCGAGGCGGTGCTCGGCAAGAGCGCACTGGTGCTCTCGGACGACACGGATGCGGACCTCTTCGGTATCGCGGAGGACGAGCTCGCTGCGGCGGTGCAGCATTTCGTGGTGCGGGGCGGGCGCGTCCGCGGGGTGCGCGCGACCACCGTCGACAAGGAACTGGACATCTCCGGACCCGAGCTGGTGGACCAGGTCATCCAGCGCACCTACGGCGACGCGAGCGGCGACGACATCCCGAAGCAGGTGCTCGTACCGGTGCTGCCGGAGGACGCGGCCGAGCTGGAGCAGTGGCTGCGTGCCAAGCGCGGGCGGAACGTCACCCTCCAGGTCGCCCAGCGCGGCCGGAAGGCCGAGCTCATGAAGACGGCCACCATGAACGCGCAGCAGGCGCTCATGCTGCACAAGACCCGTCGCACGAGCGACTACGTCGCCCGGACGCAGGCGCTCACCGATCTGCAGGAGGCGTTGGAGCTGCCCGAGGCGCCGCTGCGCATCGAGTGCTACGACGTGTCGCACCTCTCCGGCACCAACGTCGTGGCCTCCATGGTCGTGTTCGAGGACGGCCTGCCCCGCAAGGACCAGTACCGGTCGTTCACGATCGCGCAGACCACCGACGACACGGACTCGATCCACCAGGTGCTGACCCGGCGACTCGCGTACCTCGATCGGGCCGATGAAGAGGATCCGAACCGCACCCGGCCGCGGTTCGCCTACCCGCCGCAGCTGCTCATCGTCGACGGCGGACGGCCGCAGGTCGAGGCCGCCGCGCGGGCGCTGGCCGAGAGTGGACACACCGAGATCGCGCTGTGCGGCATCGCGAAGCGGTTGGAGGAGATCTGGCTGCCGGGCGAGGAGTACCCGGTCATCCTGCCCCGCACCTCGGAGGCGCTGTACCTGGTGCAGCGCATCCGGGACGAAGCGCACCGGTTCGCGATCACCCACCAGCGCAAGCGCCGCAAGCGCGACATCACGAGCGTGCTCAGCGAGGTGCCGGGGCTCGGTGAGGCGCGGATCAAGGCCTTGCTGCGGCACTTCGGCTCGGTCGCGGCACTGAAGCGGGCGACGCCGGAGGAGATCGCGGAACTGCCCGGGATCGGGCCCAAGCTCGCCCGGTCGGTGCACGCGCATCTCGCCGATCGGTAGGGTAGGACCGACCGGGGGGAAGATGACCGCGACGGACCAGCAGACCAGAGGCGATGTCCTCATCGTCACGGGCATGTCCGGCGCCGGACGCTCGACCGTCGCCAATGCCCTCGAGGACCTCGACTGGTACGTCGTGGACAACCTGCCGCCGCAGATGCTGCGGCCGCTGCTGGAACTGTCCGAACTCGCGCAGGGCGCCGTCCCCCGGGTCGCAGCGGTCGTCGACGTGCGTGGACGGGAGCTCTTCTCCCAGCTCCCCGAGGTGATGCGCTCCCTCGGTGACCGTCAGGACGTCCGCGTCATCTTCCTCGACGCGGCCGACGACGTACTCGTGCGCCGGTTCGAAGCGGTCCGGCGCCCGCATCCGCTCCAGCACGGGGGCAGCATCGTCGACGGCATCCGGCACGAACGGCAGCTCCTCGCGCCGCTGCGCGAAAACGCCGACGTGATCATCGACACGAGCCGGTACAACGTGCACGATCTGACCACCCGGATCGGCGAGCTGTTCGCCGCCGAGGGCTCGGCCCGCCACACCCTCACGCTCATGAGTTTCGGGTTCAAGTACGGGCTCCCGCCGGATGCGGACCACGTCGCGGACATGCGCTTCCTGCCGAACCCGTTCTGGGTCGAAGACCTGCGTCCGCTCACCGGCGAGGACGAGCGGGTCCGGGAGTTCGTGCTGCGCCAGGAAGGCGCGGAGGCGTTCCTCGACGCGTACGCTGCGGCGCTCGTGCCGGTGCTGGAGGGGTATCAGCGTGAGAACAAGCGGCACTCGACCGTTGCCGTCGGGTGCACCGGTGGCAAGCACCGTTCCGTCGTGATGGTGCGGGAACTCGCGGAGCGGTTGGCCGCGGTGCCGGGGGTGGCCGTCGGCGTCACGCATCGGGACCTCGGGCGAGAGTAGGCTGGAACGTCGTTCCCATCCCCCCTGACCCGAGGAGTACCGTGCCGTTGACCGCCGATGTGAAGGCCGAATTGATCACGGTCCGCGACCCGCGACCGAGTGCGCGTGTCGCGGAGCTGACGGCGATCCTCCGTTTCGCCGGTGGCCTGCACAACATCGCGGGACGCGTCGCCGTCGAGGCGGAGGTCGACTCGGAGCAGCTCGCCCGACGTGTCGGCCGCGAGCTCGTGGAGCTCTACGGCGTTCGGCCCGAGCTCGCCCATGTCCAGGGCTCCGCCGGTCGTCCCGGCAGCCATGTCGCCGTCCGTGTGATCGACGGGGGCGAGACCCTCGCCCGCCAGACCGGTCTGCTCGATCAGCGCCGCCGCCCCGTCCGCGGCCTGCCCAACCGGCTGACCACCGGTTCCCGTCCCGACCTCGCGGCGGTCTGGCGCGGCGCGTTCCTCGCGAGCGGCACGCTCACCGAGCCCGGCCGCTCCGCGGCGCTCGAGATCGCCTGCCCGACCGGCGAGGCCGCCATGGCGCTCGTCGGCGCGGCACACCGCATCGGCATCGCCGCGAAGGCGCGCGAGGTGCGCGGGGTGCCGCGGGTCGTCGTCCGCGAGGGCGAGGCCATCCGCGCCACCCTCTACGAGATGGGTGCGCGCCGCGCCTCGGAGGAGTGGGACAAGATGCGTCAGCGCCGTGAGGTGCGCGCCGGCGTGAACCGCCTGGTGAACTTCGACGATGCGAACCTCCGCCGCTCCGCGCAGGCCGCGGTCGCCGCCTGCGCGCGGGTGGAGCGCGCGCTGGAGATCCTCGGCGACGGGGTTCCCGACCACCTGCGTCAGGCGGGCGAGCTGCGCCTGGCCCACCGTGACGCGAGCCTCGACGAGCTCGGCCACCACGCCGACCCGCCCCTGACCAAGGACGCGGTCGCCGGCCGCATTCGGCGCCTGCTCGCCATGGCCGACAAGAAGGCCGCCGCCGACGGCATCCCCGGCACCGAGTCCGCGGTGCCGCAGGCCGCCGTCGACTGATCCTCGTCACAGGGGAATCAACCCCCGCGCGTGTCCGTTGGCGCTCACTAGGATGAACAACGTCACCCCCGCCGCGCCGGGGTCTCCGGCACGGCGCCGACAGGAAGAAGAGGACATGGCGAAGTACACGCTGCCCGAACTCGGTTACGACTACGCGGCGCTCGAGCCGCACATCAGCGCGACCATCATGGAGCTTCACCACTCGAAGCACCACCAGGCCTATGTGACGGGCGCGAACACCGCGCTCGAGCAGCTGGCGGAGGCCCGCGAGAGCGGCAACCTCGCGAACGTGAACAAGCTCGAGAAGGACCTGTCGTTCAACCTCGGCGGTCACACCAACCACTCGATCTTCTGGACGAACCTGTCGCCGGACGGGGGCGACAAGCCCACCGGTGAGCTCGCCGCCGCGATCGACGACCAGTTCGGTTCGTTCGACAAGTTCCAGGCCCACTTCACCGCCGCCGCGCTCGGCGTGCAGGGCTCCGGCTGGGCGGGGCTCTTCTACGACTCGATCGGCGAGAACCTCATCATCCAGCAGATGTTCGACCAGCAGTCGCAGATCGCCGCGGCCACCGTGCCGCTGCTCCTCCTGGACGTCTGGGAGCACGCGTACTACCTCGACTACAAGAACGTCCGTGCGGATTACGTGAAGGCGTTCTGGAACATCGCCAACTGGGCCAACGTCCAGGCGCGCTTCGACGCGGCACGGCAGAAGACCGCAGGTCTGCTGGTAGTGTCCTAACCAGGTGAGGATGCCTCGGGGCCCTCGCCATCCGCGGGGGCTCCGGCATCCCACCTTTCCTTTGAAACTGCGTGCCGTGGCCCGATCGAGCGAGCGCGGCGCGACGAGAAAACGGGAGACACCGTGTCTGTCAAGATCGGCATCAACGGCTTCGGCCGGATCGGGCGCAACTACCTGCGCGCAGCCCTCGCCCAGGGGGCTGACCTGGAGATCGTGGCGGTGAACGACCTCACCGACAACAAGACCCTCGCGCACCTGCTCAAGTACGACTCGATCACCGGTCGACTCGCCGAGGAGGTCACGTACGACGAAGACTCCATCACCGTCGGCGGCCGCAACATCAAGGTCCTCGCGGAGCGCGACCCCGCGAACCTGCCCTGGGGCGAGCTCGGCGTGGACATCGTCATCGAGTCCACCGGTCGTTTCACCAAGGCGGAGGACGCCAAGAAGCACATCGCCGCCGGCGCCAAGAAGGTCCTCATCTCCGCCCCCGCGACCGGTGACGACGTCACGATCGTGATGGGTGTGAACGAGTCGAGCTACGACCCGGCGAACCACGTCATCATCTCCAACGCGTCCTGCACCACGAACTGCCTCGCGCCGCTCGCGAAGGTCTTCAACGACAACTTCGGCATCGTCAAGGGCCTCATGACCACGGTCCACGCGTACACCGCGGACCAGAACCTGCAGGACGGCCCGCACAGCGACCTGCGTCGCGCGCGCGCCGCCGCCGTCAACATCGTCCCGACCTCGACCGGTGCTGCCAAGGCCATCGGCCTCGTGCTGCCGGAGCTGAAGGGCAAGCTGGACGGGTTCGCGCTCCGCGTGCCGATCCCCACCGGCTCCATCACCGACCTCACGGTCGAGGCTGGCCGCGAGGTCACCGTCGAGGAGATCAAGGCCGCGTACAAGGCGGCGGCCGAGGGCGAGCTCAAGGGCATCCTCAAGTACACCGAGGACGAGATCGTCTCCAGTGACATCGTCACCGATCCGCACTCGTCGATCTTCGACGCGGGCCTGCTCCGCGTCATCGGCAACCAGGTCAAGCTCTCCAGCTGGTACGACAACGAGTGGGGCTACTCCAACCGTCTCGTCGACCTGACCGAGTACGTGGCCGAGCGCCTCTAAGCGATCACCATGGCACTGCGCACCCTCGATTCGCTGGGTTCGCTCGCCGGGAAGCGCGTCATCGTCCGTGCTGATCTGAACGTCCCGCTCAAGGACCAGGTCATCACGGACGATGGTCGCGTCCGGGCGACGCTTCCGACCCTCAAGGCCCTGATCGCTCAGGGCGCCCGCGTCATCGTCTGCTCCCACCTGGGACGTCCCGACGGCGCTCCGAACCCCGCCTACAGCCTCGCTCCGGTCGCCGAGCGCCTGTCCGAGCTGCTCGGCAAGCCGGTGGCCTTCGCCGCCGACACGGTCGGGGAAGCCGCGCAGCAGATCGCCGGCGGTCTCGCCGACGGTGAGGTCGCGGTCATCGAGAACCTCCGGTTCAACCCGGGGGAGACCTCGAAGGACGCCGATGAGCGCCGCGCGTTCGCGGAGCAGCTGGCGGCGCTCGGCGACGTGCTCGTCTCCGACGGCTTCGGCGTCGTGCACCGCAAGCAGGCGAGCGTCTACGAACTCGCGCAGCTCCTGCCCTCCGCGGCGGGTCTGCTCATCGCGGCGGAGCTCGACGTGCTGGACCGGCTCACCGAGAACCCCGAGCGGCCGTACACCGTGGTCCTCGGTGGTTCGAAGGTCAGCGACAAGCTCGGCGTGATCGCCCACCTGCTGCCGCGCGTGGACCGCGTCCTCGTCGGCGGCGGGATGCTGTTCACCTTCCTCGCCGCGAAGGGTTACAAGGTCGGCGCGAGCCTGCTGGAGCAGGACCAGATCGACACCGTCACCGGGTACATGCGCGAGGCCGCCGAGCGCGGTGTCGAGCTCGTCCTCCCGGTCGACGCGGTGATGGCGGCGAAGTTCGCCGCCGACGCCGAGCACGTCGTGGCGGATGCCGAGACGCTCGAGGAGACCCCCTTCGGGGCCGCCGGGATGGGCCTGGACATCGGCCCGCGCACGGCGGAGCTGTTCGCGAACGCGATCCGCTCCAGCCGGACGGTGTTCTGGAACGGTCCGATGGGCGTGTTCGAGATGGACGCGTTCGCCGCCGGCACCAAGGCCGTCGCGCAGGCGCTCACCGAGGTCGACGGCCTCTCGGTCGTCGGCGGCGGCGACTCGGCCGCCGCCGTGCGCCAGCTCGGCTTCGCCGACGACGCGTTCGGTCACATCTCCACCGGTGGTGGGGCCAGCCTCGAATTCCTCGAGGGCAAGAAGCTTCCCGGACTGGAGGTCCTCGGATGGGAGTGAACCGCACCCCGCTCATCGCGGGCAACTGGAAGATGAACCTGGACCATCTCCAGGCCGTCGCCCTGGTGCAGAAGCTGCACTGGACGCTGAAGGACGCGAAGCACGAGGACGGTTCGGTGGAGGTGGCGCTCTTCCCGCCGTTCACCGACCTGCGCACCGTGCAGACCCTCATCGACGCGGACAAGATCCCGTTCGCCCTCGGCGCGCAGGACCTCTCGGTCCACGACTCGGGCGCCTACACCGGCGAGGTCTCGGGCGCGTTCCTGGCCAAGCTCGACTGCCGGTACGTCATCATCGGCCACTCCGAGCGGCGCGAATACCACGCCGAGGGCGATGACGTCGTCGCGGCGAAGGTCAAGGCCGCGCTCAAGCACGGCCTGGTCCCGGTGATCTGCGTCGGCGAGACCGCCGCAGACCTGGAGACCCACGGTGCCAGCGCGGTTCCGGTTGCCCAGCTCGAGCAGGCCCTCGCGGGCGTGCCGAAGGACGCGGAGATCGTCGTGGCGTACGAGCCGGTGTGGGCGATCGGGTCCGGCCAGGCGGCCACCCCGGAGCAGGCGCAGGAGGTCTGCGCGAAGCTCCGTGAGGTCGTCGCCGCGGCGATGGGCCCCGACGCGGCCGCGCGTACCCGCATCCTCTACGGCGGGTCGGTGAAGTCCTCGAACATCGCGAGCTTCATGCGCGAGCCGGACGTGGACGGCGCGCTGGTCGGTGGCGCGAGCCTCGTGGCGGACGAGTTCGCCGCGATCATCCGCTACCAGAAGCACGTGGGCGTCTGAGGCCCTGCCGGTATAGTTGTTCTTCGTGCGATCCGCCGGGTCGCCGTGAAAGGTTGTCACGACAGTGCAGATCCTCGAGTTCGTGCTCCAGGTGCTCCTCGGCATCACGAGCCTGCTGCTGACCCTGCTCATCCTGCTGCACAAGGGCCGCGGTGGTGGCCTGTCCGACATGTTCGGCGGCGGCATGAGCTCCTCCCTGGGCTCGTCGGGTCTCGCTGAGCGCAACCTCAACCGGTTCACGGTGGTGCTCGCGCTCATCTGGTTCGTATCGATCGTGGCCCTCGGCCTCATCACGAAGTTCTCGGGATTGGTGTAAGACATGGCATCCGGAGGAAATGCGATCCGCGGCACCCGCGTCGGTGCCGGCCCCATGGGCGAACAGGACCACGGCTTCCACGCCGACCGCATCGCGATCTCGTACTGGGACGCGCTGGGCAATGAGACCGTCCGCTACTTCGCGGCGGGGATCTCGGAGGACGAGATCCCCGAGGTCATCGATTCCCCGCATTCGGGGCTGCCCGCGGGCCGCGACAAGGACAACCCGCCGCAGGTCGCGCGGACCGAGCCGTACAAGACGCACCTCGCCTATGTGAAGGAGCGTCGCACGGACGAGGAGGCCGACCAGCTGCTCGAGGAGGCGCTGCAGAAGCTGCGCGAGCGGCGCGGCCAGCTCTGAACGACACACGAAGGGGGCGGATGCTTCGGCATCCGCCCCCTTCGTGTCGGCGGGATCAGTAGTCCGCGTCGATGAGCTCCGGTGGAACCTTCGCGGCGGCCGCCTCGTCGACGAAGAAGACCGTGCGCTTGCGGCCCTTCGCACCTGCGGCGGGCACGCTCTGGTAGCTGGCGCCGGCGAGGGCGAGCCCCAGCGCGGACGCCTTGTCGTCACCGGCGAGCACGAGCCACACCCGCTTGGACGAGTTGATGACCGGGCGGGTCATCGTCAGGCGCTCCGGCGGCGGCTTGGGGGAGTCCCGGACGGGCAACACCGCGCGGTCGGTGACCTTGATCTCCTCCCGGTCGGGGAAGAGGGAAGCGATGTGCGCATCCGGGCCGACGCCGAGGAAACACACGTCGAACGAAGGCCAGGTCCCGACGGCCGGATCCGCGAACTCAGCGAGTTCGGCCGCATACGCCGCGGCGGCCGCATCCAGGTCGAGACCATCGTCGCTCGCCGGCATCGAGTGGATGTTCCCTGCGGGGACGCCGACCCGATCGAACAGGGCTGCGAACGCCGGAGTGTCATTGCGGTCGGGATGTCCGCGCGGGACGAATCGCTCGTCGCTCCACCAGAAGTGGACGAGCGACCAGTTGATCTCGCCGGCACGGGGCAGCAGCGCCGCCGCGGCGAGGACACGCGCGCCCATCGACCCGCCGGTCAGCGAGATGTGGGCGAGCTTGCCGGCATCGGTGCGCTTGATGATGCGGCTGAGCAGCCGCGCGGCGACGGCCTTCGCGACGGCGTCGGGATCGGCGCGGACGACGACCCGCTTCTCTGCGGTGACTTCGGGCATCTGATCCTCCGCTCAGGCCGTTTCCAGCAGGCGAGTTCCCTCGGTGATGACCCGACCATACAGGAGGTCGGGATCGAGGCGGCGCAGCTCCTCCGCGAGGCATTCCCGCAGCGAACGCCGAGGGAAGGAGAGCTCGTGCGAGGGCTGTTCGGGCTGGGTGAGCACGGCCACGCCGGGCTCGGGACGCTCCAGCAGGATGTCGCCACCCGGACGGCGCAGGCGCACGGACTTGATGCCGCTCGCCCACTCCTGCTCGTCGAGGTACCGCCAGCGGACGGGGACGCCGAGCTGCAGGCGCAGCCAGGCGGCGAGCAACGGCGTCGAGGGCGAGTCGCTGCCACCGAGGACCTCCGCCTCGGTGACCGGCTCGTACGGCGGCTGGTCGAGCACCGCGGCGAGCTGCTCGCGCCAGCGGGTCAGGCGGGTCCAGGCGAGGTCGGTGTCACCGGGTGCGTACTTCTGGCCGAGTCGCTCGACCCAGGCGTGCGGGTCGGGCTGCGTGGCCGCATCCGTGATGCGTCGCTGCGCGATGCGCCCGATCGCCGATGCGGAGGGCACCGGCGGTGTGTCTGCCGGCCACCACGCCACGACCGGCGCATCGGGCAGGAGCAGGCCGGTGACAAGGCTCTCGGAGTTGGAGCCGGCCGGCCCGTAGGCGTGCAACAGCACGACCTCGCTGGCGCCCGCGTCGCCCCCGACTCGGATCTGGGCGTCGAGACGGGGCTCGGCGTCCGGGTCCTTCTCCATGAGGACGATGACGCGCATCGGGTGCTCGCGCGACGCGTCGTTGGCCGCTTCGATGGCCTCTTCGTCGACGCCGTGGTGGCTGATGATGATGAGCGTCAGCACGCGGCCGAGCGCGACGGCACCGCCCTCCTCCCGGACGCTGACGAGCGCCTTGGAGATCTTGCTGACGGTGGTGTCGGGAAGGTCGATGATCACGGGCGTCTCCAG
>Ga0182737_1002863_pt1 | contig 13454 bp, 6 predicted proteins | sample eDN5th30CBELigOP_FD_128878 | JGI IMG/M metagenome (GOLD analysis project Ga0182737, IMG submission 128878) | Enriched Organic Plus compost microbial communities from Emeryville, California, USA - eDNA 5th pass 30_C BE-Lig OP (version 2) (version 2) ... | reverse complement strand
GGCGCCGGGCCGTTGATGGTCATCGACACGCTGGTGGTCGGCGCGCACAGGTCGAAGCCGGAGTACAGCTTCTTCATGTCGTCCAGCGTGGGGATGTTGACGCCGGAGTTGCCGATCTTGCCGTAGATGTCCGGGCGCGGCGCCGGGTCCTCCCCGTACAGGGTGACCGAGTCGAACGCGGTCGACAGGCGCGCGGCCGGCTGCCCGGCGGACAGGTAGTGGAAGCGGCGGTTGGTGCGCTCCGGCGTGCCCTCGCCGGCGAACATGCGGATCGGATCCTCGCCGGTGCGGCGGTACGGGTAGACGCCGCCGGTGTACGGATAGCTGCCGGGCAGGTTCTCCTTGCCGAGGAAGGTCAGCAGCTCGCCCCACGAGCGGTAGGTGGGCGCGGCGATCTTCGGCACCTTCTGGTGGCTCAGCGACTCGCGGTAGTTCTCCACGCGGATGGCCTTGCCGCGGACCTGGTACTCGGTGACCTCGTCGGTGATCGACTTCAGCCGCTGCGGCCACTCGCGCAGCAGGCGCAGGGATTCGCTGGAGAGCGACTGGACGGCGTCGTTGTAGCGCTGGCGGAGGTTGAACAGGGTACGGTCGGCCTCGGACGCCGTAGCCCCTCTCCCCTCGGGAGAGGGGTTGGGGAGAGGGCCGGTCCCACTGCGAAGGTCGTCGGCCGACGTACCCTCACCTCCGGCCCCTCTCCCGGTGGGAGAGGGGTGCAGGGCCGTGGTGTCGTACAGGGACAGCGGCTGTGGCAGCAGCGGGTCGCCCAGCTCGCGCAGGACTTCCCAGTAGTGCTGGGCGCGGGCGGCGGTGTCGGCCTCGCATTCGATGCGGCGGTTGATCGCCCTGCCCTGTTCTGCGATCTCGGCCAGGTAGCGCACGCGGCTGCCCGGGATCAGCACGGTGGCGCGCGGTTCCTTGAGCGAGGTGTCGATGCCGGGCCGGTAGTCGCAGCGGCCACCCTCGCCCACGCCGAGCTTTTCGCGCAGCAGCCGGCACAGGTTGGCGAACATCCAGCTCACGCCCGGGTCGTTGAACTGGCTGGCGATGGTCGGATAGACCGGGATGTCCTCGTCCCTGGCCTGGAAGGCGTTGCGGTTGCGCTTCCACTGCTTGCGCACGTCGCGCAGCGCGTCCTCGGCGCCGCGGCGGTCGTACTTGTTCAGCACGATCAGTTCGGCGAAGTCGAGCATGTCGATCTTCTCGAGCTGGCTGGCCGCGCCGTAGTCGGAGGTCATCACGTACATCGGGAAATCGACCAGGTCGACGATCTCCGAGTCGGACTGGCCGATGCCGGCGGTCTCCACGATCACCAGGTCGAAGCCCAGCGACTTGAGGTAGCCGACGCAGTCCTTGAGCACCGCATTGGTGGCCACGTTCTGGCGGCGGGTGGCCATCGAGCGCATGTAGACGCGGTGGCTGCGCAGCGAGTTCATGCGGATGCGGTCGCCCAGCAGCGCGCCGCCGCTACGACGACGCGTGGGGTCGACCGAGACCACCGCAACGCGCATGGCCGGGAAGCTGGACAGGAAGCGGTTGAGCAGCTCGTCGGTGACCGAGGACTTGCCGGCGCCGCCGGTGCCGGTGATGCCGACCACCGGGGTGCGGCCGGAGGCCAGCTGCCACTGCTTGCGCAGGCGCGCCAGCTCGGCCTCGCCCACCATGCCATCCTCGATCGCGCTGAGCGCGCGACCGATCGCGATCTCGTCTTCCAGCCCGGGCGCGGAAGAAAGGGGGTCAGGTTCCCGTTTCCCCTGGGCCGGAGCAGCGCCGGCGCCGCCGCCGGAAGAGTGGACCTGACCCCGGTTCGCGGTCGAATCACCCGTCACGAATGACGACTCACGCGCGCGCAGGGCGCGCGCAACCACGTCCTCGATCATCTCCACCAGCCCCATCTTCATGCCGTCGTTGGGGTGGTAGATGCGCTCGACGCCGTAGGCCTCCAGCTCGCGGATCTCTTCCGGGGTGATGGTGCCGCCACCGCCGCCGAACACGCGGATGTGCGAGGCGCCGCGCTCGCGCAGCATGTCGACCATGTACTTGAAGTACTCGACGTGGCCGCCCTGGTAGCTGGACAGCGCGATCGCGTCGGCGTCCTCCTGCAGCGCGGCCCGCACCACGTCCTCGACGCTGCGGTTGTGGCCGAGGTGGATGACTTCGGCACCCTGCGCCTGGATCAGGCGGCGCATGATGTTGATCGCCGCGTCATGCCCGTCGAACAGGCTGGCCGCGGTGACGAACCGCAACGGGGAGGCGTCCGGACGGGCGGCGGGAATCTGGCTTGCGGGGGTGCTCATGCGTGCTGCTGGCTGTTCGGGAATCAAGGACTTGTTCCCGATTCTAGTGCTTTCACCGGAAACTTCTGGGTGCGCTGCAGCGTGACTTTGGTCGAGTGGCTGGGAACGCGGCGTGCAGGCGAACCATACGCAGGAGTCGGGCGCCCGCTCTCTGTAGAGCGGGCCTTGGCCCGCTGCTCTTCATGGGCGCTGGCCACACCCGGCGTGGGAGTCGGGCAAGCCCGACTCTACAAAAGCACGGCGCTCTCGTACAAAGGCGCGGCGTGCCCCTCGTAGAGCGGGGCTTGCCCCGCTGCTCTTCATGGGCGCTGGCGCACTGGCGTGGGAGTCGGGCAAGCCCGACTCTACAGAAGCGCGGCGTGCCCTTCGTAGAGCGGGGCTTGCCCCGCTGCTTTTCATGGGCGATGGCCACACCTGCCGTGGGAGTCGGGCGGGCCCGACTCTACAAAGGCGCGGCGTGCCCTTCGTAGAGCGGGGCTTGCCCCGCTGCTCTTGCCCTGCCCCCGGACCAGGTCGCCGGCGTCGCCCGTCAGAACCGCCCTTCGATACCGAGCGTCACCGTGTCGGCGCTGTTGATCTCGGTGTCGTAGTAGTAGCCGTTGTAGTAGTAATCCGTGGCGTAGGCGTAGCGGGTGTAGACCAGGCTGATGTTGAAGTGCCGGTTCACGTCCACGCCGATGCCGAAGCTGGCGTAGCCGCCGTCAACGTCCACGTCGTCGTCTGCGGTCCAGTAGCCCAGGCGGGCGATGGCGAACCAGGGATTGCGCTCGCCGAAATTGAAGCGGGCATTGGCGCCGATGTTGGCGTAGCGGATCGACGGAAACACCCAGCCGTCCTTCGTCCGCTGGTCCAGACGTCCGCCACCGATCTCGAAGCCGACCAGCGACACATCCCCTGCCAGCCACCGGTAGCCGAAGTTGCTCGACACGAAGTCCTGGTGCACGTCGTCGTAGACCCAGCCCTGCCCGGCCTGCACGCCGGCGAAGAATCCGTCCTGCAGCGGCTTCTTGCGGCGCGCCTGGTAGGGCGACGGCGGCGGCACATACGGCACCGGCGCGCGCAGGACCGGCGGCGTCGGCGTGGCCTGAACGGGTTCGTTCGCCTGCGCCTGCGCGTACTGCGGCGAAGGCTGGACGGAGCCGGCCTGCGCGGGCTGGGCCTGTTGTTGCGGCTGGGTGGCGGCGGGCCTCTGGCCCTTGCGGTACGCGTTCCACGCAGGCGAGATGGACTGGGCCTGGGCCTCGGCAAACCAGCTGGCCAGCAGGACGGACACGGCGAGTACTGCGGTCTTCTTCATGCGCTTCCCCCGTTGGACGTGAGCATCCGCGCATCCACGCGCGGATGGAGCGGTCCGCCGCGGCCCTGCCGTCCATGGGCATGGAGGCGTCCCCGGGCACGCGGATCGTCCGCGTTACAGCGGTTCTGCTACGCATCGACCTGGCGGCCTGCGAACCCCGTCGCGGCCGCCCTTCCCCATCGGGGCCGCAGAGGCGGCCCGTTGTCCGATTGTGCCAAGCCCGCGACCAGGGGAAAACCCGCCGGTCGATGCCGGACTCAGGCGATGCCGAACGGCAGGTTGGGCGAGGAGACCACGCGCTCGCCCACGTCCTCGCCCTGCACGAAGCGCAGCGCGGCCTCGATCACCCGCGGCTCGCCGGCGATGCGGTGGTGGCCCAGGCCGGTAGTACTGAGCAGGCGCGCGTCCGGCCACAGGCGTGCGTAGCGCTCGCCCTCCTCCCACGGCACGTCACTGTCTTCCAGGTCGTGTACTACCAGCGCCGGCATGCCCAGCGCGGGCACGTAGTGCTGGATCCCGAACGCGTCGACCGGCACGCCGATCTCGCGCTCGAAGCGCTGGAACATGCGGTCCACCAGCGGCGGCGCCAGCCCGACCATGCGGCCGAAGCGGTTGCCGGCCTCGCGCAGGTCGGCCGCGGGCGCGATGAGCACCACGCGCCCGGCCTGCACGCCCTCGTGCAGCGCCAGTGCCGCCGCGGCGCCCCCCATCGAGTGCGCGACGATCGCCGCCGCAGGCCCATGCCGGCGCGCCACCGTAGCCAGCGCCTCCGCGAACGCCGGCAGGATCGCGCGGCCATCGCGGTTGCGGCCGTGCGCGGGATGGTCGAAGGCGACCACCGCGTAGCCGGCCTGGCGCAGTGGTTCCACCCACGGCCGGCAGCGCAGGCCGAAGCTGGACCAGCCGTGCGAGAACAGCACGTACGGTTCGCGCGCAGGATCGCCCCAGGTGTAGGTGGTGAGCGTGCCGACGGCGCTTTCGACCTGGCCGATCACGGCATCGTCGGCCGGCGCCGCCAGCGCCCGCGCATGCGAGGACGGCAGCGGCGTGCCGAACAGGCGCGCGGCGCGGCGCACCGTCGCGCCGGGCATCACCCAGCCGCCGATGGCGAAGGCGGCGCGCAGCAGCCGCGGGACACCCGGATTTCGAACGGTCGTGCTTTTTTGTGGCGGAGCGAAGGGAGCAACGGTAGCCATGGCGATCCTCCGTGGGGGAGTCAGCGGCGGGGGGCGGCAGCCGGGGTGGCCGGCTGGGACTGCAGACGAGCGAACAGCTCGTCGAAGGCGCGGCGCGCCAGTGCCTGGGCCTGCGGGTTGTGCAGGCGCGCGTGGTGCAGGCCGTGCATCAGCGCCTGCAGCTGGAAGGCGACCAGGGCCGGGTCGGTATCGGGGCGGAAATGCCCTTCCTCCACCGCCAGGCCGACGGCGCGCTCCAGCGCCTGGCGCCAGTTGTCCATCAGCTGGGCGACGTGGTCGCGCATCGGACCGGGCCGGCCGTCGTACTCGAGGGTGGCGCCGGCGAAGACGCAGCCTTCCGGATGCGCGGCCAGCCAGCCCAGCCAGGCGTCGATGATCGCGCGCAGCCGCGGCAGGCCGCGTGGACGGGTCAGCGACGGCGCCATCACCTGTCCGGCGAACTGCCCGGCGACCCAGTCCAGGGTCTGCCGCACCAGGTCCTCGCGGGAACCGAAATGGGCGAACACGCCGCTCTTGGACATGCCCGCGGCCTGCGCCAGCTCGCCGATGGTCAGCCCTTCCAGGCCGCTGTGCGCGGCCATGCCGGCCGCCCGCTCCAGCAGCATGCTGCGGGTGCTGGCGCCCTTGGCGGTGGGCGGCTGGCTGGCGGCGACCGGGCTCATGGGCGACGTAATAGCACGACCGTTCGTTTTATTCAAGCCCGGTGAGGCTTCCTGCACGGGCTGGGGGTACAATGCGCGCCTGCGACGCACGCCCCCTTCCCGGCCGAGTCGCTTTTTTGTTTGCGGACCCGGCGCGAGCCACCAACAGCCATACCGTCACGGTCGCCGCAGCCCGGTGCGCCCTGACGCGGAGCCAACCGATGCTTCTGGAAACCCTCGCCACCTCCGGCCACGAGCAGGTCGTCTTCTGCAACAACCCCCAGGCCGGCCTGAAGGCGATCATCGCCGTGCACAACACGGTGCTGGGCCCCGCGGTCGGCGGCGTGCGCATGCGCCACTACGCCGACGAGGCCGACGCGGTGCGCGACGTGCTGCGCCTGAGCCGCACGATGACCTACAAGAACGCGCTGGCCGGCCTGAACATCGGCGGCGGCAAGGCGGTGATCATCGGCGACCCTAAGACCGACAAGAGCGAGGCGCTGTTCCGCGCGTTCGGCCGCCAGGTCGAGGCGCTGGGCGGCCGCTACATCACCGCCGAGGACGTCGGCACCGACGTCAACGACATGGAGCTGATCTACCTGGAGACCGAGTTCGTCACCGGCGTGCACCAGGTCCACGGCGGCTCCGGCGACCCGGCCCCGTTCACCGCCTACGGCACGTTGCAGGGCCTGATGGCCTCGCTGCAGCGCAAGTTCGGCCACGAGGAAGTGGGCAAGGTCAGCATCGCGGTGCAGGGCCTGGGCCATATCGGCATGGAACTGGTGAAGCTGCTCAAGGAGCGCGGCGCCAAGCTGTTCGTCACCGACCTGGATCCGAAGCTGGTCGACCGCGCGGTGTCCGAGTACGGCGCCGAGGCGGTGAAGCCGGAAGAGATCTACGACGTGCAGGCGGACGTGTTCGCCCCCTGCGCGATGGAAGGTTCGATCGACGCCAGCACCCTGGAGCGGTTGAAGGCGAAGATCGTCTGCGGCTCGGCCAACAACCAGCTGGCCAGCCATGCCATCGGCGACGAGCTGTACCGCCGCGGCATCCTCTACGCGCCGGACTACGCGGTGAACGCCGGCGGCGTCATGAACGTGTCGCTGGAGATCGACGGCTACAACCGCGAGCGGGCGATGCGCCTGATCCGCAGCATCTACCACAACGTTACGAAGATCTTCGACGTGTCCGAGCGCGAAGGCATCAGCCCGCAGTACGCGGCCGACCGCATCGCCGAGGCGCGCCTGGAAGCCATCGGCCGCCTGAAGCTGCCGATGGGCCGCACCCGCCCGCGGATGGGCCACCTGCGCGGCGAGCACTGAGCCCGGCAGCTTCGCCTGCCCCCGTAGAGCGGGGCTTGCCCCGCTGCTCTTCACGGGCGCCGGTGCACCCGGCGGGGGAGTCGGTCTGGCCCGACTCTACAAAAGCGGCGCACGCTCTTCGTACAAAGGCGCGGCGAGCCTTTCGTAGAGCGGGGCTTGCCCCGCTACCCTCCGCCGTCAGCCCCCTCCCGTAGAGCGGGGCTTGCCCCGCTGCTCTTCACGGGCGCCGGCGCACCCGGCGTGGGAGTCGGTCAGGCCCGACTCTACAAAGACGCCGCACGCTCTTCGTACAAAGGCGCGGCAAGCCTTTCGTAGAGCGGGGCTTGCCCCGCTACCCTCCGCCATCAGCCCCCTCCCGTAGAGCGGGGCTTGCCCCGCTGCTCTTCAGCGTTTGCCGGCACATCGGGCGGGGGAGTCGGTCAGGCCCGACTCTACAAAAGCGCCGCATGCCCTTCGTAGAGCGGGGCTCGCCCCGCTGCTCTTCGCACGCGCGCCGTCCGTCCAGCGCGCTCATGCTGCACCTGCACGTGTGGTCTCCAGGGGCCCGCACTACACTGGTCGCAGATGAAACCATTGAGGTAGGCAATGCGGCTGTTCCAGCTGGGAGAGGAGATCGACGCGCTGCGCGAGGCCGTGCGCCGGTTCGCGGAATCGGAAATTGCGCCGCGCGCGGCGGAGATCGACGAGGCCAACGCCTTTCCCCAGGGCCTGTGGCCCAAGCTCGGCGAGCTCGGCCTGCTGGGCATGACCGTCGATCCGGAATACGGCGGCAGCGGCATGGGTTACCTCGCCCACCTGGTGGCGATGGAGGAGATCTCGCGCGCTTCCGGCTCGGTCGGCCTCAGCTATGGCGCGCATTCCAACCTGTGCGTGTCCAACCTGTTCCTCAACGGCAACGAGGAACAGCGCCGCAAGTACCTGCCGAAACTCTGCACCGGCGAATGGAAGGGCGCGCTAGCGATGAGCGAGCCGGGCGCAGGCTCGGACGTGGTCGGCTCGATGCGCTGCAGTGCCGAGCTGCGCGACGGCGTGTGGATCGCCAACGGCAGCAAGATGTGGATCACCAACGGTCCCGAGGCCGACGTGCTGCTGGTGTACATGCGCACGGCGGGCAAGGAGGCCGGCAGCCGCTGCATGACCGCCTTCATCGTCGAGCGCGGCATGCCCGGCTTCTCCACCGCGCAGAAGCTGGACAAGCTGGGCATGCGCGGTTCCAACACCTGCGAACTGGTGTTCGAGAACTGCGCGATCCCGCAGGAAAACGTGCTCGGCGAGGTCAACCAGGGCGTGCGCGTGCTGATGCGCGGCCTGGACACCGAACGCCTGGTGCTGACCGGCGGCCCGCTGGGCCTGATGCAGGCCGCACTCGACATCACCCTGCCCTACGTGCGCGAACGCAAGCAGTTCGACGCGGCGATCGGCACCTTCGGGCTGATGCAGGGCAAGCTGGCCGACATGTATACCGCGCTGCAGTCCGCCCGCGCCTTCGCCTACCAGGTCGCGCGCGACTTCGACGCCGGCCACACCTCGCGCGCACTGGCCGCCTCGTGCCTGCTGCACGCCTCCGAGGCCGCGGTGCAGGTGGCGCTGGAAGCGATCCAGTCGCTGGGCGGCAACGGCTACATCAACGAGTTCCCGACCGGCCGCATCCTCCGCGACGCCAAGCTCTACGCGATCGGCGCGGGCACCAACGAGATCCGCCGCATGCTGATCGGCCGCGAACTGTTCGAAGGCCGCGGCTGAGCCGCACCACCGCACCTGGCCGCGACGTCATCGTTGCTCCGTAGAGTCGGGCTTGCCCGACTCCCCCGCCGGATGTGCCGGCGCACGCGAAGAGCAGCGGGGCAAGCCCCGCTCTACATCCACGCCCGATGTCCGCCGCATCGGGAGCGGCGGGACGCAAACCTCGCCCTCCCGATGGCCTTCCAGCCCTCCCAAAAAAGAACGCGCCCCGAGGGGCGCGTTCCTGTTTCCACGGACCGCCGCGCTCAGAACGCGTGGCGGTACTGCAGGTTCACCTGCTGGTCGCTGTAGCGGTCGCTCTGGCGACGGCTCAGGTCGACGCGGAACAGGTTGCGCGGCGAGAACGCGGCGTTCAGGCCCAGCTGGTACAGGCTGCTGCGTTCGGCCAGGCCGATGCCGTACAGCGGCTCCCACTGCTCGTAGCCGACGAAGCTGGCGTTGAACAGTTCGCCGCTGGACTGCAGGCGCTCCTGGTACTCGCCACGCGCGTCCAGCGACAGCGACAGGCCGTTGCCCATCCGCCAGCTGCGCTCGCCGCGCAGGCCCACGTAGCCCTGGGTGCGGGTGCTGTCCCAGGCGTCCGCACGCAGGCCCAGGCCGCTGGCGCCGGCTTCGCTGAAGCCGTCGTTCTCCAGGCGGGTGTAATCCACGCCGACGTACGGGGTCAGGGTGGCGCCCGCCAGGCGGAAGCCATGGCCGGATTCCACGTTGGCGGTGAAGTAGCTGCCCGACACCCGCGAGGACACGCCGTCCAGGCTCATGCCCAGCAGCACGTTGCGCTGCATCTGCCGGTCGAACTGGCCCATGCCGACGCGGCCCTGCGCGTACCAGCCGTCATCCAGCCAAGCCGCGTAGAGCTGGCTCTCGTACTGGTAACCGCGCACGCGGTCGCCCATGGCCGGCAGCCAGCCCTGCTGCTGCTGGCGACTGAAGGCCACGCCGGCCAGTGCATTGGTGCCCAGCGCGACGTCATGGCCGACCATGTCGCCGCTGGTGGCGAAGTCCACCGCGTCGAAACCGGTCAGCGACATGGCGCCATCGCGCGACAGGCTCGAAGCCCAGGCACCGGTGCCGCGGATGCTGTCGCGGAAGCGGTCGACGCGGGCGTTGGCTGCGCGACGGTTGGCGTCGATGCTGTCGTAGGTCATCGCCGAGGACGCGCCGTGCAGCTGGCCCGACAGGCTGCGCAGCGACATGTCGAAGCCGGCGATGCCCTGGGCCTGCTGGAACGCGGCGGCCGCGTCGAGCAGGCGCGCGTCGATGCCGACGCCGCCACCCAGCTTGATGCCGTTGTCGATGCCGCCGAGCATGTTCTCCACGCGGGTGGCCGAGCCCTGCGACAGCGCCGACAGGCCCCACATCGACGACGCCGCGGCCACGTCCACGCGGGTGGCGCGCAAGTAGGCGTTGAGCAGGTCGTACTCGAGGCTGTAGTTCACCAGGGTCACGTTGGGCGCGCTGGTGACGAAGGCGAACTCGCCTTCCAGGCCTTCCTTGGTGTACAGCACCATGGCGCGCTGGTCGAAGACGTAACCGTTGCGGATGCCTTCGATGTACAGCGTGCTGTCGGCGATCTTGGCCGTGCCGTCCACGCCGAGCGGGTTGCCCAGCCAGATGTGCAACGTGCCGGTGTCGGTGTTGACGAAGTCGCCGGCGATGTTCATCGCGTTGACGCCGTCACCGGCGATCAGGTCGCCGGCATTGGAGAAGTCGCCACCGAAGCTGCCCACGCCCTTGAAGCGGCTGCCCGCTTCCGTGCTCACGTTGGAGCTGGTGAGGCCCTGCAGCACTTCGAGGCCGCCCTTCCGCAGCACGGTGTCGCCGGTGTACGAGCTGCGCTCGGTCAGCACCAGGGTGCCGGTGCCGTCCTTGATCAGGCCGCCGCTGCCGCTGATCGGATTGCGGAAATAGCTGACGTCGATGCCACGCGCCGGATCCACGCGCTTGTTGTCGAACTCGACCAGCACGTCGCCCCAGTCGAACTTGCCCGGACCCCTCACCGCCGCGCCTACGTTGAGCAGGCCGTAGCCGAAGATCTCGTCCACGCCCTCGGCGCCGATGTCGGTGGCGGTACCGAGGATCGTCTGGCGGATCAGGTCGTTGTTGAAGTACGGGAAGGCCTCCCACACCAGCGCGGCCGCGCCGGACACCAGCGGCGCCGCGTAGGAGGTACCGCCGCCCCACTTGTAGGAGGTGCTGCCGGCGCTGTCGGTATGGCCGGTGAACACCGCATTGCCCGGTGCGACCAGGCAGTAGTTCTTTGCGACGCCGCAGGCCTGCGAGTAGTCGGTCAGGGTCGGCTCGGACTCGGTCGGGTTCAGCGCGCCCACGGCGAGCCAGCCGCGCTCCAGAAACGCCGCCGCCGGCGACTTGCTGGGCAGCGCGGCGTTGTCGGTCGGATTGGCGCGGTAGCGCTCGTCGCGGCCGGCGTTGCCGTTGGCGAAGACGACCAGGCCGTCGCGGTTGAGGATCAGGTCGCTGTACGCGTTGACAAACTCGTTGGTGACCCGGTCGTCGCTCCAGTACAGGCCGCCCCAGGAGTTGTTGATGATCAAGCCGTGCGCGCCCACGCTTCCGGCGGCGTCGGCGATAGCCAAGTTGAGGTAGCGGAAAAACTCGCCGTACCCGTCGCCAGCCCGTACCTCATTACCCTGACCAGAACCGTCGTCTTCCGGCGATTCGTCGGCGATGATGCGCACAGATGCGATATTCGCCCCAGGCGCCACACCACCGGGCCAGTCGCCGACGGCCTTGCCCGCGGCCAACTGAGCCACGGTGGTGCCATGGCCGACCTTGTCGCCCACGCTGAGATCGTTCTTGCTCGGATCCAGGAACTCGTCGTCGCCAAAGGGCTTGATTACCCTGCCCACCAATGCAGGATGATCACTGTTGACGCCGGTATCGAGCATGCCGATGACCACGCCCTTGCCGGTGTAACCGGCGCGTTCGGCTTCGGTTGCGTGGATCAGGGTCAGGTGCGCGTCATTCGGCGGCTGCACGTTGGCCGGAGGAGGCGGAGTACCGCCACCGCCACCGCCGCCGTCGTTGCCACCGCCACCGCCACCACCGCCACCACCGGAGCCACCGCCACCGATGACCAGCGGCGGGGCATCGCTCTTGGAGTTGCCACCGCCACAGGCCGACAGGCCCAGGCTCAGCACCGCGACGACAGCCAAAGCCAAGGCATTGCGCCCTTGCGTGTTCTTCATCCGTGTTTTCCCCCATGGCAGTGGCGCGACGATCGCGCCAGGCATTGGGGCAATTTGTAACCCGTATCCCATCCAGAAACAACGACTTCCGCCGTTGTCCTGTGGCGCAGGTCCAGTTCCGTGCACTCCACCGGACGCGGGCGGTTCCATCCTGCGGCGCACGTCACGCAATCAGCGAACCGGGGAAACACCGGGGTGCAGACGGACGCATGGCGCCCGAGGCGGCGACCGGACGCCCCCCACCCCGGATGTGGTCGGGATCAGAACCCGACCGCGTAGCGCAGCGAGACCAGGCTGGCATCGCCGCGCGGGCCGAAGCGCTGGTCGTAACCCAGCGACACCACCGAGCGCGGCAACAGCCAGGCCCGTGCCGAGACGCCGAACATGCCGCCGGACAGGGCCGGATCCGTGGCCGCCAGCGGCGACCAGGCTTCTACGCCGACGAAGCTCGCCGCGCGTTCCAGCCCGTCGCTGGCCACGGCCTGCTGCCACTCGGCATAGCCGTCGATGCCGAAGCGGCCCCAGTCGCGGCCCGCGCGCAGGCCGGCGATGGCCTGGGTGCGCGAGGCCGTGTGGCCGTCGCTGCGCAGGCCGAAGCCTTCGGCACCCTGCTCCTCGAAGCCGTCGCTGGCCACGCGCACATGTTCGGCGCCGAGATATGGCGCCAGCGCCCAGCCGGCGCCCTCGAAGCGGTAACCCGCCTCCACGCCCGCCATCGTGTAGCTGCCGCCGTAGTCGGCATGCAGGCCGTAGGCGCTGCCGCCGAGCAGCAGCTGGCGGTCGACCCGGCGCTGCCACTGGCCGGCACCGAACTGGCCCATCACATAGGCCTGGTCCCACTGGCGGCCGAGCCACGCCTGCGCGCCGGCCTGGCGTTCACGGCTGCGGTCGGCCACGCCCCGGACCAGGCTGTCACCGCGACTCTCGCTGACTGCGATGCCGGCCAGCAGCGAGCCCGACAGGCGCGCGTCGTGGCCCGCCATCCAGCCGCCGACGCGCGCATCCGCGCCCGCCGCCGGAGTGCCGGCCGCATCCAGCGCCTGCATCCAGCCGCCGGCGCGGGCGTAGCCGTTGGCGACCTCGTCAAACCGCGAGGCCAGCGTGCGCCGGCCCAGGTCCAGGGCGTCGAAGGTCGCCGCCGCCGCGGCCGCATGCACCTCGCCGGACATGCTTCGCAACGTGGACACCGCGTCGCCGGCGCTGGCGATGTTCTGGAACTGCCCGGCGATGCGGATGAAGCCGTCGGCCACCGCCCCCTCGCCACCCTGCTGCGAATCGATGTTGTCGAACGCCGCCTCCACCCGCGTCGCCGCCGAGAGCGCCGCGGGGGTGATGTCGGCCAGGCTGGCCGCAGTGGCCTGCACGTCCAGGCGGCTGATGTCCATCCAGGCGCGGTTGGCGTCGTAGCCGAGCGTGGCATCGAGGAACAGGCTGGACGATGCGGTCAGGCGGTCGAACCGGCCGGTCAGGCCGCCATCGGCGGTGAGCACGTATTCGCGCGCCTGCCAGGTGTAGCCGCTGCGCAGCCCCGCGACGTGGACATCGCCGCCTTCCAGGGTCGCCGTGCCGCCCACCTGCAGCGGCCCGTAGCCGACCACCAGCGACAGCACGCCGCCGGCCTTCTGCACGTAGTTGCCGACCACCTCCATGCTGCCGGACGGCAGGTCGCCGTCGATGGCGACGATGCCGGCGTTCTGCAGGTTCGCGCCCAGCCAGCCGGCACCGGCCAGCCGACCGCCCGCCTCCACG
>Ga0182737_1002859_pt1 | contig 13469 bp, 10 predicted proteins | sample eDN5th30CBELigOP_FD_128878 | JGI IMG/M metagenome (GOLD analysis project Ga0182737, IMG submission 128878) | Enriched Organic Plus compost microbial communities from Emeryville, California, USA - eDNA 5th pass 30_C BE-Lig OP (version 2) (version 2) ... | reverse complement strand
TTAATCTTCAAAACCGGCTCTAACCTTTGCCATACCGCATCAGAGACAAACATACTCATACTTGCACTCGACTAAAAGCAACTCTCATACCTTAATCACTTACTTTTCGGACAGCTTCTAGGCTGTTTTTGCTGTATCTTCAGGCAATTCCTCCTTACAAGCCGCGTTGAGCCAGGATATCTTTCACCAACGGAGAGCGCTCCATCTCATACGGCAGACCTTTAACAACTTCCACAGGAAGCACGCGTGATTCGATCATCCCCTCACCCGCCTCCCATATCTCATAGCTAACTTGTGGAGTTTCAGGTGATGTATCTATGTCCAGGATCATCCACATCTTGCCATCGTAACGCACGGTGAATGTCTCGGCTGAAACCGCGGCTTTTGCATTACGCTCATTCGGACTGCCTAGCGGTCCCGCCGTAAATTCAGGCCAGCGACTGCGCACATGATAGCCCGCTGAAAAATGGCGGTCTCCAGAAAGAAGCACCACACCCTCGATCCCTTCTTCCTCAAGCCAGTCAAATAAGGCGCTACGTTCGGTGTTGAAACTGGTCCAGCTATCTTTATGGCCATTTGTCTGCCATTCACTGCCACTGGCCAGTATCTTTATCTTTGCCTTGCTGGTCTTCAGACCTTGTTTCAACCATTCGAGTTGTTGCCTGCCCAGCATGGTTTTATCTGGCCCATCCGGGGCACGGTTAGGACTGCGATGCCAGCGAACATCCAGCATAAAAAACTCCACCCCGCTACGCACAAAGGAATAATAGATGGCCTGATCGTCTTTATTTGCTTCGCGTGGAGCATTGGCCCAAAATTCACGAAATGCCTGCAGGGATTTTATTTTCCCATCAGCCGTGGAGTCGCTGTCATTTGGCCCATAGTCATGATCATCCCAAATGGCATAGACAGGCTTTCTTGCCCCCAGTTCACGAAAGCCTGCGATCTGGCGGTGGGCGGTGTAATACAACCTCTGACGCTCAAGGTCAGTAGTATCACCATAATGATTGTCCCCCAGCATGAACAGCAGGTCAAAATCAAGGCGGTCAGCCATTTCACCAAACGCTGCGGAAGAGTCCACAGGCAGACGCCCCACACAAGAACTAAAAGCCACGCGCAAACGCCCCTGATGTTCTGCTTCCGGCGCTGTCATGAAAATCGGCTCTGGCAAAGGACTAACCACCCGATCATTTAACAACACCTGGTAGTGGTACCTGGTGGCAGGCTTCAGACCATGAAGCCGCACGGCGCTGGTGTGCGCAGCGTTTTCATTCACAGCACCGCCTTGAAATGTCATCGCATGGTCAAACATGGCGTCTTCACTCACCAGCACTTTCCATGTGGCATCCTGCGTGGCGCGTATCCACAGCCAGGCTTCGTTATGAGTTACATGCCCCAACATCGGCCCGGCATAGATTGCAGGCAGACCCGGCACTGGATCTAATGGTGCAATCTGTGGAATGGGTTTTTTGGCCGCGATGGCAATCGGATTCGGCTTCTCTTTTGCTTTAGCGGGCGCTGTCTCTGCCAAGGCAGATGAAGTTGCACCAGAGGCGAGAGACAAACCAGAACTGGCGGCGATGAAGTTTCTGCGGGTGAGATTGCGGCTCATGTCGAAAGGAAGCAGGTGAATGGAAATAAAGGCGCTGGCAGAATACACCAGCACCGCCTCTTATCTTTCACCATGAAGCTAGCTGCCACCCTTACCCGGCGTGTGGCTTGAGAAAGCCCTCATCATCCAACACAACGCCTTTGAGTTGTAACTCAACATCCAGCCGCTCACCCAAGGCGCCCACAATAACTCCGGAGGTGTCTTCTTTTACTTTAAGACCGTTTAAGACATGCCCGAGGCTGCCTTGCAGATGCCCGCGCTGGTTCCCATCTTCAGCTTTTGACATCTTGGGATCAGGCACCGACAAGGAAATCAATGTGCCCGAACGTTCATCATACACGGCGGCATAATCTGTTGAGACAACAGCATCAGCCAGATCGCCTGCCGCATAAAGTACAAGATGACGCCCTCTTAACGCTGAGACATCAGCATTGGCAGAAACAAGGGTCAAGACACCATCGCGGTTTGCAGGCGATACATGGTCATGGTCGAAGATGACTTTGATATCTCGCATTTCAGCAATGGCATCTACAAATGAGCCAGCCATCATATGATCTTTTGACAGACGCCAGTGAAGCGTGTGAATGCCATGCAGAACTGAGGTGTCCAGAATCCTGTGCGCATTAATCCAGGCCATTCTTTGCAGTCCCGCAGGTTGCGATAAGCGACCAAGTCGAGCCGCAAAGGCTTCTGCACTCAACACACTCAGGGCTTCACGCACACGGGTGACAGAGGCGTCCCTTGCCTCGATTGGTTCACCAAACCATACCCCTACTCCATAGCGGATTTTTTTGGGCAGCTTGTTAAAAAATTTCCCGCCATCAAAAGAAAAGACACTACCCCACAACCCATCCAGCCATACAGGTTGCACCTTTGCATGATCCCCGGTTCGGGCCATGATTTCATAACCTTTGTGCAGCTCATTGAGAAATCCTGTCCGCGTAAGTTGACCTTCAGGAAACAACACAACGGCCTGCCCTTCCTTTAATGCATCCGCCACGGTACGAATGGCTTCGCGCGGCCTGGTGGCAGAGATGGGCACCGTACCAAAGATTTTCAGACCCCAGTTCAGAGCCTTCAGCTTGTACAACGTTTCAAGCATGACAAAGCGAACATGGCGTCTGACTGAAACCCCCAGCATCAATGCATCTGCATAACTTATGTGGTTCGGCAGCAAAAGCACCCCGCCATCTTTTGGCATGCGTGGTTCATGATGCGCCCGTATCTTGTAGAAAGTACGGACAAGGGCGCTGACAATGAAATGCAGGAAACTGCGCGGCAGCAGCTTCATAATATACAGGGCGGCACCCAATGTTATGGGAGCAAGGACAAGCAACTGAACCGGCGAGGACAAACCCAGCATCAACATCGGCTTCACCACCAGCAAGTTGGCAACAAACGCAGCCAGACAGTCCATTAGATTAAGCGATGCCATGACACGCGCGCGCTCTGAGGGCTTCGCCCGGTCTTGAACAAATGCATAAAGAGGAGCCATGAAACATCCGCCAGCCACGCCGATCATTACCAGCCCGGCGTGAAGAATGATGTTCTGCCAGGAAAATCCACCAATCACTACAAGCGATGCGCTAAGCATCAAGCCAGACAACGGCACCAGGCCCAGCTCGATCCTTTTTCTACAGATAATCCCCGCGATCAGACTGCCGACCATGATTCCAACTCCAAGCATGGCAGGCATCATGGCCATGGCGCCTGCCGCAGCCGCTTTATCCGTCGGATGCAGCTCATGACTTAGCGTGACTAAAATGCTTCCAACCGCATTGGACAGAAACCAGAAATAAGCCACGCCCAGTGCCGCCAGCATGATCGGCCTGTCGCGGAAGATGATTTTCAGGTTAACAATGTGTTCCCAGATTACCTTACGTTTAAAGGTGATTTCCTTACGGCTTGGCGTCTTCTGAATCAGAAGAGTAATAAACATGGGGATCAGCGACAATCCCGTCATGATCAGCATCGGCTGCCAGACTGCATCCCATGGATCGTCCCCCTGCTCCAGCCGGTTCTTAAACCAGGTAGGTCCGGCCCACATCCCCGCCAGGGTTCCGGTAAGGTTGAGCATCTGCATCATGCCGCTGCCACCACCCAGCCGCCGCGAACCAATCAACTCCTTCAGAATACCAAACTTGGCAGGGCTGAAAAAGGCAGACTGCGTGGCAACTATAAAGAAGCAGACCAGACACAGCCACAGCGTTAACTGAGCCTGATGAATCGCAAGGGCCCCGAGGAATAGACAGAAGGCCGCCGTCTGCATGCCCAGCGTCCAAAACATCACCTGCTGCTTGGAATAACGGTCACTTAACCAGCCTGCCACGGGTGAAAACAGAATGTAAGGGATCGAAAATATCGCGGCGAGATATATCTGCATGGAACTGCCAATATCCGTGTCCAACGCCACTGCGCCTGCAAAGGCCACGATCAACATTTTGACAAAATTGTCCGTAAAAGCCGTCGCCCCCTGGGCAACCAGCATGGTGATGTAGGACAACTGATTGCGAGGCGGCAGTTTCTCCGCCTCGTCTAAGGCTTGGGTGTCAAAAGGATCCACAGGAACCATACGCCGCGCACTGAGGCACAGGCCAGATGGACCACCAACTTCTTTTTACCCTTTCAATGGGGCAATATTTTCTCAGCATCACGCTGCCAGACGCAGGAGATGGCTGTTCTCAACAACACGCAAAGCGCGCCAGTTGACACTGGCACGCTCGGTTGAAAGCTGAAGATAAAGCGTGGAGAGCTTTTTCGAGCCGGTCGCCACCAGCTCGCAGCCCTGCGGGCTAGCTCTTGTAACGCAAACGCTTCTTGTGGCGATTTGCCTTCATGCGTTTCTTGCGCTTATGTTTGTTGATTTTCGTCTTACGACGCTTTTTGAGCGAGCCCATGTTGGTTAGTTTCTTGTTTTCTTGGTTTGGTTCAGGGAAATAGGACAGGTCAGTGAACGACCTTGTTCAGAGGATACTCGATAATCCCCTCTGCGCCTAGCGCTTTCAGAGCGGGGATGATCTCGCGCACCACGGATTCATCAATGATGGTTTCCACCGCCACCCAACCGCCACCCGCAAGGTGAGAAATGGTCGGACGACGCAGGGAAGGCAGCTGATGCAGCATGGCATCCAGCTTGTGATCAGGCAGGTTCAGCTTCAAGCCGACCTTGTAACGGGCTTCCAGAGCACCGTTAAGAAGAAGCGCAAGGCGCTGCATTTTCTCGTTCTTCCATGAATCGCGATAGGCCGCCTTGCTGCTGACAAACTGAGGGTAGCTCTCCATCAGCGTGTCCACAATGCGCAACTTGTTGGCCCGCAGGGAGGAACCTGTCTCAGTGATGTCCACGATGGCATCCACCAGTTCCGGGACTTTCACTTCGGTGGCGCCCCAGGAAAATTCAATGTCGGCTTTCACGCCGTTTTTTTCAAGATAGGTTCTGGTCAGGCCTATCGCTTCGGTCGCAATGCGTTTGCCTTCCAGATCCTTCACGCTTTTGATCGGAGAATCTTCAGGCACCACCAGCACCCAGCGGGTCGGCAGGGAGGTCGCCTTGCTGTAGCGCAAGTCAGTGATCACCTCGACCTGGGCCTGATTTTCAGCAATCCAGTCCCTGCCAGTAATGCCGCAGTCCAGGAACCCGAGATCCACATAACGGCCAATCTCCTGCGCGCGCAGCAGGCGAATTTCCAGCTCACGATCATCCACGCTGGGGCGATAGGAGCGCGAATGCGCGATGATATTATAGCCCGCACGGTTAAACAAATCCAGAGTCGGCTCCTGCAGACTGCCTTTCGGGAGTCCGATGCGAAGGAGATTGGATGAGGTGGAAGCCATGCGTGATTATGGAAAAAGGGCGCACAGCCTACTCACGCTCCCGCTCTTGGCTAGAAGAAATTTGCAGAGATTTCACTTTAGCAGCTATAACCCCTTTCCTGCGGCATTTCCCTCCAGGTGATTAACGCTTTATCCCTGACATCATTCGCTCACAAACCGCCACCCAAGAGTCATAAAATTTCTCCACTCCTTTTACATGATCAAACACGGCAAATACGGGAGCATAGACTGTTTCAAGTATTTTAATATTGGTCTGGGTGGAGGGAATAACCCCCTTGCGAACCAGACAGGCCACAGGTCCCAGCGAAAGGAAATAAAACAAGCCCGCTGCCACAACGGCGATCCACACACCTGTTGAACCTCCCCCATCGCGATCCGTGGAATGTGACATGGGCATAAAATAGCTGAATAGGAAAATTCAACAAGCCTCCGTGCATGGGAAGAGGCCAAATGAAGACTCACTTCCCAGAATTTTCATATCAACCATGAATTCCCTGACCATTCTGTTTATGTATTCGTAGTTGCATCTGCGCCCTGGGCCGGTATGTAACGGGCCGCATTTTGTGGAGAAGTCTCAACTTTTGACGGACTTCCAACTTTTTCTGTTTTTCCAACCATCAATGAACAAAGCCATCCTCGCCCAAGCTGCCAATGAAGCCCGTGGCCTCGCCATGGACGCCGTCCACAAAAGCAATTCCGGCCACCTCGGCCTGCCTCTCGGCGCAGCAGAGATCGGCGCAGTGCTTTTTGGTGAACTCCTGAACTGCAACCCTGCCGCCCCAAAGTGGCTGAACCGCGACCGCTTCATTTTAAGCGCAGGCCACGGATCCATGTTCATCTATAGCTGGCTGCACTTGAGCGGCTATGATCTTCCCATTGAGGAAGTGGCAAACTTCCGCCAACTGCACAGCAAGACCCCAGGTCACCCGGAATCCTTTGAAACTGTAGGTGTCGAGTGCACCACTGGCCCTCTCGGTCAGGGCGTGGGCAATGCCGTGGGGTTCGCCCTTTCCGGCAAACGCGCCGCAGCTCGCTTCAATACCGCTGAGCACACCATCTTTGATCACCACGTGGTCGCCCTCGCCGGTGACGGCTGCTTGCAGGAAGGTGTGGCCCGTGAAGCCGCCGCCTTCGCCGCCCACAACCAACTGGACAACCTGATCCTGATTTTTGATTCCAATGACGTCACTTTGGACGCCATGGCGAAAGTGACCCAGAGCGAAGACGCCGCTGCCCTGTGGACTGCGCTTGGCTGGGAAGTCACCACCATTGATGGACACGACCTGGACGTGGTGAAAGACGCCATCGAAACTGCCAAAAACAGCAACAATGGCAAACCCAAGTTCATCATTGCCAAAACTCTGATCGGCAAGGGCATTCCTGAAGTGGCCGGCACCGCCAAAGCCCACGGTGAAGGCGGAGCCAAGTTCGTGGACGCCGCCAAGGCAGCGCTCGGCCTGCCAGAAGGCAGCCACTTCTACGTGAGCGATGAAGTGAAAGCCTATTTCGCTGACCTTAAGGCAAAACGCGCTGAAGCTAACGCCGCCTGGCAGAAAACCTACGAAGCCTGGGGCGCTGCCAATCCAGAGCTGAAAGCAGAACTGGAAGCTGGAGCCAATGGCAAACTGAGTGCCGATGAACTGCTGAAACTGGTGCCTGAGTACCCAGCCGAAGGCAAAGCCGCCACGCGTAACAGCGGTGGTGAGATCCTCAATCACATTGCCAAGGCTGTGCCACAAATCATCACCGGCAGTGCTGACCTCTTTGGTTCCACCAAGAACTACATCAAAGATGGTGGCGACTTCTCCGCAGCGAACCCGCTGGGCCGCAACATCTGGTTCGGCATTCGTGAGCACGCCATGGGCGCGATCCTGAACGGTATCGCTTATGACAACATCTTCCTTGGCTCCGGCGCCACCTTCCTGGTGTTCGCCGACTATGTGCGCCCAAGCATCCGTCTGGCCGCCCTCAGCAAGCTGCCAGTCACCTACATCTTCACTCACGACTCCGTGGGTGTGGGAGAAGACGGCCCTACCCACCAACCGGTGGAAACGGTTTCCGGTCTGCGCCTGATCCCCAATCTTGATGTGATCCGCCCAGGCGACGCTGAAGAAGCCGCCGCCGCATTCGCTGGCGCGTTCTCCCGTCAGGACGGCCCTACTCTGCTGGCGCTGACCCGTCAGGACATTCCCCACCAGGGCAGCGCAGCAGCCAGCACCCGCCGTGAAGGCACGCTGAAAGGCGGCTATGTGCTGGTGAAAGAATCCGGCGAACTGAAAACCATCCTGCTGGCTTCCGGTTCCGAAGTTCAACATGCCGTTGATGCAGCCAAACAACTCGGCGAAGGCGTTCGCGTGGTCAGCGTACCTTGCTTTGAGCGCTTTGATCGTCAGTCACAGGCTTACAAGGACGAAGTGCTTCCACCTTCCGTAACCAAGCGTATTGCCATTGAAGCAGGCGTAACCGCCCTGTGGTGGAAATACGTTGGCACAGAAGGCAAAGTGATCGGCATTGACCGCTTTGGCATCAGCGCCCCAGGCAACACTGTGTTTAAGGAACTGGGCATCACTGCGGATTCCGTGGTCGCTGCTGCGAAGTAAGGCGCACAGACCTGAGCTGGATTACATTATCCTCATCTTATAAAAGGAGGCTGGAAACAGCCTCCTTTTTTTATGGGAGCACTTCCTATCTCCCCACTGCTGCTTGAAGATGCTGTTCAGCGGGCGGGGCATTTTCTTTCATGAGCTTGAGAATGTCTTCAGTGCCCAAAGCCGCATCAAAGATGTACACCTCATCAAGCTCGCCACGGAAGAAGCCGCTGCCATACGAATCACGATCCGTTCTGCCGTGACCCAGGCTGCGGCCCATCCATACTGCACGTGCTTCTGGTGAAGTATCCGTGTGGACAGGAACCGTCATCACAGAACGTCCTGTGCTTGTCTCCAGTTGACCGTCAATGAACATCAATGTCTGGGTTACATCACGGGCATAGCTCTCAGGGTATAAGACCACCGCGCAGTGGTGCCATTTGCCATCACGTAAATCCGTGGTGCCTACTACCTGTGATCCGCCAATTCCAACACGCAGACGGCCGATGTTTGCATCTGTCTCCAATGGGTTGACGGCGATCTGCCATGCCGCGCCTTTCTCCAGCAGGCTTCCCCATGAAAGCACGCCGTAACCTTCTTCAGGAATGAAATCCCGGGGAACTTTCAACCAGAAAGCAATGGTTCTGGGACTGTTGCCTGACACTCCGCGAAACGGAGTTTCGATGGCGCCATCTTTGCCATCAAAAGCGATGGCTGAACCAAACACACCCGGAATCCAGACTGGAGCAGCAGCCCCTTTGTTAAAATGCCTGAACCTGGCAGGTTGTGCATCCAGACCGGCAAGCGTCCCTTCTGACTGCACATCCGTCCCTTTCCCTTCGTCAAAACGCCAGTGAAGGAATTTTAAAGGGCCTTCAAATTTAGGCGGCAAAGCAGTAATAAAAGGATGCAGCCCGGACCTGCCGGCGCCTTTAGTCACCTGTCCACGATGAAGCTGCATGCGTTCATCAGCATAGAGGGATTGCGCCCTTGATTCTCCTCGTGAAGTCACCTCCACCTCTCCCTCAAAAACCTGCACATCCATGCGTCCGTCCACATGTGACTCCACACCAAATGCCGTGCCCCGATCCACCACCCGTCCAGCGGGACCATCCAGATAAAAGCCGTGCCCCTGCTCCCCCACTTTGGCCACTGCACGGCCATAGTTTAGCCGGGCGCCAGCATTGCCCAGAATCAACAACTCTGCAGGACCTTCGAGTAATATCTCCGTATCCTTGTTAAAGCGGATTTCCGCCACGCCCTGTTGCAAAGTCAGACGTTGATTAGCCTTCAGCTTTGTTGAGGGAGGTGGGTAGGCCCACACCGCCCCTTCCACACGCACCAGTGCAGCCGCAGGACGTGGAAAAAACAGACTGAACAAACTCAGCCCGATGACGGCAGCTCCCAGCACGGCTCCGATCAGCCAGTGCCGCATTGCCTTTTGATGAGGCTGGTCTTTCTTCAAGCGTCTGATCACTCCACTGACAAATGGCCGTCCCTTTGAGTCTGATTGCAAACGCTGACTCAGCTCCTTATCAAATCTCTCCCCTCCAGGGTCTCGTGTCACCAGCGGCAGCAGACGGTCCAGTTCACTCACCTCTGCAAACTCCTTCATCAGTCGCGGGTGGTTTCTGCAAAGCTCTGCGAGCAGGACAGCATCATCCGCTGACAGCTCCGCCACCAGCGACTGAGCGTGCAGTTTCCTAAATTTATCTTCCTGTGCCTGAGATGGATTCATGGGGTTTGGCTGGCGCTCACGTGCTGTTCCACGCAGGACGCAAGAGCGAGGCGTAAACGGTGCAGTTGCATAGTCAGGGCAGAATAGCCCCGGCCAGTTTCAGCAGCAATCTGACCAATAGTTCGCCCTTCTGCGTAGCGTTGTCTTAATAATTTTTGTGATGGTCCATCCACTTTGGACAGACATTCCTCCAGGGCAATGAGTCTGGATGTTGCGGTGGCATCCAGTGCTTCATGCTGATCTTCCAGCAAAGCCTCCAGCTCGGCATGTCCTCCAATGCCATGCGCCCTGAACTTGCGGCGATAGTTGAGCACCAGATTCAGCGCTATGGCGCGCAGCCAGGCCCCAAAATAACTGCCTGGCTCAAAGGTTTTAATCTTGCGCCAGGCCACGATGAAGGCCTCCTGCGCAAGGTCTTCAGCGTCCGCGGCGTTGTCCAGTCTCACCGCCGTGAACGCTCGTATCGCTGCCTGATAGCGCTGCACCAGCACCGCAAAAGCATCAAGACTGCCCGCCCCCGCAGCGGCGATCAGCGTATCATCCTCGGTGTCAGGCGACCATTTCATTTCTCTACTGTCAGTCTATCACTATCGCATGTCTTAACCCTACCCCAACAACACCTAAAAAGACGATTTCAGCTAAAATTGTATCGCCATGTGTTACCCGGCGCGAGACAGGACATCACCAGGTGAACTCCCAAGTCCCTGATCATGATACACTTTCCCCGACTTGCCTTCACAGCATGCGCTCTATCTCTCTGTGCAGTTTCCGCCAATCTTTCTGCCGCGTATTATGTGATCAATGACCCGGCCCGTGTCACTGGCGCCAATGCCATTGATCCGGCTACTGCCGCCGCCGTAGGGTCAAATGCGTCAAACTCCACCAGCCAGGCAACGCTGGAGGGACTGCCCACCTTTGGCGCCATTCAAGACTTTAGCGCCTTCACTGGCAGCGGAGGTTCCACGCTGTTTCCTGATGCAAACGATGCCTACATCGTAAATTTTTCCTCATCCCTGCTCCCAGACATTCAGTTTCGCTATACGGGCAGCATTCGTGATGCCGCAGGCGCCAGCCTCCAGATTGATAACAATTCCTATCTCACCTCCTCCGGAGCTGGGCTTAGGCTCCAGCCGGAGTCAGCCGTGGGCAACGTATTCAGCATGAACATAGACCTTGGGCAGTGGGACGGAGCCTCATTTCTTGGCGGCAGTGGGGTTGATGCTCTGGGCTTTACTCTTTCAGGACGCTACGACCTTATCACGGACAATAGCATCAGCGTCACTTATCGTGATGCAGACAACAACATCCTCAGCAGTCAGGTTTTGACTTCAGCCAGCTCTAACACCTCTTCAGTGTACACCGGGTATCAGATCAGTTCTGGCCAAGATGGCATTGCATCCGTGGAGATTGTGTTTACCACCGACTCCACAGGATCCGCTGTATTTGGCCTGGATGATTTTGGCTTTACGGCTGTGCCTGAACCTGCGCGGGGAGTTCTACTGCTGGGCGGCCTGAGCTTCATGCTGCTGCACCGTCCTCGCAGGAAGCGCTGACACCTGTACATTTGAGTATTGCCCTGCCTGTGCGGATCAAGGTATCATCAGTGATGATCATCAAATCATACCTCCAAAAGGGGTGGCTTCCATTGATCGCCCTGCTGTCAGCATTCACAGGATTGCAAAACGACACCAACGCCGCTGTTCTGGCTGCTGAATCATTTACTTATGCTACAGGATCGGGCTTGAATGGTCTAAACGGAGGCACGGGCTGGGCTGGCGCATGGTCCAATGCAGATGGCGATGTGACTCTAGCAAATACGAATGCCAGCCTCGCTTATCCTGCCAGCACCAATTTAACCTCCTCCGGCGGACGTCTTCAGCTTGGCACAGCCGATACCAGTGCCACAGCCACGCGCCTGCTGTCCACGGGCATGAGCCTGTCGCCCAATGGCAATAACTTTTACTCCAGCGCCCTGATTAACATAAGCGCCATTGGGCAAAGCGCGATCGTCCAGTTTCAGGATAACTCCGGCAACATCCGCTGGAACTATGGCATCAATGCAGCCGGTAACTTCACTGTAGGTGTGGCACCGGAAAACGCCGGGCAGAATGCGATTATAGCGAACACCGTTGCGGAACTTGGCACCACTTATCTGGTGGTAGCCCGCATCCGCACCAACACCGCCGCCGGCAATGATGAAGTATTCCTGAAAATTTTTGACCCATCGGATGCCGTCAGCATGCCGCTTGATGATAGCGGCTGGGATGCCAGCGCCAATGGGAATTCAGGCGTTACATTGACCAGGACAAACCTGGTCTTTGGCAATGCAGGAGGGCAGGCTTTGCAGTTTGATGAATTGCGAATCGGCACCACCTTTGCAGATGTAGCAGGTGTACCGGAACCTGCGCGAGCCATGATGCTCGCCATAGCGGCCCTTGGCTTAATGCTCCCGCGCCATCGAAGAGGCGTTTATTTATCAAATGACTTATCCGTCCAGCCTTCTCCTTTGATGTAACCAAAGAACATTAAAAAATCCTCCCGTTTTACGGTTCGGAAATAGACCAGACTGATGGGTGCTCCTGGCTGTTGAGGTGTGAGTTTGATTCCCCACAATGGTCGAATATCTCCTGGCATGGCGGCATAACGCAGATCCCCTAGAGTAAGCGGGTCATCTGGATGCACGCCCACCCAGTTGTCTGAAAAATGGAAGAAGCGGGCAATGTCATTGGCCTGTCTTGATCCTTCTGGAATACCGAGGGCTGCGGCAGCCTGCTGCGGCGTATCAAACACGGTCTGTGTCTCTCCCGGCATGATCTGTGTCTTGCCAAACAAGCTGCAACGAACCGCCGCCACACGCATTTGATCCCCATGTAAGGCCATGGCACGCCAGACGATGATGTTGCCAAAGGAAGGTTTCACCGTGGCCCTTGGCGCTTCAGGTAAACCCTTTGAGGCTATCCATTCAGCCAGCGCATCCTCCGCCCGTGATTTCTGAACCTGGCAGAGCGCCAGATACATTGCCACCCAGACAAGACCAGTCAGCGCCATTTTTCTACTGGCATAACGCCAGGCCAAAATGGCAAACACCAGCAGCGGGATTGTGAAAACCGGATCAATGACAGATATCCAGTCCAGTGTCACACGCGCATCAGAAAACGGCCACCACGAACGGGTGCCGTAACTCGTCCAGACATCGCAAAAACCGTGGCCCAGGGCTGCTACAAGCGCCGGGATGAAAAGCGCCTTCCCACTGATCCGCCGCTTGAACATGCCGTACACCAGCACAGTGAAAGCCACGGCGATCGCCGCAATCACCGGAGCAAAAATGACACTGTGCGTGAAGTGCCGATGATACTCCATAGTGAAGAGTGGATCTGTCTCTGAAGTAAGAAAAATATCCGCATCCGGGAGCAATCCAGCGCTGACACCTGCCAGCACAGCAGGCCGACGTAATTGTGGAGATCGCACCAGCGCCACAGCGCAAGCCATGCCGAAGACAGAGTGAGTGAGTGGGTCCATGTATCAGGAGAGAAAACAGGAAGCAGCAGGCCAGGGCGCTACAGAAGCGTCACCGCAGCCGTCCATTCAATTACGTCGGCGGATACTTGGCAGCCAATCTTTTAATGGTATTTAGGCCGCGAAATGTGGCTTTCTTTTTTAATGCCCTTTCAAGCATGACATTGGAAAACTTCGAATC